>PVBE011233087.1_pt1 | contig 14514 bp, 13 predicted proteins | sample 1631181 | NCBI WGS metagenome assembly PVBE01 (sample SAMN08397723, study PRJNA350692) | Marine metagenome, whole genome shotgun sequencing project. | isolation source: water | place: Pacific Ocean | collected 2012-04
CCTTGTGCCCGGAAGACCCCTGGTCCTCGCTGACCAGCCACCACGAACCCCGCGGCAGATCCGACTCCTTGGTGGGCGCGGGCTTTCCACCCACTTGCTGCTTGCCCTTGGCATCCTTGCCCAACAAGACATTGGCGCCAGGAGCGTGAATGTAGATGTCGCCCTTGCCATCAATACGGACGTCGACTTGATTGAAGTCGTGGTTCTTCAGACCATCGACCGGAGTCCCGTTCACGTACAGCGTGCCCGCCTGAGCCACGCCGAGTGTCATTGCCAGAAAGAAAGCGATCATCAATCCTCCAGGTCTCGGTTCACCATGGACCGAAGCTGCTTGCTTACCTTGAACACCGGGAGAACCTTGGGGCGCACCTGGATCTCCGCACCCGTCTTGGGGTTGCGGCCAGTGTAGCCCTTGTAGTTTCGAACCTTGAAGCTTCCGAAACCACGGATCTCGATGCGCCCGCCTTCAGAGAGTGCGTCTCGCATCCCATCGAAGATCACATTGACGACCTCCTCAGCGGTACGGCGAGAAATGCCGCGGTTCTCAGCAAGGGTGTCGATGAGTTCTGACTTGGTCATGGATTCCTCAACGGATGGACACTGTATAGGCGTGCTTGACGTAGGCGGTCAAGCCTCGAGATCTCGATTCGCTTCCCGCTCCATTCGACGGCGCTCCGTCGAGGTCTGGCCCTCGGCTTCAGCCTCCTCAGCCGATGCCACTGCCCGAGGCGTGAAGATCCGGGCGAGGTGGGGACGGACATCTTGCATCACAAGGATGGTCGGACTGGCCACGTAGATGGTGGAGTAGGTACCGAAGATGACACCCAGCAGGATGGCAAGCGCGAACGTCTCGATCACAGGGCCACCCAGGGTCAAGAACGCGATCATGGCAGCTGCTGTGGTGAGGGAGGTCGCCAGCGTACGTCCCAGGGTCTCGTTGATGGACGTGTTGATCAGGCCATTCATGTCCTTGCGGCGGTACCGCTGGACATTCTCTCGAATCCTGTCGTAGATGACGATGGTGTCGTTTAGCGAGTACCCGATGATGGTCAGCAAGGCGCCAATCATCGGCAGGTTGAACTCATGCCGGGTGATGGTGAAGATTCCGACCACGATGGACACATCGTGGAAGAGAGCCAGCACAGCACCAGGTGCAAACGCCAGGTCAAAGCGGAAACCCACATAGACCAGGATGAGGACCAGGGTCGAGGCCAGAGCAATAAAGCCCTGCTCCCTGAGCTCGCCTCCCACCTTGGGACCGACACTATCGACCTTTCTGACCTCGAAGTCCCGCTCTCCCAGTGAGCCGCGGAGCATGCCCTCGATCTTGGTGGAGAGGCCTTCGAGCTCCACGTAGACGGTGTTGTCGTCTAGCGCCTCCTTGGCCTTCGCACCCTCCACAGAGTTGATAGCGCTCTGAACCTGCACAACCGAGACCGGCGGGCCAGTGTAGTGGACCTTCAGCTTCGGGGTGATGCCATCCACATTGTAGATGGCCTCTTCAATCCAACCCGTACCGAACTTGGACGCCAGGGCCTCATCGAGTTCTACCCGCATCTGCGAGAACCCGAACTCCGGATCCTGGATGCGAACCACATACTCGTACTCTTCGGGAGAACCGATCTGCTGGACTGCATCATTGGAGAGCTCCAGCTGGGTCAGTGCCCCTCGAACCTCACCGATTTCCGCCTTCTCGTGGAACTTGAGGTGAACCTCCGTTCCTCCGGTGAAGTCGATGCCCCAGTTGGGACCAATGCCGAAAAACAACGCCAGACTGGCGATGACGGCGAGCAGGGAAACTACGGCGGCCGCCTTGCGCTGGCCGACAAAGTCAAAGGTAGTTCCGGGCTTCACCAGATGCATGGCGACCTCAGATCGACAGCGGGCTGTTGGCCTTCCTGCTGAGGAAGTCCATCATGACCCGGGAGACAAAGATTCCGGTAAACAGCGTGGTGATGATGCCAATCATCAGTGTCACGCTGAAGCCCTTGATGGGCCCCGTTCCATAGGTGTAGAGCACCACGCCTGCGATGAAGGTGGTGATGTTGGCATCGAGCACAGCCGTGATGGCGCTGGAGAACCCAGAGTCCACCGCAGCCCGGGAGTTCTTGCCCAGACGCAGTTCCTCACGAATGCGCTCGTAGATGATGATGTTGCAGTCCACAGCCATACCGACTGTGAGCGCAATCCCCGCAATTCCAGGCAGGGTCAGGGTGGCTCCAGCAGCTGCGAGCAGGGCCATCACCAAGAGTATGTTCACGATCAATGCCACCGCGCTGACAATGCCGGCCCGCTTGTAGTAGACGATCATGAACACCAGCACGAGCGTGAAGCCCACGGTGGTGGCGAGCTTGCCGGCCTCGATGGCATCCGCCCCCAGGCTGGCGCCGACCGTTCGGACATCGCCGATGGTCACCGGTGCTGGCAGGGCACCCGTACGCAGCACAAGGGAGAGCACGCTGGAGTCGGTCAGCGCCTGCTGGTAGTCCTGCACGCCCATCTCGATGCTGGCCCGTCCACCGCAGATGGCTTCCCGGATGACGGGGGCAGAGCGCACCTTCTTGTCGAGGACGATGGCGAAGCGCCGACCCACATTCTCCTGGGTGATCTCGCAGAAGATGTTGCCGCCCCGAGGCTTGAACTCGAGCGCCACATAGGGCTCGTTGTACTGGTTCATGGCCGTGTGGGCATCGTTGACATCATCACCGGTGAGCACCACGCGATCGCTGACGACCACAGGGCGGGTCCGGACCTGGCCAATATCCCCACCCTTGTCCTCATACTCGAAGAGCAGACGGGCCTTGGGGTTGAGCTTGCCGTTGCGAACCATCCAGTCGCTCAGCAGCACATCGTCGGAATACTCTTCCGGCTTCATGGCCTTCTCAGCGTCGAGCAGGCCCCGCTCGACCTCGGACTCGTTGGCCTCCTCGTCCACCATCATGAACTCGAGAACGGCCGTGGTGCCGATGGCTGCGACAGCCTGCTCGATGTTGTCGATACCCGGCAGCTGGACGTTGATCCGGTTGCCACCCTTGAGGACGATGGCTGGCTCCTTCACGCCGGTCTCATCGATTCGGCTTCTCAGGGTCTCGAGTGCCTGCTCTACCGCGCGCTTGCTCAGGAACTCCGACTGGTCGGGCAGGATGGTGAAGACCAGGTACTCCTGATCATCCACCACACGAGTGTCTTCATAGCTGTAGGTATCGAACCGCTTGGCCATGAAGCGCCGGACCTCATCCTGGGTGACGCCCTCCGCGCCCAGCACGAGGAGCGCGGGCTCCCCCTGCGCACGTCGGACATCCGCCACGGAGAGCCCATCGGTCTCCGCGAGCGTCTTCAAGGGGCCAATGTCTCTGTGGACGCTGGAGATGACAGCCTCGCCAGTCTCCACCTGCAGGGTCAGATCGATGCCTCCCTGAAGGTCCAGACCTAGGTTGATGCGGTTGGTGGGGATCAGGCTCTGGTACCAGGGGCCCTCGATCTCCTCGTCCTCTTCATCATCGCCCCCACCCGTTCCCACGCGAGCCGCCTCAGCATCTCGGGCCTGAGCCTCGAGCATGGACCGAGCACCGTCACCAGCGATCGTTGGATAGAGCATCCATGCACCCCAGATCAGGGCGACCAGGATGACGGTGAATCGTGTCCACCAGGTGCCGCTCATGGCTCAGTCCTCCCCTTGACGCCGCTTCACAGCGAACTTGTCCACGGTGACCCGAACATTGTTCGCGACCTCGAGCACCACAGTGGCATCACCCACATCCTGGACCCGACCGTGCAGGCCGCTGGCGGTCACCACCTGCTGACCCTTCTGCAGCGCACCGAGCATCTGCTTGTGCGCCTTCTGCTCTTTCTGCTGGGGTCGAATCAGCAGGAAGTAGAAGATGCCACCGATGATGACGAGCGGGAGGAGCCCCGCGAGGCTCCCTCCTGCAGCCTGGGCACCTGCGTCCTGGGCGTAGATGAACACCTCGGTCGTCTCAGCGGGTGTGGTGAGCAGCTTCAACATGAATGGGACTCCGGCAGCACTCAGGCTGGGATAGACGCCGTCGACCGGGATGCTTCTTCGCGCAGGGCCTCGAGCGCACTGGGTCCGGTCTCAATGGCGATCCGGATGCGCGCGAGCAGCGCTTGGTAGAAGACGACGTTGTGCAGCGTGATGAGGCGCGGTGCGAGAATTTCGTGGGATTGATGCAGGTGCCGGATGTAAGCCCGGCTGAAAGAGCGGCAGGTGTAACACGTACAGGCGGGGTCGAGAGGAGTTTCGTCTTCAGCATATTTCTTGTGCTTTATTGCGAGCTTGCCTTGGCTCGTGAATGCGTAGCCGAACCGACCACTCCGGGTGGGCAGCACGCAGTCGAAAAGGTCGATGCCGCGCTCCACAGCTTCCACGATATCGATCGGATATCCGACCCCCATCAGATACCGGATCTTCCCCTCCGGCATGTGCGGCACAGTCAGGCCCACCATCTCCAGGAGCTGCTCTCTTGGCTCCCCCACCGAGAGGCCGCCCACTGCGTAGGCATCCAGGTCCAGCTCCGCGATCTCCTGGGCATGGGCCACCCGGAGATCCTCGTAGAACCCACCCTGGACGATCCCCAGGAGCGCCGTCGTCTCCGGTCGCTTCCGTGCATCCATGCATCGACGGAGCCACCGGGTGGTCCGCTCGGTGCTTCGCCCCACTTCCTGGCGCGTAGCCGGCCACTCAATGCACTCATCGAGGGCCATGGCCAGGTCCACACCGAGGGTCTCCTGGATCTCCACACAGACCTCCGGCGTGAGGAAGCGCGTCTCACCATCACGCGGGGAGCGGAAACGAACCCCCTCCTCTGAGATCTTCCTCAGTGCCTTCTGGCTGAATACCTGAAAGCCCCCGGAGTCCGTCAGGATGGGGCCGTCCCACCCCATGAAGCGATGGATGCCACCCAGGCGCCCGATGCGCTCATGACCGGGCCGGACCCAGAGGTGGTAGGCGTTGCACAGCACCATCTCCGCACCGGCCTCGCGGACCTCGGCGGGCGTCAGCCCCTTGACCGTCCCCGCCGTGCCCACAGGCATGAAGGCGGGAGTGTGGACCGGTCCGTGGGGGGTCTGCAGCGTCCCAGTGCGGGCCGGGCCCGTCTGGTGGTGCACCTGGAAGCTCAGCGGAGAACTCATCCTTCTCTCTCCGGACAGAAGCCAGAGAGGAACATCGCATCCCCGTAGCTGTAGAAGCGGTACTCCTCATCCACTGCGTGCAGGTAGCCGTCGATCACCTGATCCCGACCGCCCATGGCACAGACCAGCATCAAGAGCGAGGTCCGGGGCAGGTGAAAATTGGTGAGGAGCGCGTCGACGACCTCGAAGCGGTATCCAGGCTGAATGAAGAGGTCCGTGGCACCTGCGCCGGGCCGCACTCTCCCCTGCCCTCGTGCCCGGGACTCCAGGGTCCGGGTCACCGTCGTGCCCACAGCCACCACCCGGCCTCCCCGCTCTCGCGTGGCATCGATGGCCTGGGCCGTGGCCTCTGGAAGCTCGAAGCGTTCCGCATGGAGCACACCCCGAGAGAGGTCCTCAGGCCGCAGGGAGCGAAAGGTGCCTGGGCCCACATGGAGCGTCACCGTCGCCACCTCCACCCCTTTGTCTCGAAGTGCATCAAGGATTCGCATGGAGAGATGAAGGCCGGCCGTCGGCGCAGCCACCGCTCCGGGTACCCGGGCGAACACCGTCTGGTAGCGGACCTCATCCTCTGGGCCCGATGGGCGATCGATGTAGGGAGGCAGCGGCACCACACCAGCAGCCTCCATGACCGCCTCTGGGCTGGGGCGCACTGCCACCATGCGGCGCCCATCGGGAAGCGGAGGGCCCACCGTCGCGGAGCAGTCAGCCAAGACTCCTCCGTCCGGCCCAAGGATCTCCACTTCCTCCCCAGGCTTGAGCTTTCGTCCAGGCTTCACCAGAGCCGGCACGACCTCCCCCTCGCCCTCGAGGAGCAGCAGCTCTACCGCACCACCACTCTGCCGGCGCGCCCGCAGCCGGGCGGCCAGCACCCGGGTGTCATTGACCACCAGGAGGTCACCGGACTCCAGCAGCTCCGGCAGGTCGACCATCATCCGGTCCTGCCAGCTGCCTGGCTCGCCAGCCAGCAGGCGCGCTCCGTCCCGCTCCTCGGGAGGATGCACAGCAATCCGCTCCGGCGGCAGGAGATAGTCGTATGGGTCCAGCCTGGACCGATCCTCGTCCACAGCCCTCATCAACTCTCCTCGGATGGATCCGGCTCCTCGCGCTCCACCCGAACCCGATTCAGCACCACATCCTTGGGCGCGTCGATCGCCAGTCGCACCCAATTGCCTTTGACCCGCTTGATGTAGACACGAACGTCAGGACCAATCTCCAGGACTTCGCCCTCTCTGTGGGTCATCACGAGCATGTACAGCACTCCTCGGGGGGGGGGGCGCTTATGCTGCCAGCGTTCGGGCCGCCAATCGTGCAAGGTCTCGAATTCTATGCGGGACTTCGACACTCAGTGAGGATATGGGCGGAGGCTCCTGGAGGCACCCATGTCCGGCAAAGACCTCAGCCCACGCATCCGTACCATTCGGCGCAAGAAGAAGGGTGAGGAGCGCGCGGCACCCGCCGACCTGCCCACCGGCAGCGACGCATCCCAGGAGACGGCCAAGAGCCCTGTGCGGGCAGCCAAGGCACCCGCACCCGCTGCCGAGGCCCCGGCACAAGCAGTCGAGCCCGAGGCGGCACCGATAGTTCCCGAGCCAGAGCCAGAGCCAGAGCCTGTTCTTCGCCTGGACGCCAAGGCACTCGAGGAGGAAATTGCCGATCTCGGCCCAGATGCCATGGCCAAGCTCATGGCCGAAGCCCCCCCAGCGGAGCCGGAGCCCGGCAGCCAGGTGGAAGGCCGCGTGGCCCGGGTCGCCACCCACGGGGTCTTCGTGGACATCGGGGCCAAGTCCGAGGCGGTGATGGACCGCAGTGACTTCAAAGACCCGGATGCTGTCAAGGTCGGCGATACAGTCAAGGCCTATGTCCTCTCTGCGGACCACCGGGGCATCAAGCTGGCCCATCAGCTCTCCGGCGCCGGTGCCCGGGAGATGCTCGCTGAGGCACACGCTGCCGGAATTCCGGTGCAGGGTCGTGTGGAATCCCGCAATCCAGGAGGCTTCACCATCAAGCTCTCCGGCACCAGCGCCTTCTGCCCAATCTCCCAGATTGCACGCATACCTTCCGATGATCTGGACAGCTACCTGGGCCAGACCCTCAGCTTCAAGATCTCGGAGTACAAGGGCCGTGACCTGGTGGTAAGCCGCCGGGCGATCGAGGATGAAGAGGCTGCAGAAGAAGCCGCCAAGACCTGGGGCCTGCTCAAGCCCGGCGACGAGCGGGATGGCATCGTCTCCGGCATACAGGACTTCGGTATCTTCGTGGACATCGGCGGGCTGCAGGGCCTGGTCCACAAGTCGGAGCTTGGCTGGGACGATGGCGAGGAGCCACCAGCGCGTGGCGCCAAGGTGCAGGTCAAGGTCATCAGCGTCGATCCGGACAAGGAGCGCCTGAGCCTGACCATGAAGGTCGCGGGCTCTGGGCCCTGGGCCCGAATGGGAACCGAGTTCGTCGTGGGTGGCACCTACGAGGGCACGGTGACCAAGCTCGCAGAGTTCGGTGCCTTCGTGAAGCTCGCTGCAGGCCTGGAGGGCCTGGTCCACATCTCAGAGATGGCGGACCACCGCGTGGACCACCCGCGGTCCGTGGCAAAGAAAGGTCAGACCGTGAAGGTGCGCATCCTTGAGATCGACCGGGAGCGAGACCGGATTGGCCTGAGCATGAAGGACGGCGAGGATAGCAGCTGGCGAGAGAACGCGAGCAAGTCCTCGGGTAAGGGAGAGTCCATGGGCACCCTGGCCGACCTGCTCGGTGGCCTCAAGCTGGACTGAGTCTGGTAGCCACCGCCTGAAGATCCTCGAAAGCCTCTCGCCTTGGTACGGGATTTCCCGACTCCTGCTCCAGACGGATGTGCTCCGGGTGGTGCGTGACCCGCGCTGCCCAGAGGCGATCCTTCCCCTCCAGTGTGTGCCAGTCCTGCCGGGCTGAACCCGCCTCAGCGGACTCCCCGAGGATCGCCCGTGTGCCCAGGGTGCCCATCACCAGCAGCAGCCCTGGCTGAAGACGCTCGACTTCCTTGAGCAGGTCCGCGTGAAAACGAGATGCCTTGGCCCGAACCCGGGAGAGAGAGATCACACAGATGTCGTCTCGCTCGAGGTGAAGCACACCCTGAAGCATGCGCTCGAGCATGGCGCTGGCCTCGGGGCTGGCACCCTCGGTCCAGATCAGCGCGAGGGGGGCGCCCACCGGGCCGCTGCCCTGTGCCAGGGGGGCCGGACTTGCGTAGGCCTCCCAGCGGGACGGTATCGCGGCCGGCGCAGCAGGAGGACCGGACCTGGGAGTCTGCACAGTGGGCTGCGCTGCCTTTGGCGCAGGCGGCCTCTGAGCCGCGGCCTTGTGTGGCCTGCCTGGTGCTGAGCGGGGTGGCGACGGAGCCGCTTTCGAGTGCTGGACGGGCCGGTCCACGCGCTCCCGGGGCTCCACGCGCTCTCGGGGCCAGGACACCGCCCCCAGACACTTCTCCCACTCCAGCCAGGCCATAAGATCCGCGCTCAGGTCAGCGAGCTCATCGAGCGCATGGGTCATGCCGGCTCCGTGAGGCGCCAGCCGCGGGCACGCAGGGCTCCGATCAGGTCGAGCACCGGGAGCCCCACCACATTGAGCCAGTCACCATCGATGCCTTCCACCAGCCACGCTCCTCGCTTCTCGATCATGTAGCCACCCGCACAGCCGCGCGCCTCGCCATGGGCCACATAGGCATGAAGTTCATCGTCCGTGAGGTCCGCTCGGATGCGTACAGAGGTGTCCACAGAAAAGACCTCAGATCCCGTGCCATCCACAATCGCCACCGCAGTGGTGAGCAGGTGAGTGCGTCCACGAAGCTGCTGAAGCCGACAAAACCAGTCCGCATCATCCGCGGGCTTGCCCACACAGATCCCGTCGATGTGGATGACCTGATCCGCGCCAATGACCAGAGCAGAGGGATGAGCCTGCGCGACACACTCAGCCTTTGCACAGGCGCGCAGTCGAGCGGTCTCAACAGGATCGGAGCCCACAATCGGTGCTTCATCCACCTGTGGATCAACCACCTCACAAGGCACTCCAGCGTCCGCCAACAACCTCGCGCGCCAGCGACTTGAAGAAGCCAACACCACTTTCATCCCGTCCTTCCTCCCATCCGCGCTCCACAGCACCCTGCCGCCTTGTTACGCTCCCTCACCTCAAGCGGGACGTACCACGATGAGCAGCCGCGCGGTCGGTATCGACCTGGGAACCACCTACTCCGCCATCGCCCAGGTGAACAAGCACGGGGTCCCCGAGATCCTGCACAACGCCGAGGGCGACCGGATCACGCCCTCTGTGGTGCTCTTCGATGGAGACGACATCGTGGTGGGCAACTACGCCAAGCAGGCGGCAGTGGCCTACCCTGAGCAGATCGTCGACTTCGTGAAGCGCCAGATGGGCGACCCCAGCTACCGCTTTGCCTACGCCAGCGAGACCTACTCACCCGAGCGCCTGAGCTCCTTCATCATCGGGAAGCTCAAGCACGATGCGGAGCTCCGGCTGGGGCACCCGGTGGAGCAGGCGGTGATCACAGTGCCTGCCTACTTCGGTGACCAGCAGCGCCGAGCCACGCTCAAGGCAGGAGAGCTAGCCGGGCTCGAGGTGCTCCAGCTGCTCAACGAGCCCACCGCTGCAGCTTTTGCCTACGGCCTGGCGAACATGGGCAAGGACATGAAGATCCTCGTCTTCGACCTGGGCGGCGGCACCTTTGATGTGACCCTGGCGGAGATCGCCGGTCGAGACATCAACGTGATCGCGACCAACGGCGACCACAAGCTCGGCGGAATGGACTGGGACGAGGCCCTCATCACGCACGCCGCGGAGCGGTTCCGGTCCACCCATGGACTCGACCCCCTCGAGGACATCGCGGCCTACCACGACCTGCGGCAGAAGTGCGTCAGCGCCAAGCTCTCTCTGAGCCGACGCCCCAAGGTGAACCTCTTCTTCGACCACCAGGGAAAGGTACTCCGCGAGGAGATCACCCAGGCCCTGTTCGAGGACCTCACCAGCCCCCTGCTCAGCCGTTGCGAGGCGCTCACGCGGGACGTACTCGAGGATGCCCGCGTGCGTGCCCGAGACGTCGACGTTGTGCTGCTCGCAGGTGGCTCGACCCGCATGCCCATGGTCCGGTCCATGGTGGCCGAGATGTTCGGCAAGGACGCCGCCACGGACATCAACCCCGACGAGTGCGTGGCCCTCGGCGCCGGCCTCACGGCAGCACTCGAGAGCGCCCGGGTCACCGGCGAGGCCCCGCCGGTCGACATCCGGACCCACGACGTCACCAGCCACAGCCTGGGCATGGTGGTCTACAAGGGAGACGACCTCCGCAACAGTCAGATCATCCGACGAAACACCCGGATTCCCTGTGACCGCACCCGAGATGATTACGTCACGACCCACGACGGGCAGTCCACCATGGACCTCTGGCTTGTGCAGGGCGAGAGCGAGGATCCCATGGAGTGCAACGCCCTGGGACACTTCGAGTTCTACGGCATCACCCCCAGACCTGCGGGCACTACCAAGCTCTCGGTGACCTTCCGGTACAACGCCAACGGGATCGTCGAGGTCGAGGCCATGGACCTCAACAATGGGCAGACCCTGGCCCACCGCCTCTCGCCCACCAAGGTCACGCTGGAGGATCTGGCGCGAGACCGGATCCCGATGCACATCGCCCTGGTCATGGACTGCTCTGGCAGCATGTACGGGACCTGCATCTCCGAGGCCAAGAAGGCAGCGAAGGCCTTTGTGGACCGGACACTCAAGGACAATCGACACTTCAGTGTGGTGGCATTCCCCGGGGGTCTGAAGAGCCCGATCACCCAGGAGACCCAGCGCATTCAAGCCGCGATCGATGGCCTGACGCCGATTGGCTCCACCCCCATGGCTCTCGGGCTGGCCCAGGCGCGGGCAGCCTTGAAGGGCGATGGTGGAGCCCAGAAGATCTACGTGGTGCTGAGCGATGGCCACCCCGATGACCCCGACGCAACCCAGGCAGAGTGCACCCGAATCCGACGTACCGGGGGCCGCGTGATCGCTATCGGTGTTGGACCCAAGGTACAGCAGGGCTACCTTCAAGACCTCTGCTCCGGCCAGACCGACTACCACCACTGCAACGAGAGCGTGGAGCTGGAGGGGACGTTCATCAACCTCGCCACCGAGCTCACCGACGGGAGATGACCGGCATGGCCAAGAGCACAAAGACCAAGACGCCGACTACGTCTCCTCCCCCTGGAGAGGCCAAGACCACGCAGGGTGCTGCGATCTCCGTGGGAGACGCCGTGGCAGAGCTTCGTCATGCCATCGAGCGGAGGACCCAGGAGGGGGATGGCCTCACCCAGAAGGCCTTCGACCAGCTCTATGAGGAGCTCCGTCAGTATAAGGAGGACTTCATCTTCCAGTCAGAGAAGCCCCTGCTGCTCGACCTCCTGCTGTTCTACGACAGCGTCAATTGGTTCCAGCAGTCTCTGATAAAGAAGGAGATGAGCCCAGACGTCATCGCCGACAGCTTTCAGTACATCATCGACGAGCTCCTTGAGGTGCTCTACCGCCGGGATGTTCTCCCAATGGAGGCCGCCAAGCACTTCAGCCGGGAGACCCAGAAGGTCATCAAGACCGTCGGGGCAGACACCAAGGCCAATGACTACGAGATCCATCAGGTGCTCAAGCGAGGATTCACCCGTGGGGGACGGGTCCTGCGCGCGGAGGAAGTGGTAGTGAAACGCTTTTCGGACTCAAGGGTGAGCGAGGACTGAGCCAGCTATGGCCGACACCGACGAAATCATCCTGGGAATTGATCTGGGAACCACGTTCTCGGCCATGGCCATCGTCGATGTGCACGGCAAGGCCACGGTGCTGCCCAATGCAGAGGGACACGCCACCACTCCGTCCGTGGTCCACTTCTACGAGCCTGGCGCCTGCGTGGTGGGCGAGGAAGCCGTGAAGATCATCGTCGCGGACCCGGAGAATGCGGTCCGTTTCGTGAAGCGCCTGCTTGGGGAGGAGGGTGTACAGCTCCAGTTCCACGGGACCGACTACACCCCTCAGGCCATCTCCGCTCTCATCCTGAAGAAGCTCCGAGAGGATGCAGAGGAGGCGCTGAGCCACCCCATTCGCAAGGCGGTGATCGCGGTCCCTGCCTACTTCAACTCCGCGCAGCGGGCAGCCACAGCAGAGGCGGGATTGCTGGCAGGGCTGGAGGTCCTCTCGATGATCAACGAGCCCACCGCTGCCGCGATCGCGCACGGGCTGGAGCGGTTCGGCAAGGACCGGCGTCTTCTGGTCTTTGACCTGGGAGGTGGGACATTTGATGTCACCATCATGGACATCGAGGGCATTACCTTCCGGACAGTAGCCAGTGATGGCGATGCGCAGCTTGGCGGCAAAGACTGGGATGACCGACTCCTCGACCACGTAGCCGAGGTGTTCGCCGCTGAGTTCGGCGCGGACCCACGAGACGACCCCCACCCCTATCAAGAGCTCTACCAGCGCTGCCTGGCGGCCAAGCTTGCACTGAGCAACAAGCCGCGCGCGGCAATCCCGGTGAACCATGCCGGCAGCCGCACCGTGGTGGAGGTGACTCGAGAGGAGTTCGAGAGTCTCACCGAGGATCTCGTGGATCGATGCGCTACCATCTGCAACCACCTCCTTCAAAGAGAGGGCCTGGAGTGGTCAGACATCGATGAGGTGCTGCTGGTTGGCGGCTCCACCCGGATGCCGATGATCCGTGAGCGGGTGCTTGCCCTGTGCGGTCACGCAGAGGCACCTGACATCAATCCCGACGAGTGCGTCGCCATCGGTACCACTCTCGCAGGAGTGCTCCGGCATCAGCCCGGCCACCCGGCCCTCAAGCGGGTCCGTCAGGGGCTGGCGGACCAGGCCCGTGCGCGACAGGCCGCCGAGCTCGAGGACATGCTGGACAAGGAGGTCGAGGCCGAGGAGGTCGAGGTCGAAGAGGTCGAAGAGGTCGAGGTCGAAGAGGTCGAAGAGGTCGAGGTCGAAGAGGTCGAGGAGGCGCTGGTCGGACCAGCCGTCAACAAGCCCCCCATCATCCCTTCACTTCCTCCGCCCCCCATCGTCGAGGACGAACTGACGGACCCTGGAATCCCAGCGGTCGAGATCCAGGATGCCTCCACCCATCCTCTCGGCGTGATTGCGCTGGGGGCAGACCTGGACCAGATGGTGGTCGTGCTCATCCCCGCCGCGACACCGATCCCGTGCGAGCGTCGCGGGCGCTTTGCCTACGCCTACGACGGTATGACTGCGGTTCAGGTGGAGATCTGTGAGGGTCAGGGCAGCACTCGGGATGAGGTCACGGTGATCGGCACCGTCATCCTGGACGACCTCCCCCCGCGACCAAGGGGCACGCCCATCGACGTCGTCTACCGATACACGGTGGACGCACGACTCGAGATCGACGTGCTCGACGTGGAGACGGGTGCCAGCCGGCAGGCGGAAGTGCACCTGACCGGCGGAATGGACTCAACCTCCCTGGATGCGGCCCGTGACCAGATCTCCGACACCAAGGTGCGCTGAATGTTGGATGCCGCATCATATGAGGAGATCCAGCGCTTCCTGACCCTGGTGAACAAGCCCGATCTCTTCGCCTATCTGCAGGTTGATCGTGAGGCACCGGCCAACAAGGTCAAGGGCGCGCTCAGGCGACGACGTAGCTGGGCACAGGGTCAGCAAGCGAATCCCAAGTATCGAACCGAGGCACTCTGGCTGATCAAGAACATCCAGCTTGTCCAGATTGCTGTCGTGGATGATCGGAGCGACTACCTCAAGGAAGCCGATGACCGCGTCCGGCAGCGGGCCATCCAGGCACTTCGCTTCTTCATCCAGACCACCCTGGTTGACGGCATCCTCCGACCAGAGGACGAGTCAAAGATCCTGGAAACGGCCGAAGAGTTGGGTGTACCCGCAGCGGAGGTACCCACTCATGTCGAGCTTGTACTCACAGCCCTGGACCAGGGCATGGTCCAGGATTCCTCAGAGGAGGAACTTTCGAGCACAAAGGACCACTACACCGTGCTTGGTGCTGATCCGACTGCCGATCAGGCTACCCTGGAGGCCGCCTACCGGGAGCGCTACCGGTGGGCCCGAAACCTTCGCGACACCGAGGAGAGCAGCCGGATCTACGCCGATCTGGATGCCGCATGGCGGGTGCTCAAGGACCCGGAGCGAAGAGCGGAGTACAACGCAGAGGCTGGGCTGGAGCCCGTTCGAGAGGCCGCACCAGCCTCTCTCGAGGCACCCTCCTCGGGTGAGGAGCCCGACCAGATTGGTTTCCTCCCTCCACCCACACCCCTTCCCAAGGACGAGCCACCGCCACCCCACTCACGTCACCCACACCCCACCCCA
>PVBE010921121.1_pt1 | contig 14513 bp, 13 predicted proteins | sample 1631181 | NCBI WGS metagenome assembly PVBE01 (sample SAMN08397723, study PRJNA350692) | Marine metagenome, whole genome shotgun sequencing project. | isolation source: water | place: Pacific Ocean | collected 2012-04
GGATGTTCGAAATTCATAGTTTTAAATTTATTGAATTGGAATTAAAGGAGCATTCATTAATCCACCGTCATTAACTATAGATGTACCTGTCATATATGAACTTGCATCTGATGCTAAAAACACTGCTAATCCAGCCATTTCATCTGGTGTTGATCCTCTTCCCAAAGATACATTTTTTAAAAACCCTTTTTTTAAATCCTCATTTTCAAATAATGCTGCACTAAGTTTAGTTTTAACATAACCTGGACAAATTGAATTGACTCTTATGTTGTGTCTTCCCCATTCAATAGATTGATTTTTTCCTGCCATTATAAGTGCTGTTTTACTAATGTTATATGCTGCCATAAAAGTAGATGGATGTAATCCTTCAATTGAACTAATATGAATAATACTTCCTCCTTTTTGATTTTTCATATAAGGATAGACTAAATTACTTAATTCAATAGCTGAATTAATATTTATATCCATAGTTTTTTGATACAAATTTTCTGGCATTTTACTTATTGGTCCAAAGTAAGGGTTTGTTCCTGCATTATTAATTAGAACATCTATTTTACCATGTTCTTTTATTACTTTTTCAACCAGATTGATTCTATCTTCTTTTTTGGCAACGTGACATTGAATTGAATCAGCAGATAAACCAAGTTTTTTAAACTCTTCTGCTACTTGGTCAACTGCTTCTTGCTTTCTACTACTAACAATCACCGTTGCACCAAATTCAGCTAAACCTCTTGCCATGGCTTTTCCAATTCCTTTTGAAGCTCCAGTAATAATTGCAACTTTATTTTTTAAATCAAATTTTTCTTTTATCATAGTTATTTATTTTAATTAGCCCAAAATATATATTCATCTGAATCTTCATTTGGCATGTTAAGTGTTTTATCAATAAAAATTGGCCAATCTAATAAACTTGGCCAAATTGGTTCTGATTGCTCAGATAATTTAATCTCTAGAACTTTTTCAAGTTCCATTAATTTCTCAATATTTTTATTGCTTAAATTAATTTGTTCAGTAGGATCATCAATTAAATTAAAAAGCCACTTTTTATTTTGTATAAAATCAATTTGTAATTTCCATCCTTCTTTAATTAAATAAGCATATTTACCTGATTTAGAAAAAAGAACCCTTCTCGGTTCTCCTTTTTCCTCACCCGTTAAATAAGGTAAAATATTTACTCCATCTAATTTAATCTTATCTGATAATTCTGCGTTAGCAATTTTTGAAAAAGTAGAAAAAATATCCATATTTGAAACCCTTCCATCATAAACTTTACCAGCAGGAATTTTATTAGGATAGTTAACTATAAACGGAACATGAACCCCTCCTTCAAAATGTGTTAATTTCCAACCCCTATATGGCTTATTTAAATCAGGTAAGCCAATATATCCTGGGGCACCATTATCACTTGTAAATACAATAATAGTATTTTTATCAATTCCATTTTCTTTCAACGCTTTTCTTATTTTTCCAACTCCTCTATCAACAGACATTACCATAGAAGCTAAAACTCTTTCTTCATGATTTTTAATATAAGATAGTTTGTCATAATCGTCTTTTTTAGCTTGAAGTGGACTGTGAACGGCCCAGTAAGCCATATACATAAAAAAAGGCCTGTTTTTATTTAACTCAATTACTTTTACTGCCTCATTTGTCAAATAATCTGTAAGATGACCCTTTGGTTTCATTCTTGGACCTTCATTAAAATTTACAGCATAAGGAAGATTTCCCCAAAGAAGTTTATCAATTGGATCAAAATCTAATTTTGCATTTATAACATTTGGATCATTTTCAGGCAAGAATAAAGAACCCTGATCTATTCTCAAACTTTCATCAAAACCATGCTGTCTTGGTAAAAATTCCTTAGAGTGTCCTAGGTGCCATTTACCTATGTGGATATTATGGTAACCTTGAGGATTTAATATTTCGGCAATTGTCAATTCTGAATTTGGAAGACCCATTTTTTCAATTTCAATTATATCTTTTTCTCTATCCTTGTGATAATATCCAGAAACTATATCATTTTTTTTTGCAAAAACACTAATACCTTTCATAAAGGTTGATGTAGTTGGAGTATATTCATATCCAAATCTTGTTGGAAACCTCCCAGTTAATAATGAAGCCCTTGAAGGAGAGCATATTGCACTAGATGAATATCCATTAGTACATAGAACACCATCTTTTGCTAATTGATCTATATTTGGAGTTTTAAAGTTTCCATCAGCCATTCCTCCACCATAAGAGCTAATTTGATTAAAACCTAAATCATCGACTAAAATTACAATTACATTTGGCTTAGAATTGATTCTTTTTTCAGGTCCCTTTTCCCAATTTACTGGAATATTTTTACCTATTGGATTTTTCCAATTACCAATATATTTTGGCATTTTATACCAGTTTTCTGAAAACCAAAATATAAATAATACTAAAAAAAACAAAAGCCCAAGTACAATATTCTTAATTTTTTTATTCATTATTTAAATTTTATAACTTTTTAGTATATCAGCACAACTTTCGATTGATTTAATTCCTCCAACCCCTTTTCCTGCTTGCCAAAATTTCACATTATCATCAAAAGCTGTCTGACTATATTTTTTTATTCCTCTACTCATTAAAAACATTCTTGCATATTTTTTAAGCTTAGGTCTTTTAAGCATAAAGTTAATTAAAGGGCCAGTTTTAAGGCCTCCACGCATAATGTCTTCTGTCTTTATTACAGAAGAGTTGTTTCCAGCAATTTTATTGGTCCAAACAATGTCCTTTTCTTCAGAATTAACTATAGCATTTTTATAACTATCAGTCACTATACATTCTTTTTGAAGCTAAAAACCTAGTTCCAAGTTGAACACCTGCATAGCCCATTTCTATAACCTTATGGTAATCATTTTCATTTCCAATTCCTCCAGCACAAATAAGAGGAATTTTAATATTTTTTAAATCTTCAATAAACTTTTCGGCAGATTGAATTCCTGTTTGTCCACCGGCTCTCCAATTAATACAATTTAATCCATCAACTCCACAGTCAACCATTTTTAAAGCTACTTTTTTATTGGGAATATCATGATATACTTTAATATTATTTTGTTTAGCAACTTTTACTATTTCTGTTGGTTTTCCAAGTGAAGTTAAAAAGAATTTAATTCCTTCTTCAATAGAAATATCCATCCATTTTTTCATTTGATCATGATATTTTTGATTTGCGCCTCCAAAAATTGTAAAATTTACTCCAAATGGTTTATTAGTTAGTTTTTTAATAAGTTTTAGTCCTTCTTTAAAGTCATGTCCATAAAGTGAGGTTAGTGCTACTGGCTGAACAACTCCAAAACCACCAGCTTCAGAAACTGCAGCAATTAATTCAGGGTTTGATCCTGGATACATTGGCCCGCAAACAACAGGAATTGTTGCCCCAGTATCATTTAAAAATTTTTTTGTTTTTTTTGTCATAACAAATCTACTTTGTAGAAAATATATTGACTGTTCGTTTTAATCCAGCGTTCCTATCTATTAATGCGTTTTTATAGCCTGGCATTTTTTCTAAAGAGTATAATTTTTTTGGCCTACTATATTCCATAATTCCTATAGCTTCCCAATTCCCACTTGTGTCACTAGGAGTATTGTATTCTATTAGTGTAGTACCAATAATTCTTCCAGCATAGGTAAAATTCCCTCCTGTTAATATAACACTTCTAAAAGCAACTTTACCATATTTTTCATAATAAGCTTCTCTGCCAGAAATAGTAGTTTTATTATTTTTATACTTGGCTGTTTTGAATGATTGTAATAGATTGATCATATAGGCTTTATCTTTTCTTTGATCATTGAAAAATCTTTGATGTTGTTTTTTTGTAGGTAATATTTTACTGCTTAATTTATTTAATTTGGATGAATTAATGGAATTTTTAAGAAGAAGATCAAATAAAATTCCTAAGGGCCTAAATAATTTAATAATAAACAAAATGATTTTAGGTGGAAGCTTTGGATTTAAATTAAATACTTGTAATGCCTTGATTTTATTATTACTTATTTTTTTATCAAAAATTATTTTTATATGTTCTTTTGATTTAAACTCCACAATTGATGCGCTAGTCCAAAAATCGTCTCCTCCAATTAATGTATATTGACAATTAAACCAATGAAGACATTTTATGTCATGCTCTTTAAAAATTTGTTTGATTTTTTTTGAATTTATTTTTGAATCTGAAAATTTAAAAAAATAAAACAATGTTATTTTATTTGTTTTTTTAGAATAAATTAATTTCTCAGGATCAGGTATAATATTATACATTTAACAAATAATATTTAGATTACTGTGGATAATAATTAGGTTTTTCAGTATTAGGGAACGTAATTCTGAATGTTTCGGCACCTGAAAAATTAGGAGCTAATAGTCGTTCTCTTGTAAATTCACCACTTATTCCTTTATATTTTCCTGTTCCTCCTAATATAGTCCCATTAAATATTTCTCCTTTTATCCCCCAAACAAATAACATTATTCCTCTAATTGTGTCATTTGTAGGTTCATTAACATCCTCTCTGTTTTTTGATCTAAATGAAAATGTTGCTGTTTGTTCTAAAATTATCCTGTTTTCAAGTTTTTTACATTCTTTAGCACTTTTTAAATAAGCATCAATCAATTGTTCTTTCGAACTAGTTGGGATTAACTTTCTGTTTATTGAACTAGCAATAAATTCACTTGAAATATCTGTGATGAACCTATTCATAGCTATGAAGTTTCCAATAACTCTTTCTGGATATTTTGCAGTTTGTTTTAAAGGGTCTTCTCCTTTTAAACCTCCCGATGTCTTTTCAATAAACTTAGGATCTTTAGGATTTAATTCTAACGGATTACAACATTCATTTTCATTTATTGTTCCCTGGCTATAAATTGGTCCTCCACCATGAAGAATTAAGCCATTACTATTTACTTCTTTTTTTGTTAATGAAAATAATTTAGATTTGATAGAATAGGGTATAAAGGGAATTCTAGACAGAATATATTTTCTTTTTAAAGCAGGTAAGCTATTAATCATTTCAACATTAAAAGTCTGTCCAAATAAGGGGCCATTGGATACCGATTCGATAATTAAATTGTCATTTTTCATAATTTTTACCAGGGAAAAAAATATGTTTTTGAATTTACAGAATTATCAATAGGAATAGACACATCAGCATTTGAATCCCATTTCGGTTGTTGTAAATCTTTATTCCAATTATTCCATTTTTTAGTTAGTTCTTCTACTTTTTCAGGATAAACTGAAATCAAATTATTTTGTTCGCCAGGGTCATCTGTTAAATTAATTAAAAATTTAAAATTTTCTTTTTCATTTATATGTAATTTAAAATTTTCAGAAACGACTGACTTAACATACCCAGTTTTCCAAAATAACTCATTATGAGGTTTCTCATTTTCAGAGTTTAAGTATTTAAGTAATGACACGCCATCATATTTATTACCTAAAGAAGGGGATTCAACTGCATCTAAAATTGTTGGAACAATATCAAGTAAACTAACCATATGATTGTAATTTTCTTGAGGTTTTATTTTATTGTTCCATTGTATCATCATCGGAACAACAGTTCCACCTTCAAAATTGGACATTTTTCCACCTAGGTAGGGAGAATTATTAGTAGCTCTTGTATAAGTAGCACCTCCATTATCACTAGTGAAAATAATTAGTGTATTGTCTAAAATTCCTTCATTTTCAAGAGCTTTTTTAATTTCACCAATACTATCGTCTAAATTTTTAATCATAGCATAATAAACTCTTTTATTATGGTCCTCAATATGAGAAAACATTTCATAATATTTTTTTTGAGCTTGAAAAGGTCCATGTGGTGCCATGTGAGATAAATGAAGGAAAAAAGGTTTGTCTTTATTTTCTTTAATATAATTGACAGCTTTTTTAGTAAATACATCAGTGAGGTATTCTGAATTTTCAGGAATCAAATTTTTTCCATTTTCTAAAGCGTGATACTCCCTTGACTGCCAAGTAATAAAATCTGCAAAATCCCAAATTTGTCTTGATTCTACAATGTTTTCTTGATTTAAAGGAGAATATAAAGATCCTGCACCAGTAATTCCATAATGATAATCAAATCCATAATTTAAAGGATTAAATTTTGGGTGTGTTCCCATGTGCCATTTACCAATAACAGATGTTTGGTAGCCCATTTTCTTTAAATAATCCCCGATTGTATTTACATAAGGATCCAATCCTCGTTGATTTATAGGAACGTCTTTTTCGTACCATTGTTTAAAATTATCTTGATGCCCAAACCTTTTAAAATCTGCTTTTCTAATTCTTGGACCGTAATTAAATAAATCAGGTAAAAATTCAAATCCATATCTATGATGATAATTACCTGTTAAAAATGCAGCTCGTGAAGGTGCGCAAACCGATGCTGCTGCATAAGCTCTAGAAAAATTAATTCCATTTTGACCTATTTGGTCTATATGAGAAGTTTCAATTAATTTATTTCCATTGGCTGAAATATCTTTATATCCTAGATCGTCAGCTACAATTAAAATGACATTAGGTAGTTCAGTGTTTTGCTTTATTAAATCTGAGTATTTTGCCGGATTTGCATCTGAAAAAATAAAAGAAGTATAAAAAGAAGCATAAGAGTATATAAATATTACAGTAATACCTGCATAAAAAACTCTTTGTTTGTTTTTTAAATATTCCCAAATTAATTCTGTTATTAATAGTGTAGGTAAAACGTATATAAACGTTCTAATAAATTCATCTTCAAACAAACCAATTGGGGAATCTACATTAATTTCATAGTGATATAAGTGAATTTCAATTAGCTGAATAATCCAAGCCAAAATTGACCCACTAAAAGCAATAAAAAGAATTCTTTTTATTTTAGAATTAAATTTATTTTCAGCTATTTTATTTAAATAATAGAGTCCAGGAAAAACAAAAATTAAAAATAAAATTGCTACTCTAATAAAAGATTCGTTGGTAACAAGTATTGGTAATGCAAACAGAGTATTGTTTGTAGTTATAACCCCAGTAAAAATTAAAAGAAAAAAGTAAAAGAAGTTTTTGCTAAAATTATTATTTAAACTTTTTTTTTTAAAAAGAAAATACAATGCTATTAATCCTAAGATTAAATGAAAATACCCAGGTCCTGGATTTTCAAAACCAAAATTTAAGCTTGATTGAATCACAGCAAAAGCAATTCCAATATTGAAAATTGAAAATATAATTAAAAAAGGGATGTGTAGTTTTTTGAAATCAAAAAATTTCCAAGAAAATAAAGCATAAAGTCCTAGAGAAAATGCAGCCACTCCGTACATTTTAGCAAAACCTATGGTTAGGGGATTGGCATTATTGAACTCAGGTATTTTGTCAGCAGCAAAAAATAATACTAGACCTGCTAGAATTTCTACAATTGCCGTTAAAAGAAAAAATTTTTTCATTATTTTCTGTCTAATATAGAGAGCCCAAATAAAATAATCAAAAGTATGGTAACGTATGGCGCAAATGAAACTCCAGGTGTGATGTAGTTAGTGTATAAGCCTTGAACAGCAATATCATCCCTCATTAAAGGATACCCAAAAGTTCTGAAGCCCCACTCAAACAGCCAAATCAAATACATTAATGGAATTAATGCTCTATATTGATAAATTACAATCCAGCAAACCAAACAAAAAATTAGTTGTGCAAAGCCCCACAAAGAAAAAAACCTAAAAATTAAGGGCATAGGATCGGGATCACCTGAGATAACTACAAAGCTGCCAATTTCATGAAACCCATATTGCTCAAAAAACATATGAATAATTGAACGCCAGGTCATTAGTATCGTGAATAAAACAAATCCCCACAATGCTATCTTATGGCCTTGATAGTTATTATCGACACTTTTTGGTAGTATGTTCTTAAAATTAAAACTCATAGTTTCCTTTTTAAAATATCCATCATTTTCTGAGGAGTTTCGTGTCCTGCATTTTGATTTTGCCCAGTAACAAACTTTGCATTGTCATCAGTGATTGTTAAATCAGCAAAGGCATCTCTAAAAGCAGTTTTACTTTCAAATATAGCTCCTGCTTTAATTAATTCATCTTCAGGATGTTGAGGGGTGAAATCAATTCCAAGCTCCTTAATTTGTTTATTAGTAACGCCAGTCATTCTTCTGTTTTTAATAATTAATTTTCCTAAGGAATCTTTGGCTTTAATAAAACCCAAAACGCCATGACATACAGCTCCTATTATAGTTTTTTCACTGTAATAGGCTTGACTTATTTTCTCTCCAAGTATTTCTGAATACCCTAAATCATAAGCTGCACCCCAACCACCAGAAATAAAGACAAAGTCATAATCATCTATCTTTAAGTTATCTATCAATATTGAGTTTTTTACTTTGTCTTGGAACAACTTATCTTTTAAGTATCTTTTATCTTCAATAGTTTTTACAGCATAAAAAAATGATTCAGGATCAATTGGAATTTCACCACCTTTTACACTAGCCACATCAACCTGGACTCCCGAATCTAAAAACTCATAGTAAGGAACGGTTAATTCCGAAGCAAAAACACCAGTTAATTTTCCCTCTTTTTCACCTGGTTTATTTAAAAGATTATGACTAGTAGTTATAATTACAGCTTTTTTATTTTTAAAATTATAAACTTTACTGTCCTTGTATTGTGGATGTAATCCAGCTTTATGTAATAAGGTGGGCAATGAAACAAAAAATAGAATGACAAATACTAAAACTAATCCAATAATTCTATAAATTTTATTCTTCATTATATTTTATTATTAATTATAAACTTGTGCATTCTATCTGCCATTATTTCTCCAATATCTTCTTGAATAAAATGATTAGCCTCTTTGAACTGTTCATGATCTTGACCTTTAGCTCCAGGAACCATTTTTATAAATCTATTCTGAATCCTTGGAGTTCCAAGAAGCTTGTCCTGTAATCCAATTAAAGATAAAAAAGGTTTTTTAAATTTTTTTAAACCCTCAATTGCTTTTAAAGTCTGTCCTATAATACCAGCATTCATTGAAGGTAGCGTACGTGGTCCAGCCATATATATGAATGAAGGGAATGGGGAAACGTAAGCATCAAGAACTTGTTTACTTTTTTTGAAGTTTCTTGAAAAAGATAATTTCAAAATACTTTTAATATCAACCATTGGAGCTGTTAGACAGTAGAGCGTCCATGCTTGAAAGCTATCCACAGTAAACCCTCCAAGTGAATGATAAGCCATAGCGCCAGCAAAGCTTTTAATTTTAGTGTTTATTTTAATTGTTTCTGGAATATATAATGGATTGGTTTCTTCGTTAAAATTAGGAAGTTCAGCATTTGCTGCAATTATTCCTACAAATAAACCTGGATTTTCACCCGCAATTCTAAGTCCAATAAGACTTCCCCAATCTTGACAAAACAAGGTTATGTTGTTTAGTTTAATACCCTTAATAAATGATAAAATATTTTCGCAATGCTTATCATAAGTATGATATTTTTCTGAAATAGGCTTGTCTGATTTACCCATACCCATTAAGTCCGGCGCAATACATCTGTACCCTTTGGATACTAAATCATGAATCATTGTTCTATATAGATAAGACCAAACAGGTTGACCATGAAGAAGTAACAGTATCTTTCCATGAGCTGGGCCAGCGTCTACATAATGTATTTTTAATCCATTAAGATCATAATAATTTTCATTAAAATTATAGTTGGGCAAATTTCTAAAACACTCACTAGGTGTTTGAACAAATTCTATTCCACTTTTAGTCTTGTGAATTTTAACAGAGTCATCCCAAAATATTTCTTTTGGCAGGGGAGCAATTTGTTTTATTTTTCTACCTCTTGCTTTTTTATCAATTTTGATTGGAGATCCAATTAGTTTTACTAATAGTTTTCTAATTTTTTTCTTAATATTTTTCATGGAATATTTAGTATTTAGAAACTCATTTATTTAATAATAAATTTATCTCCATCATTAGCCAAATAAACTTTTCCATCAAATCCTTTAATTTCTTTTTTATATAAACTTTTAATAATTAAGTTATCAGGGTAAGGAACTAAATGGGTTAAAACAAGTGCTTTTACATTTGCTTTGTTAGCTTGCTTGACAATTTCTTTGGGAGGTGTGTGATAATCTTGAATATCAGTTATGATATGAGAATTTCTAGTTAAAAGTTTTTGATCTAAAATAGTTGCAGTTCTTTTTAATAAAGAATTTAAAATTACTTCGTGAATTAATAAGTCAGCATTTTCAGCCATTTTAAAAACATTTTCATTTATTTTAGTATCTCCGCTAATAACAATCTTTTTTCCATCATATTCGATCATGTATCCTACAGCTGGACTTACTGGAGAGTGGTTGACTTTAAAGGCTGTTATTTTAATTTTATCTTTATTGTATACAATTTGATTGTTCTTTTCTGCAAATTCATTTATTTTTCCATGAGCATATTTAATGTCCATAATTTCTGATCCATGATGGTCTACCCTATATTGATTTTCAAGTTTTAAAAAGGAAGTATTGCTATTCATTATTTCATCAAGGCCAGTAGGTCCGTAAACATTTAGATCATGATCTCTTCCTAGTACCCAGGATCTATTAATAAGATAAGGTAAGTCAATAAAATGATCAGAATGATAGTGAGTTAAAAAAATACCATCTAATTCTGCTAAAGGTAAGTTCATATTTTCAGCCTTTTTAACAACTCCATCTCCAACATCAAAAATGAAAAATTTTTCATTTACAAATATTCCGATTCCTGAGCTCGCTTTTTGAGCAGTCATAGGAGAGCCCGTGCCAATTGTAAAGACAACAATTTCTTCTTTATTAAACTCTTGCGTATATAGGTTTTTTTCTATGTTATAACTAATAAAGTAATTATATATATTATTTTGAAAAAAATTAAATATTGCAAGACATAATACTATTAACGTTAAAAATCCAAAAAGAAGATATTTAATGTTTTTATTCATTGTAGAATTTTACTTTTACTCTTGGAGTTTATTAAAACCTCCAAAATCAGCTAAATATTCATCTTTAGTCATCCTAAGACCAGTAGGTGCATAAGCTCCAATATAATTTTTAGCATCGTGGGTTATTACATGGGATTGGTTCGTTTCAAAACTAGGAAGAGGAGCTCTATTTAATATATAAGCAGCATTGATTCCCTCTTTTGGCAAAAGGTTTCGATATATTAAATATCCTCTGTTACCTGGTACAGTCCAAGGCATAAAATTATATCCTGCATTTTCTGCTTTTTCTCTTATTTCGGGTATTTCATCCGCAATAACAAGAGTTACAAAGCCATCTTTATCTAGTTTATATTGGGTGTCGTAAATTCCATCAAAATTATTGGTAATGTTATCTCCTAAATTCATTGAAGAATAACGAACCTCAACACTATCAAATTCTGAACTGTTTTGTGGAAAGGTTGGTACTTTCCATCTAATAATATAAACATCATCGTCATCGTAATTTAAAAAAGTACGGACATATTGGGTGTCGTTATTTGGATAAAGTCCTGTTGGATCACCCCTATAAAAGCGAACATTATTATCTATTTGAAGAGAATACTGAGCATTAATTCTAGCTAGTATTTGTGGAGTCACCATTAAAGAACTGTTTGTTTTAGGAATCGTTAGAGACTCTTTTGAGTCTAAATCAAATACTTCAATCTTAGGTAAATCTACTCCAGCTTGGTCTCCTTCGTATGGAACATAATATCGGAGAACTAAGGTAATTTCTTCTTCACCGTCTACAAATTTCAATACGTTATCTTTTTTGTCAAATTCAGAAACTGACTCTGGAACTACAAAAAGCGTATATATATTTTTTTCCACTGAAGTTTCTTTTTTCTGATTTTTGAATGGATTTGCAGAACAATTTTCAGCTTTTATTTGTGTATCGAATATGGATGCAGTGGAATTTCTATCTTTCCCATAAACATTGTAACTAAAATATCTTGCTTTTGGAAATTCTCCTTGAATTTTAAATCCAATATTCGGAAAGTCATTTTTATTAACAACAACCATCCAGTAATTTACAAATTTGTCTGGCCAAAAGTCCATGGTTTGGTCGTGTCCCAAATATTCAGACCAATAAGCATCCGTTCCATTTACTATGGTTATACTACATTGTTTTTTTTTGTTGAATCCTGTGTTACAACTAACTAATAAAAGGGTAGCTATTGTTATTATAGTAAAGAAATTTTTATTCATATTATTTTCATTTATTGTGATTTTTTATACGCTAAAATCTTTGTAGTCTTTAGATGGATCGTAATCTAAGTCGGTTTTTATTGAATGGAGCTCGCTCCTACTATCTTTTGATTTAATTAAAGGAAAAAATAATTGAACATACCAGGGCTCTTTCATTTTATTCCAGGCCCCAAATTTTGTAGGGTATTTTCTAGTAATCTTGGCTGTTCCAAATAAAACATCCCACAAAAACAATAAATTTCCATAATTTCCATTTGGATTTGATACACCATCTTCGGAAGTTAATCCATGATGCGCATAATGAGTACAAGGAGTTGAAATAGTTCTTTCTACAATCCAAGCTAATGGATGTAAAATTTTATATTTATATAAAAATCTATCCCATTTTATTTCACTATGAGCTAGCACTATTACCGTAACTTTGATAGGAAGATAATAGAGAAAAACCTCTGTCATTCCTAAGAATATTAGGATACCTGAAAACCATATTCCTGGCATAAAAGCGTAATATAAAAAAGCATTTCTATAGGTAACTAAAACACCCATTTCTTCTACAACATGATGAGGTCTATGAAGTTTCCACATAAATGCATTTTCATGTGAAAATCTATGCCATAAATACTGAGTAAGATCATCAAGAATTAAAAAAGCTATAACATGCCATAGAAAAAATGAATTAATAAAAAAGTCCTCATAAATAGAAAACCATGAATCCATTATTAGTAGAACAAAAAGAAAAATACCAGGTTGAATTAATGTTGGAAGGATAGTTAAACATACTAATTCAATAGTTAAATCATTTTTTGATCTGTTATCATTAAAATATAGCCCTCCAAGAGATTCTATAATTCCAAGAATTAATAGTACTATGACAGGAATTAATTTACTTATACTTTCTGGTTCCATATCTATTATAAAAATAGTAAAATAATACTATAATATTAAAAAAATGATCTAACTTACTTAATGAAAATCATGAAAATATTTATAATTATTACAGGTCTTATGGAATTGCTAGTAGGTTCAATTCTTGTAATTAATCCTAAACTAATGGGTGCATATAAAAAAGCTAGTAACAGTTTGATTACTACCGCTAGAATGTACGGAGCTTCTGCATTTTCTATCGGTGTATTTGCTATATATGTTGTTATAAATTTTCAAATTGAAACACTACATGATCCTTTTTTAATTGTTTATTCAGTTTTTCATTTCTTAGTTGCTTTTGCTATTATTATTTCATTTTATTTAAACCAAACTAGAGATTTAAAAATAGCTATGCTTCACGGCTTGTTTTTTGTAATTTCTGTTTATTTTTTACTTAGTTAATTTTTCTTTTATAATAATAAGGTTCAGTATATTAGCTTTATCCTGAAGTAACTTTTTTTAATATAAATAATAGGGTTTGAAAACGATATTATCAAAGTATAAAGAATTTCTAAAATCAAATAATAAATTAAACTTTAAATCCTATAATGATTTACATAATTGGAGTATTAATGAAATATCTGATTTTTGGGAGTCAATTGTCAAATTTTTTAAAATAGAATTTGATAAACCGCCAACAATAATTTATAAATTCAATAAACATTTTATCAAGACTCTTTGGTTTGTAAATTCAAAGATTAGTTACTCTAAGAATATTTTTAAAAATCACAAATTAAAAACTCCAGCAATTAAATATCAAGATGAAAATGGAAAGTATCTTGAAATTTCTTGGGAATCATTGAAGATGAAGACTTTAGAATTCCAAGAGATTTTAGTTAAAAACAATGTAAAATTAGGTGATAGGGTAGTAGGATATTGTTCCAATACTCCTGAAGTTGTAGCAGCTTTTTTAGCAGTGAATTCACTTGGAGCAATTTGGTCATCTTGTTCACCCGATTTTGGTTATGATTCTGTTTATGATAGATTTAACCAGATTCAACCAAAATTCTTGTTTTATCACTCAGAATATATGTATAATGGAAGAATTTTTTCTTTAGATTCAAAAGTTAAAAAACTTAAAAATTCAATAAAATCAATTTCTAGTATTTTAGACTTAAATACTAAATCAACATTTACTAATAATTTAAAAAAGATAAATTTAAATTTTATATCAGTTGATTTTGATCATCCAATTTGGATTTTGTTTTCTTCAGGAACTACTGGAAAACCTAAGGCAATTACACATAGAACAGGAGGGATGATATTAGAACATTATAAAGCCTTGTCAATTCATCAAAATGTTTCTAATTCGGATACATACTTTTGGTATTCAACTACTGGATGGATGATGTGGAATTATTCTTTGAGTAGCCTTTTAATAGGTTCTA
>PVBE011718922.1_pt1 | contig 14513 bp, 8 predicted proteins | sample 1631181 | NCBI WGS metagenome assembly PVBE01 (sample SAMN08397723, study PRJNA350692) | Marine metagenome, whole genome shotgun sequencing project. | isolation source: water | place: Pacific Ocean | collected 2012-04
GCCCTGATCCACGAGCCGGCACGCCCCTTACCTCCAGCGACGATTTCACGACGCTGACCTTAAACCGGGACGCGCAAAACTCGCGGGTCGCGCGGATCACCTTCAACCGGCCGCAGCGCTTGAACGCCATCACGTTCGATACGCCCGGGGAGATCCGCGGCGCGGTCGAAGCGGCCAATGCCTGTGAGGACATTCACGTGATCGTGCTCCAGGGTGCGGGCCCGGCGTTCTGTGCCGGCTACGATATCGGCCTATTTGCCGAAAGGATGGAGGATCATCCCTGCAAACAGGAAGCCGAGCCGTGGGACCCGATGGTCGACTACCGCACGATGCGCGGCTACACCGATGATTTCATGAGCCTGTGGCGCTCACCTAAACCGACGATCGCGCGCGTGCAGAAATACGCGATTGCCGGCGGCTCCGATATCGCCTTGTGTTGCGATCAGGTCGTCATGGAAGACAGCGCCCGGATCGGCTACATGCCCGTGCGCGTGTGGGGTTGCCCGACGACCGCCCACTGGACCTATCGTCTCGGACCCGAACGCGCCAAGCGCATGGTCCTGACCGGCGATTTGCTCGACGGCTCAACCGCCGCCGACTGGGGGCTGGTCAGCGAATCGGTACCCGCTGAGAAATTGGACGAAGCGGTCGATGCACTCGCCGCACGCATGAGTGGTGTGCCGCAGGGCATGCTGATGATGCAGAAGATGATCGTCAACGAAGCCGTCGAGCGCATGGGGTTGCTGGCGAGCCAGACCATGGCGACCGTATTCGACGGCATTACGCGGCACAACCCGGAAGGGCTGTGGTTCAGGCGTCACGCCCAGGCCAACCGCTTCAAGGCCGCGGTCGAGTGGCGCGACTCGGGCAAGCCGATCCCGGAAGGCGATGAGGCACGCGCCGCAATCGCGGAACTCGAAGCGCAGATCGCAGCCGCGGCTAAGGGGTTCGACTGAACGACACAGTACCGGTGCAGACACCGCGAATTCCGCAGGAGATCGACGATGCCCTGCGTTCAGAGTGGGACAACAGCACCGGCATGCTTGCCGCCCAAGGTCTTGCCGGCGCAACGCGGTTCAGCGGTGGTAAGGGCCGGCACGGCGATTTCGGCGACATCTGAATATACGGGCCCAAATATCGATCAGTCGAATGATGTTGGTGGGATCACTCGACATTATTTCCGTCATTCCCGCGCAGGCGGGAATCCAGTGAGACAAGAGCCACGTATTACGCGGCCCATCTTTTGACTGGATCCCCGCCTGCGCGGGGATGACGGGAGAAGTGAAGCACATTCTAGCCACCTTTTTAGAAGCAGCGAGAGGTCACATCATGGGACGACTCATCAACATAGACAACGGCGGCACACTGACGGACTTCTGTGTGCTTGACGGCGAACGTCTGCTGTTCACGAAAACGCTCACGACCCCGCACGACCTGAGCACCTGTTTTTTCGACGGCCTCGGCCGGCTCTCCACCCTCGCTTACGGCGAAGAGGACGTGGCGCGCTTACTGCAGGAAACCGATCACATTCGTTACTCCACCACCCTAGGTACCAATGCCCTGGTGGAACGCCGCGGCCCGCGCCTCGGGCTTGTCGCCTCGAGTGACAAAGCGCTTGCGAACCTGCGCGGTAGCGGCGACCGCGCGGTGCTGTTCGACGCATTAGTTGGCGACCGCGCGTGCGCTATTGATCCGACCCTCGACGACGCCGCGCTGGATACTGCGGTGACCCGCACCATCAACGAACTCGGCGCTGCCGCCGCCAACCGCATCGTGGTGAGCCTCGACGTCGAGGACCCCCACACGGCGGAGCAGCGCTTGGAACGTATCGTCATGCGCCGCTATCCGTCACACCTGCTCGGCGCGCTGCCGGTCACTTTTGCCGCCGAAATGAGTCGCGATCCGGAGTTCTCGCGACGGACGTGGACGGCGCTCTTCAACGCCTTTCTGCATCCCGCCATGGAACGCTTTCTCTACGGCGCCGAGCACCGCTTGAAACGGCATCGCACGCGTAACCCCCTGCTGATTTTCCGTAACGACGGTGGCTCGGCACGGGTGGCTAAGACTATTGCACTCAAGACCTACAGCTCCGGTCCGCGCGGCGGTATGGAGGGAGCGCGTGCACTCGCCGGCCATTATGGCTTCGACAACCTCCTGTCAGTCGACGTCGGGGGTACGACGACCGACGTCGGCGTGATCGTGGCGGCCGAGGTAGAACAGGACCACTACGGCGTCGTAGAAGGTGCACCCGTCTCGGTCCCCCTGTGTCACATCCACAGCGAAGGCGTTGGTGGCAGTTCGATTATCCGGGTCGTCGACGGCACGATACAGGCCGGTCCGGAGTCGGTCGGCGCGGCACCCGGTCCGGCGTGCTTCGGCCGCGGCGGCACGGAACTCACCATGACCGACGTCGCGTTGCTGAACGGCATGATCGATCCGGCGACCTATTTTGGCGGCGAGCTGGCGCTCGATGCGAGCCGCGCCGAAGCGGCCGTGAACCAGGCAATCGCCGGTCCTTTGGGCTTATCGGCCGAAGACGCGTTGGCCGCGGCGGAAGCGGCTTGGGTTGGCAAGATCGTCGCGAGCATCAAGCATCTCACCCAGACGACCGGCAGCACGATCCTCGCTGGATTCGGCGGCGGCGGCCCCATGCTGTTGACCGCCGTCGCGGAGGCACTTGAGATCACGCAAGCAATCATCCCGGGCATGGCCCCCGTGTTCAGCGCCTATGGCATCGGCTTCTCCGATCTGTCTCAGCACTATCAAATCCATCTCGACAGCGCCGCCGCCGAGACACTGACCGACGCGCGCGACGGTTTGTTGCAGCGCGCCGGCCGCGACATGTTCGCCGAGGGCACGGCGATCGAGGACTGCCGTTTGAACTGGTCACTGGTATCACTGTCGGGGGACGGGGAAGTCACGGCGTGGACGACTGACGCGCCACCGCCGAGCGGCCTCGAAGCGCCCCTGCTGTTGCGCCTGGAGGCCAGCAAGCCGATCGAACGGTTGACCCTCCAACCGGACGCAAAAACGGATGCCCATGCTGCGGACAGCGCCGAGACCCGCCGCATCCAATACCGCGACCAAAGTCATGACGCACCGTTGTACCGCTACCAGAGCCTCAAGCCCGGCGCTACGGGCGAAGGACCATGCATCGTCGAGGACGATTTCTTCACCGCGCGAATCGATGCCGGGTGGCGTTTTCAGCTGACTGACAATCGTGATTTGCTGCTCGCGCGCGGTAACGTCGACAAGTGAAATCGATCGTAATGACCTCCGCATTGCTGGTAGTCGCCGCCGGCGTCATCCCGGGCAAGCGTAGCGCGACCCGGGATCGAGTCAAGCAATGTCCGCCTGCGGCGGGCTTCATCAACTGGATTCCCGCTTTCGCGGGAATGACGGAATGACAAAGAGGAGGAAGCGAGCATGAAAGTCTATATCACCGAATACCTCTGCATCGATCTCGATACCGAGCGCTGGCATTGCCGCCGCTGCGACCACGAGATCGGCGATGCCCGCGACAACTACAAGCGCGGCTTGCTGGTCTACGACCGCGACCCGCGCGAGATCCACAAACCGCTGATCGACCCGGAGAAATACGACTATACGTTCTCGCCCGATCCGGACTATACCGCGCTGCTCGAGTATTACTGTCCCGGTTGCGGCACGATGGTGGAGACGGAATATACGGTGCCCGGTCACCCGCCGACTCACGATATCGATTTCGATATCGATTCGCTAAAACACAAAGCCGCCGAATGGGCGGCCGCCAACGGCGGCACCCTCCCGCTGCCTGAGGATCTGCACCGGCCACGCTATCCGCGCCCTGCGCACCACCACGGCCACAATCACTAATCGATTCGGAGGACGACCCGTATGAAACGCGTTTCCGTCGACATCGGCGGCACCTTCACGGACTGTTTCGTCGCCTGGGGTGAGCAGTACATCCAGGCCAAGGCGCTGACCACTCACCACAATCTGGCACTGGGCTTCAACGCGGCCCTGGACATCGCCATCGACGACCTCGGCCTCGACAAGCGTACCCTACTTTCGCAAGTCGACTCCGTGCGCTACGCGACCACGCTCGGCACCAACGCGCTGATCGAACGCAAAGGTCCGCGCGTAGGGCTGCTGATCACCGAGGGTTTCGGCTCCACGGTACCGTGTTCCCGCGGCCGCGGCCATGGCGACGGCCTGTCCCACGAGCAGCAGCACAACGTGCCGCGCGCGCTGCGTCCCGAGCCGATCGTACCGATCCCCATGATCCGCACCATCCGCGAGCGTTGCGGTTACAGCGGCGACGTGCTGATCCGGCTCGAGGAGGACGACGTGCGGTTGAAGCTTCGGGAGCTGGTCGATCAGGGCGCCGAGACCATTGTCGTAGTGTTTGCCAACAGCGTGGTGAACCCGGATCACGAATTACGCGTGCGCGAGATCTACCTCGAGGAGTATCCGGGTTACTTTCTCGGCGCCGTGCCAATGCTGCTCTCGCACCAGGTCGCCGGACGCAAGGGTGAATACACTCGGGCGACCTCGACGATCATTGACGGTTTTCTGCATAACGCCATGTACCATGGCCTCGGCGCACTAGAACTGAACCTGCGCGAAAATGGCTACGACAAGCCGATGCTGATCAACCACAACTCGGGCGGCATGGCCCAGCTCAATTCGACCGACGCGCTGCAGACCGTACACTCGGGGCCCGTCTCCGGTATCGCGGCCTCGGAGCATCTGGCCATCGACGGCGACCTCGGCAACATCGTTGCCGCGGACATGGGCGGCACGAGCTTCGATATCGGTATCGTCACGGAAGGTCAGGAAAAGCATTACGATTTCCAACCGGTGATCGATCGCTGGCTGGTCAGCGTACCGATGATCCATCTCGTAACGCTCGGTGCCGGCGGCGGCTCCATCGCCCATCACGATCGCCTCTACGACCGCATCAAGATCGGACCCGAAAGCGCGGGCTCCGATCCCGGCCCCGCCTGTTATGGCCGTGGCGGTACGGACGCGACGGTGACCGATGCCGACCTGTTGCTGGGTTATCTCGACCCGGACAACTATGCCAACGGTCGTATCAAGCTCAACAGACGCCGTGCCGAACGCGCGGTGAGCCGAACCTTGGGCGAACACTTCGGTAGCGACGTGACCGCGATCGCGAAGATCATCAAGGAAAACGTCGACCACAACATGGCCAACGGCATCAGCACCGAGCTCCGCTCACAGGGTTACTCGCCGCAGGAGTTCACGATGCTGGCCTACGGCGGTAACGGGCCGCTGCATTGCTGCGGCATCGCTCGAGCCCTCGGCATCGACCGCGTCCTCGCGCCGCCGTTCGCGGCAGTCTTCTCCGCGCTTGGAGCCGGCAATGTCGACCAGCTCCACATCCACGAGAAATCTACCTATACCGTGCTGTTTCATACCCTACTGAAGCAGCTACTGACCGACTACAGCCGGCTCAACGACACCATCGTCGAACTCGAACAACGCGGACGCGACGACCTCGTACGCCAGGGGGTGGATCCGTCGCGGGTCCAGCATCGACTCGAATTCGACATGCGCTACGGCAACCAACGGGTGGAAACCGCTGTAGCGACCGATATCCGGCGGTTCACGAGCGTTCACGACGTCCTCGCGCTCATCGCGCAATTCCATAAGCGCTACGGCGAGCGCTTTGGCGAAGGCAGCCAGGCGACGGAATCGGGTGTGCGCATCAATACCGTGCGGGTATCGTCGTATGTTCAAATTAGCAAGGTCGATTTCGATGACATCCAACCCCTCGGGAAGCGGATGCCAGCCGCATCAATCGCCCGCCGGCAATGCGATTTCGTCGGCGAGGACAGCCCGATCGAAACACCAGTCTACGACGACGTCGCGCTCGAACCAGGTACCACTATCGACGGACCGGCGGTGATTACCACCGCAGCGACAACCTACCTCGTGGAGCAGGGTTGGAACTTCCACGCCAGCAACCATGGAGCCGTGTGGTTCACGCGCATCGATTGAGGAGAGAAAACCATGACTGAACAACTGTCCAATCTCGACGGCCAGGCCGAACTGAACGCCGAAGAACAGGCGCTGCTCGACGAGTTCGTGAACGAAAACAGACTTTTCTACGGTCCGGATCCGGACATCATGCGCAACCACGGACTGATGCCCCGCACCACCGTCGAAGAACGCCTTCTCAGCGGCGACCTCGACGTCAACCGCATCAACCTTGTTCGCGGGCGCATCGCCTCCGCGCTCGAAGAAGGTTACAACATGGTCGAGCAGATGGGGGTGGCACCCGGCGCGAAGTGGGGGGATTTCGTGACCTCGGTATTCACCGCCTCCGGCGACATGGCCCAGATCGCGCCGAGCGGTATCGGCGTGTTCGCGACCGTGTGCCAGTATCCGATCAAGTTCATCAATAAATATTGGACGAACGAACCGTCCGTTGGGGTGCGCGAAGGAGATGCCTTTATCCACAACGATTCGCGCTTCGGCAATGTCCATAACACCGACCAGAGCATGATGATTCCTTTGTTCTATGAAGGAGAGATGATCTGCTGGCTGTCCACCACGATTCACGAAGGCGAGAACGGATCGATCGAGCCGGGCGGCATGCCGTCCATCGCCGAGTCGAAGTATGACGAGGGACTCAAGATGTGCCCGTTCAAGTGTGCTGAGAACTTCACGCTCAAACGCGATATCGTCAATTTTCTACAGAACTCGGTACGTGATCCGAAGCTGCAGTACGCGGACATGAAGGTCAAGCTGCACGCGGCCTTACGCCTGCGCGAGCGCCTGCTGGCCGTTATCGAAGAGTTCGGTAAGGACTATCTCATCGCGACGCTGCGCAAAACGCTCGAAGACACGGAGACGGAAGTGCGCCAGCGTATCCTTGAGATACCCGACGGTACGGTGCGGGTCAACTCCTGGATCGACGGGTCCTTGCGCGAGCATATTCTGGCGAAGTGGCCACTGGCGATTACGGTCGACGGCGAGCGCATGATCTTCGATCTGCGTGGCGCCTGTCCGGAGTTATCGAACCGTTCGATCAACACCCATATCGCATCGTTCAAGACCTGTTTGACGACCAATATGATTCTGTATACGTGGCCGGATCTGCCGGTCAACCAGGCCGTGTTCAGCCCGATCGAGGTACTCACCGATCGCAATTCACTGATCGATCCCGGTGATGAGGCCCCCAACGCAATGAGCCTCATTCCGGTATTCCGGGCGTTGAGCGGACCGACCCCGCTGCTTGCCAAGCTGTACTACTGTATGCCGAAACGCTACACGGCGATCAATGCGGCCCACTACAACCAGCCAGCGACATTCGTATACGGCGGCACCACCCAGCATTCCGAGGTAACGGGCAATTTCTGTGCCGATATCAACGGCAACGGCACCGGTGGGCGCGAGGACAACGACGGCGAGCACGCCATGTCGCCCGTATTCGGCGCTGTCGCCGACACCGGTGAGTACGAACTCGCTGAAGAAGAGTTGCCCTACGTTCGGCTCGTCGCGCAGCAGCTCGCCAAAGATCGTATCGGCTTCGGCAAGCACCGCGGCGGCATGGGCTACGAGCAGATGGTCACGGTGCGGGAGTCGACCGACTGGGGCTTCATGACCGGTCAGTGCGGCGCCAAGCACCCGTCGGCTTACGGTCTATTCGGTGGCTATGGCTGTCCCGGTTATCCGCTCGCGAAGGTCAAGGGGATCAACATTTTCGAGGTCGTCAAAGACAATCCCAAGGCGCTCAAGCTCGACATCGTCGAGTTAATGAACGAGCAGGCGATCCCAGGCGGACAGTACATCATGCAGGACGCCGGCATGAACTTCGAACCGTGCGCCGAAGGCGAGATCTACATGATCTGCCAGGGCGCCGGCGGCGGTTACGGCGACGTACTCGAGCGCGACCCGGCAATGGTGGTCAAAGACGTCGAAGAGAACCTGATGTCGGCGGAATTGGCCCAGGAGATCTATTGTGTCGTGTTCGATCCGGAAACCCTGGTCCTGGACGAGGCGGGTACCGAGAAGGCACGTGCGGCCGAGCGCGAGGCGCGCAAAGCGCGCGGTCGTCCCTTCGACGACTTCTGTGCCGAATGGGTCAAGGACGAACCCGCTCCCGAGCTACCGTACATGGGCAGCTGGGGCGACGACTCCGATGAGGTCATCGCATCGCCGCCGGGTGAGCCGCGTTACCGTATGAAAGCTTCGGAGATGACCGGGATCATGCTGTCGAATCCGAAGGATCGGCGTATCAAGGAACTCGAGGCGGAAGTCGCGCGGCTCGAAGGCGCGGCCGACATGGAGTAAATCAAACGCCGTTAATGTGGTACTGGGAAGCGCACGGAAAAAGGGATGCGCATGTATTCGTTGAACGCGCATCTCGAAAATACGGTCGTCTCCCGCCTCCTTCCGAAACAGGGGGCGGGAACACTGTTTGTATCGCACGTGCAAATCGGTCTCGAGTAGACCGGATCCGGCATTCAGCTTACTGTCGCCTATTCCAGAAAACGTGTGTCCTTTTTATACACTGCAGCACTCACGAACGGGTCGCCCACTCTGATTGGAGGCCTGCATCGAGGATCTCGAGCAAGTAACCGGCAGACCGTTGAAAAAGTAAAAACCAGGACCCCGGCCGAGGCTGCGGGACGCAACCGCCGGCGCTCCGAATTGCGTAGTGTGTCCCCGGAATTCCACACTGAATCCCGAAGACCTTGGCGTAATCGAAATTCGGGGGCTCTCTCAGATTCGGTTCCCAGAATTCAGAATTACCAGAATTAAAACACTGTCTCACATCGAACGGTTACGATGATTTTGAGCTTACTCTTATAGGGACGCTTTATCTTGAGCCGTATAGAAATCGGCTTCTTCGTAAATTGCAGGGGAATTAGGCTGGGCCCGCGATTTGACATCGTTGCGCTTCATACTAAATTCGTGATCGGCTTCGATGAACTGTTTTAAGATTTGAAAAATCGGCCCGTAAGGACCTGGGTCGGACTCTGCTGTCAAAAACTCGCCGAGGCGGTCGACGAGTTTAGGTACCCAACAAGATAGGTGTCGATCCAAAAAGTCTTTTTGAGCCGTCACCACCGATTCAAGTTGATGACCCTGGCGACTTGCCTCCAAGAAAGTCAGATAATGGAGGAATTGCAGCTCGGTACTGATATGGTCCGGCCATTCGCCACAGTCTCCCAAATCGTATTGCAGATCGAAAAACTCGTAAAAGCGGATCAATTCTTCCCATAGTTGCTGGGGATCAGTCGCACAATAGTCCTTTTCATAAATGGGCACCGCGGCTTTCCCACGGCAATTATCGAAAATTCGCGTGTAAATCTGATCGATATTCGATAGTTCTCCGAAAGAATCAAATGAGTTGATCGCTGGAACTGCATAAGGCAATCTATTGACTGCGTCGCGCAGCGCGGAAACGATATCACCTTGTCCCCACTCCTCTTTGCGCCGATCGTTGGGAAATTCGAACAAGCTACTCATTAGTTTGTACGTTTGCGATCTGACGGCGGCTTCGTAATTGGAATCATCAACCGCCAAATGAATTTCGCTGTTCATGCGCAAAACCTCATTTTAGGATTTCGAAATCAACAAACTCACCAGAAAACGATTTGCGCCCCGATCGCTCGGTATTTCCCCCGTCCCAAACCGCGAAAGCGATTTTCGAAGCACCGCCTGCTTTAAGTTTTACCAGTCCTTCTTTAGTACCCAGAGACCGGCGCAGAATTACCTCCCACTCGCCATTTCTATGGACCGACGAAGCCGTCAGATCACTGGCGGACTCGTCCTTGATCCGTTGCACCGATTTGAATCCGCGGGCAATTACCTCAAACGGTTTCGATCGACCGGCCCGCCAATACCACGCGTTAGTCGGCTTATTCTTTGCCCCCATTGTCACCGCAGAGGCACCGCGCGCTACGGGAAAGATCACGGCTGCGCCATCCAAAAAAGAATCCAAATCAGCTATTTTGTCATGCTTATCAGACTTCCATTTGAGCCGAACTGCGATCAACTTTCCATTGTGTAGGGCGGACACTTCCAATTTCTTGATCGCACCGTGATCGTCGCTTATCGCTAAGAACGGCGACGCTTCCGCGGTCAAGGCTAAGGGCGTTGCGGCCATTTCAACACCGGCTGTCTCTGCTTCCTTCCATGTCGGCGAGTCCACATCGAGTAATGCATCGTCCGTCATTTGGACTCGTTTCGCTTTCATGTCGATATCCTCCGGTCAGGCTAAGACTGTTCCAGGGGTTGATTGTCGAATCCCCCCAGCCGGTCATGCCAATCCTTACTGATCAGAATGTCCATCAATTCCGACCCCTCACCGCCGCGCATCTTTTCTCTCTCTTTTTGGAGCACCGACAACACACGGCTGACGTCGGGGCCGAATAGTTGTTCTAATGTTCCTAACGGAATCCTGCTGTCGTTCGTTATTTCGCCGTCGTCACCGAAACCTCGGACACCCAAGGGCGGTATATAAAATACATTGGGTTCTGTCCCGTATTCAGGGTGCAGCGCTAATGCGACTTTCCATTTATGGAGCAACTTATAAACCTGGCTCTCTGTATCGTCTTGATAGCCGAACGCGCGAATTCTTCCAGGACATTGACGGGTGCAGGCGGGAGCGATCCCTTTTTCAACTCGCGGATAACACATAATGCATTTTTCACTCTTATCCGACTCGATATTGAAATAGATCGCCTTATAAGGACATGCTTCGACACAATGCCGATGACCTTTACATTTGCCCTGGTCGATGAGGACGATGCCGTCTTGCTCGCGCTTGTAAATAGCTTGTGTCGGACAAGCGTCCAGACATGCTGGCTTCGTACAGTGATTGCACATGCGCGCCAAGTAAAAAAAGTAAGCGTTTGGCCACTTCTCACCGCCCTGATCTTCATCCCAGTTGTAGCCCCATTCGGGATCCTCACCCGTTACTTTGCTTTTCGGTTTGAAGTGGACAGTTTGACCTTTGCCCTCGTAGAACACTTCATTGTGATTGAATTCGAACTGGTCCCCATTTTGAATCATCGTCGGGAGCCCGCCCTTCTGCGGCGCGCCGTCGTTGTAGCCGCCACCGCTTTCTTCATAGTCTCGTGGATATCCCTTACCCGGGAACGTCGTTACGTTCGCCCATCGCATGTATTCCGTACCGGGCCGTTTCGTCCACACGCCCTTGCATGCAACGACACAAGTCTGGCAACCGACACACTTGTTGAGATCCATTATTGTCGTGAGTTGCCGCTCCGCCATACGAAGCTCGTTTTTGCTGCCATCTGGTTTGTATGCCACGATTCCTCTCCAAGCTCACACAGATCGTCTATTACTAAGCCGGCTTCGCTTTTTCCAAATTTACCCGTATTCCTCGATCGGTCTGCTGCGGACCGGTGACCGTGAAATAGGGTTCGAACTGCTCATATCCACCCGCCAGATGCAGCGCCTTGGGCATGCCAATGAGCATGCTGTCGTACGGGAACCATTTCTTGTACTGATAGGCATCCCAAAAGTAGACGACGCATTGTTTCGGCTGAATCGTCGGTGCGACGCGCGCCATGAGCTCGCTTTCAGAGAAGTCGTTGTACATCCGCACCATGTCGCCATCCTCGATGCCGAGCGCAGCGGCATCCTTGTCGTTTATATGCACCAAAGGTTGCCCTCTATGCAGCCTGTTCAAGAACGTATTGCTCAAATGCGTTGAATGAATACTCACTCTTGGATGCCCTCCGGTTACCCGGAACGGGTGTTGACCGCCGATATCGGGCGGCTGCTTGTGTACCGGAAGCTCTTCACCCGCATCCAAATACCAGTCATGATCAATATAGAATTGAGCCCGCCGAGCCCGGGTTGGGTAGATTCTCTTTCCTTCGACGTGATAACGCATGCTGTAGAAAGGTTTATCCGGCGAGTAGTCGTTGGCAGCAGCGTACTTCGTATTGCCCACCCCTGAGCCGTGATACCGAACCTGCCCCTCTTCCCTGAATTTTTCGTACGTATAGCCCTTGGGCATAACGCCGGTTTTTTCGAGAATCGCGATTTGCTCTTTCAGGCAATCCTCATTGGAAATGAGTTTCTCCCCGAGCGTGAACTTGTCATACAGCTCGTCATACCTGCGCTTATTGCCGAAGTGATCGGTAAATTCGGTCAATCCTCTTGCGCTCGCTACTTCGCCGACCTTCCTCAGAATCAAAGACATTATCTCCCACTCTTGCTTGCATTCCCCAGGAGGCTCTACCGCTTTATCGATGAACGTGAAGAATGGATTCCCCGAGCACGGGAACACCATGTCGTGCTTTTCGTAATACCACGCACAAGGCAGCACGATGTCACAATACATGGCGGACGAGGACATCCTCGTTTCGAGCGTAAACATCATTTTCAATTTCGGAAACAGATGTTTTGGATACATGATGCGGCCGCTTCGTTTGCGCCGTAACGGGTTGTGGCATATCAGCATCAGCACTTCGGGTGAGTTGTCAGGTGCGGGTCGCAAATGGCGTCCGTCCCACCAGCCTTTCTCTATCGCTTCGTTGACGTATCCATCAAAAGTCTTTTTCAAAGTCGGGTCGCCCCATTCCTTCTTGTTCCAGAGCTCCTTGTACCCCAAGTGATAGTAATTCCAGAACACGGGCGGCACGCCCCCCACCAAATCGGTGACGTGCTTCATCATTTCGATGTTCACCATTTCGCCGTTGATAGTGGGATCTCCCTTACGCAAATTGTTCGAAAGCTCCTCTTCCTGGTGAAGAAGTGCGTCGACGCCACCCTCTGCAGTCGTCTTGTCCATGATCGAGAGAAACAATATGTGATCATCGGGAAACCCCCACATCGTGTAACCGGTGCCGGGCTTGCCCCAGTTACCACTCAGCGCACAGGCCAGGTAGATGCTGCGCTCCATCAAATCGCCGTGATAATGTTTCGGCATGGTGAATCCGAGGTAGAAGCAGGTACGTTTCGCCGCTATTTTGCGCCCCATCTCTTTAACCAGTGAAACCGGGACGCCGGATTTTTCGCTTGCCTTTTCGGGCGTGTATTGATCATTCAAACGCCGCTTGAGGATTTCAAAGACCGGTTCGACTTCGACCTGGGTTCCGTCGTGCAATGCAACTGCATGTGTTCCTTCAAGCGCCGGCGTACCTTCGATCTTCAAAGTCTCCCTTGACGCTTCGGCAAGTGATTTGCTCGCTTCATCCCAAAAATAAAATTGCTTCTCGTCGCCACCGTTCAAATCGGCCGCGCTCAGATACTTGCCATTGTCATGTCGCACCAATAACGGCAAGTCCGTCTGTTCGCCCGCAAAATCCTTATCGACCATGCCTTCCGCAATCATTACCTGGCAGACGCCAAGCCAAAACGCCGCATCACAACCGACATGTACCGGGACGTGGATATCGGCCGCAGGTGCGGTTGGATTGAAGTCGGGTGCAACCACAACCACCTCGGCCCCTTTATAGCGTGCCTCGGTTACAAAATGATAAGAAACCGGAAATGTGTAAGAGATATTACTGTGGGTGAGAACAATCAGCTCGGCGTCGAGAAGATTATCCATCGAGTAGCCCATATTCGCCTTGCCGAAAGTATGTTTCGCCCCGAACATCGTGTCGCTGGTATCGACGACGAGATCGGGTTGTACGCCGTCCATCAAGTAGCTCATGCGGAAGCCGCCAGTCCAAGCGACAGGTCCGGAATGGACATGCGGGGAATCGATGACAAAACCATCCGGCCCCCTACTGACATAGCTGTCGACAATGGCTTCGGCAATTTCAGTTGTAGCCTGATCCCAGCTAATGCGTTTCCATTTACCTTCGCCCCTTTCGCCGACGCGCTTGAGTGGAAACTTGACGCGCTCGTTACCGTAAAGATTATTATTGAACGCGGATCCTTTCTGGCAACCCAGCGGGTTGTAATCCACGTAGTTGGAATTAACGGCGGGCATTTGCGCCGCGATCTCTTCGCGCCAGACAATGCCGTTTCTTACGTAGACGTGAAATTTGCAGGAGCCCGACGGCCAGCATATATTCGTGTGCGAACCCCAAACCGTTTTGTCCCACCGCCACTCCTTGCGGTAAATGTCTTCCCAGGTCGCGTACGTCTGATCGCCAGATGCAACCGATCCTTTTTCCGCAAAGACAGGGGTAACCCCAGCACCAAAAGAAGACAACGCGAGGCACAAGCCCCCACTGTCTTTCAGGAAATCTCTGCGGGTTTTCTCAAGCCTTACGTCCGAACTCGTCTCGGCCGCCTTTGTGCCGGTCACCTCGCCCATTTGCTAACCTCCACGTATGGTTTCTTCGCACGCCCGTTGCAGGTCTGTTTTATTATTATCGAATTTAACCAATAGATTAGTAGATCTTTTCGGGTATGGGAATTCCGGAATGTAGATCGGCATGCAAAAATGACCCACTTAGCCTGAATATTACACGAATAAGAAAGGCAAAGCCCCTTTAATCCGGTAAAATTCAGTTGATTAGTCTGAAACCGGAAGAGGCTCTGCCCGTGACAAACTGTACCCA
>PVBE011594791.1_pt1 | contig 14510 bp, 8 predicted proteins | sample 1631181 | NCBI WGS metagenome assembly PVBE01 (sample SAMN08397723, study PRJNA350692) | Marine metagenome, whole genome shotgun sequencing project. | isolation source: water | place: Pacific Ocean | collected 2012-04
AACCTCGGAATCATGGACTATGCCCGCCTCAAGAACATCGAGTCGGACACATCCATGCGCGATGCGATCTCTCGCGACGACGACAAGAGAGACTGAACCGTGGATCTCCTCAAGACATTCCTACCCCTCATCATCATCATTGCCATAAGTTTGGCACAGAAGGCGGGAACGAACGCAGCCAAGGACAGGAAGCGCAAGAGACGGCGCATGCCCCAGCCCCCGATAGAGCCCTCAACCACCGGGCCCGACAAAGATGAGCGCCCGAGTCTATCCGAGTGGATTCAGCAAATGCAGGACGGGGAATCGTCACAGAATGAACCGGAGCAGGTGTTGGAGCCAGAACCTGTGATTGTCACAGAGGTGGTTCCTCCTCGCTTGGAGAGGAGCTCTCGTAACCGTCACTCATCCTCTGGAGGGCGCCCCCCGAACGACTCGGATGAGGAGTCAGAGAAGCACATTCATTGGAGTGATGCCCCGGTTGAAGAGATGGAAGAGGCCGTCGAGATCACTGATACCGCCCTGCGCTCGGCGCGCCGACGCAGTAAGGACAGCGCCCGCTCGAGACGAGGAGGCGCACGGATCAAGATCAAAAGAGGTGACATCAGACATGCCATAGTGCTCCGAGAGGTCCTCGGGCGGCCGGTCGCTTTGAAGGATCAATAAGCCGACACGAATCCAAATGAGCAGTGAACTCTTCAAGACGATCGATCGCATACAGGACGCCTTTCAAGGCCAGCTCATGTTGAGCAGGGCGCAACTGACTGCTCTCGCCGACGGGGACACAGACCTGCTGGGCCGATGCCTCGATTTCATGTTGGACCGTGACGCCATCCTGGTCATCGCAGATGGCGACACCATCTACCACCACGGTAATCTCGTAACAGCTGTCTACGAGAAAATCCGTGAACTCGGCCGTACAACCCCGACCGCCATCAATGACTCACTGGGTGTGCCGAGTTCCGTCACCTGCGAGATTCTCGGATGGCTGGAGCGTGACGGACGTATTCAGCTTGAGAACGACACGAATCACGTTTCTGCAACTTGATCTACGATCTTGCCGTTCTCAAGGCAAATGACGCGATCGGCAAATGATGCGAGACTTTCATCGTGAGTCACAACGACCATCGCCTGCCCTGCAGTCTGGTTGATTTCAGCCAGCAGTGAGTGAATCTCGTGTGATGTACGGGCATCGAGATTTCCAGTTGGTTCATCACACAGCAGGAGCGACGGGCGATTGAAAAGAGCTCGGGCCAGGGCGACTCTCTGCCGCTCGCCACCTGAAAGCTGGTTGGGCCGATGTTGGGCGCGCTTATCGACACCGACTCTTTGCAGGACGCTCGTCGCCCTCTCAACAGCCTCAGCTCTCGCTTGACGCCAGTCCCAGAACCCATGGCGTATCTGCCCGGGCATCAGCACATTTTCGAGCGCCGTAAATTCTTGCAGCAAATGGAAGAACTGAAAGACAAACGCGATCTCCTGAGCCCTCAGCTTCGCTTGAGTGCGGCGGCTACTGCTGGTGACATCCTTGCCCTCAAAGTAAATGACGCCTTCATCGGGCCGATCGAGGAGACCCATAATGTGCAAGAGCGTGCTTTTTCCGATTCCACTTTGACCGCGAATGACCAGCAATTCGCCGTCGCGGACTTCGAGATCTACTCCTTGCAGAACAGAGAGTGGCTCGGTTGGCGTCTTATACGTCCTGCAAATGCCTTCCAGTCGCATGATTGATGAGCGCTCATTCATAGCTTAGACACTTCACTGGATTGAGGCGTGCTGCACGCAGCGCCGGAAGAAATGCCGCAACAAGGCAGATGCCAAATGTCGAGACAGCGAGCGTCGCGATCTCTATTGAGTTGATCTCCGTGGGCAGTTCATTGAATTGATAGATCCTTGCGGGAAAAACCTCAATCCCAAGTGACTGATCAAGGAACGCGGTGATTGCGTTGATGTTCCAGACCACCTCAAGACCAAGGATGGTCCCCAAGGCGGTGCCAAGAGCTCCAAGCATCCCACCGTAGAGCAGGAAGATCACTGTAATGCCGCCTGGTGTCGCACCCATGGAAAGCAGAATGCCCACATCGCGGGTCTTTTCCGAGACGAGCATGTAGAGGATGCCGAGGATACTCGCCCCGGCCACCAGAACAATGAAGAACATGATGATCATCATCACACCCTTCTCTACATCGAGGGCTTCTGCGAGCGGCCCCATTTGGTCAATCCAGGTGGTGACATCGACGGCCTCACCGTACTGACTGATCAGAGACTCCTTCACGACGTTGGCACGCTCAGGGTCCTCAATCCGACAGTGAATCTCTGCACAGTCACCGGTCTGTCCCAGAAGTTCATTCAAGAACCCGATGTCGCAAAAAGCCATAGCCGAATCATAGTCATAGCGACCTGTTTCAAAACAGCCGGCGACGACGACGCGCTCGGTTCGGATGTCAACTTCTTCGGAGCCGGTGAAGCCCCCTTCCGGGATCTTTGCTGTGCTCAAGGTGAGGTGATCGCCGCGACGGACCTGAAGCTGATCCGCCAGAAAGAGCCCAAGGAGGATCCCCGGGTCACCATCAGGCAAGCCGGTTTCTGGATCATGGACTCTGAAAGGCCGATCAAGGCTGCTGGATGGCACGGCGCGAAAAGCCGCTCGCAAGCGCACCGACTCGTCTGTCGACGCAGCCGATATCTCAACGGCCTTGAGGATCTTCTCAAACGGCAGGACTCGCTTTTCAAGATCCGAGTCAATCCCAATAAGCTGTAGCCCCTTGTTCCTAGCTCGCTCAGAGCGCAATCGCCGACTTGCGAGAACAAAGGTCGTCGATCGCTTGGAACGAGCGACAATCTTCTCGCCCGTCTTCTGCTCAAAATCGCTGAGAAGGCGCGACGTTACATCAAAATGCCGCGCATCTTGTGACCACGGTCCTTGAGGCAATCGACCATTACCTTCAATGAACGGACCGAGAGTCTGTTGGACTTCACTCCGCCATCGAGCACTGTAGAGTGGAGAGGGGCTGGCAAGTCGGATTGAGAACGACGCGTCAATACTGCGAATACTCGACTTGATGTCGGCCTGAAACCCATCCATTACGCTCATTACAACGATCATTGCCATGACGCCAAACGTGATGGCAACGATGGACACATAAGCGATGCGGCGCTTGAGTAGGTACCTGAGAGCGATCTTGTACTTGAACACAGTTCGAGCTCCGATGAGTCGGCACACCATACCCCTATCTGGGAGGAGTTTCACGCAGACGCTTCAAATCCAGGCCATCAATTGAAGGCAGGGTTCACTCGACTGAGCGGGTAGTGAGGGAAGTCATCGAACCAGAGTCGGTGATCCTCGGCCACGTCTGTCCAACGGGAGGCAGGCTTGGCTGCCCCCCCGGACGCAGCTGCGGCACCTGAGTGGCTGCCGAGGGGATGATGCAGCCGCTCGGTTTCAAGAAAGACGCGGTGGACAGCCAGAGCGTGCTGCCACTCGACTGAACCACCAAGTGCCTCCAGTTCCGTGTTGAGGCGAGCAAGGATCTCGACAGGTGGTGCAGGAGCAGCCTCCAGGATCTGTATCAATCGGATAGGCAGCTCACGCAGGTCTTCAGGCATCGAGGACGCGGCCAGCACCATCTTGAGCGGTGCTACAGCGGTGCTCGGGAAGTGATGAGCCAGGAGCAGCGCCGCTGAAGAGGACGTCTGTAAAAGGGGGAGCAGCTCCTCCTCCGCCAGCACTCCTTTTGTGAGCCCCAGCGCCAGCAGCGCAACATCAGATTCGGGCGACCCCGTCCGCTGAATGATCTCTCGCAATTCCTCGTGGGCAGCGGGACCGCCGCAACGCGCCAGAGCAAAAATGAGCGCCCTGCGAACAGAGGGGTCTTCTTCCGCTAAGGGCATCAGGCGCAGCCGCAGTTTCGGCGCCAACTTGGCCTCAGCAAATGCACCTATCAGAAGCGCTGTGGCACGCCGAACGCCAGCATCTCGATGCCGAAGGAAGCGGCGCTTCATGACGACTTCGAGCGCACTCGCAGCTCGAATCCGTGCCAGCGTCAGAACTGCGGCCTGCACAACGGCGGCGTGCTTGCTTGCCAGTCGCTTGACAACGAGTTGAGTCAGGCTTGAATGACGAACGGAAGCAACCGCGAGAATGGCTGCCACCTGGACAGACTGCTTGTGCGACGTGAGTCCACTTTGAACGGCTGTGCGACCACGAGGGGAGCCGATACCCGCCAGGGCCAACAGCACAGCACAGCGCGATTCCCTGGAAGTTCCCGTTTCAAACTCCTTCAAAAGCAACGGCAAGACGCTCTCATCACCGATCAGCCCGAGCGCATGAACGATTGCTCTGCGCCCGGAAGAACTCCTTTCCCGCCGCATGACACGCACGAGCAGCGCCGCATCCTCGCGCGTGCCGAGTCTCCCCAGAGCGCGCGCCTCCAACTCGAAATCGCCATCTTTTGACTTTCGACCCTTTGCGCGACGTTCCAGTCGCGACCGAAGCAAGGCAAGTGTCCGCTTTCCCCCCGATCGGCTCAGAACCAACGCCGCACAGCGAGCATCGGGAGATCGCCGCGACACAAAATGCTCAAGCAGGAATGTCTCACCCCGTCGGCCCCTTGCGACAAGCTCTCGACGAGCGAGCTGACGTCGGTCGCGATCGGCGACTCGCGCAGCTTGAAGAAGAGCCCCCATTTCCCTTCGATCCGATCGGCTGAGGCGCTCAAGAACGGCTTCACCGAAAAGATCATCGACCCCATTTTCCCGCCCCTGGGAAAGCGCAGACGCCCCAATCACAGCAAAAACAACTACCGAGAGAATGAATCCCACAGGACGAGATATGATTAACAGTATCTTCATGAATGCTCGATTGCTTTGGGCTTGCGGCCTCGTCGGAAACCTCTAATCTCCCAACAGGAGAAGTAATCGAAACGACCTACCATCGTCGTATCTGGTTCTTGTTGCTTCATTTGCCGCGATCGAGCTTTCGAACACGGCGGAGGAGCATCTTATCAGGAACGGCGTCCAGCAATGAACTCAATCCAAGTTCAGGGTCGTGAATGGAACCAGTGGAAATCGCTTCGTTTGGGTGTTTATGCAACCAAACAAGTGGTGTCTGGAGGGATCTGAGATGATTGGAAATGCACGACCCTTGACCGTGGCGTTCGTCGCGGTACTTGCAGTGCTGTTTGTTGGTGGCGAGCTCGGTGCGACAGGCTCCCACGGTGGACCGGTTCTTCGAATCGGCCCCAACAAGATGGTGTTGAACGGAGACGTTGACTTCACGGCCGAATTCGGCAGATTGCCGGGCAATGGAGCTGTCTACTTCTACCTTTCCACAGCTGGCGGAGGGACAACAACCGTCCTGGTTGAAGGGCAAACGGTCACGTTGCCAATTCCCAACGCTTCGCTTATCGGGTCCACACCGCGCCGCAAAGGAAGCGCGCAGTTAGGCTATACCATCGGCGGGAATGTCAACCTGATCGGTCAGTCACTCCGCGTTATCGCGGTCACCGTTTCAAACGGTGTGGTCCAAAAGACCAACCTGGCAATCTCAGGCCCCATCCTCGGTGACGATATCGCCTGACACATCCACCCCTTGGGCGGCGCCGCGGACCCCACACCGCGGCGCCGCCTTTTTTTGTACCCACCCAGGGAGTGCACGCCTCATCCTTCAGTCCTGATTAAGGCAACTCGAGGGAGGTCTCGAAAAAGCAGGGGCCTGACTTGAGGATTTCGACAGAACCTCCCATTTCGACGGTGCGGAGGGCAGCTACTGACAGAGAGCAGTGATGCAGTTGACGAGTTCGTCGGGGTCGAATGGCTTGGAGATGACGCGGTCGACCTGGTTCTCGCGGGCTTGGGTTGCGTCGATTTCGCCGGCCCAACCAGTGACGAGGATGACGGGGATGTCATACTTGGCCTTGATTTCACGCGCGAGTTCCCAGCCGGACATCGGCGCCATCCCGAGGTCGGTGAGGAGACAGTCGATGGGTTCAGCTGCTGCTCGCTCAAGTGCTTCAGCACCACCCGATGCCTGAACGACGGTGTATCCCGCGGCAGCAAGAATCTCAGCCAACAGCGTACGAACTGTGTCCTCATCGTCGACAACCAATAAGCGAAGGCTGCTTGATCCCGCGCCTCCATCGGATGGAGCGGGAGAGTGAGGAGGGGCGACCTCAGGCAGTTTCCCGGTTGCACGAGGCAATTCAATGATAATGGTCGAGCCCCGCCCTGCTTCACTCTCGACAGATACCGCGCCGCCGTGGCGCATAAGGATGCCGTAGACAATGCTCATTCCCAGACCATTGCCCTCTTCTTTTCTCGTGGTGAAGAAGGGGTCGAAGATGTTGCTGCGAGTTGTCTCGCTCATCCCGACACCGAAATCTATGACTCGAATGCGGACCCGCTCTCGCGTGGCGTCCGCAGCGAAGCGAATCACGCCGCCGTCCGGCATCGCGGCGAGGGCGTTGAGCATAATATTGGTGAAGACCTCCCGAAGCTCTGACGGATTGCAGGCCACAAGAAGGTCTGCGGCGACCTCATTTTTCACCTCGATGTGACGGCCGCTTCGAAAGGACTCACTCTCCCACTGAGTTCGAGTAAACTCGACAACATCCTCAATGAGAGTCTTGACTCGAGTGACAACCATATCGCTTTGGCGGGAGACTCGAGTATAATCCTGAAGGCGACGCACGACACCCGCTCCATCACGAGCCGCCTTCTCGACTGTTTCCAGATCGCGGTTGATTTCGCCGTCAGGAAACTGCTTCTGCAACAGTTGAGTACGACCGATAATCGTGGCGAGAAGGTTGTTAAAATCGTGCGCAACGCCGCCTGCCATCATCCCCATGATGCGCATCTTCTCATCTCGAACGAATTCCTGAACAAGTCGAGAGTTCTCGAGAGCGATCGCAACCTGAGTGGAAAAAATGTTGAGGAGTTCCAGGTCTTCCTCCGGGAACTGCCCCACCCGTGAACGATTGTCTACATAGAGCATTCCGAGCAGCAGTTCTCCGCGCAATAGCGGCGCCACCATGATTGAACGCAACTCGAGGTTAATGACACTCTCGCGAACGCGGTAGTTCTCATCGTCCATCGCGTTCTGCACCAGAACGGGTCGATGCGATTCCATTACCTGATTGATGATGTTGTGACTGATTTGCCGCTCAGGCTCCATCACCTGCTCGCGGAAACTGCTCCGAGCGACAGGGATTTGAATGTTGCCATCATCGTCGATGAGGATGATAAATCCCCGTTCGGCGCCGGAGAAATCCATGACCCCATCGACAACCTGCACCAGCAGATCATCGGTTGGCGCCGTCGAGCTGAGAGTCTGGCTAATTTCGAGGATTCGACGGATGCCCTCCTCATTGCGGCGCAAGTGGGCGACCGTCGTCCCCATGCTGCGCTCCACATCGAAGAAGCCTTTCTTCAAAGTCTGAAACACAGTGCGAACGTCGCGGGGAAGGCGGGCATCCTCTTCCCGAAGTCCCGGGCAATGCTGCTCAATGAAGAGCTGTGCTTCTTGTTTGAACTTGGCCACGACCTTCGACTGCATGAAGGTCTGGATCATGGCCCCATCGCCAATTGCCTGTACAGCTTCCTCGAAACTCGCGAGCGCTGCCGAGAAATAGTAGAAGGCACGTTCCGTATCGCCCTGCCCATTGAAATGAAAGGCGAGCGCACTCGCTGCCTTCCATGCGGCGCCAGGCATGTTTCGGCGGATTGCATTCTTCGTGTGCTCAATGAGCTGCTCGATCTGATCCCGCGGCACCCTCGTTGAGTTCTGGCGGTCAGCTACTTGAAGCTCAAGAGTCAAGAGATCCAATTCGGTTTCGTTGCTGACAACACCCTCTTCGAGAGGGCGAATCAAGCCCAGGACGCGGTGCGATGCTTCATCGTCTCCCCGTGCCACATGAACTCCGAGCATCTGAACCAGCGTTGAGACCCGATCGCCTTCGTGCCCTGCTGCCCCCAGGACCTCCAGAGCGTCATTGAGAATCCGCAACGCCTCGGTTGTTCGTCCTGCACGCAACTGCAGCGATGCCAGAATCCAACGAGAGCGCGCCATCTGCTGGGGCATCTCCCGTTTGATAGCCAAGCGCAACGAGCGAGTCGCGAGTCGCTCGGCCTTTTCTTTGTCCCCGACCTTCAGTTGGACCGTTGCTGCATTGATCTGCCAGGTGACGGCGCCCGAGATGTTGCCAAAGGAACGGTCGGCTCGGACGGCGCTCTCGTAATATCGATTCGCTGCAGACAAGCGATCGCGCAATTCTGCCACGGCACCGAGACTGTTGAGGATAATCGCCGGGTTGGCGTCGTCTGAGAGGCGGCGCTTCAGATTGAGACAGATGTTGAGATATCTGGCAGCAGGCGCCAGCTCGCGACGGGACAAGTGAATGTTCGCAATATTCAGATAGCTCTGGATTTCGCCCTCGCGATGGCCGATTTCCTTTCGGAGGCGAAGGCTCTTCAACAGGTAGTCAATCGCGTCGGACGACTTGCCTTGCTTTTTCTTCAAGATACCGAGGTTGTTGTATGTATCTGCAAGGCCCACGAAGTCACCCACTTCTTCGTGCAACGCAACCGCTCTATTGAAGTGCTGAAAGGCCAGCGCGAACTCGCCGCCAACCATATAGGAATTACCTGCGAGACGGAGCGATTGAGTCAACCCGACGCCTCTTTCGACACTGGACTCAATGTCGATGGCCAATAGAGAAAGAGACAGCGCTTTTCGAAGGTCACTTCCGCGAAAGGCTACCTCACCCTGCAAGCGCAAGAGCACAGCGAGTTCCTCAGACATGCTGTGCCTCTCGCCCATGGTCGGTGTGACAATTTCTGACAACGGTTGATCGCTCTCGGACGCGTCGATGATTGGGCATTCGCCAACTTGCGCAAGGCGGTCCGCTGCGTCGTCGAGTGTCTGCGCCGCGTCCTTCAAGAGGCGCTGCTGAAGGTAGGTATAGGCCTCAAACAGAACCAGTTCGATACAGGCCCTCGGGTTGTGCGACTCGATCTTCTGGATGGCCGCGCGGAGACTTCTGCGCGCATCAGCAAATTGCCCGCGACTCACTGCAATCCGTGCAATCAACATGGCCTGAACAGGGCCGAGAGTCACCACCCCGGCGACAAGGTGAACAAGGCGGCCCTCAGCGCCCACAACATCGCCCTTCGCTATACAGATCTCAGCACCAACCAAGGCAGCTAACACCCGCAGAAAACGAGGCGGCTCGTGACTGCACGACAAGACCGCGTCGCAGATGACAAGGGCACGTTCAACTCGAGAGCATTCCTTTAGTTGTGTCCAGCCCGCATAGGCCGCCCCCCAACCCTGAGAAGGATCGATGCCCTCAATCAAGTGGCAGGGAAGCGCCCACGCGCCAGCAATGGAAGCGCCGTCACCCAGTGATTCTGCCAGGCGGTCGTGGAGTTCGCGACACGTCCTCTGGTCGAGTTCACCCTGCACAACTTCCAACGCATCCATGTCAAGGAATCGTACGCCACCGCGAGCGCCACGAGACAGCAAACCACCGCGAATAAGACGATCCAGCACCACGACGACGTGAGATGCGGACAGTCCCGAGGCGGCTGCCAGAAGCTCGTCATCCGCACGGGCTGGATGCAATGACAGAAGGTCCAGGACGATTCGATCTTCGGGCTCAATCCGACGCAACCGATGCTCGACCACCCGCCGAACCCGCGCTGCTACCGGCGCGGCATCAAGCATCTCCTGATCGAATGCATGAGTAAAATCAGTCGATTCCGGTGCCGCTTCCAGAAGGCTCAAGAACGTCTCTCGCACGAACATGGGATTGCCGTGGGTTCGGCCCATAAACCAATCCGTGCAAAGCGGCGGAACATTGTCCGGCGCGGACATTTCGTTGAGGAAACTCTCGACAGCCTCAGAGCTCATGGGTTCGATTGAAACCTCGCCGAGGACACCTTCCTCTGCCAGGTCTCTGATGAGTTCGACTAAATCAGGCTGCATTCGATGACGAACGGCTGTCATGACGACCTGGACTGATGATGTCCCGGAGCGGTCGCGGAGTTGATTGGCAAGACGGCGCAGCAGAAAGCAGAGGAAATCCAGCGAAGTACCATCAAATTGATGCACATCATCGAGAAGAACGGCGAGCGGTCGCTCGCGGGGCACACTCAATAAAGGCAGGGCAAGCGTGTCGAACCAGCCAAAGCGACCCGCGCCAACCTCCGACGTGGCATGAAACGCGCTCGCGTGTGCTGCGTTTCTCTCAGCGATTTGCTCCACATCATCGTTGATGAGTGCACCCTGAGCATCCATCACCCGTCGTACAAATGCCTGAAGATCGACAGGACTTCCATGACCAGGCGATACTCGGACCGTCCCAACACGTGAGGTCGCCAGCGAAACATCATAGCGATCAAGCAGTCGCGTCTTGCCGACACCGCGTTCGCCCGTGATCAGCACAACTGGCAATGCCTCCCTCGGGGCGCCTGCTTCTGTGCGTTGAAAGAACGGCATGCTGTTTCGGAGACGGGCGAGTTCTTGAGCACGACCGACAAAGCGCGGTCGCAGCGCCGGTGCAATGCGTGTCTGAGGCGACTCCAACTGCTCGGAAGGGTCGACCATTGAAATCAAATCGCGAGCCGCATTCGGGCGCTTATCCGGTTCGGTGTCAATCAACTTCAAGATCAGTGGCTCGACCCAGTCTGGTGCATCGGTCGCTGACTTCAACACGTGAACCACCACATTGGGTGTCAGCTCATCAGGAAGATCTTCGGCATCGCCATTGAGCAATACCAAAAGCGTCACACCCAATGAGTACAAGTCAGCTCGCCCATCTGCTGCCGCGCCGGACTCCTTGACCTCTGGCGCCATGAAAACCGGCGTGCCACGAACACTCGTTTCATCACCGGCGCGCCCCATGAGATCAAAGTCAACAAGGCGAACGCCTCGCAAGCTCCCTGCCTCATCGACGTCAACGATGATGTTGTCGGGCTTCACATCGAAATGCACGATTCCGCGAGCATGCAGGTAGGACAGAACTCGCGCCAGGTGCACAACCAATCGCGCGAGGAAGTCTGCGGTAACTGCGCCACCCCAGGATTGAAGCGAGCACCCAGGTGCGGCTTCCTCCACCATGAAGGTGGTGGAGTGATCTGTTTCATGGCAAAGCCTGCGAGGCCGTACCAGTCCAGGATGAAAGAGATCTGAAAGAAGACGGTATTCTTCGTGGAATCGAAAGAGAGCTCGGTCGTCATCGGCCTGGTTGGTGAGCTCCTTCAAAATACATGACGGACCCGAAGCGTAAAGATCATCCACAAGGTGGACGGTGCGCGAGCGCCCCGTGTGGAGAGTCTTGACTACTCGGTAACGGTTGGCAATCAGGTCCTGAGTCATTCCGCCGTCTCGTAAGCGGTTGCAAGATGATACGACGTGTCGTTGGGCCGAGTATAATCGGGGGCGGTCACAAACGACACCCCCCCTCACATGATCGGTAATCGATGTCGCACGCAGAATCCAAGTCGGGCACTCGCAAGAAACTGTTCCTTCTTGATGGATCAGCTCTCGCCTATCGCTCGCACTTCGCGTTCATCCGAACCCCGCTATCGAATGACTCAGGCCTGAATACAGGCGCACTCCTCGGGTTCCTGCGGACACTCCTGAAACTCATCGAGACCGAGGATCCCACCCATATCGCCGTCATTTTTGACACACCCGCGCCCACCTTCAGGCACAAGATGTATGCGGACTACAAAGCGACTCGCGAAAAAACCCCCAGCGAGCTGATTGAGCAGCTTCCCTATATGAAGGATCTCACCAGAGCGCTGGCGATCCCGCTCCTGGAGATGGATGGCTTCGAGGCCGACGACATCATTGGAACGCTCTCACGACAGGCGTCAGCAGACGGCTACCAGGTCAACATCGTTTCCGGCGACAAGGACTTCATGCAGCTCGTTGATGACAACACCGTTCTCTACAACATCATGAAAGCCGACGCAGACGTCGTCATCATCGACCGCGAGGGAGTACGAGAGAAATTTGGTGTGGCTCCTGAACAGGTCATCGATGTTCTCGCGCTCATGGGCGATTCATCGGACAACGTGCCTGGCGTCTCAGGCGTTGGGCCCAAGACCGCGCAACAGTTGATCGAGGCCTACGGCTCCGTCGAAGGGGTCCTCGATCGCGTCGACGAGATCACGAAGAAGAAGGTGAAAGAAAACCTGATAGCCGAGCACGAGATGGCCTTGCTCAGCAAGGAACTGGTGACCATCGACTGCGCCGTTCCTGTTAGCACCACCATCGACGACCTCATTCGCAGTGAACCGGACTACGAAGCACTGCTTCCGATCTTAAAGGAACTCCAGTTCAATTCCATTTCGAAGGAGATGGCTGCGCGAGCATCTCACGCCGAGAACTCAACAGAATCGACTGATGTCAAATACTCGATCATCAGCAATGCAGAGGAACTCGAAGGCCTCAAGGAGATCCTGTGCGAGGCGCCATTTGTAGTATTGGATCTTGAAACCACCAGTCTCGACGTCATGGACGCCTACATCGTCGGTCTGTCTTTTTCAGTAAAGGCGGCCGAAGCCTACTACGTTCCTATGAACCTGCAGCCACCTGTGCTGCCGGATGATCACGACGGCAGGGCCATTCTGGAGAGCCTTCGAGACCTTCTTGAGAATCCAGATGTTCCCAAGGGCGGCCAGAACATCAAGTACGACCAGGCCGTGCTGCAAAGCAACGGCGTCACCCTGCAGGGGGTTCAGTTTGACACCATGCTTGCGAGCTATGTCACTGACCCTGGTCTGCGAGATCACGGGTTGGACAACCTCTCGTTGCGACACTTCGGCTACACCAAGATCAAGACAGAGGAACTCATCGGCAAGGGAAAGAATCAGCTGACGATGGACCTCCTGCCCGTCCAGGACGTGGGCGAGTACGCCTGCGAAGATGCAGACTTCACGTTTCGACTCTACGAGCTCTTTACCGATCTCCTCGGCACTGGCCCCATGCGTGACCTCTATGACAAGATCGAGGTACCGCTGATTGGTGTCTTGGAACGGATGGAACGCTGCGGCGTGCAGCTTGACACAGCACAGCTCAAGAAGCTCGAGAATGAAATCGGAGAGCGTCTCACTGAGGTCGAGCGACTGGTCTTCGATGAAGCAGGGGGACACTTCAATATCGCCTCACCGAAACAGTTGGGAAAGGTGATTTTTGAAGACCTCAAGCTTCACGAAACAGCAGGGGTCAAACCGAAGAAGACCAAGACCGGCGGTTTCTCCACCAACCAGGAAATGCTCGAGACATTGGGCGAGATGCCGTTCGTCGCAAATGTCCTTGAGTATCGATCCCTTACAAAATTGCTCGGCACCTACGTCACGGCGCTGCCGAAGCTCGTACACCCATCAACGGGCCGACTGCACACGCACTACAATCAGGCGGTCGCGGCTACAGGGCGTCTCTCCAGCAGTAATCCCAACCTCCAGAACATCCCCAATCGGTCTCCCCTTGGTCGCCGCATTCGGTGTGCGTTCGTACCAGCGAGTGACGAGCATGTCCTCATTGCGGCAGACTATTCACAAATCGAATTGCGCATCATGGCGCATATTGCTGACGACCCCGTCATGATTTCATCGTTCAAAGCCGGCGGAGATATACACCGAGACACGGCGGCGCGGATCTTCAACGTTGCGCCGGAAAACGTGGACCGAGCCCTGCGCTCTCGCGCAAAGAGCATCAATTTCGGAATCCTCTATGGTATGGGCCCGCAGCGCCTGGCTCGCGAAGTAGGCATGACAGTTGTCGAAGCCGTGGAATTCATCGAGCATTATTTCGAGACCTTCCCCGCCATTCGCTCCTTCATTGATGCCTCCCATGACAAAGCACGAAATGAAGGCTATGTCGAGACTCTGCTCGGCCGACAGCGCGCACTCCCGGATATCAATGCCAAGAACGGTCGACTGCGGGCCGCCGCAGAGAGCATGGCAGTCAACACGCCGATACAGGGTACCGCCGCCGACCTCATCAAGATCGCCATGATTCAAATTGACGAGTGGCTGCGGCGAGAAAAGCTGAAGACAATGATGATCCTGCAGGTTCATGACGAACTGATCTTCGACGTCCCGCGCGACGAAGCAAAGCTCGTTCTGGAAAAAGCGCCCGCGATCATGAGTCAGGTACATGAACTGCGCGTCCCGCTGGTCGTCGATGCAGCGACAGGATCGAACTGGTCAGAGGCTCACTGATTGTCCTCGGCGCTTCAGGACAGCGTACAGAATGGCGCCGGCGATGAAGACGAAGATACTGATAAACTGTGAGGTTGACAGGGTACCGACAAAGCCTCGCAAATCGTCCCCGCGATAGTGCTCGATCACTGAGCGGCTCACTGCGTAGTACAGAAAGAACACCGCTGCGACCTGCCCTGGAAACTGGCGCTTGGTCCAGATCCACCTCAACAGGAAGAACAGCGCAAGTGCATTGAGACTCATGTAGTTAATGCTGTTTCTACTTTGTTGGAAACCGAAAGCAT
>PVBE010363652.1_pt1 | contig 14506 bp, 17 predicted proteins | sample 1631181 | NCBI WGS metagenome assembly PVBE01 (sample SAMN08397723, study PRJNA350692) | Marine metagenome, whole genome shotgun sequencing project. | isolation source: water | place: Pacific Ocean | collected 2012-04
TCAATCGGGCTCAGCGCACCATCAACCATTTATGGGTTTGAACGCTCAGTCGCCAGTTTCGATGTGACTGCACATAGTCGATCGCCAGCCGCTGGGCTTCGCCATCGTCCCAGCCTGGTTGCAGCATCAGCAACAGCTCCCCGGCTGGGTTGTTGCCAGTCTCTGTTGTTGTGCGGGCTGTGAGAGCTGCACTCGCCATGGTTTCAGCGAATTTGAGATCAGCTTCACTGTGCACAACGACTTTCAGCTCCTGGCAGGCCGCAAGCAGCTGCGGATGGGGAGGGGCGTGTCGTTTCGGAGAGAGAGTGATCCAGTCGGGGGAACCGCTGAGTGGGTTGACGCCGCTGGTTTCCAGATGGATCGGCAAGGGTCCTTCGCCCAGGCTGGCGGTGGCCCTGCGCAGGTCTGCACAGAGTCGATCAATGTTGTGATGGAGTGGCTCGCCGCCGGTAAGCACAACAAAGCCGGCGCCATTGGTGGCGGCGGTAGCTGTTTGCCTGGCCAGTTGCTGCAGCGGGATTTCAGGATGGCGGCGCGAGGCCCAGGAATGTTTGGTGTCGCACCAGGGACAGCCGACACTGCAGCCGGCCAGACGGATGAAGTAGGCACTGCGGCCGGCATGGGCCCCTTCCCCCTGCAGGGAATGGAAGCTTTCCACAACCGGCAGGGTGCCGGTCATCCGCGGGGGTGGCTCTGCCCCTGCATATGCTCCTGAACAGAGACCGGTGCGGCCTGGGCCTGATGCCGCAAGGCTTCCCCAGGAGAGGCTGGCAGCCGTAGCTGAGCCGCTTCGATCAATCCCTGGAAGAGGGGATGGGGACGCCCTGGTCTGGAGAGGAATTCCGGATGAAATTGGCAGGCCGTGAAGAAAGGATGGCCTTTCAGTTCGATCAGTTCCACCAGGCGTCCATCAGGTGAGCTGCCGCTCACCACATAGCCGGATTCGATGAACAGATTGCGGTAGGCGTTGTTGAACTCATAGCGATGGCGGTGTCGTTCATACACCACCTCCTCGCCGTAGAGCCGTTGTGCCATCGATCCCTGGGCGATACGGCAGGGGTAGACCCCCAGTCGCATTGTGCCGCCGAGGTCTACGACGTCCTGCTGTTCCGGTAGCAGGTGGATCACGGGATGGGTGGTATCCGGCTCCAGTTCTGCGCTGTTTGCTCCCGTCAGTCCCGCCTGATTGCAGGCCCATTCGATCACCGCGCACTGCATGCCGAGGCAAAGCCCTAGAAACGGCACCCGCTGTTCCCGGGCCCAGCGGATTGCCGCCACCTTGCCATCCACGCCCCGATGGCCGAACCCACCCGGCACCACAACGGCATCCATGCCTTTGAGCAGGGAATCAGGGCCATTGGCTTCGATCTGCTCAGCGCAGACCCAGTGCAGGTCAAGGGAGGCCTCCTGGGCGAGACAGGCGTGCCGAAGCGCTTCCACAACAGAGAGGTAGGCGTCGTTCAGCTGGACGTATTTGCCCACCAGCGCCACCTTCACGGCTGGCCCCGGATGGCGCAGCTTGTGGACCAGTTGTGCCCAGTTGACCATGTCGCTTTCATGATCCTGCAGGTTCAGCACATCCAGCACTTCTCGGCAGAGACCTTCGCTTTCCAGGGCCAGGGGCACTGCATAGATGCTGTCGGCATCCAGGGAAGAGATCACAGCACGGTTGGCTACCCCGCAGAAGCCACCGATCTTGCTTTTGAGTTCGTCGCTGATCTGTCGATCGCTGCGACAGACCAGCAGATCGGGTTGAATACCGATCGAGCGCAGCTCCTTGACGGAGTGCTGTGTTGGTTTGGTCTTGAGTTCCCCTGAGGTGCCGATGAAAGGCAGCAGGGTCACATGCAGGTAGGCCAGGTCATGGCGGCCAACCTCGCCGCGGAATTCACGGATCGCTTCAAGGAACGGCAGTGATTCGATGTCCCCGACGGTGCCGCCGATCTCGGTGATCACCACATCGGCGCCGCTGTTGGCCGCCACCCTCTGGATGCGTTCGCGGATCTCGCCGGTGATGTGGGGGATCACCTGAACCGTGCCGCCGTTGTAGTCGCCGCGGCGCTCCTTGTTGATCACCGCCTGATAGATGGAGCCGGTGGTGACACTGTTCAGCCGCGACATGGCTGTGTCTGTGAAGCGCTCGTAGTGTCCGAGATCGAGATCGGTTTCGGCGCCGTCCTCTGTGACAAACACCTCTCCATGCTGGAAGGGACTCATGGTCCCCGGGTCCACATTCAGGTAAGGATCCAGCTTCAGGATCGAGACGGTGTAGCCCCTGGCTTTGAGCAGTCTCCCCAGGCTGGCGGCCACGATCCCCTTGCCGATGCTGGAGACCACTCCACCGGTAACGAAGACGAACTTGGCCATGACCCCTGGGGCGACATCCAAAGGTAACCGGCTTTTGCTCAGCTCTCCAGCAGGCTGCGCAGCATCCAGGCGGTTTTTTCGTGAATCTGGAGCCTCTGGGTCAGCAGATCTGCTGTGGGCTGGTCATTGGCCTCATCAGCCAGCTCGAACACCTTCCGGGCAGTGCGTGCCACCTGTTCATGGCCAGCCACCAGCTCCCGCACCATGTCAAGAGCGGCGGGATGCTGCTCGGCCTCTGTGATCGAGGCGAGTTTGGCCAGGGTGCTGCCACCAAATGGTGCCGGGAAACCCAGTGCCCGGATGCGTTCGGCGATCACATCGAGGGCATTCCAGAGCTCGGTGTATTGCCCCATGAACATCAGGTGCAGGGTGTTGAACATCGGCCCGGTCACATTCCAGTGGAATCCGTGGGTTTTGCCGTAGAGCACATAGGTGTCGGCCAGGACGCGCCCGAGGCCTTCTGCGATCTGCTGTCGTTTGTCGGCGTCAATGCCGATATCGATAGGGGTGGGTTGGGTCATGGAACCTCAGATTTCTGTTGTTGTATTAATCAAGAATCAAGGCTCTGGATGTAATCACGCACCTTGCATCGCCGCTGGGGTTGGCGGAGTTTCAGCAGGGCTCGGCTTTCGATCTGGCGGATCCGTTCGCGGGAGAGGTGCATCCCTTCGCCGATCTGGGTCAGGGTCTGGGGAATGTCGTCCTCAAGGCCGAAACGCAGCCTCAGCACCATGGCTTCGCGGCTGCTCAGTTCATCGAGCAGGATCTCCAGATCATTGTGCAGTTCGCCCCGGGTCAGTTCCTGCTCGGGGGTGGCCTTGCCGTCTTCCAGCAGCTCTCCCAGTTGGGTGTCATGTTCTCGGCCGACTTTCGTGTCCAGGGAGATCGCGCGTGGCACCTGCATCAGGGTCATGCGCACGGTTTCCTCACTGATGCCAAGTTCTTTTGAAAGGTCGGAGATGGAGGCCAGTCGGCCTTCATTGCTGGCGATCTCCTGCTGCACCCGTTTGATCCGGTTGAGTTTTTCGGTGATGTGCACCGGCAGCCGGATCGTGCGGCTCTGGGTGGCGATCGCTCTGGTGATTCCCTGGCGGATCCACCAGTAGGCATAGGTGCTGAAGCGGAAACCCCGTGTTGGATCAAATTTCTCCACAGCCCGCTCCAGACCGAGGGTGCCTTCCTGGACCAGATCGAGGAGTTCCATGCCCCGCTGCTGATATTTCTTGGCCACAGCCACCACAAGCCGCAGGTTGGCCTGAATCATCCTGTCCTTGGCCCGTCGCCCCTCTCGCAGGGCCTTCTTGATCTCAAGGGGCGCCAGGTTGGTCAATGCTCCCCAGGCCTCATAGCCCAGGTTGATTTTTTCCTGAAGTTCAGCTGGCTGCAGACCGGCGGCTCTGGCCCATTCCCGCTTGGTGGGTTGATGGCAGAGATGGTTGGCTTCCCTCAGCTGCAGTTCTTCAAGGGTCAGCAGTTCGGTGATCGCGGATTGCTGGGAGGCCAGTTCTCGCTGCTCTCGCAGCAAAGATTCTCGGCGCTGCACCAGTCGCGCCAGGGTCACTTCCTCCTCATTGGTCAGCAGATCAACCCGGCCGATGTCCTGCAGGTAAAGACGCAGCAGATCAGCTGACGGACTTCGGGATGTATTGGTTTTCCGGGTTGCCACGGGTGAATCTCACCATTTCATTAACCCTGAGCACATCTTTGAGAAGGGGGATGTTTTGCATTGGATCTCTTCGGGTTCCGTGTCAAACCGTTGATGCAGAAGGACTTCAGGACAAGGCGATTGCTGAAGCGCCGCCTATTGGAGGGATCTTCCGTCTTGGTTGTGACCGGGCTCAGTTTTCTGGATCAGTTTGTGTCTTCCTCTTCGACCCAGGTGCTTGAGACATGCAGTTCCTGCAGCTGATCTTCTGAGACGCCAGCCGGTGCTTGCGTCATCAGGCAGCGGGCCTGCTGGGTTTTCGGGAAGGCAATCGTGTCGCGGATTGATTCCTCGCCGGCGAGCAGCATCACCATCCTGTCAATGCCGAAGGCCAGGCCGCCATGGGGTGGGGCACCAAGATCCAGGGCTTCGATCAGGAAGCCGAACTGCCGGCTTGCTTCCTCCTCGGAGAGTCCGATGGTGGTCAAGACCTGGCGCTGCAGAGCTGAATCGTGGATGCGCAATGAGCCACCGCCAAGTTCCAGTCCATTGAGAACAAGGTCATAGGCCTTGGCTCTTGCTGTTGGCAGGGTCTCCCCCCATTGCTTCTGATCATTGCCGAGATCATCGCCATTCGGCGCGCAGAAGGGATGGTGGAGAGCCTCCAGCCGGTTCTCATCGCAGTTGAACTCAAACATGGGGAAGTCCACGACCCAGAGGAAATTCCAGTTGTCGTTGTCCTGATCGGCAGTGACCATGCCCAGTTGCTTCGCCAGGTACTGACGTACCCGGTCGAGGGCTTTGTTGACGGTGGCGGTGTCACCGGCCCCGAACAGCAGCAGGGTGCCTGGTTCGGCCTCAGTGCGCTTGAGCAGTTCCGCCTTGCTGGCATCGCTGAGGTTGTCCTTGATCGCACCAATGCTGTCGATCTCGCCGTCCTCCCGTACCCGGATGAACGCCAGCCCACCGGCACCTGCGGCCTGGGCCTCATTGAACACATCTCCACCGGGTTTGATCCTCACGTTGGAGATCGCCTCGTTCCCCCCTGGCACGGGCATGCATTTGACTGAGCCACCGGCGGCCACAGCTCCTGAGAACACCTTGAAACCCATGTCGGCCACCAGATCACTGACGTTCACCAGTTCCATGCCGTAACGGGTATCAGGCCTGTCGGTGCCATAGCGATCGATGGCGTCATGCCAGGTCATCCTCGGGAAGGGTCGTTTCAGCTCAACCCTTTTCACCTGCTTCCAGATCGTGCTGATCAGTTCCTCATTGAGCTCCAGGATCTGTTCCTGATCCATGAAGCTCATTTCAAGATCCAGCTGGGTGAATTCCGGCTGCCGATCGGCGCGCAGATCTTCATCCCGGAAGCAGCGTGCCACCTGGTAATAGCGCTCGATGCCGCCCACCATCAGCAGCTGTTTGAACAGCTGGGGGGATTGGGGCAGGGCAAACCATTCGCCGCCACAGACACGGCTGGGGACCAGATAGTCACGGGCGCCTTCCGGGGTTGAGCGGGTGAGGACCGGTGTCTCCACTTCGATGAAGTCTCTGTCTTCAAGAAAACGTCGCGCTGTTTGGATCGTCTGGGCCCTCAGTCGCAGATTGCGGCTCATCCGCTCGCGTCGCAGATCCAGATAGCGATGCCTCAGCCGCAGCTCCTCCCGGGTGTGTTCGTCGTCGTGGATCGAGACGGGGAAGGGAAGATTGCCCTTGACGTTGTTCAGCACACTGAGAGAAGCGGCCAGCACCTCCACTTCACCTGTGGCCAGACGATCATTAAGGGATTCGCTCGGCCTGGCGCGCACGCTGCCATTGACCTGCAGCACGGATTCACTGCGCAGATGCTCGGCGATTGCAAAGGTTTCCGCACCCTGATCGGGATCAATGGTGATCTGCACCGTGCCGGAGCGATCCCGTAGATCAATGAAGATCACGCCGCCGTGATCACGCCGGCGGTCTACCCAGCCGCAGAGTTGAACGTCTGAGGTGATGTGCTCACTGCGCAGCTCACCGCAACCAATGCTGCGCATCGAAACAGGCTCGGAAGAGAAGCGAGTTTCCCACAGGGCCTTCCCCCTTGGCTGATTGATGGTTCAGCTTCTCGAACGGCGATAGAAGGGACGCTTCACCACTTCGGCTGGATGATTCCTGCCGCGTACCTCCACCTCAAGTTGGCTGCCGAGGCTGGCGAGGTCCTTGGGCAGATAGGCCAGGGCGATCGCTTCGCTGAGGCTGGGGGACCAGCTGCCACTGGTGATCACGCCCACAGGTGTGCCCTCTTTGAGTACCGGGTTGTTGTGGCGGGCGATGGCTCTGCCCTGCAGTTTCAGACCCACGAGTTTCTGGTCGGGTCCGCTGCTGGCCTGCTCCTCCAGAGCCTGTCTGCCAATGAAGGCTGAGGGCATTTCAAGATGCACCAGCCAGCCCAGGCCTGCCTCGAAGGGGGTTCGGGTGGCATCCAGATCCTGACCATAGAGAGGCATTGCTGCCTCCAGTCGCAGGGTGTCGCGGGCGCCGAGGCCACAGGGTGTGACCCCCTGCTTCAGCAGGTCGCTCCATAGGGCCCGGCCTGCATCAGCGTCAAGCAGCAGTTCAAAGCCGTCTTCGCCGGTGTAGCCCGTGCGGCCGATGAAGATCGGCTTGCTGTCGACTCCCTCAACACCAAAGAGCTGCACCTGGCGATGACCAAAGCGTGGAACCCCCGACAGGGAGCTGCCAGTCAGGCGTTCCAGCAGTGCTGTTGCTTCAGGTCCCTGCAGAGCCAGGAGGACCCCATCCCCCTTCGCATCGGTGATCCTCACGCCCGCAGGTTCGAGATGGTGCCGCAGCCAGGCGGTATCGCTTTCCTGGCAGGCCGCATTGATCACCAGCAGCAGGGTTTGGCTCTCCTGGGTTGATGAGCCCAGGTCATAGATGATCAGATCATCAAGGATGCCGCCGTTTTCGTTCAGAAGCACCGTGTAGCAGGCTTCCCCGGGTCCGATGCGGTGCAGGTCGCTCGGCACCAGCTGCTGCAGATCATCCTTTGGGTTGGAGCCTTCAAGCCGCAGCACTCCCATATGGGAGATGTCAAACATGCCCATGTGTTGGCGAACAGCCTGATGTTCCTGAATCAATCCGCTGAATTGCACTGGCATCTGCCAGCCCGCGAAGGGAACCATTCGTCCCCCCTGCTGCTCACAAAGTCCATGGAGAGGTGTTTGACGTAGATCCATGGGCATTCCGTGAAGATGGTTTAACGAAACTCCGCTGGAATCCTATGGATTTCCGGCGGCAAAGGGGTGGAAGCGGAAGGAAAGCCGGAGATTTTTGGGTCCTTCTGTGTAGAACCCATTCAGCTCCTTACTCTGGGCATCCTTCGGGGGACGTTCGTGAGTCCACGAACCTGCTGCGGAACCTGCGAACATTGCGCCCTTTCCCAGGCTGGCTCAGGGGGATGGTGTCGTATGCGTCAGCTGAGCGTCCCTCAGGAGATGACCCCGCTCATGGTGTGTCAGCACTGGACAGGGCGTGCTCCATCCCTGCCGCCATTGTCTGAGCGTCGTTCAGAGTCAAGGATGGATCGTCAGCTCGAGCTCGGACGCGCCCTGACCGGTTCCCTTGAATTTGAGTCCTGATTGGTTGTTTACGAAGCCCTTTGATCGATCAAAGGGCTGAACCGTTCCCATCGCTTGATGCCCTTGAAAAGGGGCTGATTGAACTCCCTTCAGGCCTCGAGGCAGTCTTGGGGTGGCTTTACTGAGCCGCCAGCACAGTCGCCTCAGGGAACAGCGCAATCAGACTTGTCACGTCGATTCAGCCGCAACCTGACTGAGCAGCATCAGCAGACTCCGGGTCACCTTGGCTGCCAGCACACTGCTCACGGCTGAGCCATCCAGCTGGGGCGCAAGCTCAACGATGTCTGCGGCCACAAGGTTGTGGGATTGGAGAACATCCACCACGGCGGCGAAGTCCTGCCAGAAAAATCCCCCCGGTTCCGGAGTGCCTGTGCCCGGCAACACAGCTGGATCAAACCAGTCCAGATCCACCGTCAGATAGATCGGGCGGCCTCGATGGGGTTCCAGAGCATCACCAAGGCCCCTGGCTGGTTGGCCCTGGTGATGGGGCACCAGCCTTTTGCTGCTGTGCAGTTCTTTGAACTCCGCAGCGGTACCGCTGCGGATCGCCAGCTGCAGCAGCTCACCGCTGGGCAGCACCTCAAGGCAGCGGCGCATGGCGCAGGCATGGCTGTGTCTTGATTCCAGCCAGGAGTCGCGCAGGTCGGCATGGGCATCCAGCTGAACCAAGACGAGCTCGGGGTGGCGTTCGGCCACAGCGGCGACGGCGCCGGAGCTGATCGAATGTTCGCCGCCCAGCATCAGTGGCTTCAGGCCCAGATCCAGCACTGTTTTGGTGGCTTCTCGAACCGCAGCAACCACCGGCTCCGGGGCACCGCAGGGATGATTCACGGCACCGAGATCGGCGAAGGCCAGATCTTCCAGGTCAAGCTCCAGTTGTGGGCAATAGGTTTCCAGGCCGTTGCTCACCTCGCGGATGGCTGCGGGACCGAAGCGGGTTCCAGGCCTGAAGGAGGTGGTGCCGTCGTAGGGCAGGCCATACAGACCCACACTGCAGCCGCTGGGATCACGCTGGGCTGCCATGTAGATGGCACCGTCCGTGTCGAAGAGCGACGGCGGAATCGATGCGGGAATCGGCTGGGCCTGAGTCATCAGTTCAGTTCCCGTTCAATGGATGCCGGCATGGCGTCAAAACAGCCCCGTTGCCAGCGGGGACTCCAGATCTCACAGTGATCAGCAACATCGACAATTCTCTCCTGCATGGGCTTCAGGTAGCGGGGGCCATCCATGGCTGCGAAGGTCCAGCTCCACCAACCACTCGGGTACATAGGTACCCAGCCGTAGAGCGGATCAGCGTTGCTGAACACCTCCCTGAGTACGCGAACCATCTCGATGTGCACCTGGCGGAAGGCTTCTGGGGATTCGCTTTGTGTCCCGAAGACGCCGCCGGGCCTGAGGATGCGTCGGCAGTGTTCGAAAAAGGTCTGGTTAAACAGCCCTTGAGCGGGGCCCGCTGGATCGGAGCCATCCACCAGCACAACGTCGTAGGAGGCAGCCGCTGCATTCGCTGCCCAGGCGATACCGTCACCCACATGCAGATGGAAGCGTGGGTCTGCCCAGGCGCTCCCCCCCAGGCTGGGCAGATGCTGCTGGCTGAGTTCAATCACACGGCCATCGATCTCCACCATGTCGAGATGCTTTACCCCTTGATGCTGCAGGCATTCCCGTGCGGTGCCGCCGTCGCCGCCGCCGATCACCAACACTGTTGAAATCTCAGCAGCACTGCACATGGCCGGGTGCACCAGCGCTTCGTGGTAGTGGCGTTCCTGCCGTTCTGCGGTCATCCAGCAGCCATCCAGCAGCAAGCCTTTGCCATAGCGGTTGCTGTCGATCACAGTGATGCGTTGGAACGGGCTGGTTTCCTCCACAAGCAGTTGACCGTTCATCCCATAGCGGATGCCCTGATGGTGTTCATCGATCCAGTCGTCTGCGGTGGCGGCAGTGCCCATGGATGGGATCACAGGAGTTGCTCCAGCTAAGGCCCTAGAGGTCCCTGATGCCAGCGTGGGGGGTATGGCTCAGGACCTTCCGATCACCAAGGGCTTGCTGATTCCAGCGGCTGAATTGCAGTGGCGATTCTCACGGGCGTCAGGTGCGGGTGGGCAGCATGTCAACAAGGTTGAAACAGCTGTGGAGCTTGTGTTTGACCTCACCGCCTCAAAGGTGATCGGCCCGTTTCGCAAACAGCGGATCATCGATCAGATCGGATCCCGTTTGATCGGTGGTTGTCTGCGAGTCTCGGTGTCTGAACAGCGTTCGCAATTTCAGAACAGGCAGCTTGCTTTGCAGCGACTCGCTGATCTCTTGCGGGAAGGGTTGAAGCCACCCCCTAAAACCAGGAAGCCAACCAAGCCAAGCCGTGGTGCCAAGAAGAGGCGCATGGAGGACAAGAAGCAGAGGGGGCAAATCAAGAAGGCACGTCAAAGCAGGCCTTCAATGGATGAGTAAGCAGAAGTCCGCGGATGCAAATTAAGCAACAGACCATCGGCCTGGTTGTGGATGGCAGCCTGATGCGTTTGCACCTGGCGATGCCCGTCGGCGATGGCCCTTGGCCGGGGGTGCTGTTTTTTTCAGACATCTATCAACTTGGTGCCCCGATGATTCGGCTTGCGAATCGACTGGCGGGCTATGGCTATGTGGTGGCAGCTCCAGAGATCTTTCATCGCACGGAAGTGGTGGGTACGGTGATTGAGCCCGATGACATCGGCCGCCTGCGAGGCAATGACAATGCTCGTCGCACAGCGATCAACGCCTACGACGCCGATGCGGAGGCAACAGTTGCCTGGTTGTCGACGCAACCACAGGTTCTCTCAGAGCACTTGGGTTGTCTTGGCTTCTGCATCGGCGGCCATCTCGCCTTTCGAGCTGCGCTGCAGCCTCAGTTGAAAGCCACCGCCTGTGTCTATCCAACGGGTTTGCCGGATGGAAAGCTGGGCATGGGTGTTGCGGATTCCTTGCAACGGGCAGCTGAAATCCGTGGTGCATTGCTGACGGTGTTCGGTTCAGAGGATCCCCATGTGCCGCCCCAGGCCCGTGAGCTGATTGAGGCTTCCCTGGCCAATGTGCCAGGGCTGAGGCATCAGTCGATGCTGTTTGACGCGAACCATACGTTCATGCGTGATGATGGCTACCGCTGGGATCCGGAGCTTGCCGATCAGGCCTGGAGGCTGATCACAAGTTTTCTTGCTTCCCATCTTCAACCTTCTGTTTAGCGGCTTGCTCTTCCTTGAGGATCTCAGCTTTGGCCTGTTGCCAGAGCTGTTCGAGTTCCTCGATGGCTCTGCCTTGAAGGTTGCCGCCCAGGGCTGTTTCCAGGCGAGAAAAACGATTGAGAAAGCGCTGATTGGTTCCGGCAAGGCCGGCCTCAGGATCAAGGCCTTGCCAGCGGGCCACATTGATCAGGGTGAAGAGCACATCCCCCAGCTCTGTCTCGGCATGGTTTTGATCGCCACTGGCGATGGCTTGCTTGAGCTCTTCCAGCTCCTCGTTCACCTTGCCCCAGACGCTGGCCATGTCGTTCCATTCGAAGCCTGCGGCCGCGGCTTTTTTGGAGATCGTCATCGCCCCTGCCAGTGCCGGTTGGCCACGAACCTTGTCTTTGAGCCGATCGCTCAGCGGACTTGTTGAGTCTGCAAGCTGCTCAGCTTTCTCAGCGGCTTTGATCGCTTCCCAGCTCCGCCGCACCGCCGCACTGTTGGCTGCCTCACCTGCCGCAAACACATGGGGGTGCCGGCGAATCATCTTGGCGGTGATCCCTTTGGCAATGTCTTCCAGGCAGAAGTGGCCCTGTTCGCTGGCGATCTGGGCATGCAGCAGCACCTGCAGCAGCAGATCGCCGAGTTCCTCGCAGAGATGGTTCTGATCGCTGTGGCGAATGGCATCCGCCACTTCATGGGCCTCTTCAAGCACATAGGGAACAAGGGAGGCATGGGTCTGTTCCAGATCCCAGGGGCAGCCCCCCTGGGGATTGCGCAGCTGGGCCACCACCTTGATCAGTTCAGCCAGAGCCTCCTGGCTGGAGTGTTGGCTTTCAGGGGCCATGGTCTTGAGAACAGAGCAGATCCGCTCACCCTCTCATCGATGGCGCCAGCGGCGCCATTCGTGAGGCATGGGATCACCATCCTGAATCAGATGCAACCAGACACTGGCTTCCAGACCCAGCAGCAGGGAGAGAATGGCTTGAGGCTGCGCTTGCAGCAGGTCTTGGATGGCTGCAGCGGCCCTGGCGGGTGCTGGCAGGCCCAGGGGGCTGAGCAGAAGGAGCAGCAGTGCTAACAAGGCCAGCAGGTAAGAGAGTCGCAGGGCGGTGCCGATCAGTGGCCCATGGGAGAACAGCGAGCGATGGGGAATCAAGCGGCGATAGGGCCACCAAAGAAGTTGCAATGGCCCCCAACGCCTGAGAGCCCGGGAGCGGGTGTCGAGGTCTGGAGAAAGCCAGAGGCCACCGATCAGGAAGGCAGCGCCTGTGATCAGGCCACTGGACCAACCCATCAACATCCCTGCAGTGATTCCCAGGGGCAGGCACCACAGTCGAGTGGCGGTGTCATGATTGTGGCCGGAGGCCATTGCAGCTGCTGCCTCAGCTCCTCCAGCCTGCCGCGTTAAGGCAGACTTGTCCCATCCGGGCGATTAGCTCAGCGGTAGAGCGCCTGCCTTACAAGCAGGATGTCCACAGTTCGATCCTGTGATCGCCCATTAGTCATCCCAAGGCTTTTCAGCCATTTAAGCCCGCTCTCAAGGCGGGTTGTTTATTGCTGTGCGCGCTACTGGCGCGCTAGGAGATGGCATTTCGCCTGTCTTGAGCAAGCTCGGGGGGCTCTTCCACGATCAATTCAGGCCAAAGAACCTCGTGTGCAGAGCTGCTCCTCATGTCTTCCAACAGCTGAATGAGCTCGATGAACGGGCCTTCGGCAGTGCCCCAAGAGCCCATCATGGGGCTATTTATCCAGTCCTGAGCCTGACCGAGTAGTAGAAGCGAGAGCAATCAGCCCTCCAAGGGCTAACAGAGTGACAGGAATGAGTGCTAGCCCAAGTAGACCAAATGAAGCCCCAGCAACTTGCGGAGAAGGATCCGATTGGGAGTTTTGATGTTCTGTCTACGACTCCATTGAATGAATCATTCCATGTAGACCGTGTTGCCGTTGACGTAGATCTCGACGACTGGATTGGCCTCTGATCCGATGTTCTGGTCTGCACCGTTCGGGATCAGGTGTCCGTCATTGCTCACGGTCCATCCAGACAAGCCACCACCATCAGAACCTTCGCCGATCTCGACGAAGGCCTCCACGCCGTCCTGGCAGGTCTTCATGTAGAGCTTACCGTCGGCCGTATTGATCCCCAACTCGCCGAGGGCCAGGTCCGAAACTGTTGGCAGCTTGCCGGGAATTGCTGAGCGCTTAAGTGTTAAGGCTTGGGCCATGAGGCGGTTCCGTGGTGGCTATGAAGCAGGAGTCGCCAATAGGATTCCTTCGACAAGGAATTGACATTATGTATGGTGGCCCTTGGTTTCGTTCAAGCTTTAAGGATGCGCTGGTGACTGGAGCCATTGTATCTATTTTTATATTTATCTACTTGCTTGCGAAGTCTGAGCCATTAGGAATAGCAGTAAAGGCATTAATTGGATCTTTCTTCTTCCTAACACTCTTTCTGTATGCCCCCATAAATATCTTGTGGTTTATATGTTCAAGGATCGCGCCTAAGCGTATGAAGTATTTATTCTTTGAGGATCTTTATGATCGTCGAAAGAGATGATTGAGAAATCTGATATGACATGACATAGTTCATTCCATGACGTGCGCGTACAGGCAGAATCAACCAGTCTCATCCAGGTCGACTGATGCAAAGCTCAGGCAGAAGAGAACATCTGAATGTTTTGGGGGAACCTTTAGATCAATGCAACTGTGAGCCGGCGACAGGTTGGTTTCGCGATGGATCCTGCAGCACAGATGCAACAGACCTTGGCCAACACACCGTCTGTTGCGTCATCACGGAAAGCTTTCTCAACTACAGCAAGGCACAGGGCAACGATCTTTCAACACCAGCGCCCGCCTTTGGCTTCCCAGGGCTCAAGCCTGGTGATCACTGGTGCGTTTGCGCTCCAAGATGGAAACAGGCCTATGAGGACGGGATGGCTCCGCCTGTACGTCTGCAGGCAACCGAACAAAGCGCCCTCAAGATCATCCCCCTTGAGGTGCTCCGTCAGCATGATCAGCGTAGAGACTCGGCTCAGTAGATACCACCGTCGAAGCTGAAGTCGTCGTTCTCGTCCCAGTCCTCGCCATCGAGGCCAGGAAGACCTGCTGGACCCTCTGGGCCTTCTGGACCTTGAAGTGAATCGACCCACTCGTTCTGTGTGCCGACGAAGCCCCCATCGAGGGCGATCTCATAGGCAGAGACGCCATCTTCTCCACGCAAGCTGTGGTTAGGACATTTTTTAGGACATCGGATAGGACAACAAAGATGCTCCTTTGTTCCGCTCTACATATACGTATCTATTGGTCTTCTGAACTAGAAAATCCACCACTCCAGCCGCCCCCTGTCTTGCTATTCGCATATGCGTACTATGCGCAAGGAGGAGCGATGGAGGAGTGGGACTTCATTGACGACCGAGAGCTGCAGAACTGGAAAGGTCAGTGCACAGCTAAAACTCACTGAAGAAATTTAATAATGGCCATGGATGATACCAATACCACCGAAGGTTAAGAAAAATTGAGCAAATATCTCGTGAGATGAAGATTCTTGCTTTAATTACTATAAATAAACAAGAATAGCAAGCAAAATGACGTCACCACTTGTTCGAGTAAGAGGATTTCAAAATACGGGATGGGTACGTAATGAAATTGCATACAATGGAAAACTATATTTCACTGCA
>PVBE010916719.1_pt1 | contig 14505 bp, 14 predicted proteins | sample 1631181 | NCBI WGS metagenome assembly PVBE01 (sample SAMN08397723, study PRJNA350692) | Marine metagenome, whole genome shotgun sequencing project. | isolation source: water | place: Pacific Ocean | collected 2012-04
AGTTTTGTCGGCAATAAACGCTTCACTGACGGTGATTTGCGTGACGAAATCCAGGCCCGTGAAACGGCCTGGTGGCGAATTCTGGCTTCGGACGATATCTACGATCCCGACCGTCTGACATTCGACCGGGAACTTCTGCGAAAATTTTACCTGGGCAGGGGCTATGCCGACTTTCGGGTGATTTCGGCGGTGGCCGAACTGACGCGCGATAGAAAGGACTTTTATGTCACTTTCACGATCGAGGAAGGCGAGCGTTACCGCTTCGGCAAGCTCAGCGTAAATGCCCGGCTGCGCGATCTGAATGCCGTGTCTCTCCTGCCATTTCTGACCACCGTCTCGGATGAATGGTATGACGCCGATGAAGTGGAAGAGACGATACAGGCGCTGACGGACGCGGTCGGCAACCAGGGATACGCATTCGTCGATATTCGCCCCAAAATCAAGCGCAATCGCGAGGAACGCCTGATAGACGTGAGCTATGAGATTGGCGAAGGGCCGCGCGTATACGTGCAGCGAATCAATATTGTCGGCAATGTGCGGACGGTGGACGATGTGATCCGGCGCGAGTTCCGCCTCGTCGAGGGCGACGCCTTCAACGCCGCCAAAATTCGCCGCTCGCGCCAGAAAATCAGAGACTTGGGTTTGTTCGAAACGGTGAATATCGAAACTGAGCAGGGCGACCAACCCGACCAATCCGTATTGATGGTTGCGGTCGAAGAGAAATCGACCGGTGAACTCAGTTTCGGTGCCGGAATATCCACCCTTGACGGGCTTCTCGGCGATATCAGCATCAGTGAGCGCAATCTCTTGGGGCGCGGGCAGGATTTGCGCCTCGGCCTGACATTTTCATCGCGCCGCCAGGAAATCGATCTCAGTTTTACCGAGCCCTATTTTCTCGACCGCGATATCGCCGCCGGATTTGACGTATTTCGAAAAAGCGTTGATTTTCAGGATGAGAGCTCGTTTAACCAGGACACGCTGGGATTCAGTCTGCGCGCCAACTACACCGTCGCCGAAGACCTTCGCCACGGTTTAATATATACCTTGCGCCAAGAGAAGGTCAGCGATGTCGACGATAGCGCTTCAAGATTGATCCGCGAGCAGGAAGGCACATCATTAACCTCCTCCCTCGGGCATTCCCTCACCTATGATAAGCGCGATAGCCGCATCAAGCCGACCGAGGGATATTTCATACTGTTCGGCCAGGAAGTGGCGGGATTGGGCGGCGATGTGCGATATTTGAAGCATACGTTGACTTATACCTATCATTGGCCGCTATGGTCGGACTGGGTTGCCAATGCGCGCATACGCAAGGGTCACGTCGTTGGATTGGGCGAAGATGTACGCATTAACGATCGCTTCTTTCTGGGTGGCTCAAGCCTGCGCGGCTTCGAACCGGGCGGTGTCGGCCCGCGCGACCGCAATACAAGCGACTCACTCGGCGGCAATATGTTCTACGTCGCCACGGCGGAGGTAACGGTGCCGCTCAACATAACCAAGGACTTTGATGTGGATGCGGCGCTGTTCACCGATTTAGGCACGCTTTCGCAAGTCGACGATAGTGGTGCGGAAGTGGTGGATGCCGGCGATCCGCGGGCGTCGGTCGGATTTGGCTTCACCTACGTATCGCCGTTTGGCCCCATTCGGATCGATTTTGCGCGCGCCGTGCTAAAAGAGAGTTTCGACCAGACAGAGAATTTCAGATTCAGCTTTGGAACAAGATTTTGATCATAATTAGATGTCTTGTCTTTGCGCCTTTTATCCTGTTTGCGCTGCTTTCGTTTCACGGCGCTTCGCCGATTGCCAAGGCTCAGGATATCGCGCCGGCGGTCATCGCAATTGTCGAGATCGAGGTCATCATGCGCGATGCCTCGGCGGCGCGGTCGGTTCAAGAGCAGGTCGAAGCGAGGCGCAGTCAATACCAGGCGGAGATTTCGGCCGAAGAGGCCCGCCTGCGTGAACTCGAGCAGGAACTCGCGCGCCAGCGTTCCGTGCTTTCGCCGGACGCATATACCAAGCGGCGCCAGGAATTCGAGGGAGATGTCGCAGCCGTGCAACGAATTGTCGTCGATCGCCGCCGCGAACTGGAACAAGCCTATGCCGGCGGGGTGCGCCAATTGCAGCTCGAAATATCGAATATCATAACTGAAATCGCGGCGGAGAGGGGCATCACCCTCGTCGTCCCCGAGGCGCAGACTCTTTTCGTCGATAAGAGCCTGAGGATTTCGCGCGAAGTTCTCCAGCGCCTGAATGAGCGGTTGCCGGATTTGACGCTGCAATTTGGGCTGAACTGATTCGGGACAATGGCGGATCCGCGATTTCATTCACGTGCGGGGCCATTCACGCTGGCTGAATTGGCCGTGCTGAGCGAGGCCGAGATGAGCGAGGATTGCGATTCCGCTCTCAGCCTCGTCGATGTCGCGCCGCTGGATCGCGCCGGCCCCCGGCAATTAAGCTTTCTCGACAATCGGAAATATATCGCGTCGTTTGAAAAGAGCGAGGCGGCGGCCTGTATCGTGGCGCCCAGCCTGGCGGCGCGGGCGCCGCAGGGAATGGCGCTGTTGCTATCAGACTCACCGTACAAGTCATATGCCCTGGCGGCGCAGGCCTTTTACCCCGTGCCGGTACCGGAACCGCATATCGCCGAGACGGCAATTATTGAAAATAGCGCACGGGTCGACGAAACATGCCGCGTCGAACATGGCGTCGTTATCGGCGCCGAGGCGATCATCGGAAAGAATTGTCTGATCGAAGCCAACGCGGTGATCGGACCGGCCGTTGAAATTGGCGATGGTGTGATCGTTGGCGCCTGCGCGTCGCTCAGTCACTGTCTGATCGGCGACCGTACGCGAATATATCCCGGCGCGCGCATCGGCCAGGATGGTTTCGGCTTTTCGCCGGATCCCGGCGGGCATACCAAAGTGCCGCAATTGGGGCGCGTAATCGTCGGCGAAGATGTCGAAATTGGCGCAAACTCGGCGATCGATCGCGGCAGCGGCCCCGACACCATCATTGGCCAAGGATGTTGGATCGACAATCTCGTTCAAATCGGGCACAACGTGGAAATGGGCAGAGGCTGTGTCGTGGCGGGCATGGCTGCCATTGCCGGCAGTGTGAAAATCGGAGATTTCGTTTTTTTGGGCGGGCAAGCTGCTATCTCGGGACATATCACGGTCGGTTCCGGAGCAAAATTCGCCGGGCAAAGCGGCGTTACCAGGGACGTCCCGCCCGGCGCAACAATGGGTGGAACGCCGGCCGTGCCTATCAGGGATTGGCACCGGGCATCCATATTTTTGTCCAGGCTGTCAGACAGGGATAAGTAAATTCATGAGTGAGACAAGCGAGATAGAGGTCGTCGAAAGCCTTGATATAGAACAGATCATCGAGGCGATTCCGCACAGATATCCGTTCTTGATGATCGATCGGGTGCTCAATGTCGTGCCCGACGAAAGCGCGCTCGGCCTGAAGAACGTGTCGATCAATGAGTTTTATTTTCAGGGGCATTTCCCGCGCCGGGCGGTCATGCCGGGCGTGTTGATCATCGAAGCGATGGCGCAGACGGCGGCCGTCCTGGTGGTCAAGACGCTGGGGCCGGAGATGGCGGGAAAGCTGGTTTATTTCATGTCGGTGGACAATTGCCGCTTTCGCCGCCCGGTATTTCCGGGCGATCAGCTTTTCGTGCATGTGACCAAGAAATATCGGCGCCGAAATGTTTGGAAATTCGAAGCGGCGGCAAAGGTCGAAGGCGAGATCGCGACGCAAGCAACATACGCCGCCATGATTTTGGAAGATACATGACCAACATTCACCCGACCGCCATCGTCGCCCCCGAAGCCACGCTCGCCGACGATGTTTCAATCGGCCCATACTGTGTCGTCGGCGAGAATGTTGTCCTCGGCAAGGCTGTTCGTCTGCTGTCCCACGCGGTTGTCGATGGCCATACGCGGATTGGCGATGGGACGGTGATATATCCGTTCGCCTCGATTGGGCTGCCACCGCAGGATATGAAATATTCCGGTGAGCCTTCCAAGCTTGAGATCGGTACGAAGAACGTCATTCGTGAGCATGTGACCATGAACCCGGGCACCGAAGGCGGCGGCATGGTTACGCGGATCGGCGACGACTGCCTTTTCATGGTGGCTTCTCACGTCGCCCATGACTGTCAAATCGGCGATCACGTCATCATGGCGAACAATGCCGCACTCGGCGGCCATGTCTCGGTTGGCGACTGGGCAATTCTCGGTGGCCTTTCGGCGATACGTCAATATGTGCGCATCGGCCGCCATGCCATCGTCGGCGGCATGAGCGGCGTCGAGCATGACGTCATACCCTATGGCTCGGTGATGGGCGACCGCGCGCGCCTGGCGGGTTTGAATCTGGTCGGCTTGAAACGGCGCGGCTTCGGCCGCGACATCATCCACGACATGCGCCGCGCCTTCCGCCTGCTTTTCGCCCAGGAAGGCACCATGACGGAACGGCTGGTGGATGTGTCCGACCTCTTCAATGCGGTTGAGCCGGTCATGGATATCGTCGAATTCATTCAGCGCGAGAGCACCCGCCCGATCTGCCAACCGAAAGGGGACGGTGGCGACTAAGCTTGGAATCCTGGCCGGCGGCGGACCGCTTCCGGCCCGTATCGTACAGTCATGTCTGGCCGCCGGGCGCGAGGTATTCGTCATCGCCTTCGAGAACGAGGCGGACCCGAAGACCTGCGAGGGTGTTCCCCATATGTGGGTGCCGCTCGGCAAGGTCGGCACCACCATCAAACGGTTGAAAGCCGAACATTGCACGGATGTCGTATTTGCCGGCCCGGTGCGCCGGCCTTCGTTCAGCAAACTCAAGCCGGACATGCGGGCGATCAAACTGCTCGGAAAAATTCGCAAGGCCGCCGGGCAGGGTGACGATGCGATTCTTTCGATTTTGGTCGAAGAGCTGGAGGGCGAAAATTTCCGCGTCGTCGGTGCCGATGATCTGCTCGCCGACGTCGCCGCGCCGGCGGGGAATTTGAGCGACCGGGCGCCCGGCGAGGGCGACCGCAAGGATATCGAATTGGGCGTGCGGGTGGCACGCGCCTTGGGCGCGCTCGATGTCGGCCAGGCGGTTGTCGTGCAGCACGGCGTGGTGCTGGGCGTCGAGGCGATCGAGGGAACCGATGCCCTGTTGCAACGTTGCGCCGGCATCAAGCGGGAAGGGCAGGGCGGCGTTCTCGTCAAGCTGAAGAAACCGCAACAGGAACGCCGCGCCGACCTGCCGACCATCGGCGCCGATACGGTGCGCCGCGCCGCCGAGGCGGGGTTGAACGGCATTGCGGTGGAGGAGGGGCAATCCCTCATCCTGGACCGCGCCGAGACCGTTGCCGAGGCCAACCGGCTGGGCTTGTTTGTCGCCGGTATCAAGGCGTGAGTGACGCCGCTGGGGAGGCTCCGCTTATTTTCCTGGTGGCCGGTGAGGCGTCCGGCGATGCGATCGGGGCGCGCCTGATGGCGGCGTTGAAAGAGCTGACGGGCGGAAAGGTCGGGTTCGCCGGCGTCGGCGGTGAGCATATGCGGAGCGCCGGGTTGGAAAGCCTGTTTCCCATGCGCGAGCTGTCGATCATGGGAATATTCGAGATCCTGCCCCATGTGCCAAACCTGCTGCGCCGCATTCGGCAGACGGAAACGGCGGCCAGGCGCCTGACCGCCAGCGTTGTCGTCACCATAGATTCACCTGATTTCTGTTTCCGCGTCGCCAAGCGTTTGCAGGGAAGCGGCATACCCGTGGTGCATTACGTGGCGCCGCAGGTTTGGGCCTGGCGTTCCGGGCGGGCGCGCAAGATAGCCAAATTTCTCGACCATCTGCTGCTGCTCTTTCCTTTCGAGGAAAAATATTTCGAGCGCACCGGGCTGGCGACGACTTTCGTCGGCCATCCCTTGGCCGAGGAATCCATTGGAGATGCCGACGGTGCCGCATTTCGCCGCCACCACGACATCGCGGCGGATGAAACATTGCTCGTGGTGCTGCCCGGCAGCCGGTTCTCCGAGATCTCCCGGCATCTGCCGATATTCGGCGCCACGGTAAATGCCCTGGCGGCGCGTCAGGCGCTTCGCTGCGCCGTCATTCCGGCGCTGCCCGCTCTCAAAAGGGATATTGCCGCAGCGGCGGAAAACTGGAATGTCAGGGTGGTGATCGTCGACGGCAGTGATAGAGAAGCCAAATACGCCGCCTTGGCGGCGAGCGACGGCGCGCTCACTTCCTCGGGCACGGCGACCCTGGAATTGGCGGTCGCCGGCGTCCCCATGGTGGTTGCCTACCGGGCCAATCCGGTCACCGTCGCCGTGGCACGGAGGATCGTTCAGGTGCCTCACATCGCTCTCGCCAATATCGTCGCCGGGCGCCGCGCCGCGCCCGAATTTCTGCAACAGGAATGCACGCCAAGCCGTCTCGCACCGGCGGTCGAGAACATATTGCTTGACGCCACGGCGCGCGATGATCAAATCGAATGCTTCCGCGCCGTATCGCGGCAGTTGGGCATCGGCGGAACCGCGCCAAGCGAATTGGCGGCGCGAGCTGTCATCGCGGTCGCCGGCAATTCAGCAACGAACAGGGAGGGATAAAAAAATGAGCGATAGCGGCTCCGGTGCGCGGATGCTCCACACCATGATCCGGGTCAGGGATCTCGATAAATCGATCGATTTTTACACCAATTTGCTGGGCATGAATCTGCTGCACCGCAACGATTTTTCGGGCGGAAAATTCACATTGGCCTTCGTCGGTTATGGCGATGAGGGTTCGAACGCCGTGATCGAATTGACGCATAACTGGGATCAGGAAGAGGATTATGATCTCGGCAACGGGTTTGGCCATGTCGCGATCGGCGTGCCCGATATTTACGGCACCTGCGAAAAACTGGCCGCCGCGGGCGCCAATATTCCGCGCCCGCCAGGGCCGATGATGCACGGCACCACGGTCATCGCGTTCGTCGATGATCCGGATGGCTATAAAATTGAGCTGGTCGAGAAAAAGTAAGCGTAGGCGTAAGGCGCGCGCCGGCGCCGATCCTGTTCGCTACAGCAACAGCGTCACGGCGACGAAGGCAAAGCAGCCAACTCCCATACCGACGAGCGCCCAGCCGAGTGCGCCGCGCCACACCGGCGGCTTGTTGTCATTGGCCGGCCAGGCGTGCCAGGGATAACGCGCCGGGCGCGTCAGGCCGGCCTGGCGTTGACGGGCGCGAAACCCGCCTTTTCCGGCAGGTTTGCGATGCGGGTATCGGTGCGCGCGTCCGGGCATATTGTTCACCGCTGATCGAGGGCAACGTAGCTGCGCTGTGTTTCGCCCGTATAAAGCTGGCGCGGGCGGCCGATCTTTTGATGCGGGTCCTCGATCATCTCGTTCCATTGCGCGATCCAGCCCACCGTACGCGCCAGGGCGAAAATGACCGTAAACAGATGGGTCGGAATGCCCAGGGCCTGCAGGATAATGCCGGAATAGAAATCCACATTGGGGTATAATTTCCGGTCGATAAAATAATCATCCTCCAACGCGATGCGTTCCAGCTCGCGGGCGATATCGAGCATTTCGTTGTCCAGGCCCAAATCGTTGAGCACTTCGTGGCAGGTCTTGTGCAGCACCTTGGCGCGCGGATCGTAATTTTTATATACCCGATGGCCGAAGCCCATCAGGCGGAAGGGGTCGTCCTTATCCTTGGCTTTGGCGACGCATTCGGGAATCCGTTCGACACTGCCGATTTCGTCGAGCATGTGGACGACGGCCTCATTGGCACCGCCATGCGCCGGTCCCCACAGGGTGGCGATGCCGGCGGCGATACAGGCATAGGGGTTGGCGCCCGACGATCCGGCCAGGCGAACCGTCGACGTCGAGGCATTCTGTTCGTGGTCCGCGTGCAAAATCAAAATACGATCCATGGCGTCCGCCTGAACCTGATTGATTTCATAGTCCTGGCACGGCACCGCGAACAGCATATGTAGAAAGTTCTCTGAATAGTTCAGATCGTTGCGCGGATAGACGAAAGGCTGGCCGATGGCGTATTTGTGGGCCATGGCGGCGATCGTCGGCATCTTGGCGATGAGGCGGTGCGATGCGATCATGCGCTGGTGCGGATCCTGGATATCGGTGGTGTCGTGATAAAACGCCGCCAATGCGCCGACGACGCCGATCATGACGGCCATGGGGTGGGAATCGCGCCTGAATCCGCGAAACAGGTAATTGATCTGTTCGTGCACCATGGTGTGCTGGGTAATGGTGTCGTCGAACTCCTTCTTTTGCTTTCCATTCGGCAGTTCGCCGTAAAGCAACAGGTAGGAGACTTCGAGGAAATCGCTGTTTTCGGCCAACTCATCGATGGGATAGCCCCGGTGCAGAAGTATTCCCTGGTCGCCGTCGATATAGGTAATTTTGGATTCACACGAACCGGTCGACGTGAAGCCGGGGTCGTAAGTGAACTTTCCGGTGCCGCCGTAGAGCTTGCGGATATCGACCACGGACGGTCCCAAACTACCTGGAATGACGGGAAGCTCTATCGTCTGGCTGGTCGCGTTGTCCGTCAAAGAGAAGGTCGTGTCGGCGGCGGGCGAACCTTGCTGCGCATTGGCGGTCATGAAATTTCCTATCCTGGTTCTAGATAAAAAATGCGCTCTTGGGCGAAATCGCGGCGCCGAGAAACGCTCTCCCCGAGGCCTTTATGATAAGCCGGAAGGCGTTATTTATCAAATATTGAAAGGCCGTTAGGGCGTCTGTGCGGCAATATCACTCAGCCGCCCAAGCGATTCTTCCCTGCCGAGCGATATCATGACGTCGAATATACCGGGAGAGATGGTTTTTCCTGTCAAAGATGCCCTTAGGGGCTGAGCAACCTTCCCCATTTTCAACAAATGACTGTCGGCAAAGCCGCGCACCAGCGATTTCAGGCCGGTTTCGCTCCAATCCTCCAGCGCCTCCAGTTCGGTCAACAATTCGGCCATCATCACGCGGCTTTCGAGAGTGATGAGCTTGGCCGATTTACCGTCCAGGGTGAGAGGTCGCTGAAGGAACAAAAACAATGCATTTTCAGCCATTTCCAAAAGATTTTTCGCTCTTGGCTTGAGGCTTGGCAACAATATTTCGAGGCGCTGGATCTGGGCTTCGTCCGGCGCCTTTCCGAGCAGGTCGGCAAGCAGCGGCTGTAACAGCGGAATCAGCTCGCCATCTTCGGCCTGGCGAATGTAATTGCCGTTGAGGCTGATCAGCTTGTCCATGTCGAAGCGCGCCGGTGAGCGGCCGATCGCAGCCAGCTCAAACCACTCGATAGCCTGCTCGCGAGAGATAATTTCATCGTCGCCATGACTCCATCCCAGGCGCAGGAGATAGTTGCACATCGCTTGCGCTAGGACGCCCATCCGCGCATAGGCGCCGACGGCAAGCGCGCCGTGGCGCTTCGAAAGCTTGGCGCCATCGGAGCCGTGGATGAGGGGAATATGCGCATATTGCGGCGGCTGCCAGTCGAGCGCCAAAAAAAGCTGCGTTTGGCGCGCCGCGTTGGTCAGGTGATCGTCGCCGCGAATGGCGTGGCTCACCTGCATGTCATGATCGTCGACGACGACGGACAGCATATAGGTGGGCGTGCCGTCCGAACGCAGAAGAATCATGTCGTCGAGCTGCTCATTGGCGACGCGCACCGAGCCCTGCACCAAATCCTCGATCACCGTTTCGCCGTCCGCCGGCGCCTTGAAACGGATAACCGGCGCTATGTCGGGCGGCGCTTCGCCCGGGTCGCGGCCTCGCCAGCGCCTGTCATAGCGCATCGGCCGGCCTTCGGCGCGCGCCTTTTCGCGCATTTCGCTCAATTCCTCAGGCGTGCACCAGCAATGATATGCCTTGCCCGCCGCGAGCAGCTGGTTGGCAAGCGCGGCGTGGCGCTCGGCGCCGGCGGATTGGAAGACGGCCTCGCCGTCATGCCCGAGGTCGAGCCAATCGAGGCCGTCGAATATGGCCTGAACGGCTTCGGTCGTCGAGCGGGCGCGGTCCGTATTCTCGATGCGAAGGAGAAATTTGCCGCCGCAATGGCGCGCATAGAGCCAATTGAACAATGCGGTCCTGGCGCCGCCGATATGAAGAAATCCGGTCGGCGAAGGGGCGAATCTGGTGATGACGGTCATGCTTTCTTGGCCACCATTCAAACGTTAATGTTGCGATGCCTTGGGCGCCCGGCATGTAGCATATTCCGTCGGCGATAGGGAATTTTCTCGCCATCCGCATGGCGGGGCGCAAGGCGCCGATAGCGCAATTACATGGGTATGCCATGCGCTCAGCTATGGCCAATGATGTCTTGCACGGCCTGGGAACCCTGGGCCGCGGCGCCGGCCGGACGCGGCAGCGGTTTGCCGTCGAGTTGTTGCTTGGCGAACGGGAGCGCTGGCTGCAGTGGGCGCCGGTCGCATTGGCGCTTGGCGTCGCCGGATATTTTTCACTTGCCGTGGAGCCGCCGATTTGGGTTGGGCCGGCATGGGCGGGTTTGTCGTTTGGCCTCGCATTGCTGTGTCGGCGGCGCACATGGCTTGCCCTGCCGTTGCTAGGGCTCGCCCTGGTCGGTTGCGGTTTGGCCGCCGGTCAGATCAGGACCATGAACATCGCCGCGCCCGTCCTGACGGAGAAGATTGGCCCCGTCGAAGTGCGCGGCCGCCTGGTCGAGAGCGAGGTGATCGCCGAGAATGTTAGCACAATCACATTCGAGCAGGCGTGCGAGCAGTACATAGCGGCGCACGAGGCGTCCTGGTGAAACGTGAAGCACCGCAAGCAGTGGCGCTCCTCATTCGCGACATACGCATGGCCGACAATCGGCAAGCTGGCCGTCGCCGACATCGACACCGCCGCCGTAACTAGCGTCCTAGAGGCTATATGGCGCTCCAAGACTGAGACAGCCAGCAGGCTGCGCGGGCGCATCGAGAATGTTTTGGATTGGGCGACGGTGCGGGGCCATCGCGAAGGGGAAAATCCAGCCCGCTGGCGTGGGCACCTGGAGGCGCTGTTGCCTGCGCGCTCAAATATTCAACGCGTACAGCACCACAGCGCTCTCCCCTATGCGGATATAGGCTCGTTTATGGCGGAGCTCCGAGAACGGGCGGGTTTTGCAGCCATAGCGCTCGAGTTCACGATCCTGACCGCTGCGCGGTCGGGTGAAGTGCTCGGCGCGACTTGGGACGAGATAGACCTCAAGCGGCGGGTGTGGACGGTGCCAGCGAAGCGGATGAAGGCCGAGCGCGAGCATGCGGTGCCGCTCTCTGACCGTGCAGCCGAAATTCTCATTAAGTTGGCCGATGTCAGCGATGGCAGCGGCTACGTGTTTTTCGGCAGGAAGGGGCGGCCACTGTCGAGCATGGCGATGCTGCAGCTTCTCAAGCGCATGGAGCGCAGCGACATCACTGTCTACGGCTTCCGCAGCTGTTTTCGTGACTGGGCCGGGGATTGCACCAATCACCCGCGCAATGGCTGGTCGACGCACTCGGCGCCAAGGGTCGCGTCGCGATGGTGACCGGCGTGCCGGGCACGTCGGTCGACACTGATCGCACCGAAGGCGCCAAAGCAGTGTTCAGTAAAAATCCGGGCATCGAGATCGTCGCCGAGGTCAACGGCATGTGGAGCCAGGCCGTGGCGCGCGCCGAACTGGCCAAGGTTATTGCCACCCATGGATGGGACGGCATTGACGGGCTGTGGATGCAAGCCGGGTGTTTCTCCGCCACCGCGATGCAGATCGAGGCCGGAATCGCCGATGACAAGCTTCGGCCATGCGCCGGAGAGGCGTCGAACGGCCACCGTATTCAGATGTTGCCGGTCGGTACGGTTGAGGGCCAGGGCGCCTATCGTTCCGTTGCCTTGCGCAGTATCTCCTACGGTTCACCGCTCTATTCGGGGGCGCTTTCGCTCAAGACGGCGGTCCGCCTGCTTGAGGGCGAGGATGTTCCGCACCTCATTACACTGCCCCTGCCGCTTTCCACCAGTGCCGAGATAAAACTATGCGAGGAAGGCACATGGGCGGAAATGGCAGCCGGTTGCAACGTCTTCCCGCCGTCGCTCGTGCCACCTGGGTGGTTTGCTGACATCTACGGCGCGCAGACGCCGGAGGTCGGGTTTGCCGCCGCGTTGGTCGGCGAGCCGGAGGACTGATCGAGCCGCATCTTGATTCGCGACATGGACCCTTAGGGGGAGGCACAAGCATCGCTAATCCCTTGGCCTTTGTATGACCGACGCAATTTGTGGTGAGGCCGAGGGAGAAGCTCGGTACGCGCTCGAGATCGCCGGCGTCACCAAGCGCTTCGGCGCGACGGTGGCGCTGGCGGACGCTTCGGTGCGGATCCGGGCGGGCGAAGTTCATGCCCTGTTGGGCGAGAATGGCGCTGGTAAATCAACCCTCCTCAAGCTGCTCAGTGGCCTGATCCAACCGAATACGGGGAGCATCGCCGTATTCGGCAAACCGGCGCGGCTGCGGTCGCCGCGCGATTCGCACCGCCTCGGAATCCAGACTGCTTTCCAGGAACTTACCCTGGTGAAGGACCTCACGGTCACCCAGAATATGCTCTTGCCCTATGAGCCTGTCGCGCTGAGCGGGCAAATTCGTTCGCGCCAATCAGAGCGCATGGTTGAGCAAAGTTTAGGCACCCTTGGCCTTAACGACATCGATCCCCGAACCCAGGTGAGCGACCTCGATCTGCCGCAACGCCAAAAAATTGAAATCGCCCGGGCAGTCAGCCGCAAGCCGCGCGTTCTCCTGCTCGACGAGCCGACTTCGGCTTTGTCGGGCACCGACGTCGACTGGCTATTCGGCATGGTCCAAGGGTTGCGCGACGAGGGTCAAACGATCGTATTTATCACCCACCGTCTGCAGGAGGTGCGCGCCGTATGCGACGTGCTGACCGTGCTTCGCAACGGCAAGGATGTCGGCACCGGCCGCGTCGATGAAATTAGCGACGATAAGGTGGTCCAGCTCGTGATCGGCCGCTCGCTCGAAGCCACTTACCCGCCCAAGCCGGCGCGGGCACCCAAGCGTGACGGCCCGCCGGCGCTCTCGGCACGCAACCTTGCCAGCGCCGGGCAGCTCGAAGATGCCACCTTCGATCTTTGGCCCGGGGAGATGCTCGGTGTCGGAGCACTGCAGGGGATGGGCCAGCTCGAGCTTTTTCTCGCGCTGTTCGGCATGGCCAATCTCAGTGCCGGCCATACCGAAATAGACGGCCGGCGCGTGGCCCTGGCCTCGCCGCAGGATGCGGTCAAGCAGCATATCGGCATCAGCCTGGTGCCGGAGGACCGCAAGAACGAAGCCTTATTTCTCAAGATGAGCGGACGGGCTAACATTTCGTTGCCGGTGATCAAACGATTTGCCCGCTTTGGCTGGATCAACCGGCGGGCCGAAGATGCGGCGGTGCGCGCGGTTCTCGACGCGCTTCAGATTCATTCGCGCGCCATGCACACGGCTTGCGCGGCGTTCAGCGGCGGCAACCAGCAAAAGATCGCGATCGCGAAATGGCTTCTGGCGGAAAGCCGCGTATTGCTGATGTACGACCCGACGCGCGGCGTCGACATCGGCACCAAGCACGAGATTTATCTCATGATGCGCGCCTTTGCCGAGGCTGGCGGCGCGATCCTGATTTACTCGACGGAAGTACCGGAACTCGTCAATCTTTGCGATCGCGTGCTCGTCATCTATCGCGGTCGCGTGGTTGACGAGCAGACCGGCAGCGCGATCAGTGAAGAAGCTATCATGCGCGCCTCGCTGGGAGGCACATCCGGATTGCTTGAAATCGGCGCGCCATGAGCACGGCGACTGCAACGTTTGGCCGCTGGCTGATCTTTGGACCCGTCCATCCCCGCAATCGTGGCTTGTTCATCGCGATCTGCGTCTTCGTTGCTATCTTCGTCGTCCTCGACCTGATTACGCCGGGTCCGATCAGCTATTTCGAGATCAGTTTTCTCTCAGCGGGCACGGTGACCTTGGCACTTGCCGCCATGGGCCAGACCCTGGTCATTCTGACCGGCGGGTTTGACCTTTCCGCCGGCGCGGTGATCTCGCTCGTCAATGTCGTGCTGGCAACACAAATGGGCGACACTCCGGGCGAACAAATCCTGTTCTCCGCGGTGGCGATCGGCCTTGGCGCGCTGGTCGGCGCCGTCAGCGGCTTTTTCGTTGCATTCTTACGCCTCCAGTCGATCGTTGTGACGCTTGCCACCATGTTTATCATCCAGGGCTTCACTCTTCTGGTTCTGACCAAGCCGGGCGGCACCGTGCCCTACACGCTTACGACTTTCCTCACCGGCGACGCCATCCCCAACGGCCTCCCGGCGGCGATCATCGTGCTGGTCATCGCGCTGCTGATCTGGCTCGCAATCAAGCGCTCGCGCTTTGGCACCGCGATATATGCAATCGGTAGCGACGAAGAGGCAGCGCGCGCCAACGGCATCCGTGTCGAGTGGTCCAAAATTTTTGCCTACGTCGCCGCCGGCGCTTTCTACGGCTCCGCCGGCCTTTATATCAGCGCG
>PVBE010131959.1_pt1 | contig 14504 bp, 15 predicted proteins | sample 1631181 | NCBI WGS metagenome assembly PVBE01 (sample SAMN08397723, study PRJNA350692) | Marine metagenome, whole genome shotgun sequencing project. | isolation source: water | place: Pacific Ocean | collected 2012-04
ATCCCGAAGAAATTATCCCCGTAGGAAATTTCCACTCCCGGTGTGGGCGTAAAGCTAATCGTCACCTGCATGATATCCTGGGCTCCCAAAATCGCGGGCGAGCCGGGAACGGATGTGACGGCAAAAGGAGACGCGGGCAGGTCTGAGAGGGTTACCGTGGAATCGAGTTGTCCGGTGTTCTGGATGGAAAGAAGAATATCGCGGGGAAACCCGGGATAGGTGGGGGCAAAATTGACCGTGGAGAGGGAGAGCGTAATATGCTCAAGCGGCGGCGCGTTGTCGGAACCTTTCGCCCGACAACCCGCAAGAAGAACGACCAGTGACAGTAGGATCAGTTTTCGCAAAGGCAATACCCCATCCACCTGTGTATATCGGCGGTACCCCGGGGAACTCTGTTGTCCCCATCCGAAGAAAAGTATATCCGATCAATCGGGGCAAAACGCGACTTTCCTGCGAAATTTCAGGAATCGACCCGAACGAGGGCCTCCCCGAGGGCCCATTCCGAATCCCCCCCGCAAAGCACGTCGTGCATCCGGTTCAACCCGAGATCGGCGGGGAGAAGCGTGCGATTTCCGGACCGAAGCCCCTCCCCCACCGCCCAGGATCCTTCTTTACGAAGACGGACCCGGTCCGCCGAACCGACATTTTCAAGCACGACGCCCTCGTGATTGAAGATCACGCTCTTCTTCCCGGCCATGGCGATCCGGTCTCCCCGTGCGTCGACGGGACCGGCGTCGAGGCCAAGCCTTCGGGAATAGTCGATCCGGGGAACGGTCCGCTCGTCGATTCGCTGGACCAGCCCCGACCGGAATGCGACGACCAGGTCGTTTCCGGAGACGGCGAGGGAGAGGAGATCCCCGAGTTTGAACCCGTAGGTCGCGTCGAGTTTCCCTTCCCGGTACCGTCGCACCGCCCTGTCGCCGGAAGTGCGGGCGAGGATCAGGCGCCCTTCCGCGTCGATCGCCAGGGGAATGCCGTCGGGTTGTGGAAGTTCGATCGGAACCAGCTTCTCCGACCGGATTTCAAAGAGACGTCCCGGGCCGCCGACGAAGGGCCGGGATCCCGCGACACGGGACAGGTCTCCCTCGAACTCGATCCGGGTCACTCCGCGAGCGACTCCACGATCATCGCGATGCCCTGCCCGCCGCCGATGCAGGCGGATGCGATCCCGTATTTCGCCTTCCGGCGTCTCAACTCGTAAAGGACGGTCAGGACCAGGCGCGTTCCGGTCGCCCCGAGCGGATGGCCGAGGGCGATCGATCCGCCGTTGACGTTGCATTTCGAGCGGTCGAGTTCGAGATCTTTTTCCACCGCGAGGTACTGTCCCGAGAAGGCTTCGTTGATTTCATACAGGTCGATCTGGTCCGGCTTCATGCCCGCGATGTCGAGCGCCTTCCGGATCGCCGGGGAGGGCCCGATTCCCATGATTTCCGGGGGAACGCCGACGGCCACCTGGCCCACGATGCGCCCGATCGGTTTCTTCCCCGCCGCGCGCGCCCGGTCCGCGGTTGTCACGACGAGGCAGGCCGCGCCGTCGACGATCCCGCTGGCGTTGCCCGCGGTCACGGTGCCCTCTTTCCCGAAGGCGGTGGGCAACCTGGAGAGAATTTCGAGGGAGGTGTCCGGCTTGATATGATCGTCCGTGGAAATCTCCACGGTCTCCCGCCGCTTTTTCACCGAAACGGGCACGATCTCCTCCCGGAAAAGTCCGGCCTTCACCGCGCGGACGCCTTCCATGTGACTCCGAAGGGCGTACTCGTCCTGCGCTTCGCGGGTGATCCCGAATTTTTTTGAAACGTTGTCGGAGGTCTGCGCCATGAAGAAATCGCAGTACGGGTCGAGCAGGTTGGAGAAGAGGGAATCCTCGATCTTCATGTTGGCGCCGAACCGGACCGTCTGCCCCCGGAGACCTCGAAGGACATGGGGCGCCTGGGACATGTTCTCCATCCCCCCGGCGAGCACCCAGCCCGCCTCTCCCGTGCGGAGAAAACGGGTGGCCATGGCGACGCTTTCGATTCCCGATCCGCAGAGGCGGTTGACCGTCACCGCCGGCGTTTCGACCCGGCAACCCGCTTTCAGCGCCACGTGGCGCGCTCCGTAAATGGAGTCGGCGGAACTCTGCATCGCGTTCCCCATGATGCAGTGGTCGATCACGTCGGCGGAAACGCCGCATTTTTCGAGCGCCGCCTTCGCCGTAATCGCCCCGAGTTCGTTGGCGGACAGGTCCTTGAAATTTCCGTGTTTGGGCGTCCCCGCGTATTCCGCCCATGCCGTCCGGGCACCGTCCAGGATGACAATATCTTCAGTCATCTTTCTTTTCCTCTCCGGTATAAATTTCGTTCAACAACTGTTTTGCCTTTTGAACCAGGGAACGGGGAACCTCCAACCGGAATCCCTCCCCGGGGGGAATGGCCTTGGCCCGATCCTCTTTCGAGAGGGACTGGAATTTTTCGTCGTTGACGATCACCGCTCCGACGCCCTTCTCCCGGAGCCGGTCGCGGATGCCCTCCAGGGCTGGAAGGTTCCGAAGGGTGAGAATCCGCACCCAGGTTACGCCTCCGAGCAGGTCGTCTTCCGGGGTCGTCATTTTCCCTCGAACTTCGCGGCGCGTTTTTCGAGAAAGGCCTTCGTCCCTTCGCGCATGTCGGAGGTGGCGAAGCAACGGCCGAAGAGTTCCGCTTCCGTTTCGAGCGCCGTTTCGAGGGGCGTGTCGCACCCCCTGTCGACCGCGTCAAGCGTATACCGAACGGCGAGCGGACCGACCGCCATCATTTTTCGGACGATTTTTTCCGCCTCCGACATCAATTCTTCCCGGGGAAAGACCCGGTTCACGAGCCCGATCCGGAGAGCCTCCTCCGCCGTGACCGGATCGCCGGTGAGGAGAAGTTCGAGGGCGCGCCCCCTGCCGACGAGACGGGTCAACCTCTGCGTTCCCCCGAACCCGGCGATGATCCCGAGTTTTACTTCGGGTTGTCCCAGACGGGCATTTTCGGAAGCGACGCGGAAGGTGCAGGCCATGGCGAGTTCGCATCCCCCGCCGAGGGCGAAACCGTTGATCGCCGCAAGGATGGGTTTCCCGAGCGTCTCCATGGTGCGGGTGAGCTTCTGGCCGGCGCGCGCCCGGTCGGCGGCCGTGGCCGGATCGAGTTCCGCCAGTTCCGCGATATCGGCCCCGGCGATGAAAGCTTTTTCCCCGGCGCCGGTGAAGATGATACCGCCCACCGAGCCGTCGTCGCGAAGCGATTCGAACGCGGCCTGCAGTTCGAGAACGACCGCCTCGTTCAGGGCGTTCATTTTTTCGGGGCGATCCAGGACAAGCGTGGCCACCCCGTCCCTTATTTCCAGGAGCAGATACCGATGATCCGACATGGCCGCTATTCCACGACGATTCGGATGCGGACCAGTTCCAGGTCTTTCCTGGGCCGGTCGTTGTTCCGGTCGACGTCCACCTTGCCGAGTCCCTTGAGGTACTTGACCTTCGCGCCGTCCGACACCTTCCCGATAACGGTGTACTTTCCGTCGAGGGCCGGGATCTTCCCGAGGGTGATGAAAAACTGGGATCCGGTGTAGTCGGTCTTCTCGTACCCCGCGATCGAAAGCGTTCCCGCTTCGTGTTTCACGCTCTGCCCATCCGCTTCGGATTCGATGGCATACCCGGGCCCGCCGATTCCGAGGCCGTAGGGGCATCCCGACTGGATCCAACTTCCCTTGATGACGCGATGGAAGATCATTCCGTCATAAAAACCGGAACGAACGAGGCTGACGAAGTTGATCACGTTGACCGGTGCTTCGTCCGGTCGAAGGCGGAAGCTGAGCGACTCCGTCTTGTCCGCCCCGGGACTCCGGATTTCCATGATGGCGGCGAGGTGGTCGCCCCGACCGCTTTTTCCCACCACGACCTTGATCGTCGTGGAGCGGATTTCTTTTTCTCCCCCGCGGTAGATCGCGGTGATCTCCATGTCGCCAGACTCGAAAGCCGGGAGACGAACGTGGGTATTCGTCGAGCTTCCCTTGTGGAGGGTGAAAAGGGGCAGGGGAAGACGATCCGCGACGTGGGGGTCGGTTTGCGTCAGGGTATACACGAACGGCTTCTCGAAGGCGGCCGTTTTGATCTCGAGGGAAAGGGATCTCTTCTCAAGCGTGAGCCGGGAGACGTCCCGGTCGTCGCCACCGTTCGTGAGCGTAACCTCGAGCTGGACATCCTCCCCGAGAGTCACCTCGGAGCGGTCCGCTTTTACCGAGAGTACGAGGGAAGCCTCGTCCGCGGTGGCCGCATCCTGGAATGAGAATCCGAACAGAAGAGCGAAGGACAGAATCATCCCCATGGGAATCTCCTCAATTTTTCCTGGGCCGTAGTTGAATCGAACGAATCGAAATATCCTCGATCGGGCGGTCCTCGTGATGAACGCCGCAGTGTTGGGTCGCTTTTCCGGGAAGAGCCTGTTTGCACCCGGCGCAGGGATCGTGATCGGTCTTCACAGCGCCGATCAATCCGAGCACTTTGTCCCCCTCCACCAGGCGCCCGAAGATCGAATACTTCCCGTCGAGCTGGGGAGCGTCCGCGAGACAGAGGAAGAATTCGGAAGTGGCGCTGTCGGGCTCTTTTCCGCGGGCCATGGAGAGGATTCCCCGGGCGTGCTTCCGGTCGCCGAATTCCGCCGAAAGGGGATCCGGCTTGGATTCCGAAAGCGGGTTCCCGCCCTGGAGGACGAACCCGGGAACGACGCGGTAGAAGGTGGCGTCCTTGTAGAATCCGGTGCGGACCAGTTGCAGGAAATGGAGCACGTGGCGCGGAGCGGAGTCCGGGTAGAACTCGAGGACGAGGCGGCCCAGGTTCGTTTCCACGGTGGCCTGCCATTCCCGGATGACGTATACCTGGATCGCGGGGGAAACCAAGTCCTGGAAATGCCAGAGGAGCGTGTAGAGCCCCTCCTTTTCCGCTTCCACCTGCAGGAGCTTCGAGACGTCGATTTTCCGGCCCAGGAATCCGTACGGGCCGAGCTTGTGACGACGCATTACTTCGCGGAGTTTCCCGGGCGCCTTCAGGATGCGCCCCTCGGGATCCCGAATTTCCAGCCCGGCCAGGTAGTCGACCGGTTCGTCGAGGGAAATTTCGTCCGTCGAGGAGTTCCCCATGGTGAAACGGACGGGCATGGGGTTTCCCGGGGAAAAGACTTTTTCGAGGGCTTCGATCCGGAGTTCCAGCCCCGTTTCCGGGGGAGCCTCCTGGAGCGCCAGCGCCGCCGCGAAAATCCAGATCATGCCTTGCCCTGTTTCTCGTAGGTATAGAAACCGCGTCCCACTTTTTTCCCGGTGTGCCCCGCCGCGACCATCCGGCGAAGGAGGGGGGGCGCGGCGTACTTGGGATCGTGGAACTCGTTGAAGAGCACGTCCATGATGTAGAGGGTGGTGTCGAGCCCGACGAAATCGAGAAGCGTGATCGGTCCCATGGGCATCCCGCATCCCAGTTTCATGGAGGTGTCGATATCTTCGGGGGTGGCGAGGCCATGATCGACCGCCCGAACCGCCTCGCAGAGGTAGGGCACGAGGAGGAGGTTCACGAGGAACCCGGGGGTATCCTTCGCGGTCACGGTGACCTTGCCGAGCGTTTCGATGAAGGCGCGGGACCGGTTATAGGTTTCCTCGCTGGTGATTTCTGGCCGGACGATTTCCACGAGTTTCATGATCGGGACGGGGTTCATGAAATGGAGCCCGATGCACCGGTCGGGACGTTGGGTGGCGGCCGCGATGGCGGTGATCGATATGCTGGAGGTATTCGAAGACAGAATCGCCTCCGGGGCGAGGATCTTGTCGAGGGCGGAGAAGATCTCCTTCTTGATGTCCAGTCGTTCGACGATCGCCTCTATGACGAGGTCACAGTCGGCCATATCCACGAACGTCGTGGTTCCGGATATGTTTCCCAGGGTCTTCTCCATCGATTCCCTGGTGATTTTCCCCCGTTCCACGCCCGCGGAGAGGAATTTCCTGATCCGGTTGAGCCCCTTCTCCACGCATTCATCGTCCACCTCGCGAAAAACGACGGGAACGCCTTTCTGGGCAATGACCTGAACGATTCCCGAGCCCATGAGACCGCACCCGACGACGCCCACCTTGTTGATTGACATGAGATTCCCCGGAATAATGAATGTCGGGGAATCGTACACATTTCCCCGGAAAGGCGCAAGGATCGCTCCGGGGGGTAGTTCGAGAGCGTCGCCGCTATTTCGCCGCCTTCCGGTTTCGACGTCCCTTGTCGAAATGCTTTCTCGCGAAAGCTTCCCGCGCCTTCGAATGGACCATCCGGGTGTTTCCGTTCGCGTGAAAAACCGGGAAGGAGTCGGAGGGACTCTTCTCGACCGTTCCGGAGAGGAGAAATCGTTCGCCCATCTTCGGATATCCCCGGAACGGCGCGACGAGCCATCCTGGAATACGTTCGTCGTTGCCGCAGATGCCGGCTCCGAACGGCCAGCGCGGAAGCCAAACGGCGTTCGAACGGTCGATTTTCCGGTTCCCGCCGAGCCTCTCTCCGAGGCGGCTGTAAATGACCCGGATCACCGTCAATTTCACCCGGGGCGGTTTGGCGTTCGTCGAGAGTCTCTTTTCGACGAAGGTGACCTCGGCGACGATGAAGTCGTTCCCCTGCCACCCCGCCGACTTCCAGTCATCGGCGGCGCCGGCGGGGATTCCCGGCGGTTCCTGTGCGGAAGCGACCGGGACAAGCAGGACGGACAAGATCAGACCGAAAATCAACGTGGGCATGGCTATATTCTCCCCAACAGACGTGTTCACTGAATTGAGACGCGAGCAAGGCGCGGGAGGTTCCGGAATTTAAAAAAAATACGGAGACTTCCCGGTACCATGCCAATCAGCTTGAACTGGTTCTCCCCGGGGCTTCCCGTGCCTATACTTGGGTGTGCGGAATTCCCTGGCTTGTCGGCACCGGTGAAATCTCAGCAGGGCGGGCCTCGAATTTCATGATGTGAGTCGTATCGCCGGGAGTGGGCGTCCCGACGACGCCGGCCTCCCACTGCTGATTCAGGTTGTTGCGTTTGGAGTGTTCCCTTCATGAAGGTACGTCGCAGGTTGATATGGATTGATGGAGTGGTCGCACTGGTGGCGGGGGTGGTGGTTCTCCTGGCCGGTGGTTGGTTGAGCGAATGGTACGGGTTGCCACGAGACCTGCTGTCCATTATCGCCGTCGTCAACCTGGTCTATGCGTTGAATTCAATTTCCCTGGCCATGCGCTCGATTCGCCCGGAAAAAATGATCCTGTTTTTGGTCTGCGCTAACCTGGCATGGGCCATGGTTTGCCTGGTCCTGGCCATCCTGTACCGGGAAAGCGCCACTTTCTTCGGCTTGGGTCACCTGGTCCTGGAGGCGTTCTTCGTGGGAGGGTTGGCGTGTTTGGAGTGGCGCTGGCGAGAGCTGTTACGAACGGCCCATGGGGTGGGATAACGGCCGACATCGACCTCGTGGCCCCCACCTTTCCAGGCCACTTGTCCCCGGGGATTCCCGTGCTTCAGCAAAAGGGATCCGGTTTCACAACACGGAATGAACCACCCGGGCGAGGGCGGCGACCAGGATGGGATTGGCGTTCGGAAGCGGAAGGCGTGTCCAGCCGATCCCCAGTTTTTCCGCTTTTTTCCGGAATACGCGGTCCAGGGTGTAGGAAATTTCCAACTGGTCACAGGTGAATCCGATGGGCGCGACGAGGAGTTCGTCCTTCTTTCGCAGGAGCTTGATCATCTCCCAGAGATCCGGACCGGTGGAGGGCTCCTCCATGGGAACGATGGAGTGGAAGGCGAGATGTGCGTCGATGGGGACTTTCCCGCGGAGGGAGTGGATGGTTTCCTGTAGCTCGCTCAGGAAGAGCCCGGCTTTTGCCTGCGCGATTTTAGGCGCGGTGAAGAGAACGGTGGCTCCAGGATTTATCTGCGATGCCCAGTACTCGATAAAAAGGGGCTGGGAGGCCCAGGACCAGACGGGAAGGACCTGCATGTCCTTCGCCACCTTCTTCAAAAGGCCGAGGCACTCCCCCACGATCCCCCTCGCGTAATGGGGTGTCAGAACGATCGCCACCAGGCGGCCGACGCGGTCCTCCCGGGCGCGGGCGACCGCGGTGTAGATGGATGGTTCCCAGTGCTGAAGGCCGATGTAGACGTTCCTTCCGATGGCGTCGGCGAGCGCGTCCCGTTGGCTGCGGATCATCTTCGATTGGGGGCACTCCCCCCCGATCTTCCTCAGCGCGTTGGCGAGTTCGGCCCGGGCCGTTTTCGGAGGCTCCCGGTCGGGATGGACGTTATCCAGGTACGTCCGGAGTTGATCTTCCTTCGCGGGGAATCCCTGCGCCATGAGGATGACGCCGGTTTTCATCGGGCGTGAATCCGCCTTGCGACCGCGCGGACATTCTCCGGGGGCGTTCCCGGAAGAATGCCGTGTCCCAGGTTGAAGATGTGGCCGGGATGATCCTTCATCCGGTCGAGAATCTCGTCCACCTTCTTCTCCAGGATCGGAAGGGGGGAAAAAAGAAGCGCCGGATCGAGGTTGCCCATGATGGCCTTCCCGGGAAGTCTCCGCGCCGCCTCGTCGATCGGGATACGCCAGTCGACCCCGATGACGTCTCCTCCCGCCTCCCCCATCAGTTCGAGAAGCGTCGCCGTTCCGGTCGCGAAATGGACCGTGGGAACCCCGCACCCGCGGAGCCCTTCGAAGATCCGGCGCGTGTAGGGAAGAGCATGTTCCCGGTAATCGTCCGGCGAAAGTGCGCCCACCCAGCTGTCGAAAACCTGGACCATCTGCGCCCCGGCCGCGACCTGGGCGAGGAGGAAACCGGTCGTCGTTTCCGCGAGCCGGGTCATGAGCTTTCCCCACAGTTCCGGTTCGGAGGTCATCAGGGTCTTGGTCTTCAGGAAATTTTTCGATGAGCTTCCCTCGACCAGGTAACTCGCCAGGGTGAAGGGCGCTCCGGCGAACCCGATCAGGGGAACCCGCCCGTCCAGTTCCCGTCGAACGATCCGGATGGCGTCGAGGGTTGGCGCGAGGTCTTTCTCCGGATTGATTTCCCGGAGCTTTTCGAAATCCCCCACCGACTTGAGCGGCGGATCCAGGACCGGCCCTTCCCCGGCGGTGTATTCCAGGTGGATGCCCATCGGGGGGAAGATCACGAGCAGGTCGGAGAAGATGATCGCGGCGTCCAGTTCCGGGAAGAGATCGATGGGCTGGAGGGTGACTTTCGCGGCGAGTTCCGGCGTCGAACACATCTCGTTCATCGAATGGTTCGCCCGTATGGCGCGGTATTCCGCAAGGTACCGCCCCGCCTGCCGCATGAACCAGACGGGGGTCCGGTCCACCGGTTCCCTTCGCGCCGCCTTGAGAAGCAGGTCGTTCATGCAAGACTCTCCACCAGTCCCCGAATTTCCCGCATGTCGGAGACGGGGTCTTCCGCGATGCAGAGGGCGGGCGCGGTCCCCCGTCCATGGCTTCCCCTCACCAGCGTGGCGTCCAGCGGGATGACATCGATGAGCGACCGGAACCCCAGTTTCTTACGAAGGACTTTCCTCATCGCGCGGAAACGGGAGGTCATGAAAAGCTCGCAGGGATCGTACCCGGGCTTGCGGTGGATGTCTACCGTCCGGGCGAAGTCGGGCGCGCGGGCGTCGTCGAACCACCACGGGTAGGCGAACCAGGAATCGGTCCGGGCGAGAGCGACGAGTTCTCCCGAGCGCGGGTGATCGAGGCCGATTTCTCCGGGCGCGACGACCTGGTCGACCCCTTCGACACTTTCCAGGCGCGATTTCACTTCGTCGGTGGGGAGATCCCGGACGTACACGTGCGCCAGTTGATGGTCGGCGACGGCGAAGGCGCGGGAGGCGAAGGTGTCGAGTTGTTCTCCGAAGGGGCCTCTCCGGGCTTCCAGCCATCCCGCCTTCCGCAATTCCCGGTTCAGGAAGACCGGGTGGGAGACGGGAACGAGTCCGTATTCCGATACGACGACCACCTTCGTTCCGGTATCCGAGGCCGCCTCGAGGACGTGGCCGGCGGCGTCGTCCACCTCCCGGACCCGATCGGGGTTCCCGGGGCCGAATCTCTGGTAGTCGTAATCCAGGTGCGGAAGGTAGACGAGGGTGACGTCCGGTTTCTTTTCGCGAAGGACCCGGGCGGACGCGCGGGCGATCCAGTCACTGGAAGGCAGTCCCGCGCCCGGTCCCCAAAAGGAGAAAAAGGGAAACGCGCCGAGGTGCCGTTCCAGTTCACACCCGGTCCGGTCGATGATTCCGAACACCTTCGATCCGTCCGCTCCGTAGTGCGGCTTGGGCGTGGCGTGCCAGTCGACCGGCGCGCCCTGGTTGAACCACCAGAACATCTTTGCGCAGGTCTTTTTCCCGTTTCCGTAAAGCGTTTCCGACTGGATCAGCCGGTTGGACTGTTGCCAGAACCGGACTTCCATCGTTTCGCGATGGAGCCATCCGTTCCCGACGACGCCGTGGTCGGAAGGGCCCTTTCCTGTGAGCATGGTCGCCTGCGCGGTCGACGTGACGGCGGGGAGAGGCCCCTTCATCGGAACCGCCTCTCCGATGGCGGCGAGTTTCGGCGCGTGCGGCAGGAGATCCTGCGTCAGGCCGACCACGTTGAGGAGAACGACCGGCATCAGTTCTTGAAAGTGAGCGGCAGGGTCATCTTTTTTTCTTCCCGGAGAATGACGACGGTCGTTTCTTTCTTGGCGCGACGCTTCGCCCGGCCGAGGTCTTTCCTTCCGGAGACGTCGACGGAACCGATGCGGAGAATCTTGTCCCCCTCGCGGAGTCCCGCTTCGTCCGCCGCGGAGTCGGGCATGACAGCCTGGATCGTCACCCCGTCTTCCTCCAGGTTTACGCCGAGCATCCGTTGCTGACGAGTTTCCCCGGTGCGCGGAAGGCCTTCCCGGGGGAGCATTTCTTTTTCGTTCGCCAGGCCCCACGCGCCGAGGGCGACGACGAGAGCGGAATGGCGCTGGTATTCCGGGATCGCCTCCTTGAAATGGTCGTGCTGGGTGTGATGGCACCGGAAATAATTGGCGCGTCCCTTCTGGCTCCAGAAGAAACCGGGAACGCCGGCGACGAGAAAGGAGTCGTGATCGCTTCCGATGGGATGGGGAAGCCTGTCGACGTCCCTGATGCGGAAAGGGAATTTCCCGTCCAGTTCCAGGACGGGCGCGAAGACGCGTTCGAAGACCGGCTTCATTCCGCCGACGGAGGCGATGCCGGAGAGGTAGTTCGTGCCCCCGTCGTGGACGATCACGCAGGAGATGTTCTTCAACTGATCCCGGTTTTGTTTGATCCACGCCTTGGACCCCAGGAGCCCCTGCTCCTCCCCGCTCCAGAGCATGAACCGGATTGTCCGCTTCGGCCGGGCGCCCGCTTTCATGAGGAGGCGGGCGGCTTCGAGGGTGGTCGCCACGCCGGTTCCGTTATCGACGGTCCCTGTTGCTCCGTCCCACGAATCGATGTGGCCGCCGAAAATCACCATCTCGTCCGGCTTCTCCGTACCCGGGATATCGGCGATGACGTTGTAGAGAGGTATGGGCCCCTTCACGAATTCGTTTCGGATATCGAAGCGGAGTCGAACGGCGACGTCCCCTTCCACGCTTTTCCGGATCGCGGTGAAATCAGATTTCTTCAGGTATACGTTCACCTGCGTGGGAAGCGCGTTCCACTTGATGCCGTAATTTCCGGCGGTGACGAGCAGCTCGCTCCGGCCCGCCCGGACGATTCCGGCCGCGCCGACCTTCTCGAGGGCGCTTCGGATGGCCCGCTTCGGCCGGTTCTGGGCGAGGACCCAGGCTCCCTTGAATCGTGTCGTTACCTGGTCCGCGCTTTTGGGCGCGATCAATGCCGGGCCTTCCAACGGCCCGTCGGTTCCGGGAGTCCAGGACATCGTCATGCACTCGAGATCCCTTATTTCCGGGGCGACCACCTTCCCGGACCAGGGGCCCCTGTTGAACCCGACGGGAAAGGTCCCCCATTGTTCGAGGCGGGCGTTTTCGATCCCGAACGATTTGAAGAGGTCCCGAGCCCATTCCGCCGCCTTCGTTCCGTTGGTGGAGGATGTCAGGCGCGGCCCGATCCCGTTGACGAGTTGGTCGAGATGTTCCATGACGCGGGAATTTGCCCGGCCTTCCTGGAAAATCTTCGAAACGACGTCCGTTTCCTGCTGTACGGGCAGAAGGATGGCGGCGAGAACGATCGTGGCAAGATGCATGTTTTTGCTCCAAAGGAATTTCACGGATTCGACACCGAATTGTACGAATCGGCAAGGGATTTCGTTCCGTGGATATGATGAGAAAATTATTGATCCTGGTGATCGGGCTGGCGGTTCCCCTCTCCCTCGGAGCGCAGGACAGCATCCGGAAGCGTGTCTCCCGCGACTACATGGTCGTGGTGAAGACCATCCGAAAGGCGCAACGAACGCTCCTTCCGAGTCGGTCGATCGGCTATCCCAACAAGGCGACCCTCGAGAACGCGAAAGAACTTCCGGCGAAGGGGTACGGGTACCGGATGTCCTCCGCCGTCAGCCGGAAAACCAACTTCGGAACGGACGAGATGGTCTACGGGCTCATGATCCTCGGCGCCGAAATGGGCGACCGGTACGGAAAGCACGGGACCTTTTACCTGGGGGATATCGGTCGCCGTGAGGGGGGCAAGTTGTCCCCGCACGTGAGCCACCAGGGCGGCCGGGACGTCGATATCGGCCTCTACATTTCGGACAGGAAGGGGAAACCCCAGGGAAACAAGATGGTGAAGATCGGCAAGGAAGGCGGGGCGGGGGGAACCCTGCAGTTCGATCTTCGACGGAACTGGGATTTCGTCTGCCTGATGATGGACAATCCCTTTTTCGGAAAGGATATCCGCTTCATCCTGATCGCTTCCTGGATCAAGGACCTTCTTCTCGCCCACGTGAAGGACCGGATCCTGCGTTCCAGGAATTCGCGGGAACGGGCCTACCTTAAAAAGCAGATGGATCGCGCCGAAAAGTTGCTGCGACACCAGAGCGGACACGAGAACCATTACCACCTTCGCATCAAGTGCTCGAAGGATGACAACAAGAAGGGTTGACGGGATTTCTAGCGATTTTGTCGCGGTCGCGGCATAATTCTCCGGATGGATCCCTTTCGTTCCCTGCGCATGTCCGCCTGTCCCCCCGGCCGGTTCATCGGCGAGGGACACCATGTCGTCCGGAAGATGCTCCTGGATAGCGAGGTCGAGCGATGCATGCTCACTCCCGAGGGGCATGAGCGGTTGAAGGAGTTGATCCCCGCCACCACCGAAGTCCTCGTCAAGAGCAAGGAGGAGATGTCGGAGTACGTGGGGTTCCAGGTTCACCGGGGGTATTTCGCTCTCGGGAAAATCCCCCCGCCCCTTCCCTTCCGGGACGGACTGGTCCTGGCGCTGGACGGGATTTCCCACGCCGAGAACGTCGGGTCGATCCTGCGGAATTGCGCGGCATTCGGGGTGGGCGGCGTGATCGTCGGAGAGACGACGGCGAGCCCGTGGTTGCGACGCGCCGTCCGGGTCGGCATGGGCGCTCCTCTCCGGGTTCCCCTGCGGTTCTCCGAAAACCTGGCGCAATCGATCCGGGAAATGGACCGGCCCACCTTCGCGGCGCATATTCACGGCGAGAAGAAGAACATCGACGATCTCGACCTCTCACGCCCCTCCTGTATCGTGCTCGGGAGCGAGGCGGACGGGGTCTCCCCGGAGGTGATCGAGGCGTGCGACGAAACGATCTACATCCCGATGGCCGGGGGGTGGGATTGCATCAACGTGGCCGCCAGTTCTGCCGTTTTCCTCTACGCGGTGACACGTGAGTCCTGACGTGTCGATGGACCTCGTTCATCGGGCGAGGGAGATCGTCTCGAAACATGTTCGTCGGACGCCCCTGTTGCGGAGCGATTGGCTTTCCTCGGAGACGGGCGCCGAGGTCTGGTTGAAGTGCGAAAATCTCCAGCGGACTGGTTCGTTCAAGGTCCGGGGGGGATTTGCGCACCTGGGGCTCTTCCCCGCTTCGAAGGAAGGCGTACTGGCCGCCTCAGCCGGAAATCACGGGCAGGGGCTGGCGATGGCGGCACGCGCGTTCGACGTTCCCTGTACGATCGTGGTTCCCAAGAGTGTTCCCCGGGTGAAGGAGGAGGCGATTCGCTCGTTCGGCGCACGCGTAATCAAGTCCCCCTTCGATGGGTACGATGATACGGAACTTTGGGCGCGGGAGAACGGGGCCGGGCGTTGGGTCTCGGCGTTCGACGATCCGGGGGTGATCGCCGGGAACGGTGGCACGACCGGTTTGGAGATTTTCGACGAGGTTCCCGACATCGACACGATCGTGACTCCGTGCGGGGGCGGCGGATGCGCAATCGGGCTCGGGGTTGTGGCGAAGGAAAGGAACGGACGGGTGATCGGCGTGAACTCGGACGCCTCTCCGGGGATGTGGCTTTCCCGGAAGGACGGGAAGGCGTACCTGAAGATCGACAG
>PVBE011854539.1_pt1 | contig 14503 bp, 12 predicted proteins | sample 1631181 | NCBI WGS metagenome assembly PVBE01 (sample SAMN08397723, study PRJNA350692) | Marine metagenome, whole genome shotgun sequencing project. | isolation source: water | place: Pacific Ocean | collected 2012-04
CAGGCGGCCTCGTTCTGCAACATGGGCAGGTAATCGATGTAGCCGGGATACCAGGCGTCGAAGCCGGTGCCCATGTGCACCGCGCCGCGCTGGCCCCGCTCCTCCAGCGCCTGCGCCATTGCCATGCCGATGAAGTTCACCGTGCGCGACATCAGCGGGTGCACCTGCGGTGCGATCGGTTCGGCGAACGGCGGCAGCCAGATGCGCGTCGGGAAGGGCGACGACTGGTGGTGCACGTAGATGATCTGCGGCTCCCAGTGCCGCCAGGTGCGCGCCACCACACGCGACTCGACCTGGTTGAGCATGTAGGCGTCGCGATTGTTGTCGTGGCCGACGTACTTCTGGTACAGGCGGGGGTTGCCGGAGGTTTCGTAGGGGGTGCCGAGGTTGGACTCGTACCACTCCACAACGATGTTCTGACCGTCCGGGTTCAGCGACGGCCACAGGATCAGGATGACGTTGTCGAGGATGGCGGAGGTTTCGGCGTCGTCGCCGGTGAGCAAGTCGTAGGCGAGCAGCATGATGTGTTGCGCGCCGGCTACCTCCGAGGCGTGCAGCCCACCGCTGATGTCGACGATCGGCTTGCCTTCGCGCGCCAGCGCCCGCGCCTCGTCGTCGGTGAGCCCCTCGGGATGCGCCAGGCGCTGCGAGATTTCCCGATAGCGTTCCAAGTTGGCGAGGTTCTCGGGCGAGGAGATGAAGGCGACGTACCAGGGCCGGCCTTCTGAGGTGCGACCGACGTCCTCCAGTCGCAGGCGGTCGGTGGCCGCGTCGAGGCCGCGGAAGTAGGCGATGGACTCGTCGTAGGTGGCGAGCTCGAAGTCGGCTCCGACAGGGAACCCGAGGACAGATTCGGGGGTGGGGACGCGGTTCTGTGCGATGGCGCCGGCGCTGCCGGGAAGCCCCGGAGCTGCCAGGAAGGCAGCCACGGTGACAACGGCGATGACTGAGGCGCGCGGGAGCAGGAAGGTGGGGAAACGGGACACGAGACAGGACAGCGGCGTAGGGCTCATAGGCGGACTTTAGCAGGCCCTGGCGAAGGCGTCGTGGGTTCGGCTTCGGGGGCTTTGCCTGCCGCCTGACGGTGGCCTACCGGCGTCGCCCACACACCCGGACAGTCAGCCGTTGTCGGCACCCCGACGGGTCGGTACCATCGCAGCGCGGTGTGGCGCGGTCCCGGCCGGCGGGTCCCGCTTGAACGCCAGTAAACCCGAGCCCCACGGAGTCCGACTCATGAAGCGAGCCCGCGTCGTTGCCCCCTTGATCGTTTGTGTCCTGGCGTTGCTGATCTCCGCCATCGCCTCGAACGTCGCCGTCGCTACCGACCAGAGAAGGGGAGGACGAGCCCCGGAGTTCGGTCCACCCAACGGCTCCTTGGTGATCGTTGGCGGCGCCATGCGGGACCCGGACATTCTGCAGCGCTTCCTGCAGCTCGCCGGCGGTCCCGACGCACCCATCGTCGTGGTGCCGACCGCCGGCGGCGGCCAGGAATACGACGAGTGGAACTCCGGATTGCAGGCCTGGAAGCGCGCCGGAGCTACAGATCTGACCGTGCTGCACACCAAGGATCGCGCCGTTGCCGACTCCGACGCCTTCGTCGAGCCGCTCAAGCGCGCCCGCGGCGTATGGTTCGGCGGCGGCAGGCAGTGGCACCTTGCCGATTCCTATTTGAACACCAAGAGCCACGAGGAGATGTGGAACGTCCTGCGTCGCGGTGGCGTGATCGGCGGCTCGTCGGCCGGCGCCACCATCCAGGGCGAGTACCTGGCGCGTGGCGATACCAGCGGTAACACCATCATGATGGGTGACCACACCGAGGGGCTCGGCTTCCTCAAGGGCACCGCCATCGACCAGCATATTCTCACGCGCAACCGGCAGTTCGATCTCATCGAGATCATCGAGCAGAAACCGGAGCTGCTCGGCATCGGCATCGACGAGAACACCGCCATCGTCGTGCAGGGCGATACCTTCACCGTCATGGGCCAGGGATACGTGCTCATCCACGATGCCGACGCCTGGCTCGAGGGCGGCCCGGCGGGCGACGATGGCCCAGCCGGCGACGGTGGTTCGTTTTACTTCCTGGCGCCGGGCGACCGCTTCGACATGCGCACCCGCGAAGCGACGCGAGCCGGCCGCGGCGGCCAGCAACCCCTCGGGAGGGTCAAGAAAAAGGGAGGCGGTTAGCGAGCGGGCGCCCGCCCGGTTTGGCTATTCCTCGGGCATCCAATTCGGCTTCGCCGGGCCGCCGCCGCTTTCGGTGGCGGCGCCGCCGGTGGTGAACGACTCGATCGAGTCGATCGCCATGACCGTCCGTCGGCCGCTGCCATCGGCGTTGGTGGCGAGGATCACGACACCGGGGTTTATACCGCAGACGAAGTCCAGGAAACGGCCGCCAGTCTTGGTCTTGAGCGGCACCTGTTGACCGATCAGTTTCTTGAGCTCTTCTTCCACAGCAAACCCCCAGTTCTCGATCGCCGTCGTGTTCAAGGTGGTGGACTGAGCTTAGGCAGAGCCTACTCCATTTCAAAGAAGATAAATCGTAGCTGGCCGCGGCGCTCGATCTGTACCACCACCGGCTGGAGCGCACGGAACTTGGCGAGCTCGGCCTTGAGCTGTTCGAGGTTGGAGACCGGCGTGAGATTGACCATGTGAATGACGTCGCCGGGCAGAAACTGCGCCCCCGGGCCGGCCGTTTGCTCCTTGGCGGCGACCAGCACACCGGCGTTGGCGCGCAGTGAGCCGAGCATGGCGGCGACGCGCTCGTCCACGGTGACACACAGCAACCCCAGCTCCGGTACCAGGTTGCGCTCCGGAGAGGCCAGGTCGATGAACTCCTGGCCCTCGCCGGGTCGTTCGACAACCGTGACGCGGCGGCGAATGGTGTCGGTGCCGCGGGCGATATCGAGCGTCACCTGCCCGCCGATGGTCTTGCCGTAGGTGTTGACCTCGAACTGCCGGGCGTTTTCCATCGGCCGCTCGTCCATGGCGAGGATCACGTCACCGATCTGCAGGCCGGCCTCTCGTGCCGGAGATCCGGGGTACACGTCGCTGATCACGACGCCGTACTCGCGTGGCAGTCCGAGGCCCTGAGCCAGGATGGGCGTGATGGTCTGCGAGCCCACACCGATCACCCCGCGGTGCACCCGGAAGTTGGTCTTGATCTGCTCGTACACGAACTTGACGATGTTGCTCGGTGCGGCGAAGCCGATGCCGTCGCTGCCGCCGTCGCGCGAGAAGATCAGCGTGTTGATGCCGACCACGCGTCCCGCCGTGTCGACCAGCGGGCCGCCGCTGTTGCCGGGATTGATGGTGGCGTCGGTCTGGATGTAGATCATCGGCGCTTCGGCCTGGAGCTGCCGCGCCGGGGCGCTTACCACCCCCATCGACACGGAGTTCTCCAGGCCGAACGGGCTGCCGAAGGCGAGCACGACCATCCCGGTGCGCACATCGTCGGAATCGGCGAGGTCGAGCGACGGGAGTCCGGAGCGCTGGATCTTGAGCACCGCCAGATCCGTCTCCCGGTCGATTCCGACCACCGTGGCGCCGACCAGGTCGCCCGCGCGCTGCAGGATCGAACCTCCCCTTTCGGCCCCCGAAGCCGACAGCGGCAACCGCACCTGGATGCGCCGCGCTCCCTCGACTACGTGCGCGTTGGTGATGATGAAGCCGTTCGGGTCGAGGATCACGCCAGAGCCGCTACTCTGCGTGCGGGTCAGCAGGTCGCTGGTACGTTGCCCGGCCCCGAGGGGCGCGTAGCCGCTGGTGATGATCTGCACCACCGACGGCAGCACCTGCGCCACGGCGTCCTGGATCGACTCGCTGAAATCGGAGATCTGCGCCTGGGGCTCCGGTGCGGCACTCGCGGCGCCGGCGGGGAAGATCGAAAGCAACAGGGTGGCGGCGACGCCGACGAGCGCTGGTGCCGCGCCAGTAGCGTCCGCGAAGAGGGCACGCAGTCTCATTCGGATCCTCCTGGGCGCTAGTTGATCGGGACGCAGGCTGTATGCTTTCCGCGCGATGACTGTCTCAGAGCTTCTCACACGCTGGCTCGACGTGCGCCCGGGAGAAGTGCGCAAGGTGCTGGTGTCGTTCTTGGGGGCCTACAGCGTCATCTCGTTTCTCATTCTGGCGAAAGCGCTGCGCGAAGCGCTCTACCTGAGCTCCTTCGACGTAACCACGCTGCCGTACATCATCTTTGCGGCCGCCGCGCTCAGCTTGCCGTCGGCGGGGCTGTTCGGCCGCCTGATGGGAAGGGGCGACCCGCATCGCGTGTACAGCGTCTTCATCGTCATCCTGGGCGCCGTCGTTGTGTCGCTGCAGCTCATCGCCGGCGCAGCACCACAGTTTTTCACCGTCGCTTTCTACTTGGTCACGCTATTGGGGGCCTCGCTGCTTACCTCGGGGTTCTGGATGGTGACCTCGGAGCAATTCTCGATCCGCCAGGCGAAGCGCACGTTCGGACTGATCGGCGCCGGCGGCACGCTGGGCGCCATGATCACCGGCATCTCCCTGAGCGCGCTGACCGACAGCTTCACGGCGACACAGCTGGGCCTCGGACTGGTGGTGGTTCTCGGCGGGACACTGGTCCTGCAGATGGGTATGCCGAGACTCCCGCCGCACCATCATCACCAGGGCGAGGTGAGCACCGGCCTGCGCGAAGGTCTCGCCCTCATAATCGACCGACCTCACCTGCGCAACATCGCCACCGTGGTGCTGGTTGCGACGATGGCGTCGACCGTCCTCGACTACCAGTTCAAGGACATCGTCAGTGCCAACCTGACCACCGACAGCGAGATGGCGAGCTTTTTCGGCGCGTTCTACGGCTGGACGGGGTTGATCGCGTTGCTGATCCAGCTGTTCGTTGTGGCTCGATTGATGGGCACCGCGGGGATCGCGACCAGCCTCGCGCTGCTCCCGGTGATGCTGATTGCCGGTTCGGCGGCGCTGCTGGTATGGCCGACCCTCCTCGTCGCCACCATGGCGCGCGGCGCCGACACCTCGCTGCGCAAGTCGCTGCACCGCTCGGTGCTCGAGTATCTCTACGTGCCGGTCCCCCCGTCCGTGCGCCGGAGAACCAAGGCTTTCATCGATTCTGTTGTCGACAGCGCCGCAGGCGGGCTCGGGGCGGCGCTGGTGTTCCTCTGGGTGACGCTGGGCGGTTTTCCCTCCGGCTACCTGTCGATCTTCGTCATCGTGTTGGCCATCGCCTTCATCTACACCGGCGTGAGGACCGGGCGGGATTACACGCACGCGGTGCGTGATCGGCTAGCGGTCGACGGCGAGGAAGTCGACACCGGCGACTTCGATGCCCGCAACCTGTTGACGATGACGATGACGCGGCTGGATATCGCGTCGGAGCTCGCCAAGGTGGGCGTCACCCTCGACAACGATGCGCCCGGGGCGGAGGCGGCGGAGCGTCCGTCGGAGGAATTGGGGACGACGATCGGTCGCATCAGCAGCCACGACGGGGCGGTCGTGGAGCGCGCCCTCGAGGAGTGTGACGACTGGGACCAATCGCACGTCGAGGCGCTCACCCGCCTTCTCGCCCGCACGGCCTTTTATGGGCGCGCCGTGCACGCCTTGGTGCAGGTGGGTGAACCGGGCGTGACCCACCTCGTCGAGGTGCTTCGCGACGAGCACGCCGATTTCGTGATCCGCCTCCGTATCCCGCGCGTACTGTCTGAGGTCGGCAGCCCAGCGGCGGACCAGGCGCTCCTCGAGGCGCTGGCCGCGGGTCGTTTCGAGGTCCGCTATCGGGCCGCCATCGCGCTGTCGCGGCGGCGCAAGGCGGGTCTACCGCTGGCTCCGGGAGACTGGGAGGCGGTGCTGTGGCAATCGATCGAGCGCGAGGTCCACCGTGACCGGCCGATCTGGGAGCTGCAGAAGATCCTCGACGGCTCTGAGGCGGGCGACGACGACTTCGTTGGTCAGCGCGTCGACGTGCGCGGCGAGCTCAGCCTCGAGCACACCTTTCGTCAGCTCTCGTTGGTGCTCGATGCGGATGCCGTCAAGACCGCGTACCACGGCATCGTCAGAGGCGATGAGAACCTCAAGAGCCTGTCGCTCGAGTACCTCGAACAGGTTCTTCCGCCGCAGGTGCGCGAGCGGCTGTGGCCGTTCATCGGTGACGTCAACGAATACCAGCGCCGCAAGTCGATGCGCTCGGTCGACGAAGTCGTGGACGAGTTGTCGCAGACGGGGGTGACGCTGTTCGGCGATGCGGGACACCGCAAGGCCCTGCACGACGCGCTGCGAACACACGATGCGGGCGAGACGAAAGACGACGAGACCAACGACGAAGGGGGCGGCTGAGCTAGCCTGGACTTCTCACCCGGTGGCGTAGTAGCCACCCGTTGAGAAGTCCGGGCTGACAGCCGCCCCCAACGCTCACCTCTTGCCGAGACGTCCGACGGTCCCGCGTCTACTGCTTGGCCTTGAGGAACCTCAGCAGATCGCTATCGGTCGTCAAGATCATGATGCTCGACGGATCGGCGGTGATCTCATACGTCTCCAGGCTCTTGACGAAGGCGTAAAAATCGGCATCGCGGCTGTACGCCTCGGCGTAGATGCGTGTCGCGTCGGCGTCCGCCTGGCCGCTGATTTCCTGCGCCGTGCGATACGCCTCCGACCGAATGCGCTGCAGCTCGCGCTCGCGCTCGCCGTCGATGCGCGCCGACTCGCCCTCGCCCTCCGAGCGGTAGCGCTCGGCGATGCGGTTGCGCTCGGCGATCATGCGGTCAAACACGTCGCGCCGCACTTCCTCGACGTAGTTGATGCGCTTGAAGCGCAGGTCGAGGATCTCGATGCCGAGGTCCGTGGCGCGCCCCTGGGCGGCCTGATGGATCTCCTCGGTGATCGCCTCGCGACCGGTCTGGATCTCGTCGAGGATGCCGGTCTCCGACTCGTTGTCGAGCAGGATGGTGGCGGGGTCACGGTTGGAAGTGCGCACCACTTCCACGAGGTCGTGTCGCGCCACCGCGTTGCGCGTCTCGCCGTCGAGGATGTCGTCGAGGCGCGTTTGCGCGCCGCGCTCGTCGCGCAGGCGCTGGAAAAACAGCAGCGGGTCGCTGATACGCCAGCGCGCGTAGGTGTCGACCCAGATGAAGCGCTTGTCGCGTGTCGGCACCTGGTTGGCAACACCGTCCCATTCGAGGAAGCGCTTGTCGAAGTAGTTGGCCTGCTGGATGAACGGTGTCTTGACGTGCAGACCGGGCTCGGTGACCGCGTCACCGACGGGGTTTCCGAACTGCGTGATGATCACCTGCTGGGTCTCGTCGACGACGTAGAAGACGCTCGACGACACGACCAGAACACCGAACACGATCAGCCCTGCGACGATTGCCTTGGCGTTCATCGGTTGTCCTCCTGGCTCTGTCCGCCACCGGGGCCGCCGCCGTTGTCGGACGGCAGCAGCCGTTGCAGCGAATCGAGGGGCAGCAGCGGCAAGACGCCTTGGGCGTCCTCGTCGATGAAGAGCTTGCCGCCGAGGCGCGGCAGCAGAGTCTGCATCGTTTCCAGATAGAGCCGCTGTCGTGTGACCTCCGGGGCGAGGCGATACTCCTCGTAGACGGCCTTGAAGCGTGCCGCGTCGCCCTCGGAGCGGTTGACGCGATCGAGGGCGTAGCCCTCGGCCTGCAGGATGGTCTGCTGTGCCTCACCCGCGGCGCGCGGAATCACCTGGTTGTAGCGCGCCTGCGCCTCGTTGATGATGGTGTCGCGCTGCTGCTGCGCCTGGTTGACCGCGTCCCACGAGGACTTGACGGGATCCGGCGGGTTGACGTCCTGCAGCACCACCTGATCGACGGTGATACCGGTCTCGTATTGGTTGCACAGCGCCTGCAGCAGTGCTTTTGCGGTGGTCTCGATTTCCTGGCGGCCCACCGTGAGCACCTCGGTGACGGTGCGGTCGCCGACGATCTCGCGCACGACGGCCTCGTTCATGTCGCGGAAGGTCTCCTCGACGTTGCGCACGCGGAACAGGTTGTTGAAGGTATCCGATATGCGGTATTGCACGATCCACTCGACCACCGCGACGTTGAGGTCACCGGTGAGCATGAGCGCCTCGTCCCCGAACTGCGTCGCGTTGAAGGTCGACCTCACGCCGGCATCGACGGTGCGAAAGCCGAACTCCTGTTTGAGCTGGCGTTGCACCGGCACCCTTTCCATGGTGTCGACAAAGGGGATCTTCACCCGCAGGCCGGGGTCGGTGATCTTGATGAACTTGCCGAAGCGCAGCACCACCCCGATCTCCTCCGGCTGTATCTGGTAGAAGGTCTGGGTCCCCAGCGCCAGCACCAGAATTGCGCCGACGATGAAGACGATGAGGTTCTTGGAAATGTTGGGTTTGGGGATCTTGCTGGTGTCTAGTTCGAAAAGGCTTTCGAAGCTGTGATCATCATCCATGGCGGCTCCCGCGTGGGGTGGTAGGGGGTCCTGTCGTGCGCCGGCGGGATCTGCCCGCGGCGCGTTCATGCTCTGTGTGCAGGATAACCACAATATGCCGCGGCTGCGCGGGTTGTGCGCCGGGTATAGTTAGCGCCGAGGCGAGAAGTCGTCGTTGACGCCAGGCACGCCGCTATTCCGGGCCTTCCCGTTCCATGGGGGTCCCGTCGGTTGCGGCGGGCAGATGAAGGGGAAGGTCATGAGAATTCGCCTACCGGCGAGCGTGTTCATGGTGCTGGTTCTGGTCGTGGCCCCGCTCGCTGCCCCCGCCGACAGCTACCCGAAGAACTTCGACATCGACGTGCTGCACTACGTCTTCGAGCTGCAGCTGTCCGATGCCGCCGATCGCATCGAGGGCGTCACCACGATCCAGGTTCGCTTTCTGACGGATGGCGTCGACGGCTTCGAGCTCGACCTGAGCGGCCGCTTCGACCGCGAGCGCGCCGAAGGTGAGGGCGTCGAGACCGTCGGTATGGCGGTGGCGGCCGTAGAAGAGCTGCTCGCCGACCCGACCCGTATGCTCACCGGCGTCGGGCTCGACGCCGACGCGCCGGGTACGCCGCTGAGCCACAGCCACCTCGGCAATCGCCTGTACATCGTCCTGAGCGCGCCGGCGCGGGCGGGCGAGGTGCGGCGCTTCCGCATCCGCTACGGCGGTACCCCCGCCACAGGCTTGATCATCGGCGACAACAAGCACGGTGACCGCACCTTCTTTTCGGACAACTGGCCCGACCGGGCACGCAACTGGCTGCCGACCATCGACCATCCCTACGAGAAGGCGACCTCGGAGTTCGTGGTCACGGCACCGCACCACTACCAGGTGATCAGCAACGGCCTGCTGGTGGAGCAAAGCGATCTGGTGGGTGACGCGCTCACCGGTGCCCGAGCCGCCGCAGGCATGCCCGACGGGACCTTTCGTCGCACCCACTGGAAGCAATCGGTGCCCATCGCCCCGTGGCTGTTCGTTCTCGGCGTCGCGCGGTTCGCCGTCGATTACTACGACACCTTCGACGGCAAGTCGCTGCAAACGTGGGTGTACCGCCAGGACCGCGACGCGGGCTTCTACGACTTCGCCGTGCCCACCAAGGACGTACTGCAGTACTACAGCGACACCATCGGGCCTTACTCGTACGAGAAGCTCGCCAACGTGCAGTCCAATAGCGTCGGCGGCGGCATGGAGGCGGCCACGGCGATCTTCTACGGCGATAACTCGGTCACCGGGGCGCGCTCGGTGCGCTGGCGCAACGTCATCATCCACGAGATCGCGCACCAGTGGTGGGGCAATGCGGTCACCGAAAACGACTGGGACCACGTGTGGCTGTCGGAGGGCTTTGCCACGTACTTCACGTTGGTGTACCGCGAGTACGCGTACGGGCGCGACGATTTTCTCGCCGGCCTCGCCGACGCCCGCCGTCGCGTCATCGACTTCTACGCCGACGACCCCCACTACCGCGTCGTGCACGACAACCTGGATCCCATCGGCCGCGGCACCGTCACCAACGGGATGACCTATCAGCGAGGCGCCTGGTTCCTACACATGCTGCGCGGCATGCTCGGCGAGGATCGCTTCTGGGCCGGAATCCGCGAGTACTATGGCCGCTATCGCGACGGCAACGCCTCGACCGATGACTTCCGCGAGGTGATGGAGAACACCTACGAGCCCAGCGTCGATCTGTCCGGCTTTTTCGAGCAGTGGCTCTATCAAGGCGGCATCCCGCACCTGCGCGGCGGCTGGTCGTGGGATGCGGCGACCAACGAGCTGGTGATCGAGCTCGAGCAGATCGAAGATGACGGCTATGCCTTTGAAATGCCGATTCCGGTGCGCATCACCGTGCCGCCGGCCGCAGCGACGTCAGGCGCCCGCGGAGGGCGGGGCGGCCGAGGTGGCCGCGGGACGGGGCCACAGACGGTGGAGCGCCACATCATGATGCTGCATGCCCGCTCGCAAACGCGCATCACCCTGGACCGAGCCCCCAGCGGAGTGGTGCTCGACCCCGACCATTGGGTGTTGATGGAGCTGGACTTCCGGGCTCGCTGAGCGCCGGGGAAGCGCCTCAGTCCGTACGGCTGACGATCTCGATGAGGTGGTAACCGAAAGAGGTCTGCACCGGACCGTGCACGTCGCCGACGGCCTCCTTCCAGATCACCGTGTCGAACTCGGGCACCATCTGGCCGGGGCCGAACTCGCCGAGGTCGCCGCCCTACGCGCTCGACGGGCAACTCGAGTGCTGCTTCGCCATTTCACCGAAGTCGGCGCCGTCGGCGATCTCGGTCTTCAGGTCGTTGGCTTGATCTTCGGAGGAAACGAGGATGTGACGGGCGTGCGCGGTGGCCATGGGTTCTCCTTCGGTATCGGATGTTCGTGGTTTCTCGGAGCGAGCAAGGACCCAAGCCTAACAAAAAAGGAACCGTCGCACGTGCCGACGGTCACAGCGCCTTGGTTTCGGTTCAGCGGGCGTTGGCCCACAATGACGTCCTGAGGAGGGCACCCATGAGCGCCGACGACAACGGTTCGAAACCGACGATCAAGCCGCGGGAGGATGGCTCACTGCGGGTGGATGGTCTCGAGAACTTGCTCGACGCCAAGGGCAACCCGATCTCGACCGAAGGGCGGGGCAAGGGCAACATCGCGCTGTGCCGCTGCGGCCATTCGAAATCGAAGCCGTTTTGCGACGGCAACCACCGCAACACCGACTTCCGCGGCGCCAAGCTCACCGACGGTAAGTGGGACTTCCGCACCGACTACGAGGGCGACGGGGTCACGGTGCACGACAACCGCGGCATCTGCGCCCACATCGGTTATTGCACCGACCAACTGCCCGAAGTCTTCCTGATGGGCCAGGAGCCGTGGATCGATCCCGCCGGCGCCCCCGGCGAGCGCGTCGCCGAACAGACGCGGCGCTGTCCTTCCGGCGCTCTGATCCACTCGATCGACGGCGTCGAGCACCGCGACAAGGATCGGCCGCCGACCATCCAGGTGGTGGCGGCGGGGCCGTACTTCGTGACCGGCGCGGTGAAGTTGCTCGACACGGCGCGCGGCGAGGGGGCATCCCTGGAGCATTACGCTCTGTGCCGTTGCGGTCACTCCAAGAACAAGCCTTTCTGCGACGGCACCCACTGGTACGTCGACTTCGGCGACCCGGGGCGGGACACCACGGCGCAGGACGCGTCGGCCGACGCCGGCGGAGGTGCGTGACGACGGCGCGTACGTCTGATAGGGCACTGAAGGACCCGGTTGACCGGAAGAACCTCCGGTTTCGCCGTACTCCGAGGAGAGCAGATGGAAATCCCCGAACAGGACTACAAGCGCATCGCCGACCAAATCTATAGCGAGAAGAGCCCCGTAGGCATCGACGCCCAGAAGACGCACGTCATGATCCTGCACAAGCTGGAGCAGATCGAGGCACGCTTGAAGCGGCTCGAGGCGGCGCTCACGTCGTACTAGGCGCCGAACGGGAGGAATCGTGAGGGAGAACGCTGCACCGGTCTGGCGGGCGCCGGGCGCGCCAATGCCACCGCGGGGTGGGGTAGGCTTACGGCTCCCGGAAAGGACCTGAAATCACCATGAACCACATCTCACGACCCACGCGAACACTCCCGGCGCTGGTCTTCGCCGGAGCTTCTCGCCCCATAGCTTCGCCACCCGTCGAGAAGCTCGGGCTAGCTGCCCTCCTATCGGTCTCGTTGTTCGTTACCGGCTGCGGAGCAGCCGAGCCGACGACCCAGCGTGCGCAGACCGCCGTGCAATCCCCGGCGCCGGCGGTGGGCTCCCAGGATGTGCTCGCCGTCGTCGACGGCGAGGAAGTAACCCTCGCCGACCTGCAGGAGATGATCGGCGACCAGATCGGCCAGATGGACTTCGAGTACCGCAGTCAGCGGCACCAGGTCATCGAGTCAGCAATGCGCCGCTACGTTCGCGATCAACTCCTCGACGCAGAAGCAGCAGAGCGTGGCATCAGCGCGGACGCGCTGCTGGAGGAGATCATCGGCGACCAGGTCGACGTCGGCGAGGAGGACGTGCGCGTTTTCTACCTCCAGAACCAGGCGGGGATGCAGGGACGCTCCTACGAGGCGATCGCGCCGCAAATCCGCGACTACCTGGAGAACCAGATCCGGGAGCCGGTGCTCGAAGAGTTCGTCGAAGAGGTCGCTGCCGAGCGCGACGTCGACTATCTGCTCGGGCCTTTCCGTGTCGAGCTCGACATCGCCAGGGCGCCGTTCATCGGGCCGGCGGACGCGCCCGTTACCATGGTGGAGTTCTCCGACTTCGAGTGCCCCTACTGCGAGTCGTTCCTGCCCACCCTCGAGCAGGTCAAGGCGACCTACCCGGAAGACGTGAAGATCGTCTTCCTGCAGTTCCCGCTGCGCCAGATCCACCCCAACGCCCAGAAGTCGGGTGAGGCGTCGCTGTGTGCCTTCGAACAGGGCAAGTTCTGGGAGGCGCACGACCTCTACTTCTCCGAGCAGAACAGCCTTGCGGTACCCGACCTCAAGGAAAAGGCCGAGCGCCTCGGGCTCGATGCGGAGGCCTTTGCCACCTGCCTGGACTCGGGCAGATACGTCGACCGTGTGCAGGCTGAAATGGACCTTGGTGTGGCCGTCGGTGTCACCGGCACCCCGGCTGTCTTCATCAACGGCCGCCCGCTGCAGGCAGGCGCGGTCCCGTTCGAGATGGTCGCCGAGCTCATCGACGACGAGCTCGAGCGCATCGGGCGTTAGCCTGAACCTCTCAACGCTGTAGAAAATCCCCGTTGCTCAGGCTCCACACGTAGGCGGTCAACGCGTTGAGCTCGGGGGCCTGCCGCGTCAACCTCCGCCGTTGCCGCCCTCCAGGATCGCCTCGGCGCGGGCAGCCAGATCCACCAGGTGCGCCTGGGTGACCCGGTCCTCGCTGCGCCCCGTGGCCCAGCGGGCGTCCTCCATGATTTCTCGCAGCTGCGCCCGGGCCAGCGGCCGGATGTCCGACTGGCTGACGTCGACCCGTGTGACGTTGTTGCCGGCGCCCGCCCCCGGGGCCGTGGGTTCCTCCGTCATCAGGTACTCGAGGCGCTCTACGTACGCGCGCTGCAGGCTGCGGCGGTACGTGTCGATGGCCTCGCCGCTGTCGAGCTCCGAGAACACGCCGTCCTTGAGGTCGTCCATGTACTCGACCAGCGGGTAGCTCCCGGCGTCGAACACCTCCGACTCGACAATGCGCTGCATGCGCCGCGGATCCAGCATCTGGTTGAGGAAGGCGACCTGCCGGCCGCACACCCGCTCCAGCGCTCCCGCGTGTTCGATGCGCCGCAGGATTTCCTGGTCGGCGATCCAGGTGGGCGACACGAACACCTCGTCGATAACGAACTGGACCGCCTCTTCCTGCTTGTCGCGCGGCACAGGGGTGTAGATCGGCTCCCCCTGGTCGGTGGACTTGGCGTTCTCGTAGCGTCCGCCCACCAGGGTGACCACGTGCCCGACGTACCGGCTCCACTGGCCGACCAGCTCGCCGTAGAGCTCCTCGAGGTCGTCGAAGTTCTCGCCCGGCGTCGCCGTCCACGCGACGAGCTTCGGTGCGACGCGCTTGAGGTTGGCGACGCCGTAACCCGAAGATTTCACCGGATCGTCGCCCATGTCCTCGGTCTGCGCGTCCGGGTTCCAGCCGGTGCTCGAACCGAACCGGTACATGCGGTCGTCGGCTTTGGCCATGATCCACTCGACGAGCGCTGCTTTCTCGTCGTCGGGCGAGGTTGCTCCCGGGATCACCCGGTAGCCCCAGTTGACCGCGTAGTGGTCGTAAGGGCCGATCTTGCGGATGTAGTCGGTGGCCTGAAGCCCATCGCCGGGCTGCGCCACGTAGTTCTGGCGCGCGTAGTCCATGACCGAGGGCGATACACCCATGCGGCGCGCGAAGTCGGGATCCCGCAACGATTCTGTCGGATACGAGGAAGACCCGATCATGTTGTGCGGCAGCCCGATGGCGTGCCCGATCTCGTGGGCGATTACCTGTCGGATGGTCTCGCCCATGAGCTCGTCGGGCATGTCCAGCGACCGCGCGTCCGGGTTCGAGGCGCCGGTCTCGAGC
>PVBE010052660.1_pt1 | contig 14502 bp, 15 predicted proteins | sample 1631181 | NCBI WGS metagenome assembly PVBE01 (sample SAMN08397723, study PRJNA350692) | Marine metagenome, whole genome shotgun sequencing project. | isolation source: water | place: Pacific Ocean | collected 2012-04
CTAGCTAGCTAGTCTTCCCACTCGAAGTCGGACATCCACCAGGTGTCGTCCCAGGCGTCCAGATCGAGCCACGCCGCCCCGTAGCTGGGGACCAGGCGGTAGCTGCCCGTGATGATGCCGTGGGTGGACGGATCGTCGTCGGGATCGGACAGGCTGATCACCACGCAGCTCTCTCCGTCCCACGAATCCACCCAGAACGTGCCACAGCCGTCGCGGGTGGCCGCGCTGGCGGTGAAGGTGCCCAGCGAGGTCTCGGTGACCACCGGCTCGACCTGCACCCCGCGCTCCACCAGCACCACCGGCTCGTCGAACTCCACGTCCTCGTCGGCCGGCACGTCGGGGGAGCCGTGGATGCGCACACCGTGGATGGAGCTGCTGGACCAGCGCACATCCCAGAGCAGGTCGCCCAGGTCGGCGTCGTTGTACTCCAGCGTGACGACCTCCACGCCGTCCTCCTCCACCGACGAGACCTTCTCCACCAAGAGAGTCCAGTCCATGCCCCCCTCGGCCGCCCGGTACTCCGCGGCGCGCACGGCGCCATCGAGGGGGAAGTAGTCGGTGTTGTCGTACACCCTGTCGTCGATGTTCGGCTCACAGGCCACGAGGGCGAGTGCGAGGCTGGCGGTGAGTGGGGGGTGCATCATGGTACCTCCGGACAACACGGCGAACGGCGACTGCGCCGCAGCGTACACGAGGACGGTCCCGGGCGCCACGCGAGGGTGCTATGCACGGTGCATGGCTCGGTGGCTCGTGCGATCCCTGCTTCTCCTCCTGCTCCTCGCGGGCTGCGCTCACGGCCTGCCGGCCACCGTCGAGCCCAGCGAAGCACCCATGGTGCACACCCGCGATGGCTGGGGATTGCCCCTGCGGCACTACCCGGCCGATGGACCGCCCGTGCTGCTGGTGCACGGCATGGGGGCCAACCACCGCAACTTCGACTTCAGGCCGGGGTACGCACTGGCCCCCTGGCTTCAGGAACGCGGCTGGGATGTCTGGGTCCCCGTGCTGCGGGGAGATCCCGGCAGCGAGCCGCCCTACCCAGAAGCCTGGGACCGCTACACCTTCGCCGAGCACGCCCAGCGCGACCTGCCCACCATCGTGGACGCCGTACTGGCAGCCACGGGCCACGATCGGCTCTACTGGGTGGGCCACTCCATGGGGGGCATGCTGCTGTACACCACGCTGGCCAGGCGTCCGGGGACCGTGGTGGCCGGTGTCACGGTCTGCTCCCCCGCCTGCATCACGGGGTCAACCCCTCTGCACCGGCGGTTTCGGCGCTGGTCCCGGTTGGCCCCCGAGCACCACCGCATGCCCGCCCGATTCGGCGCCAAGCTCAGCCTGCTGCTGGGCAAGGCCAACCCCCTCTTCCGCTGGCTGCTCTACCGCGAGAACATGGAACGGGATCTGGCGCGAGGACTCATCGACGAGGGCATCATCGACCTGCCGGGAGCCATGATGCGGGAGGCCGCGGGCTGGATGCGGGCAGGGACCTTGCAAGACCCCGAAGGCCGACCCTGGGTGCAGCCGGCCGACCTCCCCCTGCTGGTGCTGGCCGGGAGCGTCGACCAGGTGGCGCCGCCGGACATGGTCGCCTGCGCTTGCGAGATCTTCCCCGATTGCCGCTACCAGCTGCTGGGCCGAGAGGCGGGTCTGTCCACGGACTACGGTCACGTGGACCCGCTGCTGGGCACGACCGCGATGGACGAAGTCTACCCCTTGATACGGGCGTTCCTCGACGATCAGCGAGCGGCAGCCTCGAGGGACTCGATGGACGAGAGCGCCCGGTAGCGCGTCTTCATCCCAGCCCCCCCAGCTCCCGCACCGTGGCGGCCCAGTTCTCCAGGGCCCGCTGGGCCTTGTCGCGCTGGGTGCGCAGACCCTCGAGCAGGCCGTCGACCCCGGACACGCCGCTCACCACGCCGCCGGTGACCCTGGCCTCCAGCGCCTCGATCTCCCGGGACGCCGTCAGCAGGCGCAGCGAGAGCAACGGAATCCCCTGCTCGACCTCGCGGGCCACGTCCGCCTGTCGGTTCAGCGCCGCCTGGCTCTGCCTATGCAGGACTGCCGAGCCGAAACCCAGGGCCTCGTCCAGTTCGGCCTCGGCCGCCTCGCGGGCCAAGGTCTCGGGATCGTGTTGATGCAGCCAAAGACGGGCCTTCGCAATGCGTTCGGCCAGCTGAACGACGGCGTCGGCCAGCGCGTCCACCTCGCCGCCCACCTCGTCCAGCAGCTCCGGCGAGGTCAACCCATCGCCGTGGAGCACCTTCCTGCAGCGCGCGGCAGCGTTCCGGGCGCGCTCCACGGCCTGCCGTTCGGCGGGCTCGAGCCGCCCTGTCAGCGAACCGAGATCGAGGCCGCGGCTGGCGTGCCGGGCCTTGGCCTTGCCCAATCCGAAGAGACGATCAGCGATACCATGAAGCGCCATGTTCCAGCTCCCTGTTTGGGGAAGATACGCGCAGGCGGGAGAATTCCTGCCCAGAATGATAACGCGCACCCTCAATGGGATATCCGGGCGCTCTGGAAGGTGAGGCCATGACGAACGTTCTCCCAATCGCTGTCACCGCGTTGATGCTGGTCGGCTGCCCGCCCACCACGCCCATCGACACGGGGGACACCCTGCCCCCCGGCAGCACGCAGTTCGTGCAGATCAGCGCTGGCGAGTACCACAACTGCGGCATCACGCCCGACCAGACCGTGGTCTGCTGGGGCTCGGACGCCAACGATCAGTGCGACGCCCCCGAGGGTTCCTACAGCATGGTCGCCGCCGGGGCGCTGCGCAGCGCCGCGCTGGACCTGCTGGGCAACGTGGACGGCTGGGGCAACCGCTACAACCGCGACTACGAGGGCGACTTCGTCTTCGTGTCCGCCGGCTACCACCACATCTGCGCCATCGGCAGCGATGCCTACGTCAAGTGCTGGGGCTCGGACACCGACGGCCAGGTCACCCCGCCCGAGGGAATAGGCTTCACCCAGATCGCCTCGGGCTACCGCCACAACTGCGGCGTCGCCACCGACGGCACCATCGCCTGTTGGGGCAACGACCGTGAAGGCCAGTCCACCCCGCCCGCCGGCAGCTACACCATGGCCACCGCGGGCAAGATGCACAGCTGCGCCCTCGCCACCGACGGCACCATCGCCTGCTGGGGCAAGGACGACTACGGCCAGGCACAGGCCCCCAGCGGGACGTTCGTGTACGTCGCCACGGGCCACTGGCACAGCTGCGCCGTGGATACCGGCGGCTCGGTGCAGTGCTGGGGCAACAACGAGTATGGCGAGTCCGACGCCCCAGACGGCACCTTCACCCACGTCGTCGCCGGCGGCTACCACAGCTGTGCCATCAACGGCACCGGGCCCGCCACCTGCTGGGGCATGGACGACTACGAGCAGGCCACCGCGCCCTGACGCGCGCTATTTCGCTCGACGAGCCGCCTCGCGCACCACGTCGCCCACCGTGTCGGGCAGGGTGCGCTTGCTGGCCGCGACCTGCACGGCCATGGGAATGGTGCCGCCGGTGTCGGAGCAGATGTAGTACTGGATGCGGGTGCCCTCGTCGGTGGAGGTGAACACCCAGCCCCCGACGTTGGTGGGGGGCTCGATGGCGTCCGGGTGGGCGGCGACGAAGCGGTCGAAGCGGTCGGAGTAGGGGCCGCCACCATCGCCCATGCGGTCCCAGTGCAAGGTGTAGCTGTCGGCCGTCTTGACGAAGTGGCCCCGCAGGAACCAGAAGCGGTCGCTGGCCATGGTCCAGCCCGGCACGTCCAGGTACTGGTAGTAGTCCATCTGGCTGTCGGAGCGAGCCAGGGTGAGGCCTTCGGTCACGCCAGCAGACGCCCACTCGGGCGTGCCCTCGATGTCTGCGGCCACGTCCATCAGCTGCTCGGGCGAATACACCGTGGTGGCGACGCCCTGCAGGCAGGTGATCCCGGCGACGTCCTTGTAGTAGACCTGCACCGTGCTGGCAGCGTCGTGCTCCCGGGTGGTGTGGTACTCCCAGCCCGACGCGCGGACGTCGGACCAGACGGGGGTGCCCGCGAAGGCCGAGGGCATCAAGGTCAGTGACAGCAGTGCGAACAGCGTCTTCATCGTTCCACCTCGAATCCGGGCCCTTGTAGCAGACCGCGCGCGGGTGCGCGAAGCGCTGGCGAGGGTGAGCAACCCCGGACGTGTGGGATGGCGTCCTCTTCGATGCTCACTCCCCCCGCAGCGAAGGCCTAGATGGGGCGCCCTCGCCGCCGGAAGCCCAAGGCAAGACCCAGGAAAGCCAGGGGTAGCCAGGGAGCCTGGCTGCGGGCGGGGCTCGCGCAGCCGCTGCAGCCGGGTTCGCCGTCGATACCCGTGTCTTCCGAGGCGGGCTCGCAGTCCTCGGTCCAGCCGGGGGCGCCGGGCCAGATGGCGGCGTCGCCGTCGTCGCAGTCGGTGTCCAGATCCCAGCCGTCGCCGTCCTGGTCCGCGTCGTTGCCGTCGCAGTCTTGATCCACGCCGTCGTACCAGGTCTCGGTGGCGCCGGGAAACACGTCCGACGCAGCATCGTCGCAGTCGTCCCCGCCCCAGTCCGAGGACAGGTGTCCATCGCCATCCGCGTCGTACTCGTCCGAGGCGTCACAGTCGTGGATCACGCCATCGTAGGGCTCGTCCGGCGCGCCGGGGTACACCGTGGCGTCCCCGTCGTCGCAGTCGTCCCCGCCATGGCTGGCCGAGTCGTAGCCGTCGCCGTCGCCGTCGCTGTCCACCCCATCGTACCAGGCGTCGATGGCGTCGGGATGGGTAGAGGCGTCCGTGTCGTCGCAGTCGTCGGCGACATCGTAGCCGTCCCCATCTTGGTCGTCGTCCGAGGACCCGTCACAGTCCTGGTCCACGCCGTCGTACCAGATCTCGGTGGCGTCGGGATTGATGCTGGCGTCCGTGTCGTCGCAGTCAGCGCCGCCGTAGGTCGAAGCCAGGTAGCCGTCGGCGTCCTGGTCGTAGTCGTTGGCCCCATCGCAATCGCTGTCCACGCCGTCGTACCAGGCGTCCACGGCGTCGGGATTGACCGCGGCGTCCAGGTCGTCGCAGTCGTCGCCCGAATGGGCGTCCGAGTCGTGACCGTCCCCGTCCTGGTCGTAGTCGGAGGCGCCGTCGCAGTCCTGGTCGACGCCGTCGTACCAGGCGTCTACGGTTCCAGGGTGCACCGAGGCGTCCGTGTCGTCGCAGTCCAACCCACCGTAGCCCGAGTGCTGGTAGCCATCGCTGTCCTGGTCGTAGTCGTCGGCCCCGTCGCAGTCGCTGTCCACGCCGTCGTACCAGGTCTCGGTGGCGGCGGGGTTGACGCTGGCGTCCGTGTCGTCGCAGTCCGTACCGCCCACGTCTTCGATCGCGTACCCGTCGCCGTCTTCATCGGGGTCATACTCGTAGGCCCCGGCGTCGGGCAGCGCCGTGCCATCCCAATCGCCGTCCAGAGGGCGCGTGACACCGTCGAAGTCGGCCCCCTGCACCGAGGCGGAGCCCGTGGTGCCGATGTCGATGGCCGGCGAGCCGGCCAGCAGCCGCAGGTCGTCGTTGGTCCAGTCCCCGTCGTCGCTGAAGTCCACCAACATCGGATCGTCGTAGACGTTGTCTTGGCTGTCCGTGATCTCGTCGCCGTAGAACGCCATCGCATCCGTGCCATCGTAGCCGATCAGGTTGTTGGTGAAGGTAGCGTTCTCTCCACCATTGTAGAAGATGTAGGAGTAATCGCCGCTGTGAAACAGGTTGTTCTCGATGGTGACGGTGGCCTCGTTGTAGACGTCCGACCTCCCACGCTCGATGGCGGCGAAGTTGCCAACGAAGGTGTTGTGAACGATGGCATGCTCGGAACCTATTCGATCGCTGTATCCATACTCGAGCCTGACGCAGTACTCGTTGTCGACGAACAGGCAGTTCTCGACGTGGACGTCGTTGATCTCGTTGAGCCACGTGCCTCCGATGGCGTCGTCGTTCTGAGCGAAGACACTGTCGAGCACGTAGAGGACGTCGTAGTCCGTGCCACACGGGTACAAACCAATCCCGGTATCGTCAAACACGCATCGCTCTATGACGCCAACCGATGAGCGATCCCCGCCGGCCGAAGAGTAGTACACGATCCCAACGCCAGTGAAGTGCTGAAACGTGATGTCCGAAACCGTGACGGTCCCCCATACCCGCAGGCAGAAACCTCCACGTCAAGACCATCCCACACCGTGATGTCAGATCCCTCGCCCATGATGGTTAGATTGTCGACCGGTGTTACCGACCATTCGTCATAGTAGGTGCCCGCTCGGAGCGGCAGCGTGTCTCCATCAGCCAGGAGAGCCATCCCGTCGGCGATGGTCAGCGCATCTCCACCGCCGCTCTGGTCCACGACGATGGTTGCCGCCACGGTAGTCGCGACCAACAGCAGTAGCGGAGACATCAGTTCACGTGATCTGCCGAGACGATACCCATGGGTTCGAAGCAATCGACACCCTCGTCTGCGTGCGCAAACAGGATCTCCGAGACCGCGCCGCCGTCAGGGTACGCGAGGGTGTCTACGTTGCCGAGGCACTCGCTCGCGTCCGTGTCCAATCCATCGTCGAGCACGATCTCGATCTCCTTCCAGCAGAACAGGTAGTGGTCGAACTCGAATCCCTCGCAGTTGGGGACGATGTCCCAGCTGTAGTAGAGCGCCAGGGACTCGAGGTCCTCCTTGGGCCCCGTGGTGAAGCCCGCGTCCCATTCACCACAGGTGACCGCGAGCGCCTCAGCGGGGAGCAGCGCCGCGGTGGCGACCATCAGAGGGGGAGAGAGAGAGAGAGCTGCGCGACCCATGGTTACCTCCGTTCAAGGTACGTTACTCAGAGGTCGGCGGGATGTCAAACACACCCGAACGGACGATCCGACGTCCACCTACTCCCCCCGCAGCTCGATCCTCCGCAGCTGCCCCCGCTCGAGCGGCGCGTTCGTGGAAGCGACGTGGTACAGCAGCACGCGATCGCTCGAGGTAGGCACCGACACGAGGGCCAGGCGGTCTTGGTGACCGGGGGCCACGGCCACCATCGAGTCACCCTGGTCGCAGAGGATGGAAGCCAGGGCCGGGTCCGCGCAGGCCATGGCGGCCGCCAGGTCGGCGCCGGGATCGTGGGCGGGCGGGGTGACCACCAACAAGAGCGACGCCGCAGCCGCGGCGAGGGCTGCGCCGCCGATCCAGGTCCAGCGGGGGGCTCGCTCACCGTGCACCCGACGCCGAAGCTCGGCCAACCCACCGGGGGGCGGCTCGAGGATCTCGAAGACGTCGTGGAGGGGATCGTTCATGGGACCTCCAGGCTAGCTTGGCTCGGCCCGAGGGCCTTGCGCAAGGACTTCAGGGCGGTGTGGCGGCGGGACGCCAGCGTGCCCTCGGGGATGCCGAGCACCTCGGCGACCTGACCGTAGGAAAGGCCCGACAGCTCGCAGAGCATGACCACCGCCCGCCGCTTCTCGGGCAGGGCCTCGACCGCGGCGCGCACGGCCAGCTGGCGCTGATGGGCGGCCAGGGCCTGGTCGGCGCCTGGTTCCGGCGCACCGTGTTCGTCGCCGCCACGCTCGAAGGAGAGGAGGCGCCACGTACGACGCCAGCGCAGCTTCTTCGACGCCATGTTCAGGGCGATCTTGTACACCAGTGGCTCCACCGTCTCCAGACGCACGCGGGCCCTCATGCGCCACAAGCGCACGAAGGCTTCCTGGACCACTTCGTGGGCGTCCTGCTCGTTCCACAGCCAGCGGTAGACCACGTTGTAGACGGGCTTTTCGAGGCGCAGATAGAGCGCCTCGAGGCCCGCCTGGTCCAGTCCATCGCTGGCAGGGAGAGAGAGCACCTGCGCGCCTCCCGCCCGCTAGTTGGCTTCGATGACCGTGGGGCTGATGACGTAGTAGAGCGCGTCGTAGGGCTGGTCATCGGCGATGTCGGCCACCTCGCCGAGCACGACCACCTGGCCTGGAGAGAGCCTGATGTCGGTGTTGATCCCCACGCCACCCGCGGCCTCGATACCCACCTCGGCGGTGATGGTACCGCCCGTGCTGCTCCAGCTGGCTTCCTGGCGGATGAAGAGCCCGTCGGAGCTCAGGTCGGCTCGCTCCTCGTCCAGGGAGGTCAGCACCTTGTGTGCATACAGCTCGAAGCGCATGGGCCCCTCGGCCTGCTGCACGGCCTCGAGGGTCTCGGCCAGGATCGGCGCCGGGTACTCGGTGGCGGGCGCTTCGGCCCGGTGCCCGTGCACCAGCCAGTAGTCGATGCGGATGTTGGTGGGGGTGCGCAGGGCGGGCTTGGAGGCGTTGAGCTGATCGATGAGCCGCTTGACCCCCTGCTGCACGCTCTGGGGTGCCACGACGATGATCTGCCCGTCCGGGGTCTCGATGACGCGCCCCACCGCGTCGTTGCCCACGAACATGGCCCGGGTGAGGGCCGAGGACATGAGGCCCGAGTAGCCAGGCGGCACCGCGTAGGCTTCGAGCACCATGTCGTTGGTGGCTTGGTCCATCACCTCCAGCGGCGTGGTGCAGCCGCTCGAGACGGCCAGGGCGAAGGGAAGGGCGAAGGTGGCGATGCGAAGCATGGGGGATTCCTCGGGGGTGGTGCGAGAGCCGTAACGTCCCGCGTTCGTCCCCTTGCTACCCGTGGGCTTCCACATCCTTCAGAAAAAGATCAACGAACCGCAACCCGCCCCTCGCCTACCAGCTCGGCAGCCTGTCCCACGAGCTCCAGCAGCTCACCGTCCTCGTCGTGGCTCGGGCGCAGGGCGTCGCGGACGATGGCGGCCACGTCGCGGTAGCTGACCTCCTCGAGGTAGCGCGAGTTGCGGAGCTTCTCGGCGAAACCGGCCGCGCCCGTGGCGATGCGGAAGTCGCGAGAGGCGTCCAGGAAGCTCGCGTGGAGCGCTCTCCGCGGGAAAGGCGAGCTCCACTCGGCCGCGGGGGCGTCCTCGCCCGGAGGCTTGGCCCGCAGGCGCACCGTGGCCAGGGAGTCCACCGCACCGTCGGCCAGCACCACGTCGTACAGGGCCGTGACCCGATGGCCCGAGCCCACCTCGCCGGCATCGACCGCGTCGTTGCGGAAGTCGCGGTCCGCGATGTCGCGGTTCTCGTAGCCCACCAGCCGATAGGCGAGCACCACGTCCGGGTCGAACTCCACCTGGATCTTCACGTCCCGCGCGATGGTCTGGATGGTGCCGGTCAGGTCCCTGCCGAAGACCTTCTCGGCCTCGTCCATGCCGTCCACGTAGTGGTAGTTGCCGTCCCCGCGATTGGCCAGCTGCTCCATCAGGGTGTCCTTGTAGTTGCCCATCCCGAAGCCGATGGTGCTCAGGCTGATGCCTTGGCCCGCGTGCTGCTGGATGGTCTCCAGGATCTGGGTGTGGCTGGACGGGCCGACGTTGGCGTCGCCGTCGGAGAGCACCACCACGCGATTCTCGGCGCCCTTGACATAGGCCTCGGTGGCCATGTCGTAGGCCAGGTCGATGCCCGAGTTCATGGCGGTGCTGCCGCCGGAGCTCAAGCTGTCGATGGCCGCGTGGATGCGGGAGCGGCGCGTGGTGGGCGTTGGCTCGAGCACCCGCTCCACCCGGCCGGCGTAGGTGGCGATGGCCACCGAGTCCTCCATGCCCAGCTGGCCCACGAGGAAGTGCAGGGCTTCCTGGGCGAGGCCCAGCTTGTCGGAGCTGGACATGGACCCGGAGACGTCCACCAGGAAGGTCAGCCGAACGGGCGCGCGGTGGGTCTGGTCGATCTCGCGGCCCTTGACCCCCACGCGCAGCAGGTGGTGTCCGGGCTGATAGGGATTGGGCGCGGCTTCCATGTGCACCGAGAAGGGGCGCCCGTTGCGGGGCGCGGTGTAGTCGTAGGGGAAGTAGTTGACGAACTCCTCCACCCGCACCGCCGAGGGGGGCGGCATGAAGCCGGACTCGAGCTTCCGGCGACAGATGGCGTAGCTGGCGGTGTCCACGTCGATGGAGAAGGTGGACATGCCGTCCCGCCCCGACAGGGTCATCTCGTTCAGCCCGTAGTCGGTGTAGTCCTCCGAACCCAGGGCTCCGTGGAGGGCCCCCGACTCACCGCGGGTGCCGATCAATTTCAGCAGGACGCTCTGCTCCAGTACCTCCTGCTCCACGGCTACGTTCCGCTGCGCGCGCTCCCGCACGTCCTCCTCGGCCGTCCGAGGGCGAAGCTCGGCCTGCCCATCCACGGCCAGGGTGCCGAGCCCGGAGGCCGTCCCGCCTCCCCCCATCCCAGTACCCCGGGAGCCCAGCCCGCTGGACCCGAACTGCACACCCTTGGCGCCGATGAGGCCCCCGATGCCACCGAGAAGCTCGGCGTTGCTCGCATAGGAACCGAAGGCGGCGTCGAGCTCACCTCCATCCACCATGGCTCCCAGCACCCCCGCGCTCTCGGCGATCTCCGCGTCGAGCTGGCTCTTTGTTGTCTCCGCATTGGCGACCTTCGACGCCGGTTTCATCATCGTCGAACGCCCGGGACTGGCGGTATCCTTCGTGTCTGGCGCTGCCTGTGTCTTTTCGGGGTACAGCACGCTGGCGAAGCGCTCGGGCACCATCTCGATCTCGGTGTCCTCGATCAGGGGCTGCTCGGGGATGACCCCCACGCCTCCCAGGAACCACGCCGCACACACGGCGCCGAGGGCGGAGACACTGGCCAGGGCCACCAGAGGTACGACGCGGGGGAGGGAACGACGGGAAGGGATCGGCTTCTTCTGGATCATGCTGAACTCCTGGGTTGCATCCACACGAGACAGCCCGCCACCGGCAGCGGTTCGCAAAGGGCTCGTCAAGGAACGGCCATGACGCTAGGGGAGCCGAGAGGTGTTCCATGGCGGTAGACATCGAGAAGATCCGGAAGTTGGTCCCACATTCCGAGATCCCGGTTGCGGATGCGGAGGTCATCGCCCAGGCTTGGCGTTCCGTGGTCCTCCGCCCGGGGCAGAGCATCTGGAAGCAGGGCGACGCAGCCCCCGACTTCGGCATGCTCGCCAAGGGCGAGCTGGCGGTCTACGTGGACGAGGAAGAGATCGGCGTCATCCTTCGCGGTGACGTCCTGGGCGAAACCGCCGCCTTCTCCACCTCGGCGCGCCGCTCCGCGACGCTGCAAGCCGTAGAGCCCGGCGAGGTGCTGCTCCTGGCGGGCGAGGACATGCCCAGGCTGGCCTACGCCTTACCGGCCTTCCACGAGGCCTTGCTCGACCAATGTCTACAGGGCGTGTCCAAGCGCATCCGCGCCACGGACCTGCGCATCGCCACGCTCTCTCGCGGGGTGCAGCCTGCCCCGGCCCCGACAACCCCCTCCAAGCTCACACGGGCCTGGCGAACCCTCCGAGATCGGGTACACGGCGTAGAGCCACCGGACATCGTCCCCCTGCTCGACGCACTCCCCGGCCTGCGCAACCAGCCCAAGGCGGTGCTCGAGTCCATCGCCACGGCCTTCGTCCCCCAGCAGTTCGACACCGACGAGATGCTCACCATCGAGGGCAAGGCCACCACCTCCGCCTTCCTGCTCGCAGAGGGCGAAGTCCAGATCCTGCGGCATGTCCGCGGTCACATGGCCGAGCTGCTCGCCATCTTCCTGCCGGGCGACGTCTTCGGTGCCGTCACCTTGGTCAGACCCGGCAGCCGCACCGCAACCTGCCAGGCCATCTGCAAGGGCTGGGCCTACCGCATGGACGAGCAGGCCTACCGGGACTTGAGCGGCCGCGTCGCCCTGTCTTGGAAGTCCTCCATGCTGGCCACCATGGGCATCCAGCTGCGCAACGCCAACGCCCTGTTGGCGGGCCTGCAGTCCGGCAGCCACGACGGCGGCCCCCTCTCGGCCGAAGAATTCCAGCGGCTGCTCGAAGCGGCTGGGTCCTCGTCGGGCACTCCAGGCGTATCTAGCGCCCGCGTCTCCCCACGCCGATCGCACCCAGGGGGAGCAGCAACCAGGCGAAAGCATGTCGTGGCGGGACCGCACCACAGCCGCAGCCACCGCCAAGCTCTGGCCCTGGAGCTCGCCCGCTGTCTTCCTCGGAAGCTCCACTGTCCCGCTCGCCGGTGTCGTCCAGCCCCGTGTCCCCCGGCTCTTCGACCACCGGTCGCTCCCCGATCACCACCCGGTGGCGCAGACCGGTGGAGCGCGTGACGCCGTCGGCGCACTCCACCAGGGCGCTCAGCCCCCAGACTCCTCCGCCCGGTAGCTCCACCTCGATCTCCACGTGCTCGATGGCCGCGATGGCGAATGGCTGGATGATCAGGGGCTCAGATCCGACCGCCCCGGCGACGGAAGCTGGATTCCCAACAGAACCTGGGCTCGCCAGGTGGGCAGCTCGAGCACTTCGCCCTGCCATCGCACCAGGGTGGGGGGCAGCTCGCCCACCAGGCGCAGGCCCGCTTCGACGCGCCATCGCTGCGCCACGACGCGGGACATGCCAGCCCGCGCACCCACGGCGGGCAGCCAGTCCCGCAGCAGCTCGCTGCCTTCTTGGTGGAAGGTGCGCAGGCACAGGCCGGTCTCGGCCCCGACGCGCCACCGAACCTTGTCACCCGGCATCCACCAGGCGCCGAGCTGTAGGTGCCATGCGTCGAGCTGGAGATCTTCGTCGAAGTAGGTCGGGGCGGTCAGGGCCACCACCGGGCCGAGGTTCCAGGCCCCCAGGTTCCAGGAGATGGGATCCACCACCACCTGGAAGGGTCGGTGCTCGCCTGGCAGGAAGTCGTAGGCGCCCGCGATGCGCGGAGCGTCCCAGCGAGGATCCGCACAGCTGGGTTCCAGGCATGGTTCCGCGGGCTCACCGAGCACCGGGGGCGAGGGCTGGTCCGCACGAGCCACACCGGTGACGGCGAGGAAGAGAGCCAGGACGGGCAGACGAGTGCGGGACATACGAACCAGCTTGGACCCCATCCTTCTAACGTGGGGGACCGCGGAGCAAACGCGCCAGCCCGTGCGTTAGGATCCAGGAATGCAAAGCTGGCTCCTGGTCCCCTTCCTCCTGACGATCTCCGCCCGCGCGGCGGACGACGCCGGCGATCCACCCGACTACCAGCAGCTGGTAGACCAGGCCGAGGCCGATGTCGAGGCCGACCTGGACGAAGCCATCATCGCCTACCGGGACTTCATCGCGGCCCATCCCGACAGCGAGTACAGCACCGCAGCGCGCTTCAGGCTGGCCAGCCTGCTCATCACGCGCGCCGAGGGCGACGGAGCGGTCAACCCCGACTACGGCCCGGCCCTCGCTGAACTCGAGGGGGTGCTGGGCGCCGCCGAACGCGGCCAGGCCGGCGACTTCACCCAGCTGTCCGAAGCCTGGTACCTGCTGGGTTGGTGTCAACGCGAGTCATCCCCAGACCAAGCAGCGCTGGCGTGGGCCCAGGTGGTGGCGGCAGCCCCCGACAGCGATCTCGGCCGCTCGTGCATGCTCCATCTGGGGCAGCGGGCCATGGACCAAGGCGCTCTCGAGCAAGCAGCCCAGCACTTCGAGGGTGCCCGCTCGGGGGGCCCCGACAGCTCCCACTGGCTCCAGGCCACCTACCTGACAGCCTGGGCCCAATACAAGCTCGAGCGCTACGATCAGGCCACCACGTCCTTCGTGGCCGTGCTCTCCCACGACGACACGGGCGCTGCCACCCTCCACGCCGAAGCCCTGCAGTACCTCGCATTCGTCCTCCTCGAGCAAAGCCAGCAGGCAGCCCAGCCGGTGACGGCCCTGCTCGACGCCACCCTCGTCCAGGTGCCCACCGAACTCGTGGCCTCGCTCTTGGAGCAACTCGCCCAGCTGCTCGAGGGTTCGGCCCGTTTCCAGGAAGCCGACGACGTGCGAGCTTGGGGCCAGCAACGCGACCGCAAGAAGCGCCGCCGAGGCAAGAAGGACCAAGACTAGCCGCCCCCCCCAACCGACCCGGCCTCACACCTCGAAGACGGCGTGCACGACGCGATCTGCGTCCAGGAACACCGGCGGTGCGGCTGGCCCCTGGCCTCGGGCGTCCCTCGTCACCATGGAAGCATGGTAGTCTGAACGGAGCGATCCCAAGGAACTACCATGGCAACCGAAGAACAGAGAATCCTTCGACTGGTTCTGGTGGGTGCGCTCCTGCTGGGTGGGGCCATCTGGTACTCGTGGACCGCCCAGCACGAGCCCATCGACCATCCTCCGGCCCCCATCCTCGTCGTCGCCCAGCCCGAACAGCCCGAGCGCGTCGAAGCCGCAGCCGAGGTCGATGCCCAGCCGTCACGGCCAGACGCCGAACAGTCCGCGACGAACGATTAGTCGGCGCTAAACAAGCCTCGCCAGTCGCCGCCCGCACCCAACAGAGCCTCGAGCCCCGCGGTTCCCTGCCGGGCGATCAGCCCTAGCGCGAGCGCCCCGATCTGTTGTCGCAGGGCCACGGCCGGGCTGCGGAAACGACCCACGTCACCGCGCTCGACGATCCAGGCGCGCGCCCCCCTGGGGAGGCGCGGCGCCATGGTCCGGGAGACGATGAAGATCGTCGGTGCGGCCAGGTCGGTGTCGGGCTCGAG
>PVBE012450912.1_pt1 | contig 14502 bp, 9 predicted proteins | sample 1631181 | NCBI WGS metagenome assembly PVBE01 (sample SAMN08397723, study PRJNA350692) | Marine metagenome, whole genome shotgun sequencing project. | isolation source: water | place: Pacific Ocean | collected 2012-04
CCGAGAATGGGATGTATCGATTCAAACAGATCGTCGGCGCCCGCTTGCGATCACGGTCTCCGGAGGCTCAGAGAAGGGAAGCGATGATCGGTGTGAACATCCTCAATCGCATGACCGAGTTCGGGATGCCGGAATCGCACGCTGTCCGAAGCTGAACCTCCGAGAGAGCCGCTCAGTGGCCCGATCCGGCCTCGCTCGGAGCCGTGCAACAACGCCTCGAATCATAGGGGGCGGACCGACGGCTTCTCTACCCGGCCGCCCCCGGTTCACTCACCCGATCCAGCAGCGGCACCAGCCGCAGGAGAAGCATGGGTCGAAGGAGCTCCGCATCTCCGGCGGGGATCGGGCGGTAGAGCATCGCCGCCGCCGCCATGCCGGCCGTACCGCCGAGGAACTGGAACGCCAGCGCCAACTGGGGGTCCGTGCCCCGCGCTTCGCCGCCGATCAACCAGCCCGCCGCGAGGGTGCCCGCGGCCGCCCAGGCGCCGACTCCGGCCTGCTCGAACCAACGCGACGGCTCCGCGGCCGCGGCGGCCGGGTACCGGTGGGCAGCCAACGCTCCCTCGAGCGCGAGGCCGACCGTCTGGGCGAGGGCCACCGCGCAGGCCGCCCCCATCGCTCCGTAGCGGGGCACCAGCCAGAGGCAGAGCCACAGCTTCACCGACGCCATCCAGGAGGTGAGCCAGACCAGGGAGCGCTGGCCTCCGGCGCCGATCAGGGTCTTGGCCCCCATGACTCCGACCCCCGAGAGCACCATGGGCACGAGCAGGACCCGGAACAGGTCCCCCGCCGGCTTGTATTCGTCGGCCAGCAGCACCTGGACGATGGCCGGCCCGGAGGCGATGGCGACGCACACGGGCCCGATCACGAGCAGGCTGAGCAGGCGGGCGCCCCGCCGGAAGGCCAGCCCGATCTCCTCCCTGGGCGCGTCCGCTCCGTGCATGCCGGCGACCAGCGGGAGCATCACCTGGCCCAGCACCCCGGGAACGCGGGTCACCAGGATCGAGAGCCCCACGGCGGCGGTGAACCAGCCGATCTGCTCGTACGAGGCGGTCGGCTTGAGGAAGAGCAGCTCGGTCCGCTCCCACAGCAGCGCGCCCAGCAGGGTCAGCATCGCCATCTGGACCGCGTAGTGGCGCAGTTCCCACTTCAGCGGACCCGCCGGGACCGCCCCCTTGGGCCCCAACGCGGTGATCAGGGGGGCGGCCTGAGACCACAGCAGGAGGAGGTTGAGGACCCGGGCGCCGGCGAACGCCAGGAGCACCCCGACCACGGGATCGTCCGCGCCCAAGCCGAAGGCGATGCCGATCAGCAGCAGCACGTAGTAGACGGCGTCGGCGATGAAGACGACGTCGAACCGGCGCAGGCCGTGGCAGATGCCGATCACGAACGCGCACCCCGCGATCGCGGCGGCGTAGGGGATGGAGATCACGAGCGCCAGCCGCAGTTCCGCGCCGAAGATGAGGGCGGCGGGGAGGCCCAGGACCAGCAGCGCCACCAGCGTCGCGCGCAGCCAGATCCAGGCGGTCCGCACGGCTGCCCGCGCCTGCCCCGGGCGTCCTCCCCCGACCTCACGGGCGACGAACCGGGTCATCGCGATGCCCAGCCCCCAGACGGCGACCTGGCCCAGGATGATGGCGATCCAGTGCACGTAGCCGAACCGGCCCTGAAGCTCGGGGCCCAGGGCCTTCGCGACCCAGGCCAGCGACACGAGTGTTCCGACGGTGCGGACAGCGAACGACGCCGTATTGAACGTGGCGTCGGCGACGAGGGACGGAGGCTTCAAGAAGGGCGGAGTCTAGCCCCCCAAGCGAGGGTGCGACGGACCGGCTACGATCGCTGGCCCAGTGAGCACCTCCGTTCCCTTTGTTGATCTCCTGCGCATGCACGAGCCGCTGTCCGCGGACTTCGATGCGGCCTGGAAGTCCGTCCTATCCAGCGGCCGCTTCCATCTGGGCCCCGAGACCGCGGCTCTGGAAGCGGAAATGGCGGAGCACGAGGGCGCCCAGTACGGCGTTTGCTGCGGCTCCGGCTCGGACGCGCTCTACCTGGCGCTGCGCTCCCTCGACATCGGCCCCGGCGACGCCGTCGCGACGCTCTCCAACAGCTTCATGGCGACGGCCGAGTCCATCGCCCGCACCGGCGCCAAGGTCCTGTTCGTGGACCCCGACCCGACCACCCGGGGCATGGATCCCAGGGACCTGCGGAACCTGTTGGACGAGCCCGGCGCGGCCGCCCTCAAGGCGATCATCCCCATCCACCTGTACGGCCGCCGCTCCGACCTGGAGGGGATCCGCGCAGCCCTCGCGGACGCCGGCCGCGACGACGTCGACCTCATCATCGACGCCGCTCAGTGCCACGGCTCCCCGGGCGTCGCGTCCGAGACCCGGCTGACCTGCTACAGCTTCTACCCGGCCAAGAACCTGGGCGCCCTCGGCGACGGCGGCCTCGTGCTGACCAACGACGAAGCGCTCGCCGACCGCATCCGCGGCCTCCGCAACCACGGGCGGGCGGGCAAGCACGAAGTCGGCGAAGTCGGGATCAACTCGCGGTTCGACGAGATCCAGGCCGCGGTCCTGCGCATCAAGCTGCGCCATCTGCGCACCTGGAACGCCCAGCGGCAGCAGGTCGCGGCGGGCTACCGGGAAGGTCTGGCGAACGTGTCGGGGCTGACCGTGCCCCCTGACGGCGCCGGCCACGTCTACCACCTGTTCGTGGTCGAGGTGGGCGCCTCGATCCGGGCCGCGTTCGTCGCCGGGCTCAAGGCCCGCGGCATCGGCGTCGGCCAGCACTACCCCGTCGCCTGCCACCACATGGCCCCCTACCCTTCCGACCGGCCGCTCCCTGTTACGGAGCGACTGGTCACCCGCGTCGTCTCCCTCCCGATGTTCCCCGGGATGCGGTCGGACGAAGTGGACGCCACCGTCGACGCCGTCAAGGCAGTCCTGTCGGAGTTGAACGCATGAGCAACAAGAGCCACGCCGCGGTGCTGTTCTCGGGGGGGACCGACTCCACCCTCGCGGCCGCCCAGATGCTGGAGGAGTTCGAGAAGGTCACGCTGCTGACCTTCGACCCGGGCTACCTCTTCTTCCTCAAGAACACGCGCATCCACGCCAAGAAGCTGCAGAAGAAGTACGGAGCGGATCGGGTCGAGCACCAGATCATCGACATCCGCCACTTCATCAAGGAGATCCTGGGGCGCGACGTCGGCGGCGACCTCAAGGAGTACGGCTTCAACATGGCGTCGCTGGTCTGCCTCGGCTGCCGGCTCTCGATGCACGCCTTCGCGATCTACTGGTGCCTCAAGAACGAGGTCCCGTACATCGCCGACGGTTCGATCCGCGCGCAGAACACCATCCCCGAGCAGATGGAGACGGTGATCCGCCGCAACCGCCGCTTCTACTCGCAGAAGTACGGCATCCATCACTTCTCGCCGATCTACGAGGAGTCCGAGTCGGACCTCCGGCTCAGCGAGCTGGGCATCGCCGACAAGGCCAAGCTCAAGAAGCAGTTCATCCTCTTCGACACCCAGGCGACGTGCGCCTTCGGGGTGCCCGCCGACGTCTACGGGCGGCTCTTCTACGGCGTCGCCGTGGGCGACACCCGGGAGAAGGACAGCGAGCAGTACTGCGCCGAGAAGCACCCCGAGATGATCGACACGATCGCCCGGGCGATGCACCACGACGGGCTCGCGGTCGAGGACCAGGTGGAGAAGCTCAAGGACATCCGCCGCGACGACGGCGACCTTGGGCCGAGCCAGACCGAAGGGGCGGGGTCGGCCTTCGACAAGGCGCTCGAAGCGGGCGTCGACGGCGGTCTGCGCGCCTGACCGTGGACATTCTGGGGATCAGCTTCGGGGTCGACACGGCCGCGTGCCTGCTGCGCGACGGACGGGTCGTCGGAGCCGCCCTGGAAGAGCGCTTCACCCGGATCAAGCACGACCGCTCGTGGCCGGCGCGCGCCATCGCGTGGTGCCTCGCCGAGGGCAACACGAGCCTCGCTGAGATCGACGAGGTCGCCTTCTTCTGGAACCCCGCGCTGCAGCTGGACTTCGCCCACCCCGGGCGGGCGTGGCGCTACTCCCACCACGGCGACTACCTGCACATGGTGCCGGCGTGGCTGCTCGGCGGCATGCAGGGCGCGCTCGGCGGGATCCGCTCCGATCAGACGACCCAGACGTTCCACGTGGAAGGGCGCAGCACCCCGTTGACGGTGCGGTACGTCACCCACCACCTGTGCCACGTCGCCGCCGCCTTCTTCCCCTCGCCGTTCGAGGAAGCGGCGGTGCTGACGGTCGACGGGTACGGCGAACGGGCCAGCGCGACGATCGGGTGGTGCGACGCCGACGGCTACCACCCGTGCGAGTCGATGGCGTTCCCCCAGAGCCTCGGCGCCTTCTACGCGGCGATCACCGGCTACCTGGGCTTCCGCACCAACTCGGGCGAGGGCAAGGTCATGGGGCTGGCCCCCTACGGCGACGATCGCTTCGTGCCCGCGTTCCGGGAGATCGTCGGGCTCGGGAAGCACCCCGACACCCCCTTCGACATCGACCTCAGCTGGTTCGAGTACTACCTCGACACCTCGCGCCGGGTGACCGACAAGTTCGTCGCCGCCTTCGGCCCCGCGGCCCCGTCCGGCACCTCGGAGCACGACGAGCGGCAGCGCGCCGTCGCCTTCGCCGCCCAGGCGGTGATGGAGGAAGCGTTGCTGGCGCTCGCGGCGCGCACGCATGAGCTGACGGGCAAGGCCAACCTGGTGATGGCCGGCGGCGTGGCGATGAACTCGTGCGCCAACGGGCGGCTGGAGCGCGAATCACCGTTCGACCAGATCTGGGTCCAGCCCAGCGCCGGCGACGGCGGCACCTCCGCCGGGGCCGCGCTGTGGTCCTGGCACATCGCCCACGGGGGCGGGAACCGGACCGAGTGGCTGGCCGACACCTGGGGCCCGTCCTTCGACAACGACGCCTGCCGGGCCGCCCTCCGCAAGGGCGGCTGGACCTGGACCGAGCCCGACGACGTCGCCGTCGACACGGCCGAGGCGCTGGCCCGCGGGGAGCTCGTGGGCTGGTTCCAGGGACGCGCCGAGTTGGGCGCCCGGGCCCTGGGCAACCGCTCGATCCTCGCCGACCCCCGCAAGGAGGAGAACAAGGACGTCCTGAACTCACGAGTGAAGTTCCGCGAAGGCTTCCGCCCGTTCGCCCCCAGCGCGACCGCGGAGGGGGCCGACTCGCTGTTCGAGATCCCCCCCGGGACCTCGGTCCCGTTCATGCAGAAGGTCCACCCCGTGCGGCCCGAAGCGAAGGCGAACCTGGGCGGCGTGACGCACATCGACGGCACCGCCCGCCTTCAGACCGTCACGCGGGAGGGCAACGCCGCGTACCACGCCCTGATCACCCGCTTCGGCGAGATCACCGGGGTGCCCTGCGTGCTCAACACGTCCTTCAACGTACGCGGCGAGCCGATGGTCCTAACCCCCGACGACGCGATCCGCTGCTGGGCGACCACCGGCCTGGATCGCCTCGTGCTCGGACCCTGCGTCGTGAGCAAACCCCGATGAGCGGCGAGCATCCTCCGAAGGTCACGGTCGTGGTGCCGTGCTTCAACGAGGAGACGACGCTCGAGCCGACGTTGGACGAGCTGGTGGGGGTGCTCGCCGAAGCCGACTTCACCTGGGAGGTCATCGTCGTCGACGACGGCTCCAGCGACCGCAGCGCGGCGATCACCAACGACTACAACCGCAAGAACCCGGGCGTACACCTGGTCGAGCACCGGCACAACATGGGGTCCGGGCAGGCGATCTGGACCGGCGTGCAACACGGGCGCGGAGAGTTCGTCATCTACGTGCCCGCCGACGGCCAGTTCGACCACGGCGAGATCCCGATGTACGTCGCGCAGGCCGAAGAGGGCGCCGACATCGTCATCGGCCACCGACTCAGCCGGGACGACTACACGCTGTACCGCAAGGCCAGCTCGTTCGTGTTCCTGACGCTCTGCAACACGCTCTTCGACCACCAGTTCCAGGACGTGAACTGGGTCCACCTGTGGCGCACCGACATCTTCGAGGAGCTGCAGCCGCAGAGCCGGGGGGTCTTCTTCCTGGAGGAGATCCTCGTGCGCGCCCGCGACCGCGGCAAGGTCGTCGCCGAGGTGCCGTCGGTGTACCGACCGCGTCAGGGCGGCGTGGCCAAGGGCGGCAAGCCGACGGTCATCGTCAAGACGGTCTACGAGATGCTCAAGCTGTGGAACGAGCGCCGGATGCGCCTCGACTTCAGCAAGGACCGCGGGGGCAAGGCACCGCTTTGCTAGGCCTCAGGCCTCAGGGGGAGCCCGCCTGATCCCTGTCACCTGACGCCTGATCCCTGACACAGCGGAAGCCGATCTTCTCGCTGGGAAGGCCGGGCCGCGCCTGACTCCGACGCAGCGCCGTCTGCTGATCCAGACCGTCGCGCCAGCTTCCTCCGCGCGCCGTTCGCGTCGAGCAGTCGCCGGCCGCGTGGGCCTCCCAACCTTCTTTGCTGCGCAGGTCCTCCAGCCAGCAGTCCGCGGTCCACTCCGACACGTTGCCGGAGAGGTCGTGCACCCCTTCGGGCGTCGCGCCCTTGCGGAACGATCCCACCGGCGCGGTGCGTTCGTGGCCGTCATCGGCGACCTCGTCGAGCACGTTGTGTTCGTAGTTGGCGCTGCCGGCGACGAACTTGTTGCCCCACGGGTAGGTGCGTCCCCGAGGACCGCGGGCCGCCAACGCCCACTCGGCCTCGGCAGGAAGCCGCCAGCCCTGAGCCGCGCACCAGCCGCCGGCCAGCTCCCACGTCACCCGGACGGCCGGATGGCTCCCGGTCTGGCCGTCCGCCGGACCGCCCCAATCGGGGCACGACACCTGCCACCACTGCCGCGGGCAGGCGGTTCGGTATTCGTCGACGGTGACCTCGCGAGCCATGATCTCGAAGGCCGGAACCTCCAGCGGCGGGCTCCGCATGTTGCCTTTGCCCAGTCGAATCTTGGCTCCGTCGATCCCGACGAAGGAGCTGTCCCCCACGGTGGCGGAGGCTGCTGAGGCCCAGGGCGGCGCGGTCGGGGCTCCGGTCGCGAGTCCCACCTGCCAGTCGCGGAAGCTCCCCAGCCACACTCCTGTCTCGCCCGGAATCCCGGGCCCGAGGAACAGAACCGCCGCGTAGATCACGGCCAGCCGGATGGCGGCGACGCCGAGGACCCGGAAAGCGTCGCGCTTGGGCTTGGCGACGACCTCCTTGGGCCGCGAGGTCGGCGGCGGGGTCGGCGGCGGGGGGCGACGCTCCGGCTTGCTCCGTCGAGGCGGCTCGGCCCGCGCCGGAGGCGGCTGGGGCCGGCTGGCGGGCGGACGGGTCGGAGGCGGCTTCGGCGGCGGAGGAAGCGGCTCCATCTCCGCAAAGGGCGACGGCTCATCTCGGCCGGCCGGCTCGATCAGGGGTTGGGCCCGGATCTCGTGATCGGGGGTCAGCTGAGACAGAAAGAAGTCGGACTCCGCGTGCGCCAGCTCGGCCGCGATCGGCTTCGGGAGCGATTCCGTGGCGAGGTCGAACTCGGTCGGCTTTTCGAGCTGTTCGCCCGGGCCGGGACGCATCGAGCCCATGGGCCGGGTCGGCCCCGGCGGCGGCGGCGACGGCATCGCCGAGCGGGTCGCCACGATCGGATCCCAGCCGAACTCGCCCGTCTGGGTGACCGGAAGCTCGGGCACCAGATCGGTGACCCACTCCTGCACCGTCGGGCGGGCGGGGAGGTGCGGCAGCATGCGCCGAAGCTCGGCAGCGATGGTGGAGGCGGACTGGTACCGAGCCATCGGGTCGCGCTGCATGCACCGCTTGAACACCGGCTCGAGCGCGGGGGCGACCTCGCCGATCCGATCCCTCGCCTCCCGGACGTCCCCCTCCATCACCTGCTTCATCACGGTGATGATGTTCTCTCCGAAGAACGCCATCTCTCCGGTGACGAACTCGTACATGAGCGCGCCGAAGGAGAACACGTCCGACCGGGCGTCGATCGCCTTGCCCGCCACCTGCTCGGGCGACATGTACGCGGGCGTGCCCCGGGTGTAGCCCTGCTGCGTCTCCTTGATGTTGGTGGCCGCCTTGGCAGTGCCGAAGTCGGCGACCTTCACTTCGCCCCGACGGCTGATCATGACGTTCGCCGGTTTCAGATCCCGGTGCACGATGCCGACCGCTCCGCCGTCGCGGCCCGTTATGTTGTGCGCGTAGTCTAGGGCGTCGCAGATCGCGATGAGGATGTGCACGACGACGACCAGCGGCATGGGCGTGTTCCGCTTCAGCCGTTGGGTGCGGATCAGCCGCTCCAGCGGCCACCCGTCGATGTACTCCATGGCGATGTAGAAGGCGCCGTCGACCGTGTCGAACTCGTCGATCGTGACGATGTTGGGGTGCTGCAGCAGGCAACCCAGCCGCGCCTCGTTGGCCAGCGACACCATCGGTTCGTCGCCGAGCGACGCGTCCGGCTCGATGATCTTGAGCGCGACCTCCTTGCCGAACCCCATCGGCCCCGGACGGAGGGCCCGGTAGACGCGCGCGGTGCCGCCTTTGCCGAGCAAACTGAGCAGCCGGTACCGCCCGAAGGTCGGGCCGTCAGAGCCACCGCGATCGGGTGTGTCGGACAATAGTTGCAGTGTAGCTTCCTGGAGTAAGGTGGCTCGTATGGTCAGTGTGAGGGTGGTCCAGGTCGTCTACGACGACATCTCCGAGCTCCAGAAGATCTGGCGGCTGTACCTCAAGCATGGCGCCCTGGTGACGCGGATCCTCCCGGTCCCGGAAAAGGGCGAACGGCTCGCGGTACAGATCCGACCTGGATGGGGCGGCGACGAGATCTACCTGACCGGCACCGTGGTCCAACCGTCGTCGGCGATGTCGGTGATGCAGCTGGACGACCTCGATATCACCGCCCGCGTCGCGCTCGTCTCCCACGGCATCGAAGAGGCCGCGCCGCCGCCGGCCTTCGGGGCGATACCCGCCGTGAGGGCACCCGAGCCGAGCCCCGAGACCGTCACGGGGCCGGCGCGCGAGGCCCCCGCGGAGACCATCAAGGCCCCCGAGCCGGTTCCCATCGCGGCCCCCGAGCCGGTCCCCATCGCGGCCGAGCCGCCGAAGCCCCGGCCTCCGCCCACCATCCCGTCGACACCGAAGCCGATTCCGCCGCCGCCGGCGCCCAAGCCTCGGCCCCCGCCCACGATCGAGTCCCCCAAACCCGCCGGGGCCCGGCCCGGGCGCCAGCGCCGAGGGGCCCGCCCCATGCGGCAGTCGGGCTCATCCACCGCCAACCGCAAGCCGCTCAGCAGCGGCAGCTTCCACAAGGCCCCCCCCAGCAGCCCCACGCTGTCGCGGGTGTCCAAGACGGGCGAGTCGGTCGACATGGACGCGCGGTCGGCCTCGTCGCTGACCGGGCCCGTCAGCCCCGACACCGAGGCGGTCCTGCCTGAGGTGGCCTCGAAGGGGGACTTCGGCCACGAGAGCTGGCGGGACGTACTCCTGGACCTCTTCATCGAACGCGCCACCGGCGTGATCGTCATCCACGCCTTCCGCGAGAACCGCTGGTGCTACCTCGTGGACGGACGGCCGACCCACTACCTGGTCGATCACGCGCACCCCGGCGAGTACCTCAGCGACGCCATCCTCAAGGAGTGTGATGTCAGCGCGGGGCAGTGGACCGAGGCGTTGGTGGGGTCGAAGATCAGCGGCGTCGCTCCCGGCGACTACCTCGTCAAACGAGGGGTCATCACCGAGCGCGAGCTCCACGAGGCGCTGCGGCGACGGGCCGCGGCGATCACCCGCAACCTGCTGACGGCCAACTTCGGCCGCTGGACGTACCACCCGTGGACGCCGGTGCGCGAGCTCTTCACGTGGGAGCCGATCGACGTGCTCCCCCTCATCCTGAGCGCCGAGCGCGCGAACATGGCCCGGATGACGGACGACGAGATCACCAAGACCACGGAGCCGCACCTCGACAAGCACGTCTCCCTCGCGCCCGAGCGGGCCGACCTTCTGGAGCAGCTGCCGCTGGAGGGAGCCGAGCGAAGCCTCGCCCGGGAGCTCCTGCCCGGCGGCTGGACGATGAAGGAGCTGCTCGTCCACGGCGGCCTGACCGAGAAGGACCTGCTCCGGTTCGTCTGGGTGCTGAAGGCGATGGGGTTCGTTCGCCTGCGCACCGACGAAGGCTCCGACAGCAAGCGCAACCGGGCCGAACGAAAGATGTACGTCGCCCTCAAGGACATCCAACGCCGCAAGAACTTCGAGGCGCTGCACTGCCACTGGACCGCCATCGGAAGCGAGGTCCAGGAGGGGCATCGGAAGACCTTGGACGAGTTCAACGCGTCGAAGTTCGCCGGCGTGATGGACCCCCGCCTGCAGGACCTGCTGGACCGCATTCGGGCCCGCGCCGACGAGCTGCTCATGAGGCTGAAGACCAAGAAGGGGCGGGACTCTGTGCGGCGTTCGCTGGTGGGCGAATCGCAGCTGATCATGGCCGCGGACCTGATGCTCAAGCAGGGCGACATGGAGGCGTACAAGAGCAACTGGGGCGTCGCTCGCGTCTGCTACGAGCGCGTGATCGAGCTGGCGCCGCACATCCCCGAGACGCAGGAGGCGCTCAAACGCGCCAAGGAGAAGCTGTTGGATCCGGCGATCTCGAACGCCGCGCTCGGGACGGAACTCAAGGCGATCGACGCGGTCGGCGCCGCCGTGGACAAGCTCGTGCTCTGACCGGTCAGTGGATTCCGGCGAGCTCCGCGAGGCGCCGGACCCGGTCCCGCTCGCCCCCGCCGGCGCGAGCGATCGCCACCGAACCGCGAATCGCCTCCCGCCCGATGACTCCGCAACGCTTCAGGGCGCGCGCGATCCAGGCCAACTCGTCCTCGGACAGCTCTTCGGTGCGCGAACGAACCAGCTCGATGAGGAAGCGGACTGCCTCCTCGCCGCCGCACTCGCCGACCGCCCAGGCGATGCCGAGGCGGACCTCGGGGTCGGCGAAGCGGCCTCGCAGCGCGATGAGCGCAGAGACCCCATCGGCCCATCCGAGCCGCCCGACCGCGCGGGCCAGGTCCAGGGCGGCCTCGGTGTCGCCGTCGGGGACTTCGGCGCACCAGGCGTTCAAGAGGGGCACGGAGCGGGGATCGCCCCGAAGGCCGATGGCCTGGATGACCGCCCGGCGGCGGCCGGCATCGGACTGGGCGCGGACCAGATCGACCAGCAACTGCTGATCGCGCTCCCGCGCCAGGGAGCCCAGGTGCAGGGCGACGCGGCGGAACTCGGCGTCGTCGAGTTCGCGACGGTTGAGGGCTTCGCGGTGGGCCTGGGCAACGATCTTGTCGGCCCCGCGGTTGCTCGCCATGCGCGGCCGCCCGTCCTCCGAGGCAAGCCACCGAGCCGCCTTGCTCGACCACCAGCGCGCGTCCTTGTCGGCGTACAGGGTCTCCATGACGAGCACAACCTCGCGGACGCCGGCGGGCTCGTCGACGGTCGGTCGGGGGCAGTCCCGCAAGTCGGGGAACAGCGGCGTCTCGGTCGAGCAGCGCACGGCCCAGGCGCGGACTGCGGCCCAGTCCTTGTCTCGTCCGAGGGTCGCCAACGCGCGCGCCGCGGCCAACTGCACGGCGGCGGGGCGGTTGTCCGCAAGGAGGCGGCGGAGGTGTTCGTCGGCGTCGCCGTGGATCAGGCGGCCGAGGCCTTCGGCGGCGATCCGCACCTCGGCGGGGGGCACGCTCCCGGCCTCGGCGTCGATGAGGGCAAAGAAGAGGCGGTCGGCGTCGGGGTCGAGGATCTCGGCGACGCTGCGGAGGGCTCGGAAGCGCAGCCCCGGGTCGTCGGCTTCCGAGGCCAACCAGCGCAGGCGGCGGCGGTCCCGGCGGGTGACGAGGGCGTCCACGTCGGTGCCCGCGAGGCGGAGCTTGAGTCGCCGCTTCAGCGGGGCGGGGATGGATCCGAGGCCGGCCATGGCGCCGGACTGTAGCGCCACGCCCGACCCCGCGCGAGCCGGGACGGTAACCTCCGCGCGTGACCGAAGCGCCGCAGGTTCGCTCCCGACGGGGGCCCGAGATCCTCCCCACGGGGCCGAGCAAGCGGTCCCGGATCTCGCTCCGGGTGACCGTGCTGCTCGGGTACGTCGTGCTCCTCGTCACCTTCGCGGGCGTGTTGACCAAGGTCCTCGTCGAGATGCGCGAGGCCCACCTCAGCGTGGCCATGCTGGCGGACGGCTACCTCCCCCTGGCCCAGGCCCTCGGACGCGCCGAGGCGATCCCCCTGGGGCCCGGTCTGGAGCGGGACACCCTCATCGACACGCTCTACTCCCGACGGGAGACGGAGCAGAACCTCGTCCGCCTCAAGGACGGCCAGATGAAGAACGCCCTGGACGTCACGACGGCGGCGTTGGCGGTTCAGTTGTCGCCCGAGGAGCGGACGGGGCTGGAGGCGATCGAGTCGAAGATCCGCGACGTGCGCGCCGAGATCGCGGGGTACGGGATCCTCCTGGACGACTTCGTCGCGGCGATGGATGCGGGCGAACCGGCGACCGCGTTCGTGCCCGAGATGCTGCAGGACAAGCAGCGCATCAAGGTGAATCTGGAGAACCTGTCGGACCGGGTGGCCCGAAACACCCGACGGGTGACCGCCCACACCCACAGCTCGCAGCGGGACGCCCGCATCGCGGTGACGTCGCTGTCGGCGGTGGTGTTCTCGATCGGGCTGCTCCTGCTGATCGTCACCGGCTACCTGCTGCGGCCGATCCGCCAGCTGATCATCGGCGCTGAGCGCATCCGTGAAGGCAACCTCGACGAGCGGGTGACGGTCCGCTCCGGCGCCGAGGTGGCCCGGCTGGCGCAGGCGTTCAACGCGATGGCGGCGGCGCTTCAAGAACGCGAGACCCACCTCGAGGAACGAAGCATCGAGCTGGAAGCGGCGCTGACCGAGCTGCGGGAGCACCAGACGGCGCTCATCCGGTCGGAGCGGCTGGCGACGATCGGCCAGATGGCGGCGCAGATCGCCCACGAGGTCCGCAACCCCCTGAACGCCCTGGGGCTGAACGCCGACATGCTCGCCGAGGACGTGCGCAGCGGGAGCGCGGACGAAGCCGCGGAGACCGTCGCGGCGATCAAGAACGAGGTGCGCCGGCTCACCGAAGTCACCGAGGCCTACCTGTCGTTGGGCCGGCTTCCCCCCCTTCGATTGGACCCCTATCCGCTGGGCGTGCTCGTGGGCGAGCTGTTCCGCTTCCAACAGGAGGAGCTGGAGCAGAAGGGGGTGACGGTGACGCTGGAGCTGCCCGAAGACCTGCCCGAGGTGATGGTCGACTCCTCCCAGCTGCGCCAGGCGCTGCTGAACATCGTCCGCAACGCCAGCGAGGCGCTCGCGGAGGGAGGCGGGGGAACCCTGACCGTCTCGGCCTCGGCGCTGCCCACCGAAGTGCGGCTGGATGTGGCCGACGACGGCCCCGGCATGGAGGCGGACAACGTCGCCCGCATCTTCGATCCGTTCTTCTCCACGAAGGAGACCGGATCTGGGCTCGGGCTCCCCATCACGCATCAGGTCATCGCGGAACACGGGGGCCGCATCGCGTGTACAAGTAGCCTCGGGGAGGGGACGACGTTCTCCATCTGGCTCCCCCGCAGCAAGGAACCATGAGCACCCGCATCCTCGTCGTCGACGACGAAGAGTCCAACCTGAAGGTCCTAGACCGCCTGCTCGGCAAGGCGGGCTACGCGGTGTCGACCGCCTCCAGCGGGCCCCAGGCGTTGGACGTGCTGCGCGCGGACCAACCCGAGCTGGTCCTGACGGATCTGAAGATGCCGGGCATGGACGGACTGGAGCTGCTCAAGGCGGTGCGGACCGTCACCCCTACCACCGAGGTCATCTTGATGACGGCCTACGGCACGGTCGAGATCGCGGTCGAAGCGATGCGGGAGGGGGCCTACGACTTCATCACCAAGCCGCTGAACCGGCACGACGTCCTACGTTCGGTGCGCAAGGCGGAGGAGAAGGCGCAGCTCGTCGCGGAGAACCGCCAACTCCGGCAGCAGGTGGAAGCCCAGCGAAACGCCACCGGCCCGTTGGGCACGACGGTGGGGCGCAGCGAGGCGTTCCGGTCGGTGCTGGAGACGCTGAAGCAGGTCGCCCCCAGCGAAGCGACGGTGCTCGTGATGGGCGAGTCGGGCACGGGCAAGGAGCTGCTCGCGCGGGCCATCCACAACCTGTCCGATCGCAGCAAGGGGCCGCTGATCCGGGTCAACTGCGCGGCGATCCCGGAGAACCTCTTCGAGTCCGAGCTGTTCGGCTACGAGAAGGGCGCGTTCACGGGGGCGGCGGGGCGCAAGCCGGGTCGCTTCGAGCTCGCCGACGGCGGCACGCTGTTCCTCGACGAGGTCGGCGAGATGTCGCTGGCGATGCAGGTCAAGCTCCTGCGGGTGCTGCAGGAGGGCGAGTTCGAGCGCGTCGGCGGCACGAAGACGGTGGCGGTGGACGTGCGCCTCGTGGCC
>PVBE010034950.1_pt1 | contig 14501 bp, 10 predicted proteins | sample 1631181 | NCBI WGS metagenome assembly PVBE01 (sample SAMN08397723, study PRJNA350692) | Marine metagenome, whole genome shotgun sequencing project. | isolation source: water | place: Pacific Ocean | collected 2012-04
ATGCTCATCCCCCTGGTCGACAAGATGCACGACGAGGGTCGCCTCATCGCCATCGACGGAGGCGCGCTCGCGGTGGCGTTCGGGGACCAGGACATCGAGCGTCCCAAGCGCATGGTTGTGCGCAAGAGCGACGGCGCGGCGACGTACGCCACCACCGACCTCGCCACGGTCTTCTACCGGGAGCAGACGTGGGCGCCGATGCGCTGCATCTACGTCACGGACTCGCGTCAGAAGGAGCACTTCCAGCACGTCTTCTCGGTCGTGCGCGACATGGACGTGACGACGGACCTGCAGCACGTGATGTTCGGGATCATGAGCAGCCCCGAGGGCAGCCTCAGCACCCGCGCGGGCAACGCGATCCCGCTGGACGAGCTGCTGGATGAGGCGACCCGCCGGGCCCGGGCGTCGCTGGAGGAGCGCCTCCCGGCGGACTTCGACGGGGACAAGGACGCCCTCGCGGAGATGATCGGCCTGGGCGCGGTCAAGTACAGCGACCTGAGCAACAACCCCGCCAGCAACATCGTCTTCAGCTGGGACAAGATGCTCAGCTTCGAGGGCAACACGGCGCCGTATCTGCAGTACACGTCGGCGCGCACGCACAGCCTGTTGGCGAAGGCGGCCGCGGCCGGGCTCGAGCCCGACGGCACCACGCTGAAGCTCGCGGATCCGCTGGAGCGGGACCTGCTGCTGCACCTGATGGACTTCGGTCCGACGGTGCGCGCGGCGTTCGACCAGGGCAAGCCGAACACGCTGGCCTCCTGGCTGTACGACGTCGCCAGCAAGTACCACTCCTGGTACGCCGCCTGCCCCGTGCTTCGGTCGGAGGATCGCGAACTGCAGATCAGCCGCCTCAACCTCACCCGGCTGGCGCAGCGCATGCTCGTGCGTGGTCTCGATCTGCTCGGAATCGGTGCGCCCCAGCGCATGTAGCGTCGCGTTCGCGCTGCTCCTGGCGGGGTGCGGGGACGAGGACCGGCCGCTCGCGCCGAAGCCGATCGCCGTCGACGGGGCGATCCCCAACCAGCCCGAAGACGTGCCCGAGGTCCCCGAGTGCACGTCGGTGGCGACCGCGGAGCTACCTCTGGAAGGGCGCGGCAAGCGCTGGCGGGACGTGCTGGGGGGCTCTGCGTACGCATTCCCGGGACCGGGGGCGGTGCTCTCGACGGTCCACGGCGCCGGCCCCCTGACCACGCTGCAGGAGGCCGACCGGACCGATCTGTGTGACGTTCCGCTGCCCGATGGCGGAGTCGGCTACGCCACCACGCTGAAGTCGGCCTCCTTGGCCTCGATCGAGCGAGCCGTCGCCCAGGGCGCGAGCCTGGTGTTCGTGCCCGCGACCACCTCGGCGGCCGACGCCTGCGGCGCCCGGGTGTTCGCGTCGGACCGAAACGAGGCGTTCCACATCGGCGTCGACGCGACCCTGGCCGAAGCCCTCGCGGGCTCGCCCCTGCTCGATCAGGCGGATGCCGTGCGGGTGCGCGACGTCAGCCCCCAGGCCCGCGACGGGCTCCGCGTGCTCGCCGAGTCGCTCCGGGTCCGCGACGCCCGCCTGGTGGTCGCCCCCGAGCCCTTCGCGGACGCCCCCGGCGTGCTCGCCGAGCTCCTCGTGGGGGGCGCGATGCTGGAGCTCGACGTCGCTCCCACCAAGGAGGTCGAGGCCGCGCTGCGGGTGCTGCGCGATCTGCCCGAACTGGTGGATCGGCCCGGGGTCAAGACCGGCGTGCTGTGGGCTCCCGGTTCGGTGCCCCCGTCGGAGGCGCTCGCCGCAGTGGAGGCGTTGGACGGGTTGCGGGTGCCGTTCCGGTTCGTGCTCGGAGGGGACCGGGACCGCCTGACGGCGGCGGTGGAGGTGCTGACGAGCGTGGTCGTGCCTTCACCCCCGGATGGCTCCAGCGCCTCGGTGCTCGCCGAGTTCGAGTTGGGAGGCAGCCTCTACACCCCCGCGGAGGTGGCTGACGGCGGGTTGGATCGGCTGCTGACGAGCGAGCTCGACACCCGGGTCGCGATCGAGGTGGATGGACTGCGCCGAACGGCCCGGTTCCTCGCTCCGGGGGATGGCCTGCTGATCCACCACCTGCTGGCGGACGCCCGGTTCGCCGGGGGACGGCTGGAGGTGGCGCAGTTCGATGCCGGGGCTGCGATCGGATGCCGCGCGCAGCTGATCGAACCGTTCGCCGGGACCTCCCGATCGATCGGCTGTGCCCCCAGCGACCACCGCTTCGCAGTCACCGTCCCGGCGTTCGATCACTGGGGCATCGTCACGGTGCAGTTGGTCGGGGCCCACGCGTCGCGGTTCGACACCGAGGTCGTTCGGATCGTGGGCGGTGTCGAGGGCGAGCGGGACCGCTGGACCGAGTTGACCCTGGAGGCGCCCCAGTGGCCTGCCGGCGTCATCCACCTGGGCTTCCCCGAGGAGATCCGCTCCGATGAGGGGCCGGTCGACCACGGACTGAGTCCGCTGGTGCCGACGTGGACGCCGATCGAGGGCGGCTACCGGTACGAGGCGGTCAACGAGCGGGTCCGGGTGTCGGGCTCCCTGCTGTCGGAGCCCGACGGGCTGCGCACGAGCATGAGCGTCACCAACACCGGCTCCTTCGCGCTGAAGCGGGTCAGCGCCCTCATCTGCCTGGAAGTCGACCCGCCGCTGCCGTTTCCGACCTCGGGCCATGGGCGCACGTTCGTGCCCGTGGGGGACGGCATGGTGCCGCTGGACGCCACCATCCTGGACAGCGGAGATCCGCTGTACATCGAACGGGAACGCTTCAGCCACCCGCTGACGGTGGTGGAGTCCGTCGACCGCCGGTGGGTGATGGGCAACGCTTTCGAGGGGTCGAGCGTGGTCGGTGGCAACGCCGCCGAAGGGGTGTGCGCGCACTCCCGGCCGGCGTTCGGCGACCTGGAGCCGGGGCAGACGGTGGAGCGGACGGGGCGCCTCTGGATCGGCCGGGGAACGGCGGACGACGTGCTGGCGCGGTACCTGGAGGATCCGCTCGAACCGGAGCCTCGGCGGGTCGAGCCGGTGCCGTGGCGCCGTCCGTGCGCGGAGGCTCAGTCCTCCCAGCCGATGCGCAACGAGTAGTCCCCGTTGGGGCCGCTGGCGCAGAGCACCCCGAAGACGACCTCGTCGCCCTCGTCGTGGGCCTCGTCGAACAGGTAGCTGATCTCCCCGTCGTCGTCGGCGGACGCCAGCTGCTCGTCGGGGCTGATGGTGAAGCCGCTGGGGGGCTCGAAGTAGATGAGCATGTCCAGATCGGCGCCCGTGTCCCAGGTGAGCACGGCGTCGAGGTAGCCGTCCGCGGGGACCTCGACGAGGTAGTTGTCCTCGTCGCCCGTCCAGGGCCAGTTCTCGTCGGGGTCGTAGCCGCAGTCGGACATGGAGCCTTCGATCGTCACCGATCCGGTCCAGTCGACGGACACCGGCTCGCCGTCGGCGGCGGAGTTGTTGTCGGGGTCGCTGTCCTCCTCCCAGATGCTGTGGATCGGACCGTCGGCGGGGCCCCCTCCGGGGCCGGGTCCGCAGGCGACGGCGAGGGGGAGCAACAAGACGGCCAGGGAAGCTCGGAGGTGCATGGCGGGATGCTACCCTCCGAACCTCTTTCGGGGCATGCATGGAACGGGATCGAGGGCTCGAGATCAAGGTTGGCCTGTTCGTCGCGGCGGGCCTCGCGATCTTCGTCTTCGTGATCGTGATGCTCGGCTCCGAAGAGAACATGTTCGAAGAGAACTACGTGCTCCACGCCAGCTTCTCGGACATCTCCGGGCTGCGTGAGGGCGCCTCGGTCCGCCTCGCGGGGCTGGACGTCGGCATCGTCACCACCATCGAGTTCCCGCCCGACATCGGAGAGAAGCAGGTCTTCGTGCACATGCGCGTCGCCAAGCTCTTCAAGGACCGCATCCGCAAGGACACCGTCGCCCAGATCAGCACCCAGGGCGTGCTCGGTGACAAGTACATCTCGCTCACCCTCGGCTCGGCCGCGGAGCCTGCGCACAACTACGACGCGTGGCTGCTGAGCGAGGATCCGAAGGACCTGCTCGACGGGGTCGAGGACATCAAGCTCAACATCCTGAGCATCACCGAGTCGCTGGACGACATCCTCAAGGGCGAGACCGGGGCCAACGCGGTCGCGTCGCTGGCGGAGATCATCGAGTCGGTGCGCAACGTGCTCCAGGAGGTCGAGGAGGGACGCGGTCTCATCCACACGCTGGTGTACGACAAGAGCGTCAGCACCAAGCTCAAGTCGGCGCTCGCCTCCGTCGACGAGGTGGCCGCGGACGTGGCCGTGCTGACCGAGGAGATCAAGACCGGCGACGGCGCGATCCATGCGCTCATCTACGACGACCAGCTCTCCGGCGTCATCACCTCGCTGGAGACCACGGTGGACGACATCGACGCCGTCATCGTCGAGATCAAGGAGGGCGACGGCACCCTCCACTCCCTCATCTACACCGAAGAGGGGCAGAACCTCATCGCCAATCTGACGGACGCCTCGGCCGACATCTCGTCGATCACCGGCGACCTGAGGGACGGCCACGGCACGCTCGGCGCGCTGCTGCAGGACCCGACGGTCTACGAGGACGTCAAGACGCTGCTGGGCGGCGCCAAGCGGAACAAGATCCTGCGCTCGTACGTTCGAGAGACGATCCGCAAGAACGAGCGCTCCGAGGGGCTCTCGGACGCAGGAGCGAACAAGCCGAATTGAGCGCCGCCGGTCCGTCCATCCCATTCCTCATGAGGCCCCGGTGGCGGGGCGGCGTGAACGCGTGGAAGCGCGCCGACCGGTCGCGGCGGCTGGTGTGGGGTTTCTTCGGGGCGATGACGCTGGGGTTCTGGGTCGGCGTGCTCGCCGTCTGCATCTACTTCATCCAGATGTTCAACGGGGTCGAGCTGTTCGGCCCGCTGCTCATCCGCAAGGCGCTGTCGATGCTGCTGCTCGCCTTCAGCGGGCTGCTCTTCTTCTCCAACATCATCACCGCGCTGTCGTCGTACTTCCTGTCCGACGACATGCAGCTGATCCAGTCCCTCCCGATCAGCCAACGGCGGGTCTTCTACTTCCGCGCCGTCGACACGATGATCAACTCCAGCTGGATGATCTCGATCTTCGGCCTGCCGGTGCTGCTGGCGTACGGGATCGTGCACGGCGGGGGACCGCTGTACTACTTCGTTGCGACCGTGGGACTGGCCGCCTACCTCGTGCCGCCCTCGGCCCTCGGCATCGTGATCGCCTGCCTGCTGGTGCGCGGCTTCAGCGCCTCCCGCATCCGCGAGGTGATGGCACTGGTGAGCGCCGCGTTCCTCATCATCGTGCTGCTACTGCTGCGGAGCCTGCAGCCCGAGCGTCTCGTCGATCCCGAGGCGTTCGAGACGCTGGCGGAGTTCATTGCCGTGGTGCGCACGCCGGACGCTAGTTGGCTCCCCTCGACGTGGCTGACCGAGCTCTGCATGTGGACGCTGGGCAGTCCGTTGGAAGCCCCCTGGCTGACCGCCGGACTGCTGTTCGTCGCGGGGCCGAGCCTGCTGGTGCTGTCGCGCTGGCTGGTGGCGCCGCTGTTCTTCGACGCTTGGACCCAGGCCCAGGAGGCTCCGCGCAGGGCGGCCTCGCGCAACAAGTACGTCTCGCAGTTCATCGACACGGTCACGCGGCCGCTGCCGGTGGCGTTCCGGGCGCTGATGCGCAAGGACATCCGCTTGTTCCTCCGAGAACCGGGGCAGTGGACGCAGGGGCTGCTGCTGATCGGCCTCGTCGCGATCTACCTGTATTCGGTGCGCTCGCTGCCGCTGGACGTGCTGCCCCTGGAAGACGTGATGGAGAACGCGATCGCGTTCCTGAACGTGGGGGTCGCGGGGGCGGTGCTGGCCGCGATCGCGGTGCGCTTCAACTTCACCGCGGTCAGCCAGGAGGGGCGCGCGTTCTGGGTGCTCCACAGCAGCCCCGTGGGCGCCCGACGGTTCCTTCAGGGCAAGTTCCTCGTCGGCTTCATCCCGACCCTTATCCTGGGCGAGGTGCTGGTCATATCGACCAACGCGCTGCTGCACACCGAGCCGCTGTACGCCTGGATCGCGGTGGGGACGATCTTCTGCCTTTGCTACGGCCTGACCGGGCTCGCGATCGGGCTGGGAGCGCTCTACCCGAACTTCAAGGCCGACAACGCGGCCCGGATGGCGTCGGGACCGGGCGCGATTCTGTTCATGGTGACGGCCCTGACGTGGACCTCCTTGGTCATCGCAGCCGAGGCGATCCCCGTCAGCATGCTGCTGTACCGGCAGTACGCGGGGATCCCCGTGGGCGCCGGCCTGACGATCGGGCTGGTCGCGGTCTTCACCGCGGTCGTCGTGCTGAACCTAGCGGTGGCGATCATCCCGATGCGGCGGGGGGCGGCGAAGCTCTGGGGCGACCTCGGCAACGTCGGGGATTAGATCGGCCCCGATCCATCCGCTAGCATTCCCGAATGTCCGGAAAGGCCGACGGGGTCAAGACCCTCGATCAACACCTGCAGCGCGTCGTCACGGAGGAGTTCATCCGGGACCTCGACGTGAAGTTCCACGGAGCGGTTCGACCGGTCGCCGAGGCGCTGATCCGAGCCGGCAAAACGTTTGACGCCGAGGCGATCGAGCAGCTGGAATCCTCGCGTGAGATCGCCGCGGTGACCGCCGCGGTGCACCTTCGCTCGCTCGATGCGTGTGCCTTCTGGAAGCCGCTTCTGTCCCAGGCGGTTCAGGGCTCGAGCCACGCGCCGGTGGTGGATCTGAAGGCCGTTTCGGCCGAGGCACGGGCGCTGATGGCGCTCCTGAACGACCGCGAAGCCAGCGAGATGCGGGACAAGGTCTTGCTGATGGCCACCGAAGCGGCGGCCCGCACGGAGAAGTGGATCCCCGACGGCCGCAAGAAGAAGGGCGGGGGCCCCAAGGCGGTGCGCTACGGACGCGGCGCCTTCCACGAGACCGAGGACGAGGCCGGCAACCCGCTCGAGCGCGCGGCCACCCCCCGCAAGGTCAAGAAGGTGAAGCAGGAGTCGGCCGTGGGCCGGTTCTTCGGCTGGGTCTTCACGGTCGCGGTGGTGATCGGCCTGGGCTACGGCGTCTTCTGGTTCATCCAGAACAACCAGCCCGAGCCGATGACGACGGACGACTACAGCCGGCTCGTCAGCGGGGTGAAGGAGCGCACGATCGAAGGCTCCGAAGCCGTCCTGAAGATGCGTCCGGCGTGGGTCGAACAGAAGTCCCGGGATCGCGAGTCCGACATCCGGCTGATGCTGACCGTCGCCAAGCGCGAGGACCTGAAGTCCGTGCGCATGACGGACGCCGGCGGCGCGATGGTGGGGCACCTGAAGCCCGACGGGACGGTGGTCTGGGGGCCCGCGGCGCAGGAAGCGGACGTCCGGCGCGCTGAGCAGGACCGGCTCCAGGAGGAGTTCGAGGAAGCGCAGCGCAACAGCAAGAAGCTGCTGCTCGAGGAGCCCTAGGAGCCTGCGACCGCTGCTGGCCTGGCCCTCAGCGCAGGGCGGGGCCGGCGGCGAAGCGCCACCCCAGCGCGCCGCGGTTTCGCTCCGCCCGGGCGTACCGCATCCGCGGCTCGATCAGCGCCATGCGCTTGGACTCGGCGCGGTCCATCGCCCCCGAGACGATCAGGACGATGCCGACGGTCAGCAGCACGCTGGCGGTGATCGTCACCGGTACTCCGAGAGCGAGCACGAGCGGGCCATACCACTCGGTTTCGTCCTGGATCCCGACGACCAGTAGTGGCACGCCGAGGGCGCCGAGGCCTGCTGCGCCGCCGGACAGGGCGATGCCGAGGCCGATCTTCCGGGTGCCGCGCTTGCGCAGGGTCTCCGCGGTCATGCCGTCGTCCTCCCACTCGCCCTCCTCCAGCGTCGGCTCGTCCAACGAGAACTGCAGGGTTCAGTCCGCCGCCGCGGTGGTGGCGGTCAGGAGCAGCGTGACGTTGAGGGCGAGGGCGAGGGTCAGGCGGTGCGTCATGGCGCGGGAGGGTACGCCCGACGACCCGCCTCTCAACGAAGCCCGCGTGGCAAACTGCGCCCATGCGTAACTGGATGCTGTCGGCTGTTGTGTTGCTCTGTGCCTGCGGTGACGGGGTCTCCCCCCTCGATCAGACGCTCGATTTCGGGGATATCTTCCTCCCGGGCGAGTACGAGGAGACCACGTCCCTGCGGAACCGCCTTCTGGCTGATCAGGTGCTCTCTTCCGTGACCATGGATGACGGCACCAGCTTCCAGCTTCTGTCCGATGTCCCCCTGACAATGGACGGAGAGGCCGAGTACCCGCTTACGTTCCGCTTCACGACCCCCGAGGTCGGCCCCGGCGAGGTCTCCGACATCGCGCACCTGCAGATGACGCCCACCAGCGGCAGTCCCTACGAAGCCCTGATCCGCGTCACCGCCAACTACGTCAACGGGGATTTGGACGGCGACGGCGACGTGGACGTCGACCTGGGCGGCACCGACTGCGACGACGCCGATCCCACCATCTACGGCGGCGCCGACGAGCTGTGCGACGGCCTCGACAACGACTGCGACGGCGAGCTCCGCACCGACGAGGGCGACGACGACAACGACGGCTACCTCGCGTGCGAGGACGACTGCGACGACGCCGACGCGGGCCGCAACCCCGGCATCCTCGATGAGGGCTGCGACGACGTGGACACCGACTGCGACGGCTCCCTCGGCACCGACGAACTCGACCCCGACAGCGACGGCGAGACTGCCTGCGAGGGTGACTGCGAGCCCGACGTGGGCAGCGTGCAGTCCGGGCCCCACGCCGAGGAGTGCGACGGCTACGACACCAACTGCGACGGCACCCTCCCGCCGGCCGAGGCCGACGGCGACGGCGACGGCTACCTCGCCTGCCTCGACGACTGCAACGACGACGAAGCGGGGGTGAACCCGGGCCAGGCGACCGAGCTGTGCGACGGCTTCGACACCGACTGCGACGGCGACCTCCCCATCGACGAGGAGGACAACGACGCCGACGAGCAGGCCCCCTGCCAGGGCGACTGCAACAACGACGACGGCGTGGTCGGCACCGGCTTCCCCGAGCTGTGCGACGGCCGGGACAACGACTGCAACGGCCTCGCCGACGCCGACGTGGAAGGCGAAGTGGACGCCGACGTGGACGGCTACTTGAGCTGCATCGACTGCGACGACGCCAACGCCGACATCTCCCCCGCCGCGGTGGAGGCGTGCGACGGCATCGACACCGACTGCGACGGCGCCATCCCCGCCGACGAGGCCGACGGCGACAGTGACGGCTCCCCCGGCTGCCTCGACTGCGACGACGCCGATCCCCTGAACTTCCCCGGCAACGTCGAGTCCTGCGACGGCACCGACAACGACTGCAACACCGACACCGACGAGGCCGGCGACTTCGACGGCGACGGCTTCACCGCGTGCGACAGCCCCAACTCCGACTGCGCCGAAGGCGACGCCACCACGTTCCCGGGGGCGACGGAGATCTGCGACACGATCGACAACGACTGCAACGGCATCCTCCCCGCCGACGAGCTCGATCTGGACGGCGACGGCTCCCCCGCGTGCGCTGACTGCGACGACACGGACGCTCTGAACTTCCCGGGCAACGCGGAGCTGTGCGACGGCGCCGACAACAACTGCAACGGCGCCGCCGACTTCGACGTCGATGGCGAGGTCGATGCCGACGCCGACGGCTCCCTGAGCTGCACCGACTGCGACGACAGCGACGAGGCCAACTTCCCCGGCAACGTCGAGGTCTGCGACGGCGCCGACAACGACTGCGACGAGACCACCTCCGCCGGCGCCGGCGAGGCGGACGACGACGGCGACGGCTCCTACGCGTGCGCCGACTGCGACGACTCCAACGCCAACAACTTCCCCGGCAACGAGGAGCTGTGCGACGGCAACGACAACGACTGCGACGCCGGCACCGACGAGACGGTCGACGGCGACGGTGACTCCTTCAGCGTCTGCGCGGGCGATTGCGACGACGGCGACATCGGGGTCAGCCCCGCCGCCACCGAGGTCTGCAACGGCGAGGACGACAACTGCGACGGCGAGCTCGTCGTCGGCGAAGCGTTCGACAGCGACGGCGACGGATCCCTCGACTGCGCCGACGCGGACTGCCCGATGTACGTCGACAACACCTTCTCGGGTAGCTCGACGGGCAGCCTGAGCGCTCCCTGGACGAGCATCCAGCAGGGCATCAACGAAGCCGACGGCAACGCCTGCCAGACCGTGTGGGTGCAGCCCGGGACGTACAGCGAGCGTCCCGCCTGGCCCGCCAGCGGCGACGACGTGCGCGTCATCGGTCAGCAGGGACCGGCGCAGACGACCATCGACGGCGGCGGCACCGGTCCGGTCGTCACCATCGCGAGCGGCCAGACAGCAACGGCCCGCCTCCAGGGCTTCACCATCTCGGGTGGCGTCGCGGCCGACTCGGGCGGCGGCGTGCTCATCGACAACTCCGCCGCGACGGTCGAGGACTGCGTCTTCGACGGCAACTCGGCGGTCAACAACGGCGGCGGGCTGGCGGCCCTCAACGGCGACGTCGTGCTGATCGACAACACCTTCACCGGCAACACCGCGGCGCTGGCGGGCGGCGGCGCCTACCTCAGCGTGGGCGTGCAGACGGTCACGGGGAACCTGTTCGACGGCAACCTCGCCGGCGGCAGCGACGGCGGCGGTATGTACCTCTTCAGCGGCGGCGCCGGCATCGAGGTCTCGGGCAACACGTTCACCAACAACGAGACCGCGGACGACGGCGGCGGCCTCTACGTCGAGGACTTCAGCGGCGTCATCGCCCAGAACGAGTTCAGCGAGAACCTCGCCGCCCAGGACGGCGGCGGCATCATGCTGAGCACCACGACGGGGGTCACCGACGTGGAGAACAACCTCTTCTGCGGCAACGAATCCGAGCGCGGCGCGGGCCTGTTCATCCTCGCGGCGGAGCCGATCGCCACGAACAACACCTTCTTCGACAACGTCGGCACCCACCTCCTCAAGCCCAGCCAGCTGCGCGCCTTCGATGGGGTCTTCCGGAACAACATCGTCAGCAGCGGCACCGGCTACGGCGTGGAACTCGTCAACGTGGACCTGTGGTCGTTCAACAACGTCTTCGGCAACAGCCTCGGCGGGTACGAGGACGACGACCTGAGCGGCACCAACAGCAACATCGCGCAGAACCCGTCGTTCGTGGCTTCGAGCACGGACCAGGACTGCAGCAACGATGATCTGAACCTCGGCACGGGGAGCCCGTCGATCGACGCCGGCAACCCGTCGAGCCAGTACGACGACACCGATACGACCACCAACGATCAGGGCGCCTACGGCGGCCCCGGCGGGGACTGGTAGGGCCGAGTCCCGGGTGATCGGGGGGGCTGGCCGGGCCGTCCACCTCGCGCGATGCCGCCAATGGCGTACATTCTGTCGGCTCCGCCCTGGGGATTGTCACCGCGGGAGCCGAGCCAGGAGGCAGATGCAGGTTCTCGAACGTCTCAGTGTCGCGCCCGAGGCCAGCTGGTACAGCCTTCGCGGCGACTACCAGGGCCCTGCCGAGCGCTACGTCGTGAGCACTCCCCAGAGTCGCGCGATCTGCAACCGCCCCGAGCTACTCGGTGTCGACTTCAATCTGACGCTGCACGACGGCATGACCGCCGCCTTTCGGACCGCGCCGTTCCGGGAGCTGATCGAAGGCCACCCCGCGGCGGGGGTCTGTGTCGTCAACTTCCTCCGCGGCGGGCTCAACTTCGAGATCCGACGCGCCCTGCACAGCGCCTACGGCTTCAACCGCCACCCCTCCGCCTTCATGAGCAGCCAGCGCTTCCGCAGCGAGGAGGGCCGCTGGGGGGTCAAGGAGGACATGTACCGCAAGCTGGACATCCCCCGGGACGCGGTGCTCGTGATGGGGGACGTGGTGGCGACCGGGGTCACCATGGAGAACGGCCTGCAGGTGATCCTCGACCACCTCGTGGAGCTCGGCTCGTCGGCCCGTGCGCTCGTCTTCTTCACCATCGGCTGCCACAAGGCTGAGAAGGTGCTCGAGGAGCTCGACAGCAAGCTCCGCGCGGCATTCCCTGCCTACGAGCGGACGATCCTCGTCTACCTGGAGGCGAAGTTCCGCCTCGTGGACAGCAAGACGCCGCTGAAGATCGGCATCCCCGGGACCGATCTCATCCGCCGCGGCGCCTTCATGACGCCTGAGCTGGAGGCGTCCCAGTACGACGATCCCGCCTCCCTGATGGAGCGTTGCGTCATCTACGACGCCGGCTCCCGCGCCTTCGACATCCCCCACTACTGCGAGGACGTCATCGAGTACTGGGAGACCACCGCCGGCTTCGCCCGGGAGGGTTGGACGCTGCGGGAGGCGCTGGACGAGCGTTGGCCCGAGCGTCTCCGGGGGACTGAAGAGCAGTTCTTCGCCCTGCGCCAGGAGTCCTGGCGGGGCGTGGGAGAGGACGAACTCCGCAGGCTGTACCACCAGCTCCTCGACTTCTGGGCCCAGCCCGCCGGGAGCGCCGAGCTGGCGGATCTCTGCGCCCGCCGGCTCGCCACCCTGCGGGACGTCGGCGGACTGGAGGGCTGAATGGAACCGTTCGACGCCCACCATCTGGGTATTCGCCCGGAGCACCTCGAGGGCAACGGCGGCCGGGGGCGCGTGATCTTCGTGCCGGGCTCCCTCGCCCGCACCCAGCAGATCGCCGAGCACTTCGACGGCCTCGAGGTCCACACCAACCCGCGGCGCCTGGACGTCCACCTGGGCCGGCTGCGGTCCAACGGCCAAACCGTCGACGTGGCGGCGGTGCCCACCGGCATGGGGTGCGCCTCCCTCGGGATCGTGCTCACCGAGCTGATCGAGCTGGGCGGCCGCCGCTTCCTCCGCGTCGGCTCGGCCGGCACCCTCCAGCCTCAGGTCTCCGTCGGCGACCTCGTCGTGGCCACCGCCGCGGTGCGGGACGAAGGCGCGTCCGACGCGTACGTGCCGGCGGAGGTCCCGGCCGTCGCCCACAGCGACTGGATCGTCGCCCTCGCGTCGGCGTCGCAGAAGCTGGGCGAGCTGGACCACACCTACCTCGGCCTGGTGCACACCAAGGACTCCCTGTACGGCCGGGAGTTTCCCATGGGGCCCCGCGCCGACGAGAACCGGCGCTACATGGAGCTGCTCCAGCGCATCGGGGTGCTGGCCTCGGAGATGGAGTCCTCGCACCTGTTCCTGCTGTCCACCTCGCGCGGCCCCGACGTCTCGCCCCTGTCCGTCGGCCGCGGCGCCGCCGACGTGATCAAGGCGGGCACCATCCTGGCGGTGATCGGGGACCAGCACGCCTGGGCCCCCTCCGACCTGGCTCAGGAGACCGAGGCGCGGGCGGTCCGCGTGGCGGTGCAGGCCGCCCTGGACCTGGTCGCGTCCGAAGACGGCCGGGCCGGCGTCATCTCCTGATCGGGGACACCGGGCGTCTTCGGCCTGACCCAGCTGGCACGGAACGTGAGGGAAGGGGGGGCATGCGAAGCGCCGCGCTCCTTGTCCTCGCCTCGGTCCTCCTGGGGTGCCCGCCCGATCCGGTGCCCCAGCCTGGTGGATCGGGCCCCTACTCGGCGGCGATCGGGAGCGATCCTGACTTCTCAGAGCCTCACGCGCGCATCCAGGTGCGCACCTGGCTCTCCTTCGGTGAGACCTCCCTCCAGGGGGCGTTCGCGGACGGTCCCGCGCTGCGAGCCCACGTGGAGACGGAGCGCATCGGGAACTGCCGCCTCATGGAGCACAGCCCGAGCAGCTGCCCCCCCGACTGCTCCCCCGGTGAGCTGTGCGTGTCTGGCGAGTGCCTCGCGTGGCCCGATCGGGTCGACCGGGGCGACATGGAGTGGAGTTGGCCTGACGGGGAGCAGACGGTCTCACCCGACTCGCTCCTGGGGTACTACGCCACCGGAAGCGCTTCGACCGCGGGGGAGGTCACCCTGACCGGGGACGGGCTCGCCCTCCAGGCCTCGATCATCGAGCCGGCGGACGCCACCGGGAGCTGGGAGCAGGCGCTCGCCAACCGGGGGGACGCGGACGGGGTGCTGCGCTGGAGCAACCCGGTCCTCGACGCCCGCGTGCGACTGCACATGACGGACTGCGTCGGCAGCCACGGCGGCCTGAGCGCGGCCGAGATCGAGTGCGAGGGGCCGGACACCGGCGAGCTCGTAATCCCCGACTCGTTCCTCACCCTCCTCGAAGCGGGGGACTGGAGCCATGGCGAGTGCGGGAGCCACACCTTCGACCGCTACCACGCCGCGGCCCCCGAGGGGGACACGACGGTTCGCTTCGAGACCATCGGCCCCAGCGGCTTCTTCTACTTCCCGGGTCAGTAACCACCTGCGGAGCTGCGACCCCCCGAGCGCCCGCTTGTAGAGCCAGGTGATGTAGAGGAAGCGGGCGGCTCCCCGACTCCCCCGTCATCCTCGTCGTCGTCCACTGTGGTCGATGTGGAAAACCTTCGATTTTCCAACGGGTTGTGGGGAACTCGAAGAGTTCTCCAAGG
>PVBE011518845.1_pt1 | contig 14501 bp, 14 predicted proteins | sample 1631181 | NCBI WGS metagenome assembly PVBE01 (sample SAMN08397723, study PRJNA350692) | Marine metagenome, whole genome shotgun sequencing project. | isolation source: water | place: Pacific Ocean | collected 2012-04
CCTCCAACGTCCGGGTGCCCTTGGGCGGCTTCACCAGGAGCTTCGCCGACGTCATGTCGGCGGAGAGCACGTAGCCTGGGACTCCATGGAGCATGGGCTCTCCGGCAGCCTCCAGGGCTACGTTGCGGGACCGCGGCCCAGCGCTCGCCAGCTGCAAGCGAAGCGCAAAGGACCGCGTCTCACCCGGCTGGAGCTCGACGCGGGTGGGCTTGTTCCAGGGCTTCTTCGCCGCGTCGAGGCGCGGCATTCCGCGCTGTCCGTCGGTGCAGGGCCAGGGCGTCTCCGGATTCTCCGCAAAAGCCGGGTAGGTCTGCTTCAAAGACTCGGACATGCTCAGGAACGGCCACTGTGTGTTGTTGGCCCACTCCTGCGCCCAGGCCTCGTAGTCTTTCGGGCTGCGGACCACCAGCTCGCCGCGCATCGCGCCGTGGCCGGCGCCGCAAATCTCGGCGCAGACGATCTCGTATCGCCCCTTTGTGGTGGCCTCGAACCAGCCGCTGATCTCACGGCCCGGCACTGCGTCCTGCTTGAGCCGCATCGCCGGCACGAAGAACGAGTGCAGCACGTCCAGCGAGGCCAGCTCGAACCGCACCACCTCACCGACGGGCACGTGCAGCTCGTTGATGGTGTCGAAGTCGTCGGCGGTGTCGAGGGCGCCGTCGGGCCCGGCGTAAGTGAAGCTCCAGACGAACTGCCTGCCGGTGATGCGCACAAGGCGCTCATGGGGCGGCACCTCGCCCTTGACCCTCTGCCAGGTGTGGTGGCTCCGGACCTCGATGACCAGGTCGAAGACGAGCACCACGGCGGCGGGCACCAGGACCCACATGCAGGCGCGCAGGGTGTCGGCAGGCATCCAGGACGCCCGGACGCCCTCCTTTCTGCGGCCGCGTACGAGGAAGTAGACAAGCAACGCCTCGGTGGCCACGAACCACGCGGCGATGATCCACCAGATGAAGACGATGAGGCTGTCGATGTCCGACCCGAAGGTCGAAACGTTGATTGGTAGGTCGGTTGGCATTTCCGGCGCCCCGCAGTGCACCGGGCGCGCCGAACTGCCAGGTCCTGTTTCCTGGGGGCCTAGCGCGCCGGCGTCACCGTCAGGTATCAGAATCTTCGCCCGCGTCACCGCGCGGTGCCACAAACCCGGCTTTTTCGTCCTCCCCACCCCAACGCGAGTGCAGCGCTTTGCCCAGACTGAGCAGCCGGCCGGCCTCGCCGGAAGCCTCCCAGGCGGACTGGAACGCCTCGCACCGCTCGGCCACCTCGGCCATCGCCTCCGCCGGCAAGGCGTTCATGGCCATTGGATAGAGGATCTGGTCCTCCTTGAGGATGTGCTGTCGGAGGTGGCCGCGCAGCGCGCCCGCTGTGTGCACAAGCTCGCCAACCTCGGGCGGCGACCACCCTCCCGTCGCCTGCGCGCTGGCGACGATGACGCCGGTCATCTGCCGCCCCTCGTCGTGCTCGGCGAGCATCACGGCCAACGGCCCGCCCCCCAGCGGGAAGCCGCATGACGCCATCACGTCGAACAGGACCTGCTCCTCCTTGGCGTGGTGGCCTCGGTCAGCGAACTCCTGGATGAACTCGGTGAAACGCGCGAGGTCGCCGCGCTCCACGGCGGCGCCGGCGGACAGCTCGTTGGCGCACAGCAGGAGGGAGTCCAGCACCCGCTCGATCAGGCGGTGCTCGGTCATCAGCAATTGGATAGGGTCCATGGCCCTGGGGACCTACAAACTGCGTGCCTGGACCGCTGCTAGACCGCCCGGAGGCGGTCTAGTCGTTGATGTCGGCCACCGAGGCGTCCAGACAGATGCGCGTGGACGGCCGGAACCCCGCGTGCCGGAAGAACGACATGAGCTCTCCCTGCTCCCAGTCGACCTCCGTGCGCAGGGTGCTGATGTTCAGGGCGTTGAGGTTCATGGCCAGCTGCCGGAGCAGGGCGCGGCCCACCTTCTGGCCGGCGAAGCCCGCGGACACACCGATGGCGTCGAGCAACGCCACGGGCTCCGGGATGCCGAACTCGCCGTAATACAGGCGGCCCATGAGGAACCCGGCGTGCGCCCCGTCCACCTCGGCGGCCAGCGAGATGCGCACGTCGCTGTCGACCACGCCCTCCTCGAGCTTCCTCGAGTAGAAGCCTGGCCGGGCGAGGCCCGAGTGCTCCTGGTCGATGGCGACCACCCAGCCAAGATCGGACGGTTCGAGCTGACGGACGACGACGTGGTCTGTGTCGAGGACGCCCAGGCCGAGGTCGAGGTCGGATTCCATGGCCCGCTTCCGTCCGCAATCGGCATGCCGGACCGGGCCGTGCAACCGAACCGGCCCGCCGGATGAACTCCTCCAGCCTGCTCGCGGCGTCGCTCCTGCTCGCCCTGGCCCTCGCCGCCGCAACCGCTGCCCCCGTCATTCGGGGCCCATCCGGCGCTGTGGCCCGTGGCGCGACCGTGTATGCCCGGCACTGCGCGCGGTGCCACGTGCGCGCTCCGATCGCGAGCTCCTTCTATGGCGATCTGGGGCCTTCCGGTTACGTCTGGCCGGACGCCCAGGCGCTGTACGACGTCATCCGCACGAAGATGCCCAAGGACCGCCCCGGGGCCCTGCCCCGCACCGACGTCCTGGCCGTCGCCGCCTGGATCCTGGCGAAGAACGAGGTCCTGCCCGTCGATGGCCGCCTGTGGGAGCGGGACCTGGCGGAGCTGCGCATCGGCCGGGTCGTCGAGCTGAACTGGGGTGCGCCTGCGCCGCCGCGCTAGGAGGCGGAGAGCTGGGTCCTGCGATAGGCGCCGAGCAGGGCCGCGCCGACCGCGCCGGCGAGGATGGCGTCCGCGTGGGTGCGCAGCTCGAGCTCGAGCTTGACCCGGCTCTTGCGCTGGGCGTCCTTGGCCATCACCTCGCGGATCGCGCCCACGAGGCCCTCGTCCGCCGACAGCCCGCCGGTGAGCATCACCACCCCGTCCGCCCGGATCTTGCGCAGCAGCGCGACGAGGCGGGCGGCGATGGACAGGTGGATGCCCTTGAGGATGTTGGCCGTGCTCACGCCTCGGGCGACCATGTTGATGACGTCGGTCTCGGCGAGGACCGCGCAGATGCCGCTGACCCGCTCCGGGGCGTCGGCGCTCGCCGACAGCGGCCCGACGTCCTCGAGGGGGACGCCCAGGTAGCGGGCGATGTTCTCCAGGAACTGGCCGCTGCCGCTGGCGCACTGGCTCGTCATGCGGTGGGAGAGCACGCGGCCCCGCTCATCCATGCGCAGCGCCCGGGCGTGCAGGGCGCCGACGTCGATCACCGCGCGGGCCTCCGGCTCGAAGAACAGGGCGCCCCGGGCGTGGGCCGTCGGGGAGTAGAAGTGCCCCGTGCGCCACCCCACGGCGTCGCCATCGCCGGTGCTGGCGATGTAGTCGAGGCCGGAATCGTTGATCTCCTCCCCCAACGGCGGATCGATGCCCGCCCGGGTGAGGGCGCCCTGGTACTCCGACAGGGCCACCTCGGCCACCTCGCGCCGCCGCAGCCGCTGCGCCCCGCTGGCGAGCAGCTCCGCCCCCACCGGCCCGCCTGCGTCGCTGCGGACGACGGCGACCTTCACGCCGCTGGCCCCCGGGTCCACTCCCACCGTGTGCATCACCGTGCTCATGCCGCCGCCTCCACGCTCGATCCGAGCAGACCGGCGCGGCCGCCTCGGTGGTCGTCCAGGGCGAACATCGCCGCGCCAAGGGCGCCCATGTAGATGCTGTCCGGGTCGGCGTTGAGGGTGATCTCCTCGCCGTAGTGCTCGTCGACGAGCTCACGGAGGATCTTCGTGGCCATGGGGTTCTTGCAGACACCGCCCGTGAAGGTGAACTCGTCGCGGATGCCGCCGGACCGGGCGAGCAACGACATGGCGCGCAGCATGATCGCCCGATGGAGCCCGGCGAGGATGTCCTCCCGGGACTGGCCCAGCGCCAGGCGCTCGCGCAGCTCCGCCCCGGCGAACACGGTGCACGTGCTGTTGACCCGCACCTTCTTGCGGGCCTGCAGCGCCAGCGGCCCGAGCTCGTGAAGCCCCAGGTTGAGCTCGTCGGCGATGTACCCCAGATAGCGCCCGCACCCGGCGGCGCACCGGTCGTTCATCTGGAAAGAGGTGACCACCCCGTTGGCGTCCACCTGGATCGCCTTGGTGTCCTGCCCGCCGATGTCCAGGGCGGTCCGGGTGCCCGCGAACGCACGGTGGGCCCCGCGGCCGTGGCAGAGGATCTCGCTGCGCACGCACTGCTTGGGGAAGGGCAGGGTCCTGCGGCCATAACCGGTGCCGACGAAGGCCACCTCGTCGATCTCGACCGCCACGGCGTCACGCACCGCCTGGTCCACCGCCTGATCGGCCCCGATCCGCTCGCTCGCCTTGGCCAGCAGATCGGCGAAGCCCTGCGCCGGCGGGCGCGTCTCCACGTCGAGGATCGCGCGGTCGTACAGGCCCGCGAGCCGCTCGAACGACACGCCGGCCTCCTGGGACGCCCGCTCGGCCCCCTCGAGGTACGCCGCGCCCGCGATGTCGCGAAAGAAGTCGCTGCGCCGCCCGCCGCCGCCAAGGAACAGCTCCGCAGCGGTCTCGTGCATCTCGTCGAGCACCCTCTCCGCCGGCGGCCGGTACTCCGCCCTGCGCTCCTGCAGGTGCGGCTGGTCCAGGAGTCCGAGGACCTCCTGCCTCAGGTCGGCCAGCTGCACCACGTAGGTCTCGAGGCGGAAGGCGTTGAGCAGGGGGCCGGTGTCGACGGCGTCGCCCACGGCCCGCCGAAGCAGCTCGAACCGGGCAGAGGTGACGGCCTCCTGGCGCGCCACGAGGCAGGCCACCTCGTAGTTGCTCCTGCTGTTGGTGATCCCACGGCCGAGGATCTCCCCCTCCTCGTCGAGGAGGATCGCCTTGGTGGTCGTCGATCCGAGATCGATACCGACGACCGCCTTCATGCCGCCACTCCCGCGCCGTCCATGCGCGCTTGGAGCACCTGGAAGTAGCTCTGCAGCCGATTGTCGATGTTGGACACCCCGAAGTAGCGAGGATCCACCAGGTCGGACTCGATGAAGCCGCCGGGCACGCCGGTGCGCTCCTCGATCTCCCGGAGGATCAGCAGCTGGCCCGCGGAGAACGAGTTGCAGGACTTGACGCTGTGGATGAGGAAGCCGTCCGCCGAGTACTCCCGGACGTACTGCTCGATGAGGTCGATGCGGCTGGGCAGGCCCAGGTTGGTGTAACAGCCCAGGCAGTACTCCGCGAGGCTGTCCAGCGGCCGCTCCGGGTCATGGCGGAAGCCCTGGTCGTACAGCCCGCCCACCCGCGTATAGGTGCTGGCCACGGACACTGCGCCTTCCCGCGCGAACATCCGCCAGAAGTCCCGGAAGTGGGTCCAGTTGGGCGGCCCCTCCACGACGATCCGGAACCGCTCGTCGGCGGTGCCGTCCGGGGTCATGGGCCCCTGCTTGGCGGCGAGGCGAGCCTCCACCTCCTGGCGCAGCAGGCTGTAGTAGTCCACGGCGTCCTGGCTGCCCCGGAACGCCGTGAAGATGGGCCCGATGTAGAAGACCCCGCCGAAGTAGCCGTCGATGGGCGACGGCCGCTGCTTGCCGGACTCCCAGACCGCGACCAGGTCGTCCTCGGCCTTGGCCGACAGCTCGAGGCGTCGGGACAGCTCGTCCATGTCTAGCGAGCGGCCCGCGAGCTTCTCCAGGGCCGGGATGATCTTGTCCCGGAGCTGATCGACGACGTACTTCCGCATGTCGTCAGTGATCCGGCCCTCGGCCTGGTAGGGCACGTGGAGGAGGACCACTGGGCAGTCGTACTCCTGGCGGAGCAGCTCGAACCACTTCAGGAACGTGAAGCAGCCCGTGTACGACAGGAGCAGCAGGTCCGGCTTGGGCATAGGCAGGCCCGTGGGGCCGACGCCGCCTTGACGCGACATGCCGATGTCGCACTTGACGTAGGTGCAGACGTCCTCGGAGTGGCCCACCCGCTCGGCCTCGGCGATGTAGTCCGCGCTGCGCTGGCGCATGGCGGACTGCAGGGCGTTGATCTCCGGGAGCACCGGCAGCAGCCCCAACGAGCTGATGAGCTCCGTGAGGTTGCCGGGGACGAAGGTGTAGACCACCTTCCGGCCCTCCTGGGGGGCGCGCGCGAGCGCCTTGTAGTGGCTGCCGATCATCGCCTTCTGGCGACGCTGGCTATCGTCCTTTCGGGTCTTGACGGTCACGCGACTCCCCAGAGCTTCACCGAGTCGGAGAAGGCGCCTGCCTGCTCGCGAATCACCTGGAACTGCCCGGTGTTCTCGGCGTACTTGAACCCCGTGTGGGGGATGCCAGCGGCGTCGAGCGCCGTCTCCTGCATAGGTCGATCGAGGAGCGCCGGGTCGCAGAACGAGGGCGCGGCGAACACCACGCCTTCCGCCCGGGTCCGGGCCACATGCGCCACGAGATCGCGGCCCCGGTCCCCGTCCTCGTCGAACCGATAGGCCGCCTCGACGCCGCGCTCCACGTACGCCCTGGCGAGGGCGTCCAGCGGGTCCTCGCCCTCAGCGACGTCGATGCTGCCGGGCACGGAGCGCATGCCGAGCTGGAAGTCGTCAGCGACGATGTCACAGCCGCACCGCTCCAGCGTGCGAATGAGGTTGAGCGGCGGCTGCTCGCAGAACGCCCCCGCCACGACGACGCGCACGTTGTCGTACCGGCGGGAGGTCCGCTCCTTGGCCGCCTTGACGTAGTCGTTGACGAACTGGGCGTGCTCCGCCGCCATCATCGTCGATCCGGCCCGGACGACCAGGTAGGCCTCGGACGCCGGGGCGAGCCAGGGCGCCTCGGCCCGCAGCGCGTCGAGGTCCTCAATGGCGATGCGGCGGTCGTCCTCGTCCAGCAGCGCCTGGCGCATGGACAGATCGGTCAGCGGGCTGGCGCCTCGCTCCACCAGATCGCTGGCGATCCGGCGCAGGTCGGCGGCGTAGAAGCGCCCGCCCAGGGCCGGATCGAAGTCCTGCGGGAGATCGAGGTAGGCGCTGTACCGCTCGGGGAACAGCAGCATCCACATGCCGCCGAGGTTGCGCACCACGTCGCAGATGGACGGGAAGACCATGGCGTCCAGGGCGTCGTAGCCGCCGGACAGGCCCAGCTCTATGACGCTGCGGGGCAGGTGGCAGATGTACGACTGGAAGTAGGAGTCGCCCTTGATGATGTCGACGGCGTCCCCGCCGCCGAACAGCGCCACCGACAGGCAGCCCAGCGCCTCGAACAGGGGCCGCGGGGCGTACACGGGCATGTGCCCGACGGCCATTGCGCCGGGGTTCTCGTCGCGCCAGCGGCGCACGCTCTGAAGCCGCTTGTCGTCGTACAGCGTCTCGGCCCGGCGGAGCAGGTCGTCGAGGGTGGTGGCCCCGCTCAACGGTCCGCCCACACCGGCGGGCGACGCGAGATGAACGCCTCGATGCCCTCGTTGCCGTCGTGGCTGGGCACCACGTGCTCCAGGTACCGGGCCTCGGCCTCGTCCAGCGGCTCGGCGACAGCCTCGAGCACCCCCGAGCCCGAGCGGATCGCCGCCGTGGCCTGCCGCAGGGTCCAGGCGGACAGCGGCGCCAGGGTCTTTCGATACCAGCCCAACACGGCCTCGATGGACTCGGACTCGCCGATGGGGACCGTGAACCCGCACATCTGCGCCGCCTCGGCGTCCAGCTCACCGCCGGTCAGCATCATGCGGTCTGCGAGGGCGCCGCCCAGCCGGAGCGGCCCGAGCGTGGCGAACGCAGGCGGGAACACACCCAAGCGCACCTCCGGGACCGCGAACACTGCGCTGGGTGTGGCGAAGGTCACGTGGCACGCGAGGGCCAGCTCGAACGCTCCGCCAAGGCAGCGGCCTTGGACGACCATCGCCACCGGCACCGGGTTGCGGGCGATCGCGCGCACCAGCGTGTTGAAGGTGGCCAGCATCGCCGGCGCCTCCTCCCGCCGGTGCTCCTCGACGGATGCGCCGAACGAGAAGTTCCGCCCCTGCGCCGTCAGGAGGACGAGCTTGAGGGCCGGCCGGTCCGCGTACTCCGCGAGGCCGGCCGAGATGGCGTCCATCACGGCGCCGGTCAGGACGTTGCCCTTGCCATGGTCGATGTGGATCCGCAGCACGCGGTCGTCCTCGACCAGTGAGCAGCGGACGTGGGCCTTGTCAGGTGTCATGGTCGACCTTCCCCGCCGGACTTGGCCGAGGCAGGCAGCACCTGGGCGATCAGGGCCTCGTCGGCGCGTGCGCCTTCGGCCACCAGCTGGCGGTAGCGCACGAAGTCGATCTCCCGGTCGCCCCGATCGCCGAAGTGGAACGCAGGGAAGCCTGCGGCCGCCTCGGTGTTCATGTTCAGCGACAGCCAGGACCGGTTGGTCTCGCTGTTCATCTGCCAGTGGGCCAGCTTCTTCTTGCGCAGGCTCTCCAAGGTCTTGCGGGTGCAGTCAGGGAACGTGTGCAGCAGCTGGGTCGCAAGGTGGTCGACGGCCGCGTCCAGCTGCGACAGGTCGACGGTCAGCTCGGAGGCCGTGGCCTTGGCGGCCTTGGCCTCGGCCCCGGTCCGCCACTCGCCGTGGACCACCCGGCCCAGGTCGTCCAGCCAGCGGTCCGTGATGACCCGCGGGTTGGCGACAAAGTCGCCGGTCGCGGTCTTGTGGACCGGCGCGATCTCGTTGATGAGACCTAGCCGGAGCGCCTTGTGGGCCGACCACGGCTGACCGCACAGGGCCAGCGACTCGGCCGCCTTGGCGAAGCCGACGTAGTGATCCAGGAAATCGGTGGAGCCGCCGTCCGGGGCGGAGCCGTGGACCGGGCCCGCCTGGCCGAACCGGGCGTGATCGCCCGCGATCGAAAAGTCGCAGGCCATGCCGATCTCCTGGCCCCCGCCGATGCGCATGCCGTTGACCCGGCAGATCACCGGCCGATCACACAGGAGGATCGCCGTGACCATGTCGTTGAACAGCCGCATGTACTGCAGGTACTCGAGCGGCCTGTGGGCGTAGTACGTGGCGTACTCCGCCGTGTTCCCGCCCGTGCAGAACGACCGGTCGCCGGCGGCGGTGAACACCACCACCACCGCTTGCCGATCCATGGAGGCCTTCCGGAACGCAAGGATGATCTCCTTGACCGCGGCCGTCGTGTACGAGTTGAGCTGGGCCTCGTTGTCCAGGCTGATCCACACCTGGTGCAGACCGTCGGCCACGTCTCCCTGCCGGGTCGTGACCGGCCGGGTCTCGTATCCGATGTGACGGAATTCGTAGCCGGGAAGCAGGTTGTGATCGATGAGCTCTGGCATCGTCTCTCCGGGGCTTGCGTCAGGCGCGGGGGTCCATGACGACGCGCCGCTTCAGCGCGCCGGAGGACATCTCCGCGAGGTGGTCGTTCACCGCGGACATCGGGCGGTGCTCAATGAAGGGATCGAGTCGGACGACGCCGTCGTAGACGAGCCGTAGGACGTCGGGATAGGCCTCGGGCGGACAGCCCCAGGTGCCGATGGCCTGGGCGTCGAGCGCCATCAGGTTGGACAGCCGCAGCTCGACCTTGTCGAACGTGTAGCCGACCACGACCATCGTGGCCGCCCGGCCCAGGAGCGAGTACGCCAGCTGCTGGCCGGCGGCGTTGCCGCTGCACTCGAAGACCCGCCAGTTCACCGAGGGGGCGTCGAGCTCGCCGAGGATGGAGCGGACCTCGCGGCGGACCTCCCGCGGTCCCCGGCCGGTGACGTCCACGCCGCAGTGCAGCCAGCTGGACAGCCCCTCGAGGCGGCCGGCGTCCACATCGCATGCGATGACGGTGGCGCCCTTGGCCCTCGCGATCTGGGAGACGTAGCCGCCTACGCCGCCGGCGCCGACGACGAGGGCGACATCCTCGCTCTTCAGCCCGGACCGGTGCACCGCCTGCCACGCCGTGGAGACGGCGTCGGCGACGACGGACAAGGATCGCCGGTCGATGTTGGCGGGCGCGTCGTCGATGGGCACGAGGAAGCGGGCGGGCACCACCATGTGGCTGGCGAAGCCGCCGTCCAGGTCGTTGCCGGGCATGCGCTGGGTGGGGCAGGCGTTGGCCCGGCCGGCCGCGCACCAGGCGCACTCGCCGCACGGCAGCACGGCGGGCACCAGGACCTGCCGGCCGATCAGGGCCTGCGGACCGGGATCCTGCGAAGCGTTCACGACCGTGCCGACCACCTCATGGCCCAACACGAGGGGCAGCTCGTGGTTGGGCCGCACCTCGCCCGAGGCGTAGCCGAGGTCCGTGTGGCAGAGGCCGCATGCCGACACCTCGACGACGGCGTCGCCGGGCCCGGGTGCCGCGAGGGCCCCGTCGCGGCGGACCAGCGGCTCGCCGGTAGCCTCCAGCACGTAGGCACGCCGAAGGATGTCTGACGACGGGTCGCTCATGCGCAGGGCCCTGTGCAGACCTCATGCCTGACGGCTGAGCCCTGTATCACAAGGGTTTTCCGTGGGGGCGTTACGCCGCCGGAAGGTTCTTGCGGCCCAGGTTACCCGTCGGTGACTGCCTTTGCGCCTTCCTCGCCGTCGCCGCCGGCCGCCTCCTCCCGGAACCTCGCGAGCAGCTGCTCTGCGATGTCCTCCGGCGCCGGCTCGTCCGGCAGCCGCCCAAGCGTGTCCACCGTGGTCCGTATTTGCGCCAGGTACTCCCGGCACTTCGAGCACATGCCCAGGTGCATCTCCAGCGACAGCCGACGCCGCAGCGTAAGCGTGCCCTCGAGGTAGTCGGTGACGAGCTCGGTCAGTTCCTGACAGGACAGCATGGGTTCTCCGAGCGGCGGGCGTGTTCATCGTACACATCGCGCCGACACGACATGAGTCCCCCCGGGCGCAAGTACGTTACACGCAGATCTCACCGCCCGGGCTCGGCCGGTCCGATCAGCTGGCCGCTCCACGCCAGGCCCGCGGTGATCTGCACGCCCGTCGGGAAGTCCTCGCCCGCCAGGAGCCAACGGACGCCGGCGTCGGCGGACAGCCCGCCGGGCAGCGCGGCCAGGACCCCGACCGTCGCCGTCGTCAGCCTCCGCTTTCCCACGGGAAACCCGAAGCCGTCTTCGATGGGATCGAGGCCCCGCAGATGGTCCGCCTCGACCTTGAGATGCAGCCACCGGACCGACTGCGGGGCTGGGCGGATGCCCACCTGTCCCCACGCCTCCACCTCGTCCGCGAAGAACCGGTCGAAGTCGGGATTGTCGTCCCTCACCCGGTACGTCACCCGACCCTGCAGCCAGCCGCGTTCACCCAGGGACAGACCTGAAAAAACGTCGAGCTCGTGGTCGGTCTGGCCCTCGCTGATCGGGACCACCAGCGATCCCACCCGCGGCGGATCCGCCGTGGGGAGCTTCACGCGGTACCGGATGGCCGCCGGCCACCAGCCCCCGGGCGCCGTGAGCTGGAGGCCCACCCGGATGTCGCCCAGGCCGTTGCTGGGCACTGGCTGGTTGGCCTCGCCGAAGCCGGAGGCCTTCTCCTGCACGCGGACGGACTGCACCGGCAGCTGGCCGTACACCTCGATCCAGTCGGTGATCCCGACATACAGGTCGGTGAACGCGCCCAGCGCGGTCAGCGTCTGATCCGAGGCGCAGTCCCCACCGAAGCGGATCGGATCACCGGGCCGGACCGAGCCCGGACCCCCGCATTCGGTGAGCCCGATGCCCTCCTGTTGGGAGTTCGCGAACCGCTCCGACGTGCGCCAGAACACGCCGGACTGGCGCAGGTAGACGCCGCCCGCCGGCCGCTGCCAGGCCTCGGACAGGGCAGAGGCGGGGGCCAGGACCGAAGCGAGCACGATCGCGGATGCTGCGGACGCCGAGCGGGTCACCGATCGGTCGACGACAGCTCCACGACCCGCCCATCGTCCAGGCGGCGGTCGAACGCCGCCGTCCATGCGGCCTGCTGGGGGGCCGGGTGATCCGGGGAGACCGCGATGGGCTCGTGGACGACGACGACCTCGACCCCGTCGAGGGCATCGTTGATGACTGCGAACGCGCCCTGCAGGCCCTCTTGCATCGCCGGGTACGGATAGCCGCGGATGGTGTCCCCTTCGAACTGCACGAACACCATTTGCTTGGGATGGAAGCGGTCGTCCGGCACCGGATCCGTGCCGAAGAAGGTCGAGTCGTTGGTCCGGAAGTCGTTGTACGGGTAATCCCGGTAGTCCCGCGGCCAGCCCGTGTCATCCGAGACGACGCGCGTCGACGGATACAGCTCCTTCCAGCGACCCCAGGTCGTCTCGACCACCGGGGCCAACGAAGGCATCAGGTCGGTCCCACGGGCGTCACCGCAGACCGCCTTGCGCTGGAGCTGGCTCCACAGGCTGTCCGTCGCGTGGTCGTACATGACGAGGTTGCTGTTGTACAGGCGCCCGCTGGTCCCGAACGTGCGGTTCGGATCCACGAACGCCAGGCCCGAGCCGGTCAGCGGGCAATACGTAATGCTCACGAAGCCCCCCCCGGCGTGATCGTTGACGATCTCGTGCCAGAACATCGTGTTGTGGGACACGGCCGACGGCTTGCCGTCCAGGAGCAGACCTACGACCAGATCCTCGTCCAACAGGTAGTCGGCGCCCGGGTCGTCGGCGGCCACCCAGGGGGGCGCCTCGCCCGCTGCGGGGGGCCGGCCGGTCACCGGGATTGAGGGGATCCCGTCCTTCGGCGGACCTCCACCCCGGATCTGGTCCCTGGGGACGTCGCAGCCGCCACCGGGCTCGATGCCGCCCGACGCGATCGGGGCGCCGCCCCACACCTGCGCGCCTCGGTGGTGTACCGAGTAGGCGAACCAGAACAAGGTGTACGCTGGCCGCTGCCGGAGCGCGACCCCCTCCTCCTCCAGCGATCCCGAGATCGCGCGACCCAGCGCATCGAAGGCGCTGCCGGTTGCAGAGTCGACCATCACGGCGTGGGAAGGGAGCTCGGGCGGGGGGTCGGGATCGGGGCCCGGATCGACGTCGGGATCGGGGTCCGGATCGGTATCGGCGTCCGGGTCCGGGTCCGGGTCATCACCCTGTCCCGGGGTCGGCGCCGGGTCCTCGTCAGCGCCTGGCCGACCGTCCCCTGCGCCCGGTTCGTCGAGATCGCCGTGGCCGGTCGAGGCGGCGCCCGATCCTCCGTAACCGTCCCCACGATCTCCGCCCGACGGGCTGCAGGCGATCAGCAACCCCGCCAGCAGCAGGGCGATTGGGCCATTGGGCGAGACGGTTGAGGGAGTGGGTCGGCGCTGGATCATCGGGAGTCCTCCGGGCTGTGTAGCCGCAAGTCTCGGGGGACACCGATTCGTTACACGGGATCTCCGCCGGCGGATCTGATGAAGCTCTGACGGACATAGGAGACGTCGCCTGCCGCGACGAGCTCGGCGCAGCGAGCGAGCACGGTCCGGGTCTCCTCGACGCTGATGTCGAGCTCTCCCAGGATGCCCGACGCCTGGCCGAGGCCGACCACCAGGAGCCGCCGCTTGAGGTCCGCGACGAGGTCGGCGAGAGCCCGACGCTCGTCCTCCGACGAGGCGACCTCGAAGCCGGCGGCGCGGAACAGGTCTTGGTAGCCCGCGGCCGACAGGGCATCGCCCAGGCAGGTCCAGGGCGCGACGACGCTGGCGATCTCCTCGGGCAACTCGGCCTCGACCGCCATGTCGGAGATGCCGAGCGTTCCCCCCGGACGGAGCACGCGGGCCATCTCGCGGGCGACGAGCTCCTTGTCGTCGAAGGTGCTCACCGCGCATTCGCAGATCACCGCGTCGAAGCTGGCGTCTGCGAACGGCAGCGCCCGGGCGTCGCCCTCGACGAACCGTGCGCGGTCGGCGAGTCCAATGAGCACCGCCTTGGATCGGGCCGAGGCGACGTTGTGCGGGCCGAAGTCCAGGCCTACGACCTGGACATTGTGGTTCGCAGCCATGTCCAACGCCGTGACGCCGAGACCGCTGGCCACGTCCAGCACCCGCCACCCTCGCCGAAGCCCGAGCGACCCGATCAGCCGCCGCGACAGGTCACGCCCACCTGGATGGAAGTGCTCACCGAGCACCTGTCGGACGATGTCGCGCTGATAGAACTCGGCGCAGCAGGCGGCGGCGTCGCTCATGGCCGACCCCCAGGTCGCCGCACGGCGTTGTACTCGCAGAAGGACACCGGATTGCCGTCGCGGTCGGCGACGTGCACGCAGCAGCCGTCCACGCGGTCCTGGTCGAACGTGTACGCGTCCATGAACGGCTTGATTCCGATGGCGAACCGGTCGCTCAAGGCCGCGGTGCTGTCGAACCGGTCGGTGACGGAAGCGACGGCCTCGGCGGTGCCGGGGCGCCCCCAGTCAGCGTAGGCCGGCAGGTAGCGGGAGATGGGCAGCAGCTCGGAACCCGAACGCAGGGCCAGGGCCATGCTGAAGCAGTTGGGGTCGCCGCAGGGGATCGGCGTGAAGTCGGCGTCCACGAAGAGCCCGTCGGTCTGCCGCTCGAGCGCACGGACCACGTCGGCGACCGTGGCCCTTCGGACGAGCCGGGGGTTGTCGTAC
>PVBE011290608.1_pt1 | contig 14499 bp, 15 predicted proteins | sample 1631181 | NCBI WGS metagenome assembly PVBE01 (sample SAMN08397723, study PRJNA350692) | Marine metagenome, whole genome shotgun sequencing project. | isolation source: water | place: Pacific Ocean | collected 2012-04
AAGAACAACAAATTACAATACAAGCATCGGGTGGATTAAGTGAGGCTGATATTGAAAAAATGGTTAAAGATGCAGAAGCAAACAAAGAAGCAGACAAAAAGAAAAGAACAGATGTTGATACTAGAAACCAAGCTGACGCACTTGCTGACGCAACAGAAAAAACTCTTAAAGAACACGGTGACAAAGTTTCTGTAGAAGACAAAGCAAAAATAGAAACTAGTCTAGCCGACTTGAAAGAAGCACTTAAAGGAACTGATGTTGACTCTATAAAAAGTAAAACAGGTGCCCTTACAGAAGCATCAATGAAACTTGGTGAAGCAATATACAAAAGCCAACAAGAACAACCTAAACCAGAAGCTGAACCAACTACAGAAACAAGTAAAGATAATGTTGTTGATGCTGACTTTGAAGAAGTTAAAGATAAAAAGGAATAAACTATGTCAACTGATATACAAACATTAACAAAAGAAAAAGTAAAACTTGATGAGCCAGGGTTGTATGATGTTATTTTTTTAAATGACAACATTACAACACAAGAATTTGTAGTTAGAGTATTAAAACAAATATTTGGCAAAACACAAGAACAAGGTGAAGCTATCATGAAAAAAATACATAACGATGGACAAGGCATAGTAGGATCTTATGTTCATGAAGTAGCTGAACAAAAAGGAATCGAGACTACATTACTAGCACGACAGGAAGGAATGCCACTGCAAGTAAAAGTTAAAAAACAATGAACTTAAAAGACTTTGTATTGCAAAATCAAGAAATAATTGAATTTATAAATGATCGTGTTGGCGGAGATGAAACAATAGACAAGTACTACGGTACACTTGATTATGCTACTGCGAGATTTCACACAATATTAGTTAAAATATCACAAGACAAAATACTAGAAGCAGACAACGAAAAAGAAGTAATTGACTGTTTTAATGCTATACAAGACTTTTATAAAAATGTTCAACGATACAGATTCTGGCCTAAAATAACACGCCCTTTTGTAAAACTAGTAATACACGGTATTGGTACACGCAGAATTCCTAAAATAAAAAAGCTACTAGAAAAAATCAATAATTAATAGTATGGAGAAGCTCGAATGGAGTACATTTGCAATACCACACGGATATTTTAGAAAGTATTTGATTTTAATGATATTTGCTTTATGGTTTTTGCCTGGAATACTAGGCATTAGATTTACTATAATGGGTTATGCTTTAAATTACTTTTGGGCAGACTTTATGTTTTATATGTGGTATAAAACTAAAAGAGTAAACGAAGAATACATAAAAAGACGAAACAGATTAAAAAATTGGAGGGATGACGATGAAAGCGATCGTATGGAGTAATGTTGGTTGTACCTGGTGTGAAAAAGCTAAAGGTTTACTAGAACAAAAAGGTATTGAATACGAAGAACGAAGTTTAGCAAAAGAATGGAAAATACAACAGTTATTAGAAGCAGTACCTGGTGCTAGATCTGTACCTCAAATATTTGTAGACGACAAATATGTTGGTGGATATGACGAACTTGTAGATCACCTTAAAAAATAATGAACTTTTTAATTACTAATGATTCCGATTATAAGAATGATTATAATTTAAACGAAATTAATTACAAAAACTTTAAAATACTTTTTGACAACAACTGGCATAGTGAAACTAACAGTATATCAAAAGGTACATCAAATAATTTTTGTACAATTAAATTTGGTGATACTATTAATATAACACACAACGAAGTAAGAGACTTTCCACTTTGGTATAATGAAAGTACCTGTAGTAATTTTATAAAACTAGACAACTACGTTCCTGCTGATGGAATATTAAAACACGACAACAAATGGCATTTAACATATAAAAAAGATTTTTATGAACAACCAGAATCCTGTGGATGTGGTAGATCAACAGTTGGAAGATGTGTTGGTTGGCATAATTTAGATGAAGATGAATATGCAGTTGCACTAATTAAAAAAGTATTGCTTGATAACACAAAAGCATTTCTTAAAGACAATACACTAGACATACTAGTACCAAACAACAACGGATTGGATACATTAACAGTTAGAAGTGTATTAGATTATTTAGACGCTGACTACAAACTATTTGATATTAAAAAATTAGATTATAAAAAATTACAAAATACACTAGAAAAAGACTACTACGGCTTTAACCAAATACAAGAATTTGAATCTCCTAAATGTGTTATTACAGGATTCTATGGAGATGAATACATTTTAAGAAATCCTTACTACGTTCAAAACATATTAAAAAGTAGAGGACAAGACCTTGTTAAAATATTTGATGATAAACCAGACTGCTATATGAGAAACTTTTTTGATTTAGTTTACAGAGAAAAATGTAAAAAAGTTGAACCAGTTAACGTAGATAAAGTAGGTGAAATGATTTGTAACGACATACAAGTTTGGCACATTAATAACACAATGATTTTTACACCATTTAAAGATAAAAGATTATTAAGTCTTTTGGAATGCGATAGTGATATAATAATTGATCAAATTACTGATGGAAAACTATCTAAAACGGTAATTGAACATTTTAATAAAGACTTATTAAAGCAATTAGACCACAGTAAAAACAACAACGATCCCTCTTGGTTCTGGCAATAAAATATTGACAGTTCCCCAATTCTAGCATATAATAATAGTGTCCCTAAAAGCATAGTGGGAAAGTGACGTGTAATTCGTCCACAGTACTTGCTACCGTATAGTCGGAATGCCACCTAGGGACGTAACGAGCAAGGAGACTCATGATTAGAATAATTCTAATATTATTCTTGGTGTGGACTACCACGGTCCAGGCGGAGATAATAAAAGTAAAAGAACGTGGCGTTGCAGACGATATTATAAAATGTGAATGGGAGAATCAAGACGGTGTTCCTTGTGTCACAATTAGAAAAACAATACCTAATTCAAATGCAATATCAAATAAAGTTTCACCTACAACCATAATAACAAAAAAACAAATCGAAAAGAATAATTTAATAGACTTACCAAAAGTTTTAAAGTTTGTTAATGGTGTTAATATATCACAATCAGGCTCAACTGGGCAACAGGCATCTGTGTTTATGCGAGGTACTAACTCTAATCATACATTAGTTTTATTAAACGGCATACCTATAAATGATTTTTCTACTCCAACAGGACAATACGACTTTGGACAAGACTTTATGTTTAATGTTACACAAATTGAAGTTTATAAAGGAAGTGCTGGTGCTCACTTTGGTGCTGATGCTATTGGTGGTGCTATTAATTTTGTAACTACTGTTGATTATGAGAATAAACTTTCAGTTGGTGGTAACGGTAACAGTGAAACTATACAAGGAAACTATGCAAAAATTATTAATGACTGGCATATAAACATACAAGGTGGAACACACGAATCTGAAACTGTATCAGCATTGTCAGGTGGTACTGAAACAGATGGAACTAAAAATAAATCAATAGGCGTTAATATTATAAAATGGGTTACAGACAAATTAAAATTTAGATCTAGTTTGTTTACACGAAATACTTTTACAGATTTAGATGGACACTCACTAGCCGTTGAAACTGGATTCAGTGATAATTCATTTTACGCTTTTCAAACTGGATTTGATTATACAACTAAAAAATCTGTTAACTCTTTAACACTTCATACACACGAATACGATAGAGTATATGAATCTGACAACTACAATTCTAAGTCTTATACTCTTAGAACAGAACACCAAACTAAAAATTATGGATTAGGACTTGATTACAAATATGATCAATCATTAACTGCTGATGATGATAACGTTGGCTTATTTGGAAACTTTAACTATAACATTTTTTCATTCCATGCAAGAAAAGATAATGACAACGATAGTTATAAAATAGGATTTTTTAAAGAGATAGTACCTAACTTTAATATTAGAGGTAACCATTCAACAGGTTATAAAAATAGAACTCTTTATACATTAGAAGAACAAAGTACTTCAAACGAATTAAGTTTTGATTATAATGATGTTACACTATCTTTATTCCAATCTGATACTGGTGATTTAAACACAGATGGTATAGAACTATCTTATAATATTGACAACTTTACAATATATGGATCACATTTAAACAGTAAGAAAAACGATACCGTTCAATTAAGACGTCCTGAATGGAGTCTTGGAATTATACACAATACAGTATTACCAAATGATTTTAATTTAATTACAAATTATAACTTTAAAGGTGAACACTTAGATATACACAATAGCAATTGGTCAACTATTTCTATGCCTGAAACACATTTATTAGACTTGGGTATAACAAAAAATTATTACAACTACGAATTTGGTGTAAGTATTAACAACTTATTAGATGAAGATTATGAAGCACCACATGGTTTTAATAAAAATGGTAGAAGCTTAAATTTAGTCTTTAAAAGAAGTTTCTAATCTGTTATAATATAGTATGGAATATAAAAATAAAGGATACGGACAAGATTTACAAGGTTGGGGTGAACGTTGGGAACCTAAAAAATCTATAACTGTTGATATGATAGATAAAATGGGTACTGATCTATCAGTAGTAAATGCCGCTAGAGTATCTTACGCAAAAAATAAAAATAAACTTGACGAGAAAGATGAAAAGTTAATTGCATTTTTGGCAAAACATAATCACTGGTCTCCGTTTGCACATACATCATTACAATTTAGAATTAAGGCTCCGATATTTGTTGCAAGACAATTAGTTAAACATCAAGTTGGATTAAGTTGGAACGAGGTTAGTAGACGTTATGTAGACTTTCCGCCCGAAATATACAAACCAGATGAATGGAGAGGACGTCCAATTAATTCTAAACAAGGTAGCGACGGTACAGTTGACCTAGGAAAAACAATAGATCATAATTTAGAAACAACAATGGAAAGTTGTTTAATACTATACAATACATTAATTGATAAAGGTGTAGCACCAGAACAGGCAAGAATGGTTTTACCGCAATCAATGATAACTGAATGGTTGTGGTCAGGTACGTTATATGCATTTGCTCGTGTGTGTAATTTAAGATGTAAACCAGACGTACAAAAAGAAACAAGAGAAGTAGCAGACAAAATTAATTACCACTGTGGAGAATATTTTCCAATTAGTTGGAAATACTTAATTGACAATCATACATAATAGTATATAATATATAACAAATGATAAAAGAAGCACTTATAAAAAAACTAGAAGGCGACGTTGCTAAAATAGAAGCCAATATTGTAACATATCTAAGTAAACCTGCATATGCAATAGCAGAACATATTGACTATATTACTCCTATTGAAAAGGAATTAGAAAAATTATCTGCGGCAAAAGGTAAACTAGTTTCTTTAAAACTTCTCTGTTATACTTTATGGATGATTTTAAGGAAAATGTTTCAATATCAAAAAATGATGTGGCTGCCAGCTACCAGCAGGCGATTGTTGATTCTCTGGTGGAAAAAATGAACAGGGCTGTTTACCAGACAAAATCAAAGACGTGTGTCATTGCAGGAGGTGTTGCTGCAAATAAAACTCTCAGGATCTGTTCACGAGAAAAACTAGCCAATATAAGAATTTTATTCCCAGATTTATCTTTCTGTACTGATAATGGTGCCATGGTCAGTTTTCTTGGGGAGGTAAAATTAAATGCCGGGTATACCACAAATATTGAATTTGGTGCTCAGCCCAATCTGAAAATGGCTACATCTTGAAAATAACCTTCTCTGCTCCAGACCAATTATTCTGGTTGGTTTTCATCCTAAGCATTTTTGTACTGTTCTATACATTTATGGATATAGGTTTTTCAAAAAGGCTTCGACCGATCCTGTTTTTTCGATTTGCGGTTGTTATTTTGCTGGTATTGTTATTTTTAGAGCCGAAAATCGAATTCAATAAAGAAAAAACCAGTGAATTGAACTGGAATATTTACATAGACAGATCTTTAAGTATGTCTTACCATTCTCACCCATCCTCCATTTCATTTGTTTCGGGTATAGATGAATTCGGTAAGAAAATAGACCAGAGAGGTATCCGTTCTTCCATTATCGGTTTTGGCTCCGAAATAGATTCCATCTGGTCTTTGGGGAATAAAAAACTGGATGGCATATCAACAAATATCGGGCTGGTTATGAACCATATGGAGGATAGTAATTATCACGGAATTGCGGGTGCGGTACTTTTTACAGATGGACAAGTGAATTTGGGTACTGGGATTCCCACGGAAGTAATAAATAAACGAGTGCCAATTCATGTGGTTGGCATAGGGGATGCAAATCCAATGGTTGATGTAGAAGTCCACTCCATAGATGCTCCTCCTTTGGTCATCAAAGGAGAGGAAGCTGATTTGGATGTGACTGTATTAAGCCACGGCCAGATAAACGAACGAGGCAATGTTACCTTATACCAGGGGAACAAACTTATCGGATCCAAGGTCATTTCCTTATCCGGAGGCGGAAGTCAGGAAAAGGTCCGTTTTCGATTGAAGCCTTCAATGACAGGACGGGCAAATTACAGGGTGCAGGTCAACGCCCTGGCGGAGGAAATCAATATAAAAAACAACAAACAAACAGTCCAAATCCAGGTTCTAAAGGACGAATACAGGATTGCTGTTCTTACTGGAGCACCGAATTTTAATACAAATGTTCTGAAACGAATTATTATCAGTAATCCGGAAATTGCATTGGACCATTTTGTCTATCGTCAAAATGGATTCCAACCACCGCTTAAACAATTTTGGGATAAGCAATATGACCTTATTCTCTTTGATAATCACCCCATTGCTGAAAACCATAAGATATGGAAAAATTACCTAAAAGTCTTTGCCAAGAAATTGGTATCTCACCAATCCAATTTGGGAATTATTTTTGGTCCTGATATGGATGAAACAACTGTGAAAGAATTTTTATCTTTGGTGGATATAAAGTTAAGTAAACAACTTTTGGAAAAAGACAGCCCGGTGGGATGGACCCTGACTGAAAATTGGCTTAAGCTATTTCCATTTAACTCTATATCCGGGATAGATCGAACACATAATGAATTTCCGCCCCTTTTACCAGGTCTTGAGATTGATTCGGCAGGAACAAAGGTTCTTGCAAATTATACCAGTTCCAATGTGGAAGTACCCCTATTATTAACGGGCCAGAAGAATTCATTGAGATTTTTTGTGTGGACGTCGCCGGATATGTATGCACTTTTTTACAGGACGCAGGGTACACTCCTGTCAGGACTTCTTGGTGATATGGTTAATCCAATCTTGGGCTGGCTGCTCAATACTGGAGGAGATCAGGAAATATATTTTCGTACTAATAAAAATTCTTACCAACAGGGAGAAAGGATTGAATTGACCGGAAAACCTCTCCACAGGAACCAATTTGTTGATGAGGGTGTGGTGAATATTTACTTAAATGAAAAATTAATCAGTACAAAACCTATGATCTATGACCCAGGTACAGGATTGTTTCGCAGCCGGTTTTGGGCTTCACAATCGGGAACGATTGGTTACGAAGTTGAATTTGATCAATCGGGAAAATCACACCTTATGGGTCGGGGCTCCTTTCAAGTCCAGGAAAGCCAGATAGAATTGAACAATGTATATTTAAATGAAAAGCCATTGCAGAGATTAGCGGAAGTTTCCAATGGTGTATACAAAAACTGGGATCGGAGGAATGACATAGTCTCCCTTATTCAACCGGTGTCCAGGAAACAATCTTTGGCCTATATAATTGCTCTGAATGAAAATATTTTATTTTTTATCTGTATTCTGGGACTCCTTACATCTGAATGGATCATCCGCAGAAGAATAGGTCTGATGTGATTGTTGGGAACAAATTGTACACTTCGTTAATTTTAAATCGAAAACACCAAAGGGAATAAGTGAAAAGAATTACAGTTATTGGAACAGGATATGTCGGTCTGGTCAGCGGAGCAGGAATATCTGATTTTGGCCACCAGGTCGTTTGTGCAGATATAGATGCTGAAAAAATAGAACAACTGCAGAAAGGTGCAATCCCTATTTATGAGCCGGGTCTGGAAGAATTGGTGAAACGCAACGTAGCCAGTCAGCGCCTTTCTTTTACGGTGGATGTAAACCAGGCTGTACGTGATGCCGAAGTTATATTTATCGCTGTTGGAACTCCTCAGGGCGACAATGGAGAAGCAGACATCAGTGCTGTTGAGGCTGTGGCCCGAACCATTGGGGAAAATTTAAATTCCTATAAAATAATCTGTACCAAGAGTACTGTGCCCATCGGAACGGGGGAGAAGATTTGTAAAATCATCAATACGGCGATTTCCGCTGGCGGTACGTTTGATTATGTCTCCAATCCAGAATTTTTAAGGGAAGGTTCTGCAGTGAAAGATTTTCTCTGGCCGGACCGGGTTGTGATCGGAGCAGCAAGTGACAAGGCTTTTGACATATTGCGGGATGTGTATCGTCCGCTCTATGTGAATGAAACACCCATGCTGCACACCAATGTAGCCACTGCTGAAATGATCAAATATGCTGCCAATGCTTTTCTGGCGCTCAAGATCAGTTATATTAATGAAGTAGCAAACCTATGCGAGAAAGTTGGAGCGGATGTCCACCAGGTCTCAAAAGCCATGGGGCAGGACGGACGGATCAGTCCCAAATTTTTACATCCTGGGCCGGGATATGGAGGCTCCTGTTTTCCAAAGGATACCCATGCTATAGCTGAACTTGCGCGAAAAAAAGGTGCTCCGATGAATACCATTGATGCAGCCATCAATACCAATATAAAACAGAAAAAGCGGATGGCTGAAAAATTAAAAGATCTACTGGGCGGGAATTTTTCCGGTAAAATGGTTGGCATTCTAGGATTGGCCTTCAAACCGAATACGGATGATGTTCGAGAATCATCTTCCATCACTATGATCCAGTCCATTATGGATGGAGGCGGTAAAGTTCAGGCATATGATCCAATTGCAAATGAAACAATGAAGGAATATTTTCCCGATCTGAGTTACTGCAATTCATGGGCCGAAGCCTGTGATGCTGCTGATGCGGTTGTGATAATGACAGATTGGAATGAATTCAGGGGCATGGATCTTCCTTATTTGAAATCCATTATGAAAGCTCCTGTAATTCTGGACACCCGAAATATTTTGAGTATCGACCAATTATCTGAAAATGGGTTTCAATTTGATAATGTAGGGCGAAAGACCATTTTATGAAAGCTGAAAATACCACGCTCCAGGGTGTGCTGACCGTTACGCCCAGAGTGTTCGAAGATGATCGGGGATATTTTTTTGAATCCTATCGAAAGCACCGGTTTGAAGAGCAGGGAATTCCTTTTGAGTTTGTCCAGGACAATGAGGCAAAATCGGAAAAAGGAGTGCTTCGGGGTCTCCATTATCAACTCCGACAGCCGCAGGGCAAACTGGTTCGGGTTGTATCGGGCAGCATTCTGGATATTGCAGTAGATATTCGCAAAGGATCTCCAAATTTTGGACAATCAGAAATGGTGGCACTGGACAGCGATAACCGCAAAATGCTGTACATCCCCGAAGGATTTGCCCATGGGTATCTGGTCACTTCCAATGTGGCTATCGTAACCTACAAATGTACTGCGGGCTATGCCTCGGATGATCAGTATGGAATTATCTGGAATGATCCGTCCTTGAATATAATCTGGGGTACAGAAAACCCTTCCCTGGCAGAAAGAGATCAGAAATGGCCAACCCTTCAGCAACAAACTAACCTTCCGGTTTATTCATGAAAATATACCTCATTACCGGAGGCTGCGGATTTATCGGTTCCAACTTTGTGCGATTCATTCTGGAACGCGAGCCGGAGGCTACTATCATTAATTTGGATAAATTGACCTACGCCGGGAATATTCATAACCTAGATGGAATTAGTAATTCCCGTTATCATTTTGTACACGGTGATATTTGCGACTCTGAACTGGTAGCAAAGTTGTTTAATGATCACCAATTTGACGGCGTAGTACATTTTGCAGCAGAGAGTCATGTGGACCGTTCCATAGATGGGCCTGCAGAATTTGTCCATACCAATATTGTTGGAACCTTGAATCTGCTGGAGCAGTCTCGGGAATATTTAAACAAAGAAGAAAAATCTAATTTCAGGTTTCTCCATGTTTCCACCGATGAGGTTTATGGAACCCTGGGAGATCAAGGAAAGTTTTTTGAGTCTACGCCTTATGACCCCAGTTCACCCTATTCTGCTTCCAAGGCCGGGTCGGATCACCTAGCCCGGGCCTGGCACCATACGTACGGATTACCTGTTCTGGTCACAAATTGTTCCAATAATTATGGTTCTTACCAATTCCCAGAAAAATTGATTCCACTGATGATCATTAATTGTCTCCACCGCAAGCCGCTTCCGGTATATGGGAAAGGCGAAAATGTGAGAGACTGGCTTTTTGTAACTGATCATTGCGAGGCGGTTCATACTGTATTCACAGCAGGACAGGTCGGAGAGACATACAACATCGGCGGGAATAATGAGATTAAGAATATAGATGTGGTATTTACAATTTGTTCAATACTGGATGAAATGTCACCAAGAGAGAATGGATCAAACTACGCCGATTTAATTACCTATGTCCAGGATCGCCCAGGCCATGATTTCCGATATGCCATCGATGCCACAAAAATCAACCAGGATTTAGGGTGGTCACCGAAAGAGTCCTTTGGAACGGGTATTCGAAAAACGATTGATTGGTATTTAAATAACCGGGAATGGTGGCAGGCAATCCAGAATAATACATACCAGCAGGAGAGATTAGGAGTGTTAGAATCATGAAGGGAATCATTTTAGCCGGCGGAAGCGGAACAAGGTTATATCCAATCACAAAAGTGGTGTCAAAACAATTGCTGCCTATCTATGATAAACCCATGATCTATTATCCGATGTCCACATTAATGCTGTCGGGGATCAAGGATATACTGATTATTTCCACTCCGGAGGATACGCCCCGATTTGAGCAGCTATTTGGCGACGGCTCGCAGTTTGGAATCAATCTTTCTTATACGGTACAGCCTGCTCCGGAAGGACTGGCCCAGGCATTTATTCTGGGAGAAAATTTTATTGGGGATGAAAATGTGGCGCTCATCCTGGGAGATAATATTTTTTTCGGGCATGGCTTGGTGGAACTCCTAGAGAATAGTGTAAACACAGTACAGGATCGAGATGATGCGGTAGTATTCGGGTACGCCGTTAAAGATCCGCAGCGGTACGGAGTGGTAGGTTTCGATGACAGCGGCAAGGTAACCAGTATTGCGGAAAAACCATTTGAGCCTAAATCCAATTATGCAGTGGTGGGGCTGTATTATTACCCTAACAGTGTAGTGGAGATCGCAAAAAACGTGCAGCCCTCAGATCGTGGGGAACTGGAAATCACATCAGTCAACCACTCTTATCTGGAACAAGACCGACTGAGAGTGGAATTAATGGGTCGCGGGTATGCCTGGCTGGATACGGGGACCCAGGAGGCCATGAATAATGCCTCCAATTTCATCAAAACGATTGAAGAGCGCCAGGGTTTGAAAATTGCCTGCCTGGAGGAAATCGCTTTTCATCAGGGTTTTATCACCGCTGAAGAACTTGAAAATCTGGCAGGCCGTTATACCAATGATTATGGCAAATACTTGGCTGGGTTAGTATAAACCCAAGATCAGTCAAATATAAAATTATAGAAAACAGCAGCGTTCGCAGATATTTTATTTATATTTTTTACTGGGTTCAGGCTAGGGTTATAAACATTAAACCCGGCGTTTTTCCACTTGATCCAGTCCACACCAATTTGATAGCTGAGTCCATTGATTATTAAATCCTTTTGCACATCAATTCTTAAGATAGATATTTGTTCATGCCCGGGATCACCGCTGAAGCGCTGATCTTCAATATCATGATATTTATTATACAGCATCTCCTCTGTCAATGCGCCGCGTTTTGCATTGGAAAAGGTTAGGTGTATTTGATAAGAGTGTAACCCATACTGGTATTGCACCAGTAATTCTTCGGCGTGGGGGCCAGCCCAATATCCAAGGGGCTGGTCGTGGCTGTAGTAATCGTTGATAGGAAATTTGTGCTTATAGATGCGGTGGTCGGTCCAGTTGTATTCACAAACGATCTCATCAGATTCAGAAAGTAGTTTCTGCCAGTTCAGCCCAAACTGCCAGGCAAACCAGTTATGATTATTATTACGAAACAGCCACTCCGGTGTCAGTTCATCCATGTAAAACCCCAGATATAATTGTACATCAGGATTCTGCTGGTAGGTAATATCACAGCCCATCTGCACATTATCGGTATCGCCTAGATAATTCTCAATTTGATAAAGTGGTATCACAGCCAGCAAATAATGCAAATCAAGACCCCGGGTACCATAAATCACAGATTCATTTGCACTGAGTATTAGTTTTTTAAGAGGCTGCCATTCGATCCTGTGAGTAGCGATAGAGCGGCTGAGATTAAGTGACCTGTTGCTGACCTGGTTATTATAATAGACGCCACGGCTTGTATCTGGTATGTTGCTTTTTAACAGACCATGAAAATAGATCAGTTTTATATTTTCACTGATTTGCCACTCAAACCCGAATTGCGGATAAGATGGCGGTTTATTTGAAATGTGGAGAGCTCTGTTGCCGGGACCCCAGTGACGATCAAATTTTCCGAATTCAAATTTTATTGGATTCCGGTGATATGAAACTTTCATTGTAGCGATCTCGGTCCAATAACCGGAGGCATCTTTAGAACCGTCCATGTAGGGAAATGACTGGGTCGGTGAAAAATTCATCAATTCATCGGTGATATTTCCCATCAATCCCAGCTGAATATAGTTAGCGTCGATGGACCAGTGATTGAATACAGATCGTGCACCGACCCCAGTCCCGCTGATGGAAATATATTTATCTTCATAATGCCAGTCCCCGCCGGCGGATTTATAGGTGGAAAATAATATTGGATATACATGAAAATTTTCACTTGAATATAAAATTCCCATGAGAAGAAGAGGATAGAATGTATAATTACATTTGAAGAAATGCATTGATGCTAATTGCTACGTGCTCCTGAAAAGACAATATTTACCATAGCTTTTGTCAAGTAAGTTAAGTCCGTCAAAAATGATTTATTGCTCTTGAGCATTAAGTATTTTCTTTCGCTAGCAATTATTTCGTTAAATGATTGTGGCAGATCGGCATAATAGGGAGGGATCAAACCTGGCTTAAAACTGGTCCTTAATTTCTGCAGGTCTTCAGGATATAAACTATAATAATGTTCACTGAGAGCTCTAACACCGATCAGTTTCAGATCTCCGCGCAGCCAGTTGTAGAGTTGGGGCAATTCATCAATAAAGTATTTTCTCAGTATTTTCCCCCAGGATGTAATACGAAAGTCATTTCGCAATTTTCCTGATTTGTCCAAGTGGTATTTTTCATAAATATCTCCTTGAATAAATTCACTATAGGGATGCATGGTTCTGAATTTATAAATAGGAATTATTTCCCCTTGATAGCCGATACGTTTCAATTTTACAACAGGACCGTAAGACGGAGATTCTTCCAATGAAATGGTTTTTAATTTTTTACAAATAAAATAAATACGATCACCGATCATTTTATCCTGGATCATCTCAAATCCGCAAAAGGAAAGCCGGCCAAAGATTTCTGCCTTTGAAAAAATTCTATTATTTCCTTTAGTAATAATAAAATAGATTTGTTTTGTGACAGGAAGTTTTGGAAAAATACGGTGGAAAATAAAATGAATCGGAAAAATGATTGCAAAGAGAAAATGGGGCATCTGGGTTCTCAGGTGTTCCCTGAATTTCTCCAAAGGGATAAAACTTCCTATGAATAGACCGCCATTTTTTAATTTTTTATAACTATTCAACAAATAGTAATTCAAACGACGAAAATCATGTAAATCATGAAAATTAATTAATAAATCCTGACTGCGGTCAAGCAGAATCTGAATATTGATTGTGGATGATGTACTAAGTATAGAAACCTTGTCTTTGTCAATTTTTTCATCTTCCAGGGGTTCAGAAAGCAGGTGCAGGATTTTGGCACGATGCTCGAGATGGATAGCTTTTAGACTTTTTACCAGATCATGAAAAGAGAAATATTCGCCAGTATCATAATTGGGTGTAACTGTTTTTAAATTTTCTTGCCCGTTACCGCCATTGGTTGACAGAGAGGCTATTATTTTGCCATTGCCATTTTTTTTCGAACGGCCAAAAAAATATAAATAAAAACCAAACACCTCCAGTCCGGAAAAGGCCACGCTAGTTTTGAACATCAGGTTTCCAGCATATGGTTCTAGACGAAGGAAAAAGTTAAAAAAGGCCAAAAACAGGAACATTAAAATAGCCGCTTTTATGTATGGGGCTATCTCGTAGTAATGGTTTAACGTATTTGGCGCTTTGTAGCGGTTGGTAACCAGGGTGGAAATTCCCCAGGCACATATGAGCACCAGCAGACTTTGTTCATTAAAAGGATTATAAACAAATTTCCCTTCTATC
>PVBE010370320.1_pt1 | contig 14497 bp, 13 predicted proteins | sample 1631181 | NCBI WGS metagenome assembly PVBE01 (sample SAMN08397723, study PRJNA350692) | Marine metagenome, whole genome shotgun sequencing project. | isolation source: water | place: Pacific Ocean | collected 2012-04
CCGGGTTAACGGGGCGCTCGACGAAATTAAGATCAACGAGTACGCGTTGGGCGAAGAAGCGTTTTGCATCGACGCCGACAATGATCAGACCTACACGGTTCCTCTCCCGACGGACGAGGAGATGAAGGTTCCGTCCATGTGCAGAAACTGCCTTCAGCCCGCGGTCGCGAAGCCGGAGGTCGATATCATCTGCTCGTTCTGCCATCGCCAGAAGCTCTGCTCCTCATGCAAGAGTCTAGGGCTGAGATTCATCCATGAGGAGATTTGTCTTTCCCCTGGATGAGCTTCAGTTCACCCATCCCGGGTGCTATGGCGGTCTTTGGGACGGATCATCCGGTTCCGGTGTGTTCCCACTGCATCATCATCAAGAACCGCACTCAGGAAATGAGGTTCGTCAAGCGCAAGTTCCTGATGACCGATTCCGCGGAGACGGTGGCTGAGCTGGTTTCGCTGTACAAGTGGGTCCAGGGTATACGCTTTGGTGATTCGCTTTAGGGTTTGGATCCGTTTCGGTCTGTCAGTTGACCTTCCATCCCAGCTTAATCTTACCATCTCTCCCGTATCGATCCTATTACATCTTACTCCCCTCCCAGGTGTCTACGACAACAAGCCGGAGGCTCAGAGGACGGCGTATGCGGATCTCAAGCGCCCTGAATTTAAGGACGCCGTGGTGACGCACGAGCACCTGCAGAAGGTGATCCAGGTCGCCGCTCTGCAGGGCCAGTTCACGCACGTGGACAAGGAGACATCCAAGGTGGTTCAGGAGGTTCAGATCAAGGCTCTCCGCGAAGCAAAGCTCGGTTCCCGCACTCACAAAAAGTGTGATACTATCATCATGGACTCGTTTAATTGGTAATCGGTTACCCCGGTTATCTTTTGGGCGGTTCCATGGCGATAGTACCACGGGGAAACCTGGTCGAACTTCACGAACCTCACGGATCTCTTGGCCCACCTGCAGCAGGTTCGTGCTCACAGCATGGCGCGGTGGTACGGTTCCTCCGCGCCGAAGGATGAGGCTACGGAAAAGCTCCGCGCGATCACTTGCCACATGTGTGACGAAAGGATCGCGTTGGTTAACTTCCTGCGCGTCAAGTTCGAGGATCTCACGGATGGCGGGGTTCTCGCGATCATCGTCTCCGTGTTCAAGCAGATGGCGAGAACGTTCAAGAAATCCCAGGTGAATTACACGGAGCAGATCCATGAGAAGATCCACGGGAGGTTCATCGCGCACGCGCTAGACGTTTACGCCGTCACGATGACAAAGGATTTGGGTTCGGTATATAACCTCCCTCGTTCTCGCTTATCTTATCAAATGTGGGTCCTTTATGTGGCAACAACTTCCTGCCATCATCATCGATCTTTCATCGTTCTCGGCAAAATCTTTTCCCAAAAACTTCCTCAGACGGCGCACAATGCTGCGGCGTTCCAGGCGGGTTTGACGGATATGCGCTTGTCGAAGAAGCAACGCCGTGCGCTGAAAAAGCAGCAAGGCGGTGGTGCGGCTCCTACTCCGGCGATCAAGCCGAATGAGAAGACCCAGCCGCAGGGGGGGAAGCAGCAGGATGCGTTCAAGAAGTTGGACGGGGTTCTCAACTCCGGTTCCGCAAACTGCATCCGTGTCATGACGGACCTCAACAAGAAGAACAAACAGTTCGTGCAAAAGTGGTTCCAGGCGCGCAAGGTGTGTCTGGAAACTCTCCTGCTGCGTTTTTGTTTGATCATTGTGATCCGGTTGGATCCCTTTCTCCCAGCAGCAGGAGGGTACACGCTGAACTGTTTCATCGGTGGAAAGGGCGCCCAGGCTGTGGGTCATGCGCGCAAAGAATGCGAGACGCAGGGCAACAAGTATGACTTAACCGTCCACCGGTGGGAACTAGGTTCCTCCGCTGAGGCTCTTCCTTAGAACCGGGCGTTAAGTCATCGCCATTGCTTCATGAAGTGCAACCACAAGACCTGCGTCAAGGCGGGAGCGGTTCACTGGCTCGCGCAATGCCCGCACAAGGGCGCCAAGGCAACGCCGGCGGCGACTCCGGCGGTCACGCCCCCGGCGGTGGATCCGTAGGAGAGATGCGTTTGCATCAGGTGGTTCACCTCTCGCGTCTTACATCGTCGTACAATGATGTGAAGCGTTTGCTCGTCGCAAAAGCGAAGAAATGGGCAATGATGTAGTTCCTGTACTGGTTCACGACGTCTTCCTATTCAGCTGCGGCTCGGAACCAGTACGCACAAAGTTGTACTAACGCGATAAATCCCGGCTTTTGCGGTCCCTGATGTTCTGTTGGATGGATCGGATCCGAATTGTTGTGTGATGAAGTGTGGTGTGTGCAACACTTTGAAAATCTGATGAACCGTATCGATTACAGTTGCGTCATTTTTCCTCATTTTCCATGTTTTCCCAATTGTAGACAATGTTGAATTTGGGTGGTTGGAATTCGGCTCTGGCCGGCCGGGGAGATGGCCCAATTTTTGGTGGTTCTTTGGGATCGCGAGATTATGGGCTGGCTTTTGGGATCCGTAATGGTTTGGTTCATAAGGCGAATTGGGATCGGATGCGGTCACTAGCGGGGAAGAAGTCCTTGGCTTCACTCCTTAAAGCTATCGATCCAAAACCATCCCCGACTCTCGCCGAGTTTTTGAAAGCGGATGCACCACTTCTCGATGATGAGAGCGAGGAACAGCAGCCTAGCAGTTCCTCCTCGTCAACCTTCTCATTCCAGCCAAAGTTCAACTTCGGTTCGGTCGAGGCAGGATTGACGGACCACAATCGGGAAATGGTTCAGTCGGTCATGGCAGAGGCGAACGCTATCAAGAGTTCGTCCATTCAGGCCAGATCGGCGGCTAATTACGCTTCGTTGATCCAAACTCATGTCCCTCGTGTCGAGGCGGTCTTGTCGCTGCGTCTCATTCCCATGGACACTCTCCAGAAAGCGGTTCTTTTCTTTTCCGCCTTAGTGTCGCGGCAGGATTTCGCGCCTCGGTCCTGGGTTCAGGTTCCGGGGAAGGAGGATGGAAAGCTGGCGATCCGTTGGGGCTTCATTCACAGTCTGAAGTCGGCGCTGGTTCATTACCACCGCGCCAACGCGGCAGTCACGGTTCTCGAGAGTGAGGATCGCGAGTGGAAGGATTTTTGGCGTGGGTTAAAGAAGCGTGCGGTTCATATCACGCGCCCGAAGACGCCAATTGCGTACACGTGGGTCAACAAGATTTTCTCCTCGTGGAAAGGTTCCTGCTCGGATTTTCAGAACCAGGCAATCAAGCTGCACGCGAATCCGCAACCAATCACGGATCTCGCGGCGCGCTTGCTGTCAGGTAACAACGTGCATCCGGTTCCGTTCATTGATGCAGTTGCGCCAAAGTTGTGGTCATGGGCGCTCCCGAGCGCCGTCAACGAGCTCGCGCTGCTGCGACGAAAAGCTTTTCTTGCGGTTGCGTTCTTTGGGGTCCGTCGGAACGATGAAGTTCGGCGGTTCCGCGCGAAGCACATCATTCCTGCGCAGGAAGCGTTTGGGTTCCGGGTTTACGTCCCGGACGCAAAAAACGACCGTTACGGCCTGGGAAATAAAACGTTCATCCCATCGATTCCGTCGGCGGGCGTGGCGGATCCTGTGTTGATCATGGGAACCTATTTCGCTGCTCTGGCTTCCTGGAAGGCGGATCACGATCACCGTCATCCTGGATCAACTCCGGATTGGGGCGACATGTTTGCGTTCCCGGTTCTCAACGGCAAGCGCTGCGGCGGCGAATTATCGCCGGACCACGTGCGAAAAGAGATGAAAGGTCTCCTCACGGATCACGGTTTCGCGCCGGAGTTGCCCAGTGCACGAAAAGGAGGAGCTTCATGGTACGCAGAAGCGGATCGTCAAGTTTCTTTCCTCCAAGGCGGTTGGATCATGAAAAATATGCTAGACATGGTCTACGCACCCATTTCCCCGTTGTCGCAAGCGGAGCGCGCGACAGTGGCGGCAAAACAGCTTCATGCTGACAACCTCGTGGAAGCGGCGTTGCGCGAGATTCAAGTCGCGTTGACGGCGGATGCGGTTCATGTGGTGGTTGATACGGTTCTGCCGAGGATCCTCAAAATCGAACCCGCGCCCACCATTCCCACCAGTAGAGCGTTGGTAATGTGCCCTGATTTCCGGCTGCTGTTTGCGGTCCCCGATATCGTCATGCCATGCTACATGTGCAGATGGTTTTGTGGTCCGATCAAGACAGCATCCGGGAGAGATCTCCGGCCTACGGATCCGGTGCGCGTTTCCAGCACAATTCGCCGCTTCGTTTCCAAGGAGCACGTGATCGTTCCCGCCACGGGAGGGATCATGGAATTTGGTGGGATTTACAAGACGGTTCCTGTCGAACCGGAACCGGTGGAGGTGTCGGTATTCTCGGATCCAAAACCTTTTCCCATCGATTCGTCTCACTCCCTGGCAGGAGCCAAGAGACAAAAGAAAGATTCTTAAGTGTCATGACTTGCCACAAGCATTTAACCATTTTCGTGGATGGTTCGTTGTTGGCGTTGTTCGTCTCAGCACTTTTGATGAAATTGGTTCTCATGTGACTGTCGTTCGTAAGACAGGAAAATTCCGGTATCGTTGGATCTGTGTCACGCGTTACATACGGTATCTCGTTGATCTGATTCCCGGTTGAGAAGTCCTCACCCTTTTAGTGAGGCATGAGATCGTTCCCACAAAACTTTGCAATCGCTTAGGTTCCTTTTTTTCAACGGTCGATACCGTTCTAAAGAATTATGGTTCCTTCATAGCAGCAAGTGTGTCTCCTGACGTGTCGTCGGAGACAGAAAAATTTTCTGTGAGAACTCACCAGGATCCCTGGTGTTTTAAAAAACTTTCCCCGTTTTTTCGTTCCCCCTCCCAACGCAAAGATGGTGAAGTATCGCCATCAGGTAGCGTTCAACGGATCCGTTGAGACGGAGTGGATCCTCGCGCCGGATCGCTATGGCGCTGCCGACATCTGGGCGAAGTCGGTTCAAGAGGTTCCGGTTAAGTAACTACTTGTCGCTATCCGGTGGAGCTTGCTCCGCCGCGTGAGAGACAGTAGCCACAACTACAAGGAGGGTTCCCCCTTCTTCAACAAGGATCCGATCATGCACGCGGCCAGCATCTCGGTCGAAGGGATCACGTCGCTCCCGCACAAGCAGGATCACCCCGGCTACGCCGTGTCGCTCATGTTCCCGCGCTACTGGGAGAAGTTCATGCGGTTCAACGCGAGGGGTGGAGAGGTTCCTCCTCCCAGGCAGTTTGTCTCATAGAGACTGCCAGGGTAGGAGGAAGCTCTTGCAGTCCGTCGCTGCAGATCTTCGTGGACGCCCACGTTCCGCACTCCCACGCGGTTCGCTTCGTGCCGGTGACTCAGAAGGTTCTCGCGGCGGCTGCCCGGGATCAGAAGGTCGCTCTGGCGGACGAATGGGCGGAAGAGGTTACGGTGTGGCTTGCGCTCCCGAGACACCAGATCCCCATTGTCGTCGACGACGGCAACGGCGGCGAGCAGAAGCGGTTCGACACGGTTCATAACGTTCCGGGTGCGAGCTTCGGCGGTTCCTCGTTGGCCGAAAACATCGCCATCTTGTTCCACCGCTACCTCATCTCCATGTTCATGGACGGACGGTATATAGGATTTTGCGAAGGAGGATGGATCGTTGTTATCGATGCCGATATCGGTTAAAATCACTTTCATAAAATCAACCTCTCCCGTTCCAGAATTTTTCCCAATAATCCTTCTCAGGTTCGCGTTCATCGGCACCGACCGCCACGAGATCCGTTCCGCGCTGCGTTCCCAGTACAGGATCCTCGAGTCCTCGTGGCCGCCGGAAGGTTCGCAGGGGCTGGTTCAGGGTGAATGGGGCACGCCGAGCGTCATGCAACGCACGGCGGCGATTCTCGCGGCGAGGCGCACGTTCATGACCTCCTCGGTTCTGCTGCGGTGGGATCCGTCGATCTGGTTCCACGCTCACCAGCAATACGGTGCCGCCTACAACACGGTGGACGAGATGGTTCGCGCTCGCGCTGAGAATGAAGGCGAGAGGGTTCCGGCTCTGACGGTTCTGCGATGGAATGGGTTCGTCACCAACGGCGTGGTGGATCCGACCCTCGGCAACATCAAGGGCCGCGTGGATCTTACTCGACCTCGTGTCTGATGAGACTCATCTCTCCGACACAAGGTCGCGTTCAACAATGCGTCGGTTCTCCCCAGAGCGGCTCTCGATGTGGTGCACATCCGCGATAGCATGAAGGAAGGCGGGACGGATCCGTTCACCATCTTCGTTCCCGCGCAGGCCTTGCCGATTTCCCCGCATCTGGCGGCTGCGCTGCAGCAGGTCCTTGGCGCCAACCGCCTGACCGCAATGGTGAACGCGGGTCCGCGACTTCTCCCGGAAGGGTTCAACGACGCGGGGTTCCACGCCTTGGCAAATCAGCCGCTGACGGCGGACCGCTTGCTGGTCGGCACGGATATCATCGCGCTGCGCGAGGTTGAGGATCGGCTTCCGGCGGCGGCTGGAATTCGCGGCGCCGTTACGAATCAGCGGGTCGCAGTGCGTAAGTCGCCTCCTCCACCATAAGGTTGTTTTCTCATCCTTTGGTGGAGGAGACGATTACAATGACGCCTGGGCGCAGGTGGTTCAGTTCCACCCGGGATTCGTGCATCACGATGACGAAGCTGCCGCGAGGGCTAACTTTCTTGCGGGCTTCATGCACACCAACGAGGTGGTCCCCTTCGTCACCGCCGAGCAGGCGGAGAAGTACGAGGAAGCGGTTCGCGAAGAGGAGGCTTTGGCGACGGTCGAAGATTCGCCGGCCGCGGCCGACGTGGATGACCCGCCTCCGGTTATCGATCCGTATGCGGATAGCCAGAACTCGGAGCTCGAGGAGAGGATCCTCGCCTTTTGGATCCAGCGCATGTCCGCGCAGGTGTGGAAGGACCAAAACGTCATCGACGGCCACAACCGGTCCCACACGTCCTACATCGATCCGGCCATCCCGATGTCCCAGACGCACGGTTTGATCGACGCGATGGTTCTGCTCTGGTTCACGGGCTACGGTGCGACGCCGGTGTTCCGCATCTTCTGGAACCTGATCATGAAGAACCAGATTCTCCTGAACATCTTCAACCTGGAGAAGGCGCGCATCCAGCGTCTGGTGGATCAGCGGATCTCCAACCACGGCATGTGGGCCACCGTCTCGAATCTGCCGCTGGATCCCGTGCAGCCGGATGAGGCTCCCGAATGCATCGCCATGAACGCTCCGGTCTGGACGTGCGGTCTTCCGCCGGATCTTCGCCAAGAGTAGGCAGGTCCTGTTTGTGAGGAGATTATCCTATCTTTCTTATCACAACACAGGATCTCCCTCCGGATGGCAGTACGAGGTTCTGGAACACGACGAAATTCCGATTTGGGAGTGCAAGTGCGCGCTTTGCCGCGCCACGGTGCAGCATCTCGGAGATTTGTGGGACCGTGCGCTGCGCGGTTCCCGCCCGCCCTCGGAATGCTCTTGCGCGCTGTGCGGCCGCCTGAAGATGCTCGTCACCGCCGGTTTCCTCCAGTGGTTCGACTACGACGACGCGCTCATGGCCACGGCTACGTTCCCCTACCTGGAGTACCAGTTCTTGGTGTCGACGTTCCAGCCGGTCATGGGTTCCTACTTCAAGGACGAATACGCCCAGTTTATCGCTCCCGGCGACATCAACAACGTGCGCCGCCGACCGGACAATGCCGCGATGGATCTCAACCACCTGGCGGGTTACGTGGACGACACGATCTTCATCTCCGCTACGTGCTATGCGCTGCTGGGGGATCCGGTGGAATACCCGGGTGGTTTTCTCTCGAGCCTCCGCCTGAACAGGGTTCACGGACCGGTCAACTTCCCGGTGGTGGAGCGCGACCGCTTCGTGCTCGGTTTCTGCAAGCTGGGGAAGCGAAGCTTCCCCATATTGTATGACAACCGTCTCTTGATCATGGAGAACTCGCAGAAGAAGAACCTCGCTGCGCGTGCGGCAGGTGACGCTGCGCAGCAGTTGGCGCACCAGCTGACTACTGCGATCGACGCCGTGGATCCCGCCGGTAATGCGGTTGGAAATTTGCTTGAGGCGGCGGAACAGGTGCACAGCCTGCTCCCGGAGCCGGCCACGCCGGCGGAATCGCTGCTCACGGAGCTTACGCCGCGTTCGAACCCGGACCCGATCGTCGTTCAGGCGGTTCCCGAGATCCCGGAAACGGTGGGCCCGGAAAGGATCCCCATCGACCCGAACGACAAGTCCACGTGGCCCATGATGCCGGACATCAAGTTCCAACCGACGGTTCCCGGGACCGTGAAGGTTCCGCCCACCACGGAAGTGCTGCTGTCGTCGGAAGTCCACACTGCCCATGGCGATGGTAAGTGGACGGTTCACAGGGAAACCAAGCTGGGGTTCATTTCGCAGCTCAAGCTGGGGTTCGCCTACGTTCCGTACCTCAAAGAAATCGCCCCTGTTGTGGACGATCCGACGCTCAGGATCCTGCACAAGCGGAAGCTCGAGGAGGACGAGATGGATCGCGCCCGTATCCAGACGGAGCAGGAACTATAGCATATCCTCTTGTTCGATGGGATGTCTTCCATTTTCTCATGAACAATAGGATGCGCTTATCATCGCGGGTGCGCCGCCGTTGGATCCCGTGATGGAGGAAGCCAACAGGTTCAGCCGCGCCATGAAAGCGTTCCCCACTCCCGTGACGCCGACCGCGTGGGAAATCACCGAAGTCCAGCAGGCCAGCGGTTCGCTTACGGTTTCGACGCCGCTCGGTGAACCGGTGGATCCGTTCATGGATCCGTTCATGGTTGCGACTGACGCCGAGGTCGAGGAACTCTGCGCGGACTCGAAGTGTTCCGGCGCTGCGGCATCCTCGCCGATGGGTTCCGCCACTCTGCTGTTCGTCGACGACATCTGCACTGTTTCGTCCCAGCCGCTGTTCGACGACGGTTCCTCGTTCGCGGACATCCGCGACGACTTCCTGTCTGACGACTCGCAGGAGGTTCTCGCGCGCTCGATGCCGGCCATGCGCGATCTGAATGGTACGGTTCGCAAGCTGTCCCATGGTGCGGTTCGCAAGGACTCCGGAACGTCCTGCGCGGACTCCGACGCGTCTGGCCTCCCGCCGCCGCCGCCGTCGCCTACGCCGTCGATGCGCGGTTCCGTCAAGGTTCCGCCGCCGAAGCAGCATCCGCACTGGGTTACGCGCTTGTCGGAGACCGACATCGCGCTCCCGAAGACTGTCTCGCCCGGCAAGATCGGCTTCAACCTGCCCATTCCGAAGGCTGGCGCCCTGGCCCAGATCCAGGAAGCTTTGCCGGAGGCGGAGGTTCAGTACGCGGGTCCGGTTCCGGCGGTGCCGGTGGTGCACACCTCGGTGGGATCCCTCGACGATCCGGTTCTGCGCCGCGCGATGAAGAAACCGGGATCCGCGGGTTCCTCCACGTGGAAGAAGTGGGATCAGAATACGAATGCCAAGTGGAGCTCCAGCTCCGGTTGGTTCTAAAATATCGTCGGTTAAACCCAGCTATTAAATTTTCAAGCTGGTTCGGTTAAATAGGTCTCGCTGCTATCAGTGGCGGGACTATCTTTAATCATCATCACCGCCGTCAGGCCTGGTTCTCCGTGAACCGGTCCATCACAATATGAGTGGCGATAAAGCGGTTCTCCGCGACGATTAAGAGTCCCGACCGATCCCTCTTTGGGTGATCCTAGGGCACCGCCTCGAGGGCATCGGTCGCTAACTTTGGGATACCTTCGTAAGGATCCTAATATGTGTCATCTTTTGCCGCAAACCGGCTTTCAAACAATCCCCATCCGCCTTTCAGAGATGGTTCGTCGGATATTCTGTCTGACGATCACCTTTCATGCTGCATTCAGTGCGTGAAGGGTGGGTTCACCATAAAATTTGGAACAATCTACACAGATTTTCCTCATTTGGGATAGATCCGGATGGATCCGTCCTCGATGCTCAGACTCCGACGGGTTCGGCTATCGACCGGAACCCGTCATTCGACATTTTTCGCAATCACTTCTCAGGGGAGGCCCGTGTGCTGATCCCCGCCCGTGTTCGTGGTTCGCGTGCGTGTCGTTGTGTCTTGATAAGTTGAGATTTGTCCGATCCCTTCGATTTCGTGATCGGTTCCTTTTTCCTCAGGCTTGTCTCATCATTTCTGATTACCGTCGTAGCCTTCGGTTTCTCTGTGCTCCGCTATATATTGGTTGCTAGGCAATTCGTTACTCATTGCTGGTTTTCCATTATGGTTGGTTGGCGCAACTCAACGTGACGTTCCTGTCAACTCACGTGTGACGTTGCCCTATCAGCATCCACTACATTGGAGCACTGTCCTCGCACTGTCGTGCCTCGTTCTATGTCCATATCCCATCGTGACTATGAACCAAGTTCGGCTTTGTTATAGGATTCCTAAGCCCAGAACCAAATAACTGGATTTAGGAATCTATGAGATTTCGGTATCTCACTATTTGGTTATGAATGACGGAGATCGTAAACCAAGAGCCGCCCGCACCGCTCCTTTCCCTAGGAGTATTTCGGTGTCGGGTGCGGCCGTTCGGTTAGAGCGCCAGAAGGCTTAGATTTCTCGATTTTTTGGACTGTGTGGCTGTTAGCCACTGGGTTCCTTGTCGAGTTTTCTCTCTCTACTTCTGGTAATCCGATAGTACCTATCCACACGTCTCGTGTTGGAGTTGATGGTCGGGCGTCGGAACCTTTATGCTCAGCTGGGGATCGGTGTCTACTTCGCAGTAGCACTCCCTCGACCGGATATACCCGGAATATCGCCTGTCGGTCCCTCCGTGCGAGGATGACCGGGAGGTGAACTCTTAGCTTGAAGTCATAACCGTAACCTGCGCTGCTCGCGATACAGGTTCCGAACTTGATGGAGGGAATCGCCTTCGTCAATTCGGCTGTGCGCCAATACTTGGCCCACTCTGCCACATCGGTTCTTCAGGTCTCACATGAAGGGGGGAGAAATTGCTGGTTTCTGTATGGTGGCCATGGTCTTGCATGGTTTATATCGCCATGGTTGGTGTACTTCCGCGTGCGGGGGGAAACCGATTTGAAGCTATAGACGATCTCCGTCGGATCCACTTCGATCTGACGCAATGGAGACGAATCCCTACCAGTTCTGAAACACGGACTGGACTGGCCCTCTTCTTCGAGTTTTTACAGCCGACCGATCATGCGGTCTGGCCGACTACCTCTGCTTGGTCCACAAGCTTCGCCACCCTGTGACAGTTGTCTGGGTGGTGGGGTTTCTGGTTTTGAGTCAGACGTAGGCCGCCAGATTATCGATCCGTCAGGCTTTCAGAGCTTTAACTTTCATTACCTTTCACTGATCTCGAAGTAGAATAATTGATCTTGTCCGTGTGTTGATGAGTGTGTTTCGGATTCACAGGCTGTTAGCCTGGTTCCTCGCGAGAGTACAAAAAGCGGTAAATTCCCGATTCTGTTCCGTTCTGTCCCGCGACTTGTCTTGGGTACCGTCCACAGTCTGTGGATCCTGGTGTGCACGCCCTCTCACTCGTTCGGAGACCCTAAAAGATATTTCGTTCAGTTCAGCTGGCTTCTCGGGGTTCTCATTACTGTTTTTCTTCGTAGAGGGCGTAAACACAGGGACCGGCTTATTTGCCACGGTGTTTTTACTTATATGACAAGTCGTACGGACACGATGACGGACCAGAGTGGCGGTGCCGAGCGCCTCTTAGGCGACGTGGAAGCTGGTATAAACTTTTCGTGATGGTTCCTGCCTCCGTAGGGGGTAGACGCTGTTTTCATTTTTCTCCAGACGACAATATGCTATTCAGGCTGTCGGCTCCCGATCGGGACCGCAGTAGGTGTAATCGATCGATGTAGGTTCGAGATCAGTACGGTGAAGTCTTCACCATCGGGACACGATCGATTCTCAAATGGATCCTTCTTTCCCAACATTTTCCACAGGTAATGGAGACGGCGGTTCCGACCCGGGGGTTTCGGAGGTTGACGATGCTTCTCTACGAGCACAGCCTTCGTCCGGGAGTTCAATTTGGACATCACCGCTGGATAAGATAGCACACCGAAGAAATGCCTTTTCTAAAGTTCGATGAAATCTTCGGTGTGCTAGACCACGATGATCCGCCGAGCAGCTCTGCCGGCGGAGACGAGCCCGACGCTACCAACGCGGCGCTCCTCTGCGAGGATCCTGAAATCACGCACTTGTACAACACGCTCCTGTCGGACGTGATCTTTGGTATTCCAGCCTCCCTTACCGTTATTTTTCGATTATATTGGACGAGGTTCGATGAGACTCGCTCTCACGTGCGTCCGCTATTCGTGTCGTTCATCTTTTAGCTCGGTAAGGGAGGCTGTGGAACTGAAGCTGGTGCAGACGTGAAGGATCACATCGCGGTGGGGCCGCACCCGGATATCATGAAGTTCCTCTTGCTGGAGGACTTGCAGAACCGGGGTTCCAAGGTATCGGCGGCTCGTGTCGGTTGGTCAATGACGGGGACGCTCACGCGCAAGGCGGTGTTGTCCCTCTTCCTCCACAATGATCCGTGCTTTCCGGTGGACTTCAAGGGTGTGTACAAGACGTGGTGGCCTGGTTCCGACCAGCTTATGTCACCGCTGCACCCGTGGTATGTCCTGCATCGATCCTGGTACCGGCCGGAAAACCTGCTGTTATGGTGGGGGATCCGTATCCGGAAGAAAGTGTTGGATCCGATTATCCCGCCTCCGACGGTCCTGCTCGCGCGGGTTCGGATGATCATTGAAGCGGCGGATCTGAATGCCGTGGAGATTGATCACTCGGGTTACGAAGAAGGATCCTATGGGCGGGAGTGCGAAAAGCGCGTCCTGTCCCTCCGTCGGCGGTTCGCGCTGAAGGACTACCTCATGTTCCTCAGGGCGGCGACCACGGTTCGCCTCGACTCGCGGATCACCGCGTATCAGGCGGCGTTCCACGACCGGGAGTTTGCCGACACCGGGGCGTCCTCACTCCTCCTCGAGACGAGCACGGTTCATGATCCGGGCTATGCGGCTGCTTCGCCTCTGCGTGTGGTTCCGGCCTTGGGCCCCTCTCCGACGCTGAAGCTGGCCGCGCAGACTAAGGGCAGGCTGCCGCCGTTGCGGGCGGTGGAGTTCCGAACGTTCGAGCCGCAGTTGGGCGACAAAAATTGTCCTCGACTGCAAATCGGCACTCTGGACAGGCACATTCGGGGAGTCATCGCTGACCACCCGGACATTTTCCTGCCGGTCTACTGGACTGAAAAAGCCTTTTTCTCCGACGCGGACAAGGCACGGCTCGCAGCCGCGGCCCCGGGTTCGGATGATATCGCGCCGGTCCCCTGGGCTCCTCTGACCTTTCCGGATGGGGTTCACGACGGACACCCGAGCATCGTGTACACGGACAAGCAGCGTGCTGCCGCGTTGTACGGCGTCACGGATCCCTGTTTTCCCATCCCGGAATTGCACGACCGTGAAGTCCTCGCTGCTCAGGCCCTCATCAGGTACGCGGATCGTCTTTTCCCGTGGATCCTGAACAGATGGAAGGGTAGCAGGAAGTTTTCGGCGGGCACGCCGGATACCCAGCTCGAACGCCCGCCTTGGTGGATCCCCTCCGCCAGGTGGCCTTTCCAGCTTCCAGAGGTGTACTGGACGTTTGCAACGCACATCCAGATCCATCCTGTGGGTGCGGGTGCGGATCCAACGCTGGGACCAGTGCAGTTGGGGTTGATCAGAGACTTCTTCCAGTACCGCGCAGAGAGGTTGGCGTACTCGGTTACAATCGCGACCGCGGTGGATCACGCTCTCCCAGACCCGGTTTCTCCGCTGAGATTTGGTTCCAGTGCGCCGCCGTCGGCTACCCCGTCAGACAGCTTGGAGCTGGGAGCTTCTGCGGTAACGCCGCCGTCTCCCGGCCGCGCCCCGGGCCCGAAGGCTCCTCGTCCCCAGCTCCTGGTGGATTTCGACTCGGAGTTGCACTCGGCCAAGAGGTTGCGGATCATTCCCGTGCCGCGCACCCGGGACGAAATTCCCGCGTTCCTGGCTGCCCAGGATGGCCCGGTCGACGAGTTCCGCAAGGTGGAGGATGCAATGGCGTTCCATGCCATCTCGCTGGATCCCGCTGTGGCGTTGGAATTCGGCGTTCCGGAGCGGATCCGTCGCCAATGGTTCGGTGGCATCCGGTTAGAGCTCGCAGAGGAATTCCTGCCGAAGATCTACCCGGATTTTCCTGCTTTCGATGAGCAGCCGCGGATTGGCCGTGAGGTGCTCGAGGAGCTTACGGATCTGCACAAAATCGTGTGGTACAGGAGGAAGGACGGTTCGCCCATTGCGGATCCTACCACGATTCCTGGTTTTTCGTGCGCTCCAGCCAACTTGATCGACAAGATGGAGGGGATCACTCAGGTCGGCTACCGGTACATTAAAGACTGGTCGTTCACGGGGTTCAACCAGGCGCTCCTGGAGGTTCCTGTCGACTAC
>PVBE010549075.1_pt1 | contig 14496 bp, 14 predicted proteins | sample 1631181 | NCBI WGS metagenome assembly PVBE01 (sample SAMN08397723, study PRJNA350692) | Marine metagenome, whole genome shotgun sequencing project. | isolation source: water | place: Pacific Ocean | collected 2012-04
CAAAACGTTTCATGGGACGCGGCGCGGACGACGCGGAGACGACCAAACTCGGCGCCTATCGCTTTGCGCCGGCGACGAGCGAAGAGGATGCGCGCGTCGTGCGCTTCGATATCGGCGATCGAGCGGTGACGCCCGTCGAGGTGAGCGCCGAGATCCTCAAAAGCCTCGGCCAGAGCGCGCTCGACCAACTCACGACCGTTGGCGGAGCGGTGATTACCGTTCCCGCCTACTTTGACGATGCCCAGCGCCAAGCGACGAAGGACGCCGGCAGAGTCGCGGGCTTCCAAGTCCTGCGTCTGCTCAACGAGCCCACCGCCGCGGCGCTGGCGTACGGCCTCGACAAGAAGCGCGATGGGCTCTTCGTCGTCTACGATTTGGGCGGCGGGACTTTCGACGTTACGATTTTGTGGCTCGAGGAGGGCGTGTTCCAGGTCAAGAGTACAGGCGGCGATAGCGCGCTTGGCGGGGACGATATGGACCGCGCCATCGCTGAGCGAATGTTGCGCGCCATGGGCTTTGGCGACGACGAACGCGCGCCCGCGGTCGTCACCATCGCGCTTGCCGCCGCCCGCGACGCGAAACACGCGCTCAGTGATCGCTCCGGAGTGGTCGTAGAGCTGCCGAAACGCGGCGGCGGAAACGTGGACTTTCGGATCACACGCGAAGAGTTCAACGAGTGGATCGCCCCTATCGTCGAACGCACGGGGCGCGTCTGCAGACGGGCGCTTCGCGACGCGGGCGTGAAGGCCGCCGACATCGACGGCGTGATCCTCGTCGGGGGTTCGACGCGAGTGCCTCTTGTTCGCGAGTTCGTCGAGCGCACGTTTGAGCAGGAGCCGTTAGCGGACATCGATCCCGATTTGGTCGTCGCTTACGGCGCCGCCATCCAAGCGGACTTGCTCTCTCGCGCTAGCGATGAAGTCCTCTTGCTCGACGTGCTTCCGCTCTCGCTCGGACTCGAAACGATGGGCGGAGGTGTCGATAAGATTCTGCCGCGCAATACGACGATTCCGGTCGGCGCGAAGTCGAGCTTCACGACCTTTGCCGACGACCAAACGGGTTTCGTTCTTCGCGTCGTGCAAGGCGAGCGCGAACTCGCCGCCGACTGCCGTTCGCTCGCGGAGTTTACCCTCAAAGGGATTCCGCCGATGCCCGCGGGGATCGCACGCCTCGAAGTCGAGTTTCACGTCGATGCGGACGGCCTGCTCGAGGTGCACGCCCAGGAACTCACAACCGGAGTCGAACAATCGATCGAGGTGCGACCGAGCTACGGTCTTACAGACGAGCAGGTCGAGGATATGCTCATCGACGCGCTCGACCATGGCGAGGAAGACTTCGAGGCTCGCGAATTGGCCGACGCGCGAGTCGAAGGGTCGAGAATAGTGCTGGCTACCCAGAAAGCCTTCAACGCGGACCGCGACCTCCTCGAAGCCTCGGAAGCGCGAGAGATCGAGGCTTCCCTGGCCGACCTGCAAGAATCGATAGAGAGCGCAACCCACGCGTCGCGCATTCAGAGCCGTATTGATGCTCTGGATCATGCGACCCACGATTGGGCGGGGCGCCGCATGGACAGAGCAATCAAACACGCGATCACAGGCAAGCGAGTTGGCGATGTGGCGGAGACGGTAGAGGATGCCAAGGGCGTGGACGCCCACGTCGCGGAGCACGCGAGCGGCAACACTCCACCAACAAACGAGCCCACAAACGAGCCAGAAGACCCACGGGGAAACGAATAGCGATGCCCAAGGTACGATTCATCGATCAGGATTTGGAGGTAGAGGTGCCCATCGGCACGTCCATCCTGGAAGCCGCCGAGAAGGTGGGGGCTCCAGAAGGAAGCGCCTGCGGTGGCGTCTGCGCTTGCTCGACCTGCCACGTCTACGTCGACGAAGGCCAAGAGCTGCTCTCAGAAGCCGAAGAGGAGGAGGAAGACATCCTCGACAAGGCGTTCGATGTCCGAATGACCTCGCGCCTTGGCTGCCAGGCCAAGATCGACCGCGAGGGCACGATAGCGATTCGAATCAGCGACGAGAGCCTCAATACCTTCTTCAACGAGCATCCCGACATCCCTCGGCCCGAGCCGACCAAGAAGTAGCGCGACCTGCGTACAATTCGCATCGAGTGCGCCACGACGCTACGATGGCCACCATGTGGAGATCGATCCGCTGGTCCATCAATCTCGTTGTGCTCGCATTTGCCGCCTACGCATTCTGCGTCGTCCCTCTGGGCGAGCGGACGGGGCTTGAGCACGCCCGAGCGATCTTGGCTTCTGATGCCGCCAAGGACGCCAAAGCTGAAGTCGTCGAGGCTGCCCGCAAGCTCGACGCCCAGGTTCGGGGGAACGACGCTGATGCGGGCTCTGCGACGCCGAGCCAGGACGCCCCGCCCTCAACGGACGACGCCAAGAGCTACGACGGGCCCGTACCAGGAGCCCCACTGCAACGGACCACCCCGGCAGCGGGAGTGACCCCCGACCCGGCGCTGGTCCAGCCCTAAGCCACTATTGCGGTCGGACCTTCTTGCCGGAGAGCCTGATGGCCTTCTCGATCAACGGCTTCGGATAGGTTCCCTGCGCGAGCCGCTTGACCGCTTCCGTGAGCACCTTCTCCCACTCAGCCCTCTCGGCATTCGTCAGCCGCACGACCTTCATCTTCTTGGCGAGGCGCTTGTAGGCCTGCGCGTCGAGCTTGCGGATCTTCTTGCTGCTTCGCTTAGATAGTTTTTTCTGGAGCCGACTGAACACGGCCTTCACATCGGGGTCGAGAGCCTCGAGGGCGCCCTTCCGGAATACCGTACCGCCGATCGCACACACCGTTCCTTCCTCGCCGATGTGGTCGAGGTAGGGGGCCCATTGCAGCTGCTCTGTGGCGAGGGCCGGCGCGTTGATGATGGTGACCTTGCCGGAACGAAGCGCTGGCAAGACCTCAGCGGGTCCGAGCGGGACCGGCGTCACGCCGCCGATCACCGAGTACACGACGGGAGCCATCGGCTCGTTGCGCCACATCACGGGGCTCTTTCCTCTGACGTCGGCCGGCGAGCGGACGGCGAAGCCCTTGCTCATTTGGTGAACGCGTCCGATGTCGCCCCAGGCGACAACTTCGAAGCCCTTTGCGGCGAAGCCCGCGTCGATGTCTTGTTTGAGTCCGGCGCGCACCTTATCGAGCACCGCCCAGGAGTCGACGATGCCGGGCAGCTGCAGAACCATCACCGGCTTGTAAATCGTGGAGAGTCCGACCGAGGTGAGGGACGCGCCGTCGATTTGCTTGGAGCGCATCTTGGCGACCATCGAGCGTTCGTCGCCCTGGACGGCGTTGTAGTAGATCTTGAGTTCGAGCTTTCCGTCGGTCTTGCTCTCGATGAGCTTCTTCCACTTCTTGAAGACCTTGCCCCAAGAGGAGTTCTTCGGCGCGAGCGTGGCGATGCGAAGCGTCGATTTTTGTGCGGAGGCTTCCGCGGCGACGAATACCGCGAAGCAAACGCAAAGCGAGCTAGCGAGTAGTCTCAAACCCTTGAACATGCCGGTCATCCTCCGAGATGGGCGTGCACCTGTCCACTGGCGGCTGTGCCGCCGCCGTCCACTGGCGGCGGTACCGCCGCCGTCGAGCGCGCCCAATCAAGAATACGCGCCCTTACCCCTGTCGCTTCCCAGCAAAGTTGGGCAGCAGGGCCGAAAGTTGAATATCGAGCGCGTTAAGCCGTCCCGTGCACTGGTACGGTAATGCCGTTGCGGTCTGGTTGGCGCCTAGTTGCCCGTGTCAGGCGTAGCGGAGTCGCTGGGCTGCTTTGCGGGCGCCGGAGCCTCCGCTTCACCGTCCGGGGTGGGTGCTGGGGCGTCGTCTACGTTGGGTGCCGGAGCCTCTGCGGCTCCTGCGCCCTCGTCCGTCGCTGCTGCGCCGGCGTCCGTGGCCGCTGCGGCTTCGGTCTCGCTGGCCTCGTCCGTGACGGGGGTCGGGGTGGGCAAGGTCGGCGGCGCTTCAATGACCGCGGGGGGCAGCTCCGTCGCCACGAAGGGCGGTTCCGGCTTCTCGAGGGTGTCCGTTGCCGAGGACGACATGTACGCGAGGACCATCGACGTGAGGAAGAAGATGGTCGCGGTGACCCACGTCACCTTGCTGAGTAAGTCACCCGCTCCGCGGCCGCCGAAGACCTGCTGTCCGCCGGCGCCGCCAAAGGCAGCACCCAGGCCGCCAGAGCGCCCCGGCTGGATGAGAATAATCAGCCCCAAAAAGAAGCAGCAGAATAGGTGGATGACCGTGACGGGAGTTTCAAAAAACGACAGCATCAATTCGCCTTACACGCGCGGTGCCTGGATCAAGCGCGCACGATAGCCAGAAAGCTGGCCGCGTCCAGTGATGCGCCACCAACAAGCGCTCCATCGATGTCGCTACAGGCCAATAGGCCGGTGGCGTTGCTTGGTTTTACACTACCGCCGTAGAGGATCCGCGTGACTGCAGCGAGTTCGGCGCTCTGGGCGCTCAGCTGCTTCCGAAGCCCCGCGTGAACCTCCTGGGCCTGCTCATCGGTGGCTACGCGCCCGGTGCCGATGGCCCAGATCGGCTCGTAGGCGATGGCGCCGAAGCCGGGCTTCTCGCCCAACTGGGCCACGACGGCGGCGACCTGGCGCCCCACGACGTCCATCGTCTTGCCGGCGTCCCGCTCCTCGAGCGTCTCGCCCACGCAGACGATGGGGCGCAGCCCTGCGGCGATGGCGGCGCCGAGCTTCTCGGAAACGGTTTCGTCCGTCTCCCCAAAGAGCTGACGACGCTCGCTGTGTCCGAGAATGACCCACTTGCAGCCGGACTCGAGCAGCATGGGGGCGCTGATCTCGCCCGTGAACGCGCCGCTATCTTTCGGGTAGAGCGTTTGACCGGCGACCTCGACGCGGTTGCCGGGCGTATCCGCGCAGATCGACGCCACCGCGGCCAGCGCCGTGAAAGGCGGCGCGACCACGACGTCGCAGGTCGCGTCGACGCTCCCGCGCGCGATCTCTTCAGCAAGGGCGCAGCCCTCGGCCCCACCCTGATTCATTTTCCAATTGCCGGCGATGAGCCGGCGACGTTCAGCGTTTGCCATAGTTCCTTTTCAGCATCGGAGCGCTTCGAGCCCCGGCAGCTTCTTCCCCTCGATGAGTTCCAGCGCGGCGCCGCCCCCAGTCGAGATAAAGTCGATTCGAGATGCGAGTTCGTCACCGGCATGCCGGACAGCAGAGGCACTGTCGCCGCCGCCAATGACGCTGAAGCCGGCGGAGGCCGCGACGGCTTCGGCGACGCCGGTCGTGCCCGCAGCGAACGCCGGATTCTCGAATAAGCCCATCGGGCCGTTCCAGAAGATCGTCTTGGCATCCGCCAGGGCCGCGCCGAAACGCTTGACCGTATCCGGTCCCACGTCGAGGGCCATGGTGCCGGGCGGCAGCGCGTTCGTCGCGCAGACTTGGCCGGTTGTGGACTCCAGGCTCTCGGCGACCACGACGTCCGTCGGCAAGAGTACGCGGACGCCTTTACGGTCGGCCTTCTCGAGCAGCGTCCGTCCGGCGGCGAGCCAGTCGTCCTCGACCTTGGATTTGCGCATATTTGCGCCTTGCGCGGCGAGCAGCGTGTTGGCCATCGCGCCGCCGATGCAAATCGTGTCGCATTTGTTGAAGAGGCTCTCGATGATGCCGATCTTATCTTTGACCTTGGCGCCGCCGAGCACTGCGACGAAGGGGCGCGCCGGAGAGTCGACGACGCGTGCGAGCGACGTGATCTCCTTTTGCATGAGCTTACCCATGCCGCGCTCGCGAACGAGGCGTGGGAGCGCATCGACGGAAGCGTGCGCGCGGTGCGCTGCTCCAAACGCGTCGTTCACGTAGACGTCGCAGAGGCTCGCTAGCTCTTTGGCGAAGCCTTCGTCGTTGGCCGTCTCTTCTTTGTGGAAGCGTAGATTCTCGAGCAGGCAGATCTGTTCTTTGCGCAGGTCGAGGATCACCTTGCGCGGTGCCTCGCCGATGCAGTCGTCCGGTAAGTGCACCTCGTAGCCCGTGAGTTCGCTGAGGCGCGCTCCCGCTGGCTCGAGGCTGAGTTCCGGAACGACTGCGCCGTTGGGGCGTCCAAAGTGCGAGGCGAGGATGACCTTCGCGCCGGTCTCGGCGACAGCACGGATCGTCGGCAGCGCCGCTTTGATCCGCTCGTCGTCGGTGATCTGGCCCGTCTTCTGATCGAAGGGCACATTGAAATCAACTCGGATGAGCACCCGCTGGTTTTCCAGCGGGAGCTCGTCGAGTGTGCGAATGCCGTCGAGAAGGTCCATTTAGGTTTCCACGATCTAAAGAGGCGAGACTCGTCTCAGCCGCGCTTCTGGATGAGTTGGACGAGATCGATCATGCGATTCGAGAAGCCCCACTCGTTGTCGTACCAGGAGAAGACCTTGGCGAATTTGTCGCCCATGGTCTTGGTCAGGGTCGCGTCAAAGATGCTCGAGTGCGGGTTGCCGATGAAGTCGGAGGAAACCAGTTGCTCATCCGTGTACTGGAGGAAGCCCTTCAGCGGTGCGGTTTCCGCGGCCTTCTTCATCGCAGCGTTGATCGATTCGACCGATACAGATTTCTCCGTATTCAGCGTGAGGTCCACGAGCGAGACGTCGATGGTCGGGACGCGAATCGCCAAACCGTCGAACTTGCCGGCGAGGGCGGGAATGACTTCCGCGACCGCCTTTGCGGCGCCGGTGCTGGTGGGGATCATGCTGACCGCAGCGGCGCGGGCACGACGCAGATCGCCCTTCTTATGGGGCAGGTCGAGCAGCGCTTGGTCATTCGTGTACGAGTGAATCGTTGTCATCAGCCCGTCCACGACGCCGAACTCGTCGAGCAGAACCTTCGCAACCGGCGCGAGGCAGTTTGTCGTGCAGGAGGCGTTCGACATGATGTGATCCTTGGCCGGATCGTAGTCCGCGTCGTTCACGCCCATGACGACCGTGAGGTCCGGGTTCTTTGCCGGTGCGCTGATCAACACCTTCTTGGCGCCAGCGGCGAGATGGCCTTCGGCCTTCTCCTTTGCGGTGAAGAGACCGGTGCATTCGAGGACGACGTCGACGCCGAGCTTGGCCCAGGGCAGGTCCTTCGGCTCGCGGATTTTCGTGATGCCGATTTCCCTGTCGCCGATGACGATGGAGTTCTCCGTCGCGTGAACGGGCGCGGCCGTGAAGCCACGGTGAATCGAGTCGTACTTGAGCAGGTGCGCGAGGGTCTTTGGGTCGGTGAGGTCGTTGATTCCGACCAACTCGATATCGTCGATTCCACGTTCGTAGATCGCACGGACGACGCAACGACCTATGCGGCCAAACCCATTGATCCCGATCTTGATTGCCATTCGCGTATTCCTCTTTAGTTGGGGGCTTCTCGCCCGCTTGGGGGGGCTCTTCGCCCGTGTCCCTATCAGCTTTGGTAACTCGGTGTTTTTCGAGCCTCGGGGGCGTCGACCTCTTTGGTCAAATCTCGCCGCGGGCGCGCGACGCTAGTGCTACCGATCCGACTGGTCAAGGCGCCGACCAGACCCCCCTAATTGTGTCCCTGGCTCGCCTCTTGACGTACGTCGTCTGGAGCGTGTCCGTTGGCGCGTGCCGATTGGCGAGTCTGGATACTGTAGCAGGCACTGCTCGCACGTGACGGCGTCAACGATGGCTCTTATCACTCCAGATAGGCGCCCATTTGTCGGAATCGACGATAGCGATCGTCGCGCAGGTCGTCGGGGCTCATCCCGTCCAGTGAGAGTAGAGCCTCTTGCAGCGCGTGATCGACGCGCTGCGCCGCGAGATCGGGGTCTCGGTGGGCGCCGCCCGCAGGCTCCACGATCACGGGGTCGAGGATCCCGAATTGGAGCAGGTCGTCCGGTGTCAGCCGAAGCTGGTCCGCGGCCTCCGACGCCTGATCGGCGTTCTTCCACAGGATCGCGGCGCAGCCTTCCGGCGTGATAACCGAGTAGTAGCTGTATTCGAGCATCAGCAGGCGGTTGGAAATGCCCAGCGCCAGCGCGCCGCCGGAGCCGCCCTCGCCGATGACTACGCTCACGATCGGGACGCCGACTCCGGCCATGACCTCAAGGGCGTGGCCGATGGCCTCGCTCTGGCCCCGCTCCTCGGCCTCGACGCCCGGGAACGCTCCGGGCGTGTCGATGAAGGTGATGACGGGCAGGCCGAAACGGTCGGCCATCTCGTACAGTCTTGAGGCTTTTCGATAGCCCTCCGGATTGGGCATTCCGAAGTTCCGCTTGACGCATTCGCGCGTTCCGCGCCCTTTTTGGTGGCCCAGGACGACGACGCTGCGGCCGTGGTAGGTGGCGAGGCCCCCGACAATCGCCGCATCGTCTCCGAAACGTCGATCGCCGTGAAGCTCGACCCAGTCCGTGAATAGGCGGCCGAGGTAATCGAGCGTGTAGGGGCGCTGCGGGTGTCGCGAGAGCCGCACCCGCTGGATCGGGGACATTCGCTCGAAGACCTCTTTGACCAGCTCGCGCGCTTTATCCTGAAGTAGGTCCACCTCGTCGGCGAAGTCTCCGCCAGCGAGCTCGCGCAATTTTCGCGCGCGTGCCTCGAGTTCCTCGAGTGGCGGGTTGTGGCCGTATCGCGACGCCATATTTTGACTTTAGACTACTCGCTCCGGCGCGCCAGACTGCGTCCTGCGCGAGCGGATATTGAAGAGAGGGAAGGGCTTCGTCTTGCCCTTGAGCTGTGTCGCTGGCAGTTCCTCGTACTCGTAGCGATTGCGCAGCGCTTTGAGCGTCATTTCGCTGACGAGTATTTGCCCGGCTTGCGCGCGCCCGCAGAGCCGCGCGCTCGTGTTGGCGGTGTCTCCGATGACCGTATACGAGAGCGCCTTCGACGAGCCGACGTAGCCCGCCACCAGCGGACCGGTGTGGATCCCGATGCCGACGGCGAGCGGGGGCAGGTTGTCGGCCATACGTTTGCGGTTGAAGCGACCCAGCGCCTCCATCTGATCAAGAGCGCATTCGACGGACCGTATTGCGTCATCGGCGTGCAGAACGGGAGCACCCCAAACTGCCATCAAGCCGTCCCCCATATATTTATCGAGGGTCCCCTCGTGCTCGAACACGGTTTCCGTCATCAGCTCAAAGTACTCGTTGAGCATCTCGACGATGGCTTCCGGCTTTGAGCCCTCGCTCATGCTGGTGAAGCCGCGGATGTCCGAGTTGAAGACGGTGCACTGATGGACGCGCTGCCCGCCCTTCTTCACCTCGAGCTCGCCGCTCATCACCCGCTCGGCGACGTTTGGGGACAGGAGCCGGCTGAAGCGCTCGCGCCGGATGATCTCCTCTTCGACTTTATGGCCGAGAATGTTGATCTCGATGAACATCGCGGCTTGCCCGGCGATGGACGTGACGATTTCCATGTCCTTTGCCTGAAACTGGGCAAGGCTGGCGCTGTCGAGCCAGAGGACTCCGAGGATGTCCTCCTTGTGGACCAACGGCGCAACGATGGCTGAGCTGATCTGATTGACGATCATGCTTTTGCCGTGGGATCCGGCGAAGTCCATCGCGGCGTCGTGGGTGATGACGGTCGCGCGCTCCTTCATGACGTGGTCCATGATGGTGCTGGACACTTTGATGGGGGCGTTCGAGCCGTCGCGCCGCAGCGATGCTCCGGGTTTCAGCTCGCCGTCGTCGCCGCGCAGGAAAATCACGCCTCGGTCTGCCGCCACGAAGCGGAAGACGGACTGCAAGATCTTGCCGAGGAGTTTGTCGAGATCGCGTTCGAGCGCGATTTCTCGGGATACTTCGTGCGACAGACGGAGCCGCTCGTAGTCACCGGCAAGCTGCTCCTCGTTGCCGGCGACTTCCTCGTAGGGGCGGAAGCGCTCGTGCGTTGCGGCGATTTGCTCACCAATCGACCGATTCTCGTCGTTGACGACTTCGGCTTCGCCCGTGGGTTGCACCGAGACGTCCGGTCCGTCTTTGACGCTCGTCTGGTCGTCAAAGGATAGGTCGGGGCTAGGGGCGACTGCGGCTGGGGTGGCGGCTCGGCCTGCGGCTGCGGCTGCGGCTGCGGCTGGGGTGGCGGCAGTGGCCGGTGGCGCCGGGTCCCGCTCTCGCGAAATTGGCGCCACGTGGCTGTGCCGCCCGCTTCCGGCATCGTCCACCGAGGTGCGGTCCGTATCATCGTCGAAACGGAGGCGGACGGACCCGAGCGTCACCTCATCGCCGTCGCAGAAGCGATGCTCACCGGTCATTCGGTTGCCGTTTACGAAAGTCCCGTTGAGGCTCTGAAGATCCGTCAGGTAGTAGCCGTCGTCTCGACGGTCGATGACGCAATGTTCTTTGGAGACGATCTTGTCGAGCAATTGCAGTGAATTGCCCGGATGCCGTCCGAGCGTCGTGCGCGCGGTGAGTTCGACGAGTTTCTCGCCTTGTGGGGTCGTTACCAGGAGCCGCGCCATTTCGGCAGGCTAGCGTCGAGACTGAAGTGCGACAAGCCGGGCGAGCATTTGATAGCCTTCGGAGCGATGGACTCTTTCATTCTGGCGATCGACGAGGGGACGACGGGGAGCACCGCGGTGATTCTCCGGACAGATGGAACAGTGGCAGGGCGGGGGTACAAGGAGTTCCCCCAGCACTTTCCGAAGCCCGGCTGGGTCGAACACGACGCTGAAGACATCTGGCAGGCCGTGCAGGAAACAGTCGGCGAAGCGATGAAATCTGCCGGCCTCAAGGAAGACGGCATCGCCGCAATCGGCATCACCAACCAGCGCGAGACCACGCTGATTTGGGGCCGAAAGACTGACGAGCCGGTGCATCGCGCCATCGTTTGGCAGGATCGTCGCACCAGCGATCTCTGCGAAGAATTCAAGTCTGCGGGGCACGAACACCTCTTCAAGAAGACCACGGGGTTGGTGTTTGATCCCTATTTTGCAGGGACGAAGATAGCCTGGCTGCTCGACAACGTGGACGGTCTTCGAGAGCGAGCCGAGGAACTCTGCTTCGGCACCATCGACTCCTTCCTCGTCTGGCGCTTGGCAGGCGGCGGCAAGGCCGGCGCGCCCCACGTGACGGACGTGACGAACGCGTCGCGCACGTTGCTCATGGATCTCAAGGCCCAGGAGTGGAGTCCGAGGCTGTGCGAAATCCTCAACATTCCGATGACCCTTCTGCCCAAGATCGTTCCGTGCGCGGAGGTCGTGGCGCGCACCAAGGGGTTCCCGGGCCTTGCCGATGGGACTCCCATCGCGGGCATCGCGGGCGATCAGCAGGCAGCGCTCTTTGGGCAAGCCTGTTTCGAGGCCGGGGAGGCCAAGTGCACCTACGGGACAGGGGCATTTGTTGTGATGAATACCGGCGACAAGCCAGTGCACAGCCACCACGGGCTGCTCTCCACCGTGGCGTGGAAAGTTGGGGACGAGACCACCTTCGCGCTCGAGGGCAGCTGTTTCATCGCCGGCGCTGCAGTCCAGTGGCTGCGCGACGCCTTGGGATTCATTGAAAAATCCCCGGAGGTGGAGGAACTGGCGTCTCAGGTGGATTCGAGTGACGGTGTCATGTTTGTCCCAGCCCTTGCCGGCCTAGGCGCGCCCTACTGGGACCCTCGGGCCCGCGGGCTCATTTGCGGCATCACCCGTGGGACAACACGGGCCCATCTGGCCCGAGCGACCCTCGAGGCCATCGGGTACCAAGTGACCGATCTGATCTTCGCCATGGCCGAAGATCAACACGCTCCGATGACCCGACTTCGGGTCGACGGTGGGGCGGCGGCCAACGACCTACTGATGCAGATGCAGGCTGATTTCGCAGGGTTGACTGTCGAAAGGCCGGCCGATCTGGAGTCCACGGCTAGGGGGGCCGCGATGCTCGCCGGCGTGGGCGCTGGGGTCTTCAAGGACGGTGGTGACGCCGCCCGAATGTGCAAGATTCAGGACGAATTCCATGTAAGGATGACCGCAAGTGAGAGGGATTCTCGGCTCGCAGCTTGGCGTGACGCGGTGCGTCGTGCCAGAGTCTAGATGGAGAGAGTTTAAGCCAGAGAGTAAAGCTTTTTTGGAGCTAATCGGGCACCAATGCCTGGTAACGCCTGTTACGGTGACCGTCCTTGGAGAGAGGGACGCTTCGACCGTTCTTTGTAGAGAGAGGCTGTAATGGATAACGACAGTATGGGGGATGGGATCAACACGCCGTTGCGTGATGTGCCCGTGGATTGGGAAGCGCTGGAAGACGCTTTCGAGAACAACGCTCCGGAGGTTCACAGTTACCTACACCTGATCACCGGGGAGGTGCTTCGGGTGGTGGACGGGATTGCCGACCCGGAGATGCATGCGCGCATTGCTAGCGATGGCAACTACATGCGCGTCGACCCGGTCAGCTCACGCGAGCAATACCGGTGGATGGAGCGATTCATCCCGATGGTGGACGACGCCGAGTTGCGAGAGCGTCTGACGCAAGCCATCGACGGCAAGGGGGCATTCCGGCGCTTCAAAGACGTGCTCATGTCGTACGGGCCGGAGCGCGAGCGATGGTTCGCGTTTCGTAGCGAGCGGCTGCGGGTCTTCATGGAAGCCTGGCTCAGCGCGCACGGCCTCAGTCCCGTCGCGCGGGCGCCGGCGGCGCCCAAGCCGGTGGACGAATCGGAGGCAGCTAACGAGCCGCCGATCACCCAAGAGCAGCTCAGCGGACGACGCACCCGTAGTGCGGAGTCAATTCGGGCGCAGCTCAAAGAAGTCGCGGAGGCCCTGGGCTCTCGCGACCTCGACAAGGTGCTCACCTTCGCCGAGTTCGTGAAGGCGCGCCGCTCGGCTCGCAGCTACACGCAACGCCATGACGCCGTGCCGGACAGCGGTGCCGTGGCCGTCTCCAAAGAGGAGGACGAGCGTGATTCCGCGGAGTACAAAAGAGTAGAGGTCACGCCCGCGTCCGAGAAGCGCCGCGCGGTCCGATGAGGGGTCGGCCCAGCGGCGCGTTCGCTTTGATCGTCGCTGCGGGGCTGATTGCCGTCACTACTGCTGGAAGTGCTGCCGAGCCCGATGGTTCCGGCCAAAAGCCGGGCCAACGAGCGGGCCGAGGGCCGTGGTTTTCTAGCCGCGGTCCCGTTGCCGTCGACCGAGCCGCGGTGCGATATGTGGCTGCGGATACAGGGGGCATTCTCGCGCCGCAGTTCGTTTTCGAGCGCGTTCTCGCGTTTGAGGCGCGGCTTCTGGCTCTGACGGAGGGCGTTGAAGGCTATCGGCCGCGGCATGTCCGCGCCGCTCTCGAGCGCCACATCGCCGAAACGCTGCTGGCGGCGCGAACCCTCAAGCCGGCGCTCGTCGAAGCTGAACTCGCTCAACGGACGGCAGACGCCCAGAGCGCGCTCATCGAACGGGTGGGTGGTAGCGAAGCCTACGCGGCGGCGCTTCGCGCCGAGGGCGTCGAGCCGAGCGAAGCGCGTCGCCTACTTCGGAGGCGCGCTCGGGCCAGCTTGCATATGGATCGCATGAACGTGCAGATCCTCCATCCGGACGAGGCCGAACTTCGGGTGCTTCACCGCGCGGGCAACACGCCCTTTTCCAAGCGGGAGTTCGAGGTGGCGCGCCTGCCGCTCCAGCGCTGGCTGGTCAGTCGTCGGGTCGATGCTGCGCTCGATGACTTCTTTCGAGCTGCTCGCGGTCGGGTGCGCGTTCACTGGTTGCCGCGACCGAAACACCGTTAGGGCGTGTCCGAGCGCGAGTCAGTCGTCTCGGTGGACGGTGTCCGGCGAAAACGCGGGGACGCACACGGCAACGTACTCGGCGCCGCCTTCATTGGGGCTGCTGTAGCGTACCCACTCACCGCCGCGGCAGACGACGCCTTGTCCAGCTCGAACGTCGAAGGCTCCGCCCTCGTGCTCGACGTGTAGCGTGCCGCCGAGCACAATCGTGAACTCGTCAAATTCGGGCCGCTGACCCGGTTCTTCCCAGCCCGCCGGTGACTTCATCATCGCGATGCTTGTCGCCGAGTCACCGGTGTTCACGCCACCCACGTACTCCAGGATCGACTTTGGCTTGTTGCCCGCCGCGTCGATTTTTGTGGGTGCTTCGATGAGTTGGGGCATGGCTTGGACTTTCTGTCGGCCGGCGCCGCCTGCGCTGTGCGCTAGTCGAAGCGCACGTACTCGAAGTCCGGACCGTTGCCCTTGATACCCTGCTTGGGTGGGGCGATCCAGTTGGCCATCTTGCCGGGCTCGTGGACCGCGTGGGTCATGATGCTGTGGAGATAATCGCGGTCGCTCTCGCTCGGCAGCCACGCGTCCTTCTTTGCTTCCCAATCGGCGTCGCTGAGCATGTTGCCGGCCACGTCGAAGTTCAGCGATTCGCAGAGACCGATCTGCCGGTTGAAGTGGCGGCAGGCGTCCCCCCCGAAGAGCTACCCCGCTCCTCGCGGGCTGATGCCCCAGCCGTCCATCTCCTCGGGGTCGCTCCAGAGCAGGTCGCACATGGGGCCCTCGTGAGGCACCTCCTGCTTTCGGTCGATCAGGCGCACCTGATCGAGCGTCTGCAGCGAGGGCGAC
>PVBE010898402.1_pt1 | contig 14490 bp, 15 predicted proteins | sample 1631181 | NCBI WGS metagenome assembly PVBE01 (sample SAMN08397723, study PRJNA350692) | Marine metagenome, whole genome shotgun sequencing project. | isolation source: water | place: Pacific Ocean | collected 2012-04
ATCTTGTGCTGCACGCAAGCCTATCGCTTTTCCAATTCCACGACTAGCCCCGGTTATAAAAATTGTTTTACCTTTAAGTTGTTGCATTGTGTTCCTCAATCCCTTTTGAATTTTGGTTTACGCTTATCTACAAAAGCAGAAACTCCCTCCACAAAGTTTGGTTCGCTTGCGCTTACAGAGAAATTCATGGCTTCAGCGTGGAGCTGACTCTCCAGCGTTGTATTGAGAGAATTTTGCAGTAACGATTTGGTTCTGCCTATAACAGCAGTGGGACCGTTTGCTAGTCGAGTAGCGATTTTTACTGTTTCAATTTCAAGGTCTTCTGTTCTAACAACCCAGTTGACTAGGCCCAATTCCTTAGCCGTAGCGGCATCGAAAGCATCACCCAAGAACGCAATTTCCGCTGCTTTCTTGGCCCCAACGTTTCGAGGTAACGAATATGTAGAGCCCCCATCAGGACTGATACCCACATTAACATAAGCGAGGGTAAAAACAGCACTGTCGCTTGCTATTATCAAATCGCAAGCCATAGCGAGACTAAATCCAAACCCCGCCGTGGCCCCGTTGACAGATGCAACAACTGGTTTTGGCATACGCCGAATTGATATGATCATCCGATGGACTTTTTCTATCAATCTCTCAAACTCGATACGCTTTTTTTCAGGTACTTCATCTAGTTTTGTGGCAAACCATTTTAAATCACCACCAGCCATAAAATGATCGCTACCCCGGATAACAATGCATCGCACCTCTTTGTCTTGTTCAGCACCGCAAATTGCCTCGTTTAAGGCTTCGGTCATCTCTAAATTTAGGGCATTTAAAGCAACGGGACGGTTCATTGTGATGGTTAGGATACTATCTTTCTTATTGATCACCGTCGCATTACTCATAAGTTTTTTTCCTCATAGTTTTATCAACCCAATCTTAGTAAAATAGAAATTCAAGGTAAACCTTCAAAGGCTTGATATAAATCCGGTGTACGTCGTCAGATGGTTTTTCTGTTCGGTTGAGTTATAACTTAATTAATATAGCAAAAATTAGATATCGGGCGTTCTTAAATATCATTGTCGGGAAATTGTTTAGCCTCCTTGTTATGTACCACTCTGTCGCAGAGTTTCTAGCGCTGGTAAAAAGCGTCTGCTTTGCCGCCGATTTCTGACCTTTATTTGTCCTAAAGACTTGGGTATATAAAACTATGCTTCCATTCTAAATTTCTGCCTCTAACCAGATACCAAACGTCGTTCAGGAGGGTGAAAATGAACAGCGCGCCAAAAAGGCAAGAGTATGCAGCCGATGGCATGCATGCACCGTTGAGCCACTATACTGACGCAGTCAGATATGGCGATATCGTGTACCTTTCCGGATGTGGCCCGCTCGATGAAAATTTAAATCTCGTTGGCAGCGATGACATCGTGGAGCAAGCGCGACGAACATTGGAAAACCTGCAACTGGTTTTGACTGCAGTCGGCGCCACATTCGCGGATGTGCTCAAGGTGAACGTCTATCTCACCGACATCAGCGATCTGAAACTGATCAACCCTGTCCGTCAGGAGTTCTTCGGCAGCGCCAAGCCGGCGAGTACCGCCGTGCAAGTCGTTCGACTGGCGGTGCCTGGCATGAAGATAGAGATCGAAGCCGTTGCCGGCCTGCCTTCCGTCTGAGCATTCGACACACAGTCCTTGAAAGTCCATTAACGGCTGAGACTGTTGAAAAACTCGGCTATTAGCTGCCATTAACGAGTATCAAAATGATGGCAGCTTTACCCCCGAAAGAAGACACAAACGGCTAGGGCGCAAAATGGCGGCTTTTGACCCAAAGCGGCCACCGCCTGCGTTATGGTACAATTGAATATTTAAATACCTTTAGTTATATAGAATAGAATAATTTCTCGTTTGATAAGGTAAATCATGCAAGTCTCCCTAGCCTTGAGAATTTTTCTGCCATTTGCTCTTGGCTATCTGTTGTCTTCTATATTTCGCTCCATTGGTTCATTGATCGCCAATGATCTAGCTTTGGATTTGGGATTAAATGCGGGTGAGCTGGGCTTTGCTGTGAGCGCCTTTTTCCTAGCCGCAATTTTTGTCCAGATACCTTACGGTATTATGTTGGACCGTTACGATCCTCGAAAGGTCTATGCTGTATCCCTTTTATTGTGTGCAGCGGGAGCCATCATGGTGGCCCTGACGCCAAATATGCTTTTCCTGGCCTTGGGCCGAGCGTTCATTGCCATAGGTACGTCCGCAAGTGCCGTTACGTCCTTTAAAATTTATTCCATGTGGTTCCCACCCGAGCGCTTACCACTTGCCAACGGGCTAAGTATTGCAGCAGGGGGATTGGGTCTGATGACGGGTACTGCACCGGCAGCGGCAGCGATGCAGTTTATTGATTGGCGGGAAATTCACTTAATCATTGCCGGCTTCTTGGTTATTGGAGCTACAATTGTTGTTACGATCGCACCTTCAAAACCCACCAAAAGTGTTGGCTTGACCCTAGGCCAACAAATAAAAGGTCTAAGCGTGATACTTAAAAGTAGTGCGTTTTGGCGTGTGGCTCCGTTTGTCGCAGTGTTGATCGGAACCTTTGGCGGCTATCCTTCGCTTTGGACAGGCCCTTGGGTGCGGGATGTCGCAAATTTTTCAGATAGCCAGACTGCCATTCTTATGCTTGTGCTTACAGCGGCAATGACAGCGTCCGGATTGGCTACCGGATTTCTGGCCGATTTGGCAAAACGTATTGGCCTAACGCCACTAGACTTCTGTGCCTTTGTCGGTTGGATCTTCGTCGCGATCCTGGCGCTGATTTATTTGCAGTGGATCCCTTCCGATACAGCTGTTTTCATCATCTGGTTCTCGTTCGGATTCATTGCTCCACTTGGCATGGTTATGTATCCGGCTATGGGTGCTCTATTTCCACCCGAATACACAGGAAGACTGAATGCTTGCTTGACCCTCTCCTGGTTCTTAGGTTCATTTATGGTTCAGAACATTTATGGCTTTGTGCTGAATCAATTCCCAACATCTGACGGCAGCTATGCCTTGGGGGGCCACCGCCTTGGAACAGGAATTATGGTGCTTTTGATGATTGGCGCTCTTGTCTGGTTTCACTTGTCGGTGGTATTTGAAAAGCGACAGCCGGCAACTTAATCCTCATTGTACCTCGTCAGCGCCAGTTGGACAAAATGAGTTGATTGCGTAAGAGAGTGTTTCATCACTTTAAGCAATATTTTCATCCCGGGCTAATTTTTATGGTTGTATGATGCTAACAATAGGCGGAGACACTGTGAAATATGCTTTTGGTAAATAGTGCACTGTGATAGCCTCCTTGACTATTCAATTATGTCTACTGAGGAGTAAAGTCTTTTGGAAATAGTCGGCAATTTGCTTAACGAGTTACCTTGGTTTATTGCCCATATGGCAACGGCCCTGGCTCTAACTTTATTCTATGTGGTCATCTATATGTGGATAACACCGCACCCCGAGATCAAGTTAATTCGGGAAAATAACATAGCGGCAGCGCTCGCATTTGCCGGCAGTTTGATCGGTTTCTGTATGCCATTGGCCAGCGCAATCACCAATTCGGCTTCTTTAGTCGATGTTTTAGTTTGGGGTGTGGTCGCGTTGCTGGTTCAGATCGTTATTTTCTATCTCGTTTGTTTGCCGATCCCTAAAATTTCAGAACGGATCGAGAAAGGCGAGGTGGCCTGTGGCCTGTGGCTCGGCAGTGCATCCTTGGCTGGTGGTCTTCTAAATGCAGCCTCTATGACAAACTAACTGAAAAACCAGCACCGTTGATGTGCGACGAATAACTCTAAAAAAATAGCCCCCAAAGGGAGAAAGTAAGATGAAGTCCCGGAGTTCTGTATCTACCGTTCTAATGATGAGTGCGAGTCTAGTCGCTCTAACCGCCTGTGAAGAACCCAAGGTGGATGCTTCAATTTTCAAAAGCGTGGAACAATGCAAGAGTGACCCGCTTACGACCTCAGATCAATGCGAGAGTAGATTTAAAGAGGCGCAAAGCCAACATGTCGCTGTGGCGCCAAAATATGCCTCTGAGGCCGATTGTCAGGCGGACTTTGGCGTCGGTAAATGTGAAGTAGCACCTTATAAAACGTCAAGCGGTGGCTCGGTCTTTATGCCCTTAATGATGGGCTATATGATGGGTTCCATGATAGGGGGGCGCGGCTCCATGATGTCGCAACCGCTTTACCGGGCCGCCCAAAGCCCGAACAGCTTTCGTACCGCCGAAAACCGTAATGTGGGCTCGAAGACTGGTCGGACCAAAGTCGCCAGTTCAGCGACCAGCCGCCCGACTTTTAAAAGTTCGACCCGTTCGCGCGGCGGATTTGGTTCTTCTGGCCGCCGGTTCGGATCCGGCGCCACCTAATTAAAAACCGCTTGCCATTTTTTCGGAGATCCCATGCAGCGCATTCCCGTGACTGAACGACCCAATCTGTCGGACATAGCAGCCATGCATGAGTTGGAATATATTGTCGGCAAAGGCATTAACGGTTGGGACGAGACCGCCTATTACCAATTCTCAATGCGCCAGATTGAGGAAGATATCGAAGGATCCGCTGAAGAATTAGAGGCCTTGTGTTTCCAGGTCGTGGACCGCGCCGTAAATAACGAAGAAGTCTTGGAACGTCTCGGTATTATCGAACATTTTTGGGACTACATTGCAACTAGCTGGCGAAACGGTGAGAAAAATCTATGCGGCAGAATGGACCTTTCCTATAACGGCGAGGAGCCGGTAAAATTATTAGAGTATAATGCGGATACGCCAACGACTCTCTACGAATCGGCGGTGTTTCAATGGGAATGGTTGGAACAGGTTAAAGAATTGAAATTAATACCTGAGGGCTGCGATCAGTTAAACGATGTCCATGAAAGCATCGTGCAGACATTACCACAATTGGGTATAGCGGGACTGGCGCATTTCGCCTGTAACCACGATATTGAAGATGATAAAGGGACGCTCGACTATCTTGAGGAATGCGCGCGCGAAGCAGGGTTAAAGACCTGTTCCTTGACAATGGAAGACATAGGTATAGATGATGAAGGACGGTTTACTGATCTTGATGACCGAGTCATAACCACACTCGTTAAGCTTTATCCATGGGAATGGATTATGGCAGAAGATTTTGGCCGCCATATACCTTCCAGCGGCATTCAGTTCATCGAGCCACCATGGAAGACCATTTTGTCCAATAAAGGCCTTCTGCCTTTATTGTGGGGAATGTTTGAGGGACACCCCAATCTGCTACCCGCATTTTTTGAGGATGATCCTGCTACTGCTGCATTTGCCAACGCTGGCAATTATGTCCGTAAACCAATGTTGTCACGACAAGGGGCGAATATCGAGGTCGTTCATGATGAGAAAACTCTGTTCCAAAGTGACGGGCCCTACGGTAACGATGCTCACATCTTACAAGGGTTCCAACCGTTGCCTGATTTACACGGCCGATACCCACTGCTCGGTTGCTGGCTGGTTGCCAGCAAAGTGGTTGGATTGTGCATACGAGAAGACAAAACTTTGGTCACGGGCAAAGATGCTCGCTTCGTTCCTCACGTAATCCTGGACTGAGATTCATCTTAGCGGATATGTGTTTCAAATATCTTTAGTTAATTCGATTTATAGAAAGAAGGACCATCCAATGCTTCACTGCCGAGATGTATTTTGGATTATGAGAACATGATTGGTGGAGACGAAACAACTGAAAATCAATACGGCATCGAGTTGATCCTCGACCTACACGGCTGCGATGCTTCAAAATTCACCCGCGCGAGTATCACTGAGTATTTTGAGCAACTATGCGACCTGATCGATATGCAACGCGAGGATTTACATTTCTGGGATGATGTTGGCCTTTCCGAGGAAGAAAAACAGACATCACCACATACTCAAGGCACATCAGCAGTTCAGTTTATTTTAACCAGTTCTATCGTCATTCATACTCTGGATCAGTTAAAATCAATCTATATCAATATTTTCTCCTGCAAGGTATACGATCCCAAGGTAGCGGAAAAATTTACAGTTGGATGGTTCGGTGCGGCTGACTGCTCGGCCAAGTTTATAGATCGGGTTTGAGGTGAAACACATGAATTTGACCGAGCAGAAAATTCCTATTCCCGTGGCGCCTGGCCATCGAAACATGTTGGAGCACCTTCAAAAGGCAATCGATTTCAGGCTTGAGGGAGGCGCCATACCAGTGCGTTTTGCTATCACCGGTATGGATGAAACACATTACCAGTGTGAGTTCGGCATGCTGGATGGCTTCACTGTTCCGGCTTCCGAAGAACCTGAATCTATATTTCGCTTTATCCGGCGCAAGATTGAGCGAATGGACGCCTTCAACGCCGTCTTCCTGGTGCCAACGGGTATTGGTGCAGAGATTGGTGGTCATGCCGGCGATGCAACCCCGGCTGCACGCGTGCTCGCAGAGGCGTGTGACAGGTTGATCACACACCCAAATGTTGTCAATGCCTCGGACCTTAACGAGATGCCGGAGAATGCTCTCTATGTCGAGGGCAGTGCAATTACACGCCTGATGTTGGGAACTGCGGCATTGCAGCCGGTAAGAGCAAACCGAGTCCTAGTGGTTATGGATGATCATGAAATTGAAATGTTTACCAACGATACAGTAAATGCGGTGAGCGCGGCGCGCGCAACATATGGCTTCGACTGTCCAAAAATTATAAAACTTGATCCGCCTCTTCGCATGACAGCAGAATTTATGCAATCAGGCAGAGCTGCTGGCGAGATCACTGGGTTGGAGCGTGTCTTGGCGGTGCTGGATGAGAATTTAGGCACGTTCGATGCAGTGGCGATTGCCTCCGTTATCGATCTTGATAATGAAACTCATGAAGAATATTTCCACCGAGGTGGCGAAATGATCAACCCCTGGGGTGGGGTAGAAGCAATGCTGACACACACTGTATCAATGCTCTACGAAGTTCCTGCTGCCCACTCGCCAATGCTTGAAAGTCACCAGGTAGCCAATTTTGATCTTGGACTGGTTGAGCCGCGGCTCGCCGCCGAGGCCGTGTCGCTGACCTTTGTTCAGTGCATGCTTAAGGGTTTGCACCGCAGCCCACGCATTATTACGGATTCAGATGCCATGCGCGAATCAGGTGTTCTCAGCGCAGCCGACGTTTCTTGCCTTGTTATTCCAGATAATTGTATCGGTCTGCCTACACTTGCTGCACTGGAACAGGGGATTCCTGTCATCGCAATTAGTGAGAATGACAATTTGATGCAAAATGATCTTCGGGCACTTCCTTGGGCACCTAACCAATTGCATGTGGTGGAAAACTATTGGGAAGCCGTTGGCGTGATGACGGCACTGAAAGCCGGCATCACACCGTCTTCGCTACGCCGACCGTTGGCTGCTACAAAGTTAGAAAAGAGAAAATTCGAGGCCCAGCGAGATGTTGGGCGGCAAAGGCTCATCAAAGAAGAATACCGGTAGTTCGTCGTCGTCCACGGTAAAGCTGATGCCAGAAATCAGGCCGTGGTGTTCGCCGACCGGACCGCATATGGCGAGGCTGATCTTTTCACCGTATTGGTTAATGAGCACTTCCGCCGTTTCCATGGTACCCGTACCGAGATAGGGGGGCGGCATCGTCATAGGTTATTTCCCCGTTCTTGGTAATGCGCAATACCGTCCAGTCATCGCAGGCACCGTAAAGATCGAAGTCGGAAATTTCCAGCTGGCCCATGGCGAAGGCAAAGATCAGTCAGTAAGCGGCCTAGTTTGTAAACGGTAATGATGGTCGCTTTCTAGCCAATAATGGAAATTATAACTATTGAACTGCACTTTTTAAATGACTTTTGATTCAGTAATCAGCCACTGACTGAATTCTACGACCCGTGGGTGAATCGATCGATTCTTGGGCGTGACAATATACCAACCTAGGCCCTGGTCGGTGCTGTCCCCAAACGGCATCGTTAACAATTCACTGCGAAGGGCATCTTCGACAAGGCCGCGCAAACCTAGTAAGACACCTTGCCCGGTGATGGCGGCATTCACGGCAACGGAGAAATCATTGAAATATAGCCCACCTCGACCCTCGGTATTTGCCATGCCCAACTTGGCCAACCAATCCCGCCAATCGGTATTGAGATCACCCGTTTTGGGATCGAAGTGTATCAAGGTGTGGTATTTTAAGTCTTCCGGCGTTTTTAATGGATGTTTCCCATTCACCAAGTCCGGATGACACAAGGGGATAATCGATTCCCGCATGAGTATTTCGCTGGAAAGCCCAGGATAGTGACCGTCCCCAACGCGGATCGCGAGATCAATTTGGTCGCGGTTGAAATCGACGAGTTGGCCGCTGGTCGATATTCTGATGTCAATCTCCGAATGATCTGCCCGCCAGCCGTCCAGACGCGGTACCAACCAACGCGCTGCAAACTCACCCACGGTGCTGATCGATAAATGGCGACCGGATGGTTCGATTCTTATACGAGCGACTGCGTCATCCAGGATTTTCAGACCACCATGGACTTCCGATCGGAAACGGTGGCCTGCTACCGAAAGCAGGATGCCGCGTCCGGTCCGCTCAAAAAGCTTCGCTCCTAATTGCTGTTCTATTTTTTTGATCTGTTGGCTGACCGCTGCCGGGGTTACGTTTAATTCTGCCGCAGCACGCGCAAAATTATCCGACCTTGCCGCCGCCTCAAAAACCCGCAGTCCGTTGACAGAAATGGTTCGTAAGTTCTCGAACATACATTAGATATACTAATGATTTTCGTTAGAAGCAATCGTTTGTATTTATACGATAATTGAGGGAGTTTTAGTCAACATATATTAATATAATTTAACTATTACTGAGGAATCAAATGGCTCCTGATAATATTCAACCGTCGGTTCATCCTGAACTTGCCGCGCAGATGACGTTGTACGAAACGCCTCGCATTATCACAACTTCTGGCCGTATCCACACGGCTCACTGTTACACTGGGTCCAACTGCACGCTGATCGAAGGCGACGGCGGCGCCGTTCTGGTGGATACCCTGAGCGGCGAGTTGCCAGGGAACGAGGCGGCAGCCGCATATCGCGAAATAACCGATAAGCCCATAAAGGCGGTGATAATCACCCACTTTCACGCCGATCACACCAGCGGTATTTTCAGTTTCGTTGACGAGGAGGATATCAGGAACGGCACCGTCGAGGTTATCGGCCAACGGGAATTAACCGCCAATCAATTACGTGATTGGGGTATTCTGGCACCCATCCGCAACCGGCGTGGACCTTTTCAGTTCGGCGCCCACCTGAATTACGGCGAGAACGGCGGTTTTGGCAGCGCGATCGGCGCCCAGCCCCGGCGCGGCAAGTCGGGGTTCGTCGACCCTACCCGCACTTTCAAAGACGCCCTTGATCTGGAAATCGCCGGCATCAGGCTGCAGGTCATCCATGTTCCCAGCGAAACCGATGACCAAAGCGTCGTGTGGCTTCCCGAGGAAAAGGTTCTGATCTCGGCGGACGCCATTCAGGGGATGACCTTCCCCAACATCTACGCGTTGAGGGGAACTCAGTTCCGCAATCCGATGCAATGGGCGAAGGGTCTGGATGTCCTTCGTGATCTCAAGGCCGAGATCTTGATTCCGCACCACGGACCGACTGTTGAAGGCGCCGATGCGGTGGAGGATCTCCTCAGCGCCTATCGGGACGCCATTCAATATCTTCATGACCAGTCGGTTCGCTGGATCAATCGCGGCTACACCTGGGACGAGCTAGCCGACAAAGTAACAATGCCGAAGCACCTCGCGGAGCACCCCTGGCTGGGTGAGTTTTATGGCAGCTATAAGCACTCCGTCCGCAGCGTATTTGCGGGTTACGTGGGGTGGTTCCAGGGTGATGCGGTGGAACTGGATCCGCTTCCATGGAGAGAACGCGCGGAGCGCTATGTGACAGCGATGGGTGGACGAGATGCCGTGCTCGATATGGCGCGAAAAGCCACGGATCAGGAGAATTACCAATGGGCGGCGGACGTCGCGACCTGGGCCGTCCGCGCCGACAACGAGGACAAGGAGGCCCGTGAAATTAAAGCGCAAGCCCTCAGGGGTTGGGCTTATCGGCAAAAGAACAGCACCTGGCGAAATTGGGGGTTGTGTCAGGCCTTGGAATTGGAAGGAGAGCTCGGTGAGCAACTAGGCGGGCATAAAGTTCAACCCGGTCAGGCCCGAAACTATCCCACTGGTGGATTGTTGGAGTTGATGACAGTACGGTTGATTGCCGAGAAATGCTGGGATACACGAATAATCTTGGGATTTGTCTCCACCGACACCGACGAGAACTGCGGCCTTGAGATTCGTCGGGGTGTTTGTCAATTTTATGAGACGCTTCCCGATCATTGCGACGCTATTCTCAGATTCAAAAGACATTTCTTGAGTGAATGGGCAGGTGGCGCGGTAACCTTCGACGAGGGAATAGCATCGGGGGAGGTCAAACTGACAGGAGAACGAAGTGTGGTAGAGAATTTTTTTGACAAATTCGAACCGGCAGAAGGATCGGGACCTTTTGGTATGTCGGTGCGCTAGACGTGAATTATACGTTGGTTAAAGCTGAGCAGCATCGTGGCCAGATTTCAGATCAACCTGAAATCGCCCGGTGCACAAAAAATTCGACGGAAAGGGAGTAAACATGCAATCGGAATGCTATAAAGATCGGCAAAATTTCGAGATGGGGAACTGGCCTGAGTTGAGGGAATCGATGAACAATCTCTTCAAACTCGTGTTCCCAACCCGTGAGGTGTCGGGTGAGCTAAAGCAGTTTGTCTTCACCGCGGCGAGCCTGGCAAGCGGCTGCCTACATTGCCAGTCTCACGGCTCTTACCATCTCCATATGATCGGGGTGTCCGACGAAAAAATTCAGGCGCTGTGGACCTACCAGACGTCGGAATTGTTTTCCGAAGCCGAACGCGCTGCGCTCGATCTAGCATTTGCCGCAGGTGTGTCGCCAAACGCCGTTGAACCAGAAAATTATGTCAAACTTCGCAAGCATTTCACGGACATCCAGATCATTGAGCTGTTGGCTGTGATCGCCTGCGGTGGTTTCTTGAACCGCTGGAACGATACCAACGGGACAGTGACGGACCAGGAATCTATCGACTTTGCAAACAATGTGTTGCGGCCAGTCGGTTGGGATCCGGGAAAACACGTCGGCGAGCCCGAGGAGCAGCGGAAAGCCCATCCCGTCACGCTCGGCTGGACCAAAAAGTAAAATTATCGCTGCCAATATTGGATCACCCAATAAAAGGACCTGGTATCATGGAACAGCCAAATTTCCTTTTCATCATTTGCGATCAACTGCGGGCGGATCATCTCGGATGCTATGGCAATCAAGTGATCCGGACGCAGCATATCGACGGGCTGGCAGCGCGTGGTGCCCGCTTTGACCGCTCCTATGTTACCTATCCAGTATGTATGCCCAACCGCGCCTGTCTCATGACAGGCCAGATGGCGTCCGACCATCGTGGTATCAACAACGGCATTCCTCTGGATCTTGAGGTAACGACTTTTGTGGACGTGCTCGCCCACCATGGCTATCGGACAGGCCTGATCGGCAAATCTCATTTACAGGGATACACGCCCTTGGATCCCATGTACGGCTACATCGCGGATGATGAACTCGCCTCGCCGCCCGAAGAATTGCAGGATGTGGTCCGGCGTTCCCGTTGGGGTGAAGGTTATCGGGTGGAACGTCGTATCGCCTCGGGTGAGCTTGCCCAGGAGCCGTACCGGGAAGGATTCTATGGCTTTCAGCATGCCGAACTTGTAACCAGGCATGCCGATTTCACCGATGGACACCACCTCGCCTGGGCCGAGCGCCAGAGACCTGATTTCAAGAGCCTAGTCGGACCCGATAACGCCTTGTCAGATCAACGCCGTCGGGGACCTCAGGCGTGGCGGACGGCGGTACCGCCAGAGCTTTATTCTACCCAGTTCATTGCGGACCGGTCGAATGCCTACATCGCAGAAGCGGCTGCCGGGGAACAACCGTTCTTTCTTCAGGTCTCTTTCACAGATCCCCATCATCCGTTTACCCCGCCGGGAAAATATTGGGACATGTATGAGCCCAATGATATTCCGTTGCCGGGCTCTTTCGGGCAGGTGACGACACCCCGCCTCCAGCAAGTTCACAATATGCATGCGGAAGGTAAGCACAAACGTAATGGCGGTTTTGCCATGCCGGTCGATGAAGAGGAGGCGCGCGCCTTGCTGGCGCTCACCTATGGCATGATCTCGTTCATTGACGATGCCATCGGCGAGATTCTCGCCCAATTGGAGACCCAAGGGCTGGCTGAGAATACTGTGATTGTATTTTTGTCGGACCACGGCGACCTCGGCGGTGATCACGGAGTCATGCTCAAACGGATGCATCATTATCAAGGCCTGATCCGTGTGCCGACATTATGGGTGGAGCCAGACGGGACGTCATCCGTGCGGGACGATCTTGCCTCAACCATCGACTTTCCAACGACGATCTTAAAGCGGGCCGGGATTCAACCCTTCAACGGTGCCATGGGGCGGGATCTCTTCGGCGATCCCGAACCTGATGGACTGATAATTGAAGAACAGGCCGGCCAACCAAAACCCGGCACGTCTAATCCACCCGGTCTGCGTACCCTGGTCACCCGCAGCCACCGTATGACCTTATCGCCCAATGACTCATTCGGCGAACTTTACGATCTTGCGAACGACACGGACGAGAACATCAACCTGTTCGACGATCCGAAGGCCGCGGATACACGGGCAGAACTCATGGAAATCATGTTGCGGCGGATGATGCAGCTCCAATCAACATCACCGTTGCCACCCTTTGCGCCTTAACACACCACCCCCTTTGGGCGGCCCAGACACGGAGATAACAGTAGGGAGAAAATGGAATGTGTATTATTCAACCGACCAATAAAACCGTCCTCTCGCTCAAAGGGCTCCATCTTCATCACACAGCTCGGTCAAACTGCGCCGCCCGCGTCGGCTTGATGCTTGAAAAAAAGAGCGCGCCTGGACCAGCCATCACGGCGCTGTTGGCGGCAGTTGCAATTTCTCACATTACCCAGAGATCGAGCACTGGTATTATAGCGTTCTCCGGCGGCCTCGATTTCAGGAAGCGGTCATCGAGTGGCGTAAGAAGGCGACCCATGTGGCGGGCGTCGACCCGACGATTCCGGGCCCTGCAGCGGCCACGCAGCATTAGAATGTAGGAGGAGATCCCACATGAGCTTTTACGCCGATTCGATCTATCCCGTGCGCGAGGACGTGGCGGCGATCCACGCCAGTCAACTCAAAAAATTGGGGTCGCCCGGCACCTGGGGGACAGGCATGCAGCGCTTGGCCATCGTTAACGAAGCCCGCCAATCGGGTTATCAGGCGGGTGTTCTGGAAGAGCCGGACCAGCCCGGTGCGATTCCCGATATGGAATTGTCCGCCGTCGCGCGCCGGGTTGTACATCGCCTCGCTGTCTCACCAAAAGACATGGACAAAGATTTCTACGACGCGGCAATCAAAGAGGGTCTCAGTGATGTTGAATACGTCGAAATCGTTGGGCTGATCGCACGTTTCACGTGTTTCGATATTTTTGCACGGGGTATCGGGGTGCCCTTAAGACCTCTGCCAGCGCCCCAACCTGGCCAGCCTACCCGGGACCGTCCCGCCACGGTCGTGCTGGAAAAAGCCTGGGTTCCAACCATACCCGCCGGCCCGGATGGTGGCGACTTTGGTCTGGCGCTCTTTGGTCTATGGCAGCCCTATATCATGCGTGGTCTCAGCCTGGTCCCGGACGAATACCGGGCGCATCATGATTTGGAAGAGGTTCAGTATATGCCATCGGCTCATTTCATGGAATTCGACTATCAGCACCATGAGGGCCTGACGCGGCCCCAGGCTGAGATTGTTGCGTCCCGGGTGTCGGCGCTCAATGAGTGTTTCTACTGAACCAACGGGCATGCAAAGGCGCTCCGTGAGGGCGCAAAATTGTTGGGACATGAAGTCGATCTGAAAGCAATCGTGGATCGGCAACGGGAGATCCGTCTCCCTGGTGGGGATGAACTGTTGACGTTTTCTGATGCGGTGCTGGGGACTGACGTGGCCGAACTCGACAAAGCCAGAACAGCACTCTCAGACTCCCTGGGGCCAGCGGCCGTGTCAGCAGCGTCAATTATTGCAGCGTCGTTCACCAAAAACGACCGTGTCGCGAACGGCACTGGAATACCTGCCGAGCCAAGAATGATGGAGGGTGCTGAGGATATTCGGGAATTGTTAGGGCTTTGGAATTTTAAATCCGCGGTGAATACCTCTCGGCACCTGCCGGAAGGGCGGGCCGTTTGAGCAAAAAATTGTGCTGTCCTGTTTGGACGGCTTCATTTTTGCGAGATAAAACTGAACTTTGTTGATCCAGCGTTAAGCGGTCATGTGTCCGACCTGTTTGCGCGGAGTTATTACCGCTGGCCCTGATGAAGTCGGCATACCGGGTTCCTATCAGAC
>PVBE010586972.1_pt1 | contig 14488 bp, 12 predicted proteins | sample 1631181 | NCBI WGS metagenome assembly PVBE01 (sample SAMN08397723, study PRJNA350692) | Marine metagenome, whole genome shotgun sequencing project. | isolation source: water | place: Pacific Ocean | collected 2012-04
CATTAAGTAAGTAAGTAAGTAAGTCTATAAAAGAGCAAGCTCTAGTCCCCCAGCGGCGCTGCCGCGGGGTACCCCCGAAGGGGATTTTCCGCGCTCATTACTTTTTATATCTGACTTTTTATACGGCGGGCGTGGGGCACCGCACGCTGGGAACGGGGACAGGGGTGGGCGCGGAGGGCGAAAGCGCGCCGTCCCCGCCCAGCGCCCACCCTCCCGACTCGCCCGTCCGCCAGAGAAATAAAATATCGGTCCACACATCATGTGCGTGTGTTTGCGAATTGCGACCACCGTTACACAGTCGCACCGCCCTCGAGAAGCTCCCGGAGACCGCCGACATCCCCGCGCTGCTGTCCAAGATCCACGGCCAGGCCAAGATCGTCGGGCTCGAGATCAAGGACTTCGAGCGGCTGCCCGAGATCAGCCAGGGCTTCTACTCGATGATCCCGGTGCTGATGAGCCTGGAGGGCACCTATCAGCAGATCGCGACGTTCTTCTACTACGTCGGGAAGCTCACCCGGATCGTCAACCTCAACAACATCGAGCTCACCGCTGAGACCCGGGATCGAACAGTCGATCCGGTGCTGTTGAACGGTCGCGTCCTCGCCACGACCTTCCGCTACTCGCCCATGGCCGCAGGCGGCGGTGGCGGTGGCGGGCGCAAGGGCAAGAAGGGCAAGAAGGGCGGGCACTGATGCGATCGCCGCGCTTCCTGCTCTCGGTCATCTTCCTGGTGTCCACGGCCGTCATGGTGACGTCGTGCGGCGACGACCCCAAGCCGCCCTCGGGCCGGCGCGGTCGGAAGAAGAAGAAGAAGAAGAAGGACACCGACGATGGCGGCGGCGACGCCGCCGGCGGGGCGGTCGCAGGCGCGGGCAAGGCCAGGGCCCGCGGCGCGAACCCCGAGGAGGAGGAGTACTCGTTCAACGAGAACTTCTCGGGTCGCGACCCCTTCCGCTCCTACCTGCGCGACTTCGCGGTCGTGCAGGGCGCCGACACCGATCCCATCGAGAAGATCCGCACGCACCTCGAGAAGTTCGACCTCAACGAGCTGCGGCCGATGGCGATCATCACCGGCACCGCCGTGCCCAAGGCGATGGTGACCGATCCGTCCGGCATGGGGCACGTCATCCAGCCCGGCACCCGCCTGGGGCGGCGGGGCGGCAAGGTGGTCCGCATCTCCACCAACACCATCGTCGTGCGCCACGTCGACGAGGAGCTTGGGACGGTCAAGGAGACCAGGATCCGGCTGCACAACGAGGAAGACGCCGGCAAGTACCGGCTCAACGTGATCCGGCATGACCTCGAGGCCGACGAACGGGCCCGGGCGGCGGCGAAGGAGAGCGTGCTCGAGGGGCTCGATGTCGAGGAGCTCCTGAACAAGGACGGCCCTTCGGGCTCAGGCGGCGCCGCGGCGCCCCCCAGGCCCAGGTCCGGGAGCGAGGGAGGCACGTACTGATGAGGCGCAGACTGCGAGGACTTTCCATGCGAGTCGACAGGACATTCAGTGTTGGCGCCGGGCTGGCCATCGTCGGCTTGGCGCTGCTCGGCGCCCACGGGATCGTCAAGGCCCAGAGCGCCGACAAGGGGCGCATCCGGGCCATCGAGGTCCGGGAGACCGAGACCGACACCTGGCTGCTCGTGCGCGGGGCGGAGTCCCCCACCTTCACCGCCTACAAGCAGGGCAGCCCGCCCCGGCTGCTGGTCGACATCGCCGGCGCCGACGTCTCGCACGTCGAATCGCCCATCGACGTGGGCAACGGCGTGGTCAACGCCGTCGTCACCGAGCAGCTGGCCAGCGGGGTGGCCCGCGTGGCCGTGTCGCTCGAGCGCGACGCCAGCTACGACATCAAGCCCGAAGGCTCGGACCTGGTCATCCGCATCGACGCCCTGGGCCGCACCAAGGGGCCCGGCACTGCGGGCCGCATGCCCGAGAGCCTGCGCCGGCTCGAGGCGGAGGTGCGGGCCCGCCTGCGGGTCGAGGAAGAGCGCATCATCGGCCGCCGCAAGGAGCTCGAGGCGGCCATCAAGTCGTCCAAGGCCTCCGCCAAGCACAAGGGCTCGCTCAAGGCCCAGCTCACGAGCATCCGGGCGGAGCTGACCGGGTTGACCGCCAGGCGCACCGAGGAGGAGCACCGCCTCGTGGCGCTGCGGGCCGCCGTGGCCGCCGAGGAGGCCCGACGCCAGCAGGCCAGCGAGGCGGCGAGCCAGGCCGAGGACGCCCGGCGGCGCGCGGGCATCGCCCAGGCCGGCACGGAGCGGACCGCTGCGCTGAACGAGGCCAAGCGCCTGGACGCCGTGCGGGCCGAGGCGGTGGCTGAGGCCCAGCGGATCGCCGACAAGCGCGGTCGCGAGATCACAGCGCGCCTGACCGAGCTGGAGCGCCGGGCCGCCGACGCCGAGGCCCTCGTCGACGTGCACGCCACCGCGGCCCAGGCCGCCATCGCCGCCGCGCAGCGGGCCAAGACCCGCCAGAGCTCCGGTCGGGTGCGCATCACCGACGTCCGCTTCGAGGACTCCATCGATCGCAGCAGGGTCATCATCGAAGGCACGGATCGCATCTCGCACAATCTGCAGCGGGCCAAGGACGGCTCGCTGGTGCTCCGCCTGACCAACGTGGCCGTGCCCCGCAGCCTGGAGCGCAAGCTCGACACCCGGGCGTTCGCCAGCCCCGTCGTGGCCGTCACCTCGTACGGTGGCGACCCCAAGGATGGTAGCGGCCGCGTGGTCGTCGAACTGGGTGAGCAGGCCGACAGCCGCGTGCGCGACCAGGGCAAGCGCCTGGTCTGGGAGTTCCGCAAGCAGGGCGCCTCGCCCAAGGGCTGGGAGAAGGCCATGCGGCCGACCGAGGCCCGGCGCCCGCCCGCCATCGCAAGCGCCGGCCGCAACAAGGCCAGCTCGCTTCAGATCGGCCGGGTCGGCGCCTTCACCGGCACCGCGGCCCCGACGTTCGCCGCGACGGTCGCCGAGGGCGCGGCCCCCAAGGGCTTCGGCGGCGCGAGCTCGCCCCAGCGGTTCACGGGCAAGCGCATCACCATCGATCTGAAGGACGCGGACATCCACAACGTCCTGCGCCTCCTCGCCAAGGAGGGGCGCATCAACGTGATCGCCAGCGAGGACGTGTCGGGCACCATCACCCTGCACCTCGAGCGCATCCCCTGGGATCAGGCGCTGGACGTCATCCTGCGCACCAAGGGGCTGACCCAGCGGCGCGAGGGCGACATCGTCTGGGTGACCCCCCTGAAGATCCTCAAGGAGCAGGAGAAGATCCGGGTCGAGGTCAAGAAGGCCCAGGAGCAGCTCGAGCCCCTCGAGGTCCGCCTGCAGACGGTCAACTACGCCTCCGGGAAGGGCCTGGTCGACCAGATCAAGACGGTGCTGTCCAAGCGGGGCAACGCCACGCTCGACTCCCGGACCAACACCATCATCATCAAGGACATCGCCGAGCACGCCGACGCCGCCGAGGACCTCATCCGCCGCCTCGACAGCCAGACCCCGCTCATCCTCATCGAGGCCCGCATCGTCGAGGCGTCCAGCACCTTCTCGGACGAGGCCGGTATCCAGTGGGGTGGCGACATCGCCCGCTCGCCGGCGTTCGGCAACCCGACCGGCCTGGTGTTCCCCAACGTCGTGTCCGCACGAGGTGGCTCCGACGACGGCGACACCAACTCCACAGGTACCGCCGCCACGCCCAACTTCGTGGTCAACCTGCCCGCCGCGACCGGCACTGGCGCCGGTGGTTCCATCGGCTTCGTGTTCGGGTCCATCGGCGACTCGGCCAACCTCAACCTGCGGCTGTCCGCCGCCGAGCAGAACGGCTCCATCAAGCTGCTGGCGTCGCCGCGCATCGCCACCCTGGACAACAGCGAAGCGAGGATCCGCCAGGGTGTGTCCATCCCGGTGGCGGTCATCAGCGCCCAGGGCATCAACACCGTGTTCTTCGACGCGGACCTCGAGCTGGTGGTCACCCCGCACGTGACCCAGGACGGCAACGTGGTGCTCGACACGAGCATCACCAAGAACACGCCGGACTTCGCCAACACCGGCGCCCGAGGTGATCCGTCGATCCAGCGCAAGGAGGCCAAGACCCAGATGATGGTCAAGGACGGCGACACGGCGGTGATCGGTGGCATCTTCACCAAGGAGGACTCGGTGTCCATCAAGAAGGTCCCGCTGTTCGGAGACATCCCGATCATTGGCCAGCTGTTCCGGTTCCAGGAGTCCCAGCGCAACCGCAATGAGCTGCTGATCTTCCTGACCCCGCGCATCGTCAACCGCTCCGCAGCGGTGGTGCAGGGCGGACGAGCCGCCGGCTCGGCGACGTTCAAATAGTGCAGGCCATGTCCAGCGAACGCCTGATCCTCACCGGCATGATGGGCGCCGGGAAGTCGACCGTCGGTCGGCTGGTGGCCCAGCGCACCGGGCGTCCGTTCGTCGACACCGATGAGCTCGTGGAGCTGGCCGCTGGCCGGTCCATCCCCGAGCTGTTCGACGCCGAGGGCGAGGAGGCCTTCCGCGCGCGGGAGGCCGAGGCGCTGCGCGAGGCCCTGGCCCGCGCGGAGGCGGTCGTGGCCGTGGGCGGCGGGGCTGTCGTGCGTGAAGACAACAGGCGCGTGATGCGTGCGGGCGGCGAGGTGGTCTGGCTCACGGCGAACCCAAGCGTCCTGGCCGAGCGCGTCGCCGCGGTGCCCGGACGACCGCTCATCAGCGATCAACCGGACGTCGAGGATCGGCTGGCCGGCCTCTGCCAGGCCCGGCAGAGCGCCTACGCGGATTGCGATCGGCGCATCGAGACCGCGGGGCTGACCCCGGACGAGGTGGCGGACGCCGTGCTCCAGGCGCCGGTCGCCGCCGAACATGGCGATCACGGCTACCCCGTGCACGTGCTGGCGGGAGGCCCCGAAGAGGCGGCCGCCGCCCTGCGCCAGGCGTTCCCCGACGGCGCCCGGATGTTCGTCGTGGCCGATCGGCGCGCCGCCGAGCTGCACGGCGACGGCATGGCCCGGGCGCTTCGAGGTGCGGGCATCCAGTGGGAGACCGTGCGCCTCGACAGCGGCGAGGGCTCCAAGGGGCTGGGCATCGTCACCCGCGTGTGGCGGCACATGGCGCTGGCCAACGTCGATCGCGACACCGTCGTGGTGGGCTTCGGCGGCGGCGTGACCACGGACATCGCGGGGTACGCCGCGGCGGCCTGGAAGCGAGGAGTTCCCTGGGTCGCCGTGCCGACCACCCTGCTGGGCCAGGTGGACGCGGCGGTCGGCGGCAAGACCGGCGTCAACCTGCCCGAGGGCAAGAACCTCGTCGGCGCCTTCCACCCGCCGCAGCTGGTGCTCATGCCCACGGGCTGCCTGTCCACGCTGCCGCCGCGAGAGCTGGCCAGCGGCGTGGCCGAGGCCATCAAGACCGCGCTGGTGGGCGACGCCGCGCTGCTCGACCTGCTCGAGCGCGAGGCCGAGGCCGTGCAGGCCGGCGCCCCGGACGTGCTGTCCGACGTGGTCCGGCGCTGCGTGCGCGTGAAGGCCTCGGTGGTCCGGGCCGACCCGGAGGAGCGCACCGGCGCCCGCCGCACCCTGAACCTGGGCCACACCGCCGGCCACGCCATCGAGGCGGGCGGCGGCTATGGCCGGTACACCCACGGCGAGGCGGTCGGGCTGGGCACGATCCTGGCCTGCCGGATCGCCGTCGAAGAGGGCGTGATGACGACGGCGCAGGCCGAGCGCGTGGAGGCGGTGACGGCCATGTACGGCCTGCCGACCGACACCTCGGGCTGGGCGGGCGAAGGCGTCTCCAGATGGCGGTCGTTCATCCGTCAGGACAAGAAGGTCGAGGGCGGCCGGGTCCGCTTCGTCCTGCCCGAGGGGATCGGGCGGGTCCGCGAGATCAGCCTCGACGCGGACGCATTGCTGGAGCGGCTCGGCCGAGCCGCCGCCACGCACGGGAGGAAGCAGTGAGCAAGAACAGCCCCCTGGCCGCGGCGTCGATCGCGGCCTTGGCCTTGGCCGGCTGCGTGCCCGCGGGCGCCAGCCAGTTCGTGTACATCTTGGGCAACTCGGTGGTGCAGCCCGACTGCTCGTTCAACGCCTCGGAGAACGGGCCGTTCCGTAGCCGCGGCACCGTCGATCTGGTCCTCGCAGGCCAGTACTCCTTCGCGGCCTCCGTGTTCAACGGGATGCCCGAGACGATCAAGCTGCAGGATCGGAAGATCAACGACCCGCGGATCGAGGCCAACGTCGTCCAGATCGAGTCGGGGACCATCAAGTACGAGTACGCCGAGGGGTTCGATGATCTCGCGGCCACGGCGTCGAGCCACACGGCGTTTGTCGGCCTTACGCTGCGGCCCCAGGCGGTCGGTGGCCTGTCGCTGCCCTTGCTCCACCCGGACCTGGCTCTGGCGTTCTTCGACAAGCTCGCCGAGCGGGACCCGGACAATCCGGCGCCGAGCGTCCAGCTGGTGACGAAGATCACGCTCAAGGGCACCATGCTCGACGGCACACCCTTCGACACCGACGAGTTCATCTATCCGATCACGGTGTGCAAGGGCTGCCTGCTCTTCTTCCCCACCGAGGCGAAGCTGGGCGCCGGCAACCCCAACTGCCGCAACGAGGAGAACCCGCCCACCCTGAACGAGCGCTGCCAGCTGGGGCAGGACAAGTCCGTCGACTGCCGCATCTGCCGAGAGCTCAAGCCGATTGCCAAGCGAAACGAGTGCGAGCCGTTCTAGTATCGACGCTGGCGCCCCCCCTGCGGGCCATTCCGGGAGCATAGATCCATGTTTGGCGAGACCCTCAAGGCCGCCGTCGACCGTGTTGACGGGGCGCTTGCCTGCATCCTGATGGGCTTTGACGGCCTCGAGGTGGCGTCCCACACGGCGACCGCCAAGGCCGACCTGCCCGTAGACCCCCAGGTCCTGGCGACGGAGCTGACCGCGCACCTGGCCGGCCTGCGGCGCACGGCCGTCGATGTCGCGGAGGGCAGCCTGCAGGAGGCCCACGTCCACACCGGCGGTCTGCAGGCGGTGGCGCGGGTCGTGGACGACAACTACTTCCTGTTGCTGCTCCTCGACGGCGGCGGGATGGCGGGCAAGGGCCGCTACGTCCTGCGGTCGCTCGCCCCGAAGATCAAGGAAGACCTCTAGGCGGGCACATGCCTAGGCGGATCCTGGTGATCCACGGCCCCAACCTGAACCTCCTCGGTCGGCGCGAGCCGGAGGTCTACGGTCGGGTGACCCTGGCTGAGATCGACGATCGGCTCCGCACCGCCGCCGAGGCGCTGGGCGCGCAGCTCGACACCTACCAGTCCAACATCGAGGGCGAGCTGGTCGATCGGATCCAGGCCTGCATGGACGACGGCACCGACGGGATCGTGATCAACCCGGCCGCCTACACCCACACCTCCGTGGCGGTGCGCGACGCCCTGTCCGCCTGCGGGATCCCGGCGGTCGAGGTGCACCTGTCGAACCCCGAGGCACGCGAGGAGTTTCGCCACGTCAGCTTGATTGCCGACGTGGTGGCCGGTCGTGTGGCAGGATTCGGCGCCGCATCGTACGAACTCGGCCTTCACGGCCTTTGGAACATCCTCGAAGAGGGGAGCTGACGAAGCATGGACATCGAGCGCATCCGGGAGCTGCTGGAGCTGCTGCAGGGCACCGACATCCGCCGCATGGAGGTGAAGTGGGAGGGCGGGCAGGTCGAGGTGGAGCGGGAGCTGGGGGGACCGGTCCCGGCCATGGCCGCTGCGCCGCAGCCCATGGCCCACATGGCCCCCGTGGCGGCGGTCGCTGCGCCGCCGGTCACCCACCAGGTCAGCATGCCGGCCACGGCGGTCGTGCCGGACCCGCCGGCGCGCACGGGCGAGGTGGTCACGTCTCCGTTCGTGGGGACCTTCTATCGGGCCGCGGCGCCGACGGCCAAGCCGTTTGCGCAGATCGGAGCGCGGGTCGGAAAGGGCGACACCCTCTGCATCGTAGAGGCGATGAAGCTGATGAACGAGATCGAGTCCGAGTGGGACGGCGTGGTCCGGGAGATCCTCGTGGACAACGAGGCGGCCGTTCAGTTCGGGCAGGAGCTGTTCGTCATAGAGGTCGACTGAGCCAGTGTTCCGCAAGGTCCTCGTCGCCAACCGAGGGGAGAGCGCCCTGCGGGTCATCCGGACCTGCCAGGAGCTTGGCCTCAAGACGGTGGCCATCCACTCGTCGGCCGACGACACCTCACCCCACGTCCGCTTCGCCGACGAGTCGGTGTGCATCGGACCGCCCCGGGCGGCGGACTCCTACCTCAACGTGCCGGCGATCATCAGCGCGGCCGAGATCACCGGCGCCGACGCGGTGCACCCGGGCTGGGGCTTCCTGTCCGAGAACCCCGTGTTCGCCGACGTGCTCGGGCGCACGGGCATCCGCTTCATCGGCCCCTCGCCCGAGGCCATGCGCCTGCTGGGCAACAAGGTGGAGGCTCGCCGCGTCCTCAAGGAGCGGGGCATCCCCCTGCTCCCCGGCACGGGCGTGCTGCGCTCGGCCGCCGACGCCAAGGACTTCGTTGATGAGATCGGGTTCCCGCTGATCGTCAAGGCGGCGGCGGGTGGCGGCGGCCGGGGCATGAAGATCGTGCGCGAGGGCGACGACGTGGGCCGGGCCATCGACACCGGCCGCGCCGAGGCGATGGCGGCGTTCGGCAACGGCGACGTGTACGTGGAGCGCTACCTCGAGGCGCCCCGGCACATCGAGTTCCAGATCCTGGCCGACAGCCACGGCAACGCCCTGCACCTCAACGAGCGCGAATGCTCGATCCAGCGGCGGTACCAGAAGGTCATCGAGGAGGCGCCGTCGGTGGCGCTGACCCCGAAGCTGCGCGACGAGATCGGCCGCATGGCCGCCACCGCCGCCGGTGAGCTGGGCTACGAGAACGCCGGCACCATGGAGTTCCTGCTCGATCCGCAGCGCGACGAGCTGTACTTCATGGAGATGAACACCCGGCTGCAGGTGGAGCACCCCGTCACGGAGGGCATCTGTGACCTCGATCTCGTGGAGTGGCAGGTGCGCGTCGCCGCGGGCGAAAAGCTGCCGTGGAAGCAGGAGGACATCAAGATCCGGGGCCACTGCATCGAGGCGCGGGTCAACGCCGAGGACCCGGACACGTTCCGGCCGAGCCCTGGTGAGGTGACCGGGCATCACGTGCCTGGCGGCCCGGGCATCCGGATCGACTCGACGATCTATGGTGGTTGCACCGTGCCTCACCACTACGACTCGATGATCGCCAAGGTCATCGCCCACGGCGACGACCGGGCCATGGCCCACCGCCGGCTGCGCAGGGCGCTCGGCGAGTTCATCGTGGAGGGCATCTCCACAAACGTGCCCTTCCTGCTTCGCATCCTCGACGACCCCCGGTTCGCCGCGGGCGAGCTGGACACCCACTTCCTCGACGGGCTCGCGTAGTGGGGTCCGCCGCCCGCCGAGACCGGGCGCTCGAGGCGGCCCGCAGGCATGCGGACCGGGGCGAGGTCCAACAGGCGCTGGACCAGCTGCAGAGCATCATCGAGCTGGACCCGACGGACACCGCCGCGTGCATCGTCCTGGGCGACGTGTACATGCAGGCCCGGCAGACCGCCGAGGCAGCTCGCGCCTACGTGCAAGCGGCGTTGGCGTGCTCCGAGGACGGTCGGCTCGACGAGGCCATCGGGCTGTTCCGCGAGCGGGTGATCCCGTCGCAGCCGGCCTCGGTGAACGCCCGCTTGCGGCTGGGCGAGCTGTATCGGCGCAAGGGCATGATCCAGGAGGCGCTGGCCGAGTACCGGTCCGGCGCCCGGATCTTCGAGCAGCGGGGCAAGGACGACGACGCCGCGAGGGTGCTCCAGCACATCCTGATGATGGATGCGGGCGACGTCGCCAGCCGCGTGCGCCTGGCCGAGGTGTACAGCCGCCAGGGGGACCCCGAGGCGGCAGTCGAGGAGCTGGCCATGGCGGGCGAGCACCTGCGCAAGGCCAACCGGCTCAACGAGTACCTGCGGGTGGCCGAGCGGCTGCTGCACCACCAGCCCGACAACATGCCGGTGCTGCGCGACGTGGTGAAGCTCTGCCTGGAGATCGGCCGGCCCCACAAGGCGCTGGCCCGAATCCAGCGGCGGCTGCAGCAGGATCCCAAGGACCTGGACGCCCTCGAGCTGCTGGTGCGGACCTTCGACGGGCTCAAGGAGCCCAAGAAGGCCGCTGAGGTGCTCAAGGAGATCGCCCGGACCCACGAGGGCGCAGGCCGACAGCGCCAGCGGGACGGCGCCCTGCGCAGGGTCCTGGAGCGGACGCCCGACGACGCCGAGGTGGCCCGGGCCCTGGAGGGGTCGGGCCGGGCGCTGGACGACGAGAAGACCTCGCCGCGCGAGGCGCCTGCGCCCGTCACCGAGATCTCCCAGGTGGTCGAGCTGTCGTTGGAGGACCTGGACGAGCTGCGCGCGGCGACGCCCATCCCCATGGGGCGGACACGCGTGGACAGCGAGCCCTCGGTGCCGCCGCTGGTGGGCGAGGGCGAGCGCGACCGGGTGATGGCGGAGGTGGCGATCTACCTCAAGCACGGCCTGACGAGCCGGGCGCGCAAGAACCTGGAGTGGATCCTGTCGTCGGACCCGCACTACGAGCCGGCCGCCGACAAGATGCGGGCGCTTTCCTTCGAGCTCGACGACGACGACCTCGACGACGAGGGCCGGCGCTCGACCGAGGAGCTGGACCTCGACGAGCTCGAGCTGGTGGACGACGCCGGCCACGACGACTCGATCCGTGAGATCCTCGAGGACGTCGGCTACCTCTGGGAGCAGGGGCTCCTCGACCAGGCCCAGGAGGTGCTGGAGCGGGCGGTCATCCGGTTCCCCGACTCCTCGGAGCTGCGCCAGCGCAAGGAGGCCATCGAGGACCTGCGCGACGGCATGGAGTCGACCCAGGAGATCGAGCTGGAGGTCCCGGTCGACGAGCTGCTTGCGCCGGTTTTCGTGCGTCAGCAGTCCGTGGCCGACGGCATGGACATGGACGGCCAGGCCCACTTCGACCTGGGGATCACCTACCGGGAGATGGGGCTGACCGACCAGGCCCTCGCCGAGTTCGAGGCCGCCCTGGGCGCCCGGGTGCGGCGGGCGGAGTGCTACCGGCTCATCGGCCTGTGCTATCGGGACCGGGGAGATCTCGAGGCGGCGTCGGACAACTTCCGCAAAGGCCTGGGCATCCGCGACGGAGGAGACATGGCTGCGGCCTCGCTGCACTTCGAGCTCGCCGAGGTGGAGGCGGCGCGGGGTGACACCGAGTCCGCCGCCGACGAGTACGCCGAGGTGAAGCGGCTCGACCCGCGCTACCCGGGGCTGGGCGATCGGCTGCGCGCCCTGGAGGTCAAGGCGTGAGCGGCGGCGGCGCGAAGACCGCGCTGGTCACCGGGGCCAGCCGCGGGATCGGCAAGGCCATCGCGCTGCGGCTGGCGGACGACGGCTACGACGTCGCCGTGGGCTACCTGATGAACGAGGGGCCCGCCAACGCCGTGGCCGAGGCGGTCCAGGCCAAGGGCAGGCGGGCGCTGGCGATCCAGGGCGACGTGCGCTCTCGCCAGGACCTCAAGCGGATCGTGGACACCACGGCCGAGGAGCTCGGCGGCGGCGGCCTGGATCTGGTGGTCGACAACGCAGCGCTCGGGGTGCTCAAGCCGACGCTGCTGATCCGCCACAGCAAGTGGGACCTGACCATGGAGTCCACGCTGCGGCCGCTGCTGCTGCTGTCGCAATACGCCGTGCCGCACCTGCAGCAGCGGGGTGGAGGGCGGATCATCGCCCTGTCGTCGCTGGGCGCCCGGCGCTACCTGCCGGGGTACGCCGCCATCGGCAGCGCCAAGGCGGCCCTGGAGAACCTGGTGCGGTACCTGGCCGTCGACCTGGCGCCGCTGAACATCCGGGTGAACTGCGTCAGCGGTGGCCCCATCGACACCGACTCCCTGAACTACGTGATGGCGGACGAGTCCGACCGGGCCGAGGTGGCCGACGCAACCCCGCTGGGGCGGATCGGGACTCCCGAGGATCTGTCAGGCGTCGTCAGCTTCCTGTGCGGTCCGGACAGCGACTGGATCACCGGCCAGACGCTCATCGCCGACGGGGGCCTGAGCCTGCGCTAGGACGCCTGCTGTAGACCCCGCGGTTCAGCTGAACTTCGACGTCAACCCATCCATGACCATGCCCCAGGCGTGGTCGAAGTAGCCGACGTACTCGTCCCAGTCGTCGCCCTCACCCAGGTCGTGGTGGGTCAGGCGCACGTGGGTGCCGCCCCCGTCCGCGTCGGACAGCTCGACGACCACCTGGGTCAGGATGCCGGGGCCCCGGATGGTGGGGATCGACGGGGGCGCGTTCCACGAAAAGGCCAGCATGCGCTCGGGCAGGTAGGCGAGGACCCTGCAGCCCTCGGCGCCGCGAGTGCCCGGCGGCTGGTCGAGCATGAAGTACCACTCGTAGGCGCCGCCGACGCGCAGCTCGATCCAGGCCTGGGGGGCGGAAAACGAGGTGACGCCCTCGGCCGTGGTCCACGCAGTCCAGACGTCGGCGCGGGGCGCAGGGACGGTCGTCTCTTTGATGATGGCTCTCATGGGCGGGAGGTTCGCGCCTCAGGGGGCGATGCGTCATCTGATACGGTGGCCGCCGTGTTCCTGAACAAATTGCTGATGGGGGTGGCCACGTGCGCGCTGCTGTGCGCGGGCTGCTCGAGCGACGGCGGTGGAGGTGGGCCGCTGCCTGGATCGGAGGGCGATGGAGTCGGTGACGACGGCCCCGATCCAGGGCCCGATCCGGGGCCGGGTGAAGGCGAGGGCGAAGCGGGCGGTGGGGACGACGGAGGTCCTGCCGATGGCGAGGGTGAGGGTGAGGGTGAGGGTGAGGGTGAGGGGGTCGTCGGAGGCGAAGGCGAAGGCGAGGGAGAGCCGCCCGCGCAGATCGCGCCCGACTACGGTCCGGTGCCCTGGAACGAGGGCCCGTACGGCACCCACTGGCGCGACGTGGTGGGCCCCTGGCGGCTGACGACCCTGGAGGGGCGCCACGACTTCGAGCTGTCCTGGGATGGGGAGCACAGCTACGTCTTCGTCACCTACACCGACGACGCCCGGCAGCCTGAGCAGCTGCGCGACTACATCCAGCAGCTGTTCTTCTCGGCCGACGCCGTGGGCGAGTTCGAGGCCATGCTTCGGGCCTCTCCCGACGACGTCCGCTACGTGTTCGCGTCGCGGGACGCGGACGCCGGGCGCGACATCATCGGTATCGAGGAGATCGCGCTGCAGGCGGTGGAGCGGCTGTCTCCCGAAGAGCAGGAGTCGTGGCAGGGCCGGCTGCTGTTCATGGCCCAGTCCATCAACCGGGCCACCGGCTGGCTGGCCGACTTCATGCGGGGATCCCGCTCGCTGTGGTGGGGGATCGACCGGTTCCAGCGCCTGCGCCTCATTGGCGCGGTGGGCGACTTCCGCATGCAGGGGCGGCCCAGGCTGCTGGCCTTCGCCAAGGAGGCCGAGCACTGGCACTGGGAGCGCCAGCGGGACGGCCGCCTGGCCGAGCAGGACGCCACCGGTGACTGGACGGTGGTGCGGGTGTGGGACGGCGAGGCGTTCGGGCACGCGGACACGGTGATCGACCTGCCGGGGCCCGAGGTGATGTCGAGCTTCGACACGCTGGAGATCGATCTGACCGCCCACTGCATCGACAGCCTCGACGAGCGGTGCGGGGACTGGGACCGGATCAGCAACCTGCACGTGTGCGACCTGCCGCTGCCGCTGGGAGAGCCCAACCCGCGGGCCGAGGAGCCCTGTCAGGCGTTCGTGCCGGCGGTGCCGCCCGAGGAGGCGCCGGGGGAGGGCGAAGGCGAGGGGGAGGGGGAGGGCGAAGGCGAGGGCGAGCTCGACCCCGGCAGCCCGGAGATCCCTGCGGACACCCGCCCGTGCGAGTGCATCAACGCCTTCGGAGACACCGTCGAGGCCACCCAGACCTGCAACGCCGAGGGCAGCGGCTACGGTGACTGCCCGTGCGGCTGCAGCGCGGAGATGGCGCGGTGGATCACCACCTACAAGCGTGAGGGGCGCTGGGTGACAGACATCTCGCCCTCGCTGGCCTTCTTGCAGCGCGGCGGACCCACCCGGCTGCGCATGGACGCCGGCAACCACTTCGTCGTCACGGTCGACCTGCGGATGTCCTACCAGGGTCGGCCCGAGGGTCGGCCGTTCGCCGCCGAGCGCTTCTTCGGGGGCGGCGGCTTCGGCCCGAACTACAACACCCACCGCGAGCCCATCGAGTTCGTGCCGCCGGCCGACGCCACCGGCTCGCTCATCTACGGCCTCATCACGGGCCATGGCTGGGGCGTGGAGATCGACAACTGCGCCGAGTTCTGCAACCACACCCACCACTTCCAGATCAACGACCACCCCGAGGAGTTCGTGCGCCGCCACGACCTGCTCGACACCGACGCCGGCCGCAACAGCGGCTGCTTCGACCAGGTCTACAAGGG
>PVBE012867213.1_pt1 | contig 14486 bp, 10 predicted proteins | sample 1631181 | NCBI WGS metagenome assembly PVBE01 (sample SAMN08397723, study PRJNA350692) | Marine metagenome, whole genome shotgun sequencing project. | isolation source: water | place: Pacific Ocean | collected 2012-04
CTAAAGTCGGGAAAATAAAAAGGGCAAAAAGATACACGTTAGAAAATTTGAATAAAGTCCACGCATCGTCGCTAGATTTTGTTTTTGTTAACTTATATGCTAGATATGCAAAATAGATGGATAAGCTTAGTCCAGAAATTAAAAAGACTAATCCAGTATCTCCGTAAATTATAATTAATATTGAATTAATAATAAGACTAATTGAATACAGTAAAATATATTCTCTGGTGACTTTTTCACCCTTAACAACAGGAAGCATTGGAACTCCAGCCTCCCCATAATCTCGCCTTTTAGAAAGAGTTAGTGCCCAAAAGTGTGAGGGCGTCCAAAGGAAAATAGTTGCAACCATCAGCCATGGTAGTATTTCACTAATTTGATTTGAAGCTGCAGCCCAGCCTATTGCGGGAGGAGTTGCTCCCGCCAATCCTCCAATAACAATATTCTGAGGAGTTCTTCTCTTGAGAATCATAGTATATATTATAGTGTAAAATAATGCGCTTAATGCAGTTATAATTCCGGCATTAAGAGTAGTTAGATAGGCTACCATAAATATCCCTCCAATAGAAATACTAATCCCGAAAATTAAAGCATGATTTGCAGAAATAAAACCAGATTGTATTGGTCTGTTCTCAGTTCTTTCCATTAATGGATCAATATCTCTTTCATACCACATATTTACAGCCATAGATCCTCCACTTGCCATAGTTCCACCAATTAAAACTACTAGAGATGTTATAATACTGTCAGTATAGGTTCTTCCAGAATCATATCCTTCTTTAAAATCATAGGTAAAAATCCCACAGAGGGCAGTCACTTGCAGTAGAAAAACAACTCTTGGTTTCATCAAAATCCAATAGATTTTTAGTAAAGAGGGTTTAACTTGCATTATTTTTTCTTCCAAATGTAGTTATATTAGCCAGTACGTATGTTGAAGCTAGAATTAGAAAAACACAAGCACCTATAAGTAAATGTAAGAGAGACATCCATCCAAGAAAAACACCGTCAGAAGCAGTAACGACATATAATCCACCTAGCAATACATTGATTCCGTAAAATCCTATTGCTATGTTAATCATTTTTCTTAAGATATTATTAGGATCATTGATTTCATTTTTAGCTTCCTTCCAAAGATAATAAAGCATTCCTGCAACAGCAACTGCAGATAATCTATGCCCATAGTTAAGTATAATTCCAAATTGTTTCAGAGCAGGTAATATTGAATTTTGACACAAAGGCCATCCTTTGTAGAATCCCATATCACAGGCGGCACGGTGGTAACTTGTAGAAAGATATGCACCTATCATAAGTTGTAAAAGGACAATAAAAGTTAGATACCAAATATATTTTTTCAACCAATTACTTATTTTAAGTGATCTAAATTTTGCAGGCAATCCACTTTGTTCTTGCCACCATATAAGTCCAACAGTTATGAGAGAGACAGTAAAAATTAGAGCCATAAATAAATGTAATGAAACAGTCCATGGCGCATTATCTAAATCTACAGTTACATATCCTAGTATGGCTTGTAAAATAAGGAACATACTAGAAACAAAATGTATTTTGTATACTTTTTTTCCTATTTGTTCTCTAAGAGACCAGGCAGTATAGTGACTATATGCAACAAGGATTCCGATAATGCCAACTAATCCTCTATGTGACCATTCAGTAAAAATTTGGTAAGAAGTATATCTATGCGTTCCGCCTCTGGAGTCTATTTCATCAGGATTATCAGCCCACCATTTCTCTTGGTCCTCAGCTGAAACATCAAATCCCCAAGTACCGAAGCAAGTAGGCCAGTCTGGGCAGCTTTCACCGGCATCATTGATACGTATCCAACCTCCTGTAGTTATAATCAAAAAAGCGATTACAGCCAATGCGAGAGGTATGAGATGTGACCGATGCCAAACTACCATGATAATTTTACGGCAGACTTAGGTTATTATACTTTGTTTGGCAACATTGTATAAATAAGGTAAGCTTAACCACATATTATGTCAAGGGTATCAATTGCTTTATTTTTAGTCGCGTCTCTTGTTTCAGGAGTTGTTTTTTTTCTTCCAAATAATAGTGCAGAATTTAATGAAGAGATATATGAATACCAACCATATTTGCAGTATGATTTCCATTTACACGGGTTAAATTTAAAAGGCTATGATGAAAATGAAACGGAGGAATTTTCCGGCACAGTTTACATGCGTAGAGAATATTCTATTGAGGAATCAGAAAACTTTAGAAAACTTTTGGTGAAAAGTTATCAACTTTTTATTTTAGATGGGCAATATTTTGTAGAAGTTAATCAAGTACTTGGCGATGTATCAAATGGTACTGTAGACGCAGATGAGGCTTTAGAAAATATTTCTAATATAACAAATTCCTATGACGGTAAGGCTAAAATGCTTGTCAAAGAAAATGCTACTTTTGATAATTTGATTACTTTAGAAATGATTAGTTGGGTTCGTGATAATTTCATAATTGAATCGATTTTAGATGGAGTTCCACGTGGATTAGTCTCTCAACGTTTAGTTAATATCAATGAAACAATTGCAAGTAGCGACACTTCAGCTGAAAAATTGGGAGTTATTCATCATGAAATCTTTAATGATCATTATGATAAATCGGAAGAAATAGTTTCAGAAGGTCCTAAACTTTCAATAAATGGCATCGATGCACAATGGGATGATTGGGAATTTGAGGGTGTTGGCCCTACCTCTAATCTTTTGGGTAGTTTTTCAGATAAGTCTGACAAAAGGTTGTGGATTGGGCAATGGATGCACGTAAATTTTCCAAACAGTTCTCACACACTAGGAAACCATACAATGGAATTCGAATGGCCCGATGAAGATTTTAAAGGTAAAGAAACTAATTTTCATATAAGTCTAGGTTATGGAGAGGTTTTTACAAATATCCATGTAGAAGATAACGATTATCATTCTGATGGTTCACCTTCAGATTGGTTTAGTTTTAATACAATTAATAATAACACAGTAGGAACATTTACAGCAAACTTTACTCAAGGTTTTCCAGATTATGGCGGACTTGATTGGTTAGAGGCAGTAGATTACGCTTCCGAACTAACATATGAAGGTTCAAATGGACATTTAGCAACAATTACTACGAAAGAAGAAGCTGAATTAGTTTATTCTTTATTGGATTCACATTCCTACTGGCTTGGAGGTTTTCATAATTTATCAAGTCCAGATTATTCCGAACCTTCAGGAGGGTGGGAGTGGGTTACTGGAGAGATTTTTAATCATAGTTTTTGGCCTGAAGACGAATCAACATTTGAAAAAGGTGATTTTGTGGAACCAAACGAATCAGGACCTGAAGATTGCCTTGAGGTTTGGGGTTTTGACAAATATTTGAATGATAACAGATGCCACTTAGATTGGATGGGATTTGTTGTTGAGTATGAGTTGAACGGAACTAATCATTATGAAGCATACATTCCAGTTTGGAAATGGGATGAAGGAAATGAGACGGATATTTTGACTTATGTTATAGCAACACCAATGACAGATAAAGAAAGGAATGACATTTTGAAAGAAGGAGGAGATCCAGATGCTGACAATGATGGAGTCGTTGACAAATTTGATGACGATGATGACAATGATGGAATAGTAGATGAAAATGATATGGATGATGATAATGATGGTATAGATGATGAGAGTGATAGATGTCCAGGTACTTCAGTAGGATATGATGTAGATTCCGAAGGTTGTTCAGCCAATCAGATTTTTGACGAGATTAGTAATGATGGTGAATCATTGCCAGGTTTTAACTTTACATTAGTTTCATTTTCGGTTGCTTTAATTGCTATTATTAGAAAGCGAAAAAAATAATTTTATGAAATCTATTGACTTCTCTAGGCTATCTGATTACATTGACAAACAATGGGATGAATCAGCCTTACCAAGCCTATGTGATTTTATAGAAATTCCAGCATTATCACCTTCCTTTGATCCCGATTGGGAAGAGAATGGCTACTTGGATGCTGCCATTGAGACATTTGTTTCTTGGGTCAAAAGCCTACCATTAGAAAAAACAACTATTTCGGTTCATCGTCTGAAAAATCGTTCACCTCTTCTTTTAATCACAATCGAAGGCGACGTTAACAATGAAGTTCTATTTTATTCTCATTTGGATAAACAACCTGAAGCGACAGGTTGGTCTGAAGGTAAAGGCCCATGGAAACCAGTTATCGAAGATGATTGGCTATTTGGGAGAGGAAGTGTAGATGATGGTTATGGAGGATATACAGGAATACTATCTGTATTAGGTTTACAAGAGCAAGGAATACCACATCCAACATGTCGTTTTCTTATTGAAACAGGTGAAGAAAGTGGTTCTCCAGATTTAGAATTATATTTAGAGGAGTTAAAACCACAATTAGGAACTCCTGATTTGGTTATAGTTTTAGATACTGGAGGCATGGATTATGATAGATTATGGGTTACACAGAGCCTTAGAGGAATAGTGGCAGGTACGCTTTCAGTAAAAGTATCCTCAGTTGGAGTTCATTCAGGGCACGGTAGTGGAGTAATGCCTTCCTCATTTAGGTTAGCAAGGCAATTATTATCAAGATTAGAAGATGAAAAAACAGGAGAGATATTGCCTGATTGTTTACACATAGAAATAAATGATGAAATGAAGAAAACATGCTCAGAAATAGTGAAGATGAAGGGTGATGAAATGAAAGATTTCCCACTTTTAGAAGGTGTAAAAAAACAAGTTGTAGATCCTCTGGAGATTTTTATGACGATGAATCTCAAACCAAGTCTTTCAGTAATTGGAGCAGATGGAATACCGCCAATAGCTTCAGCAGGTAATGTTCTAAGAACTAATACCGATTTGAAAATATCACTTAGAACTCCACCAGGAATAGATACCTCTCTAGTTGCAAATAAAGTACAAAGAATACTTGAAGAAAACCCTCCCAATGGAGCTCATATTACGGCTAAGATGACGGAAGTTGCAGACGGTTTTTTATCTCCTAAATTGCCAAAATCAATATCCTCTTCACTTGAGGGTGCTTGCAGAGAATTTTATGGTAATAATTCAATGTCATTATTTATTGGAGGAACTATTCCAGTAATGGCCATGCTTCAATCTAGGTATTCAGGTTCTAAATTTATTATAACTGGAGCAGGAGGGCCAGGCGGTAACGCTCATGGCCCAGATGAGAAGCTCCACATTCCAACTGCTAAAAAAGTCACAAAATGTATTTCTTCAGTAGTGGCTGGAATGTCTTCCTATCGTTCATAATGGGATATTTAAGGTCGGTTAAAAAAACAACTATACTTTTTTATATGATGATGGTAGCAGGCTAGTATGAACTTAAGCAGACTAGCAGTGCTAGCAGTATTTTCCATGATGGTCATGAGCGCTTTCGTTACAATTCCAACATATAATGTTGGAGCTGATGAACACGAAGATGGCGGAGACGATGATGGAGGCCCGTATCTGAATGCGTTCCCAACCGGTAGTAGTGGGCATCCTTCAGATTATGAGATGAGCGTAGATAATACTAATGGAGATGGCGCTAATATTACCGTTGAGGCCACCGAACTTATCGATGGTGTATCATATACAATCGAGTGGGCTATATGGGATGAAAGCTACAATTCTACTGAGGGGTACTGGGACTTTTACGGAGGTTCTTCTTCCGCAAGCGTACAATATTTCATTGGACCAGATATATTGACAGCTTCAGACTTTAATCCGGGTTGTTACAAGTTCGAAGGTTGGCTTTACGAGAATGACACTTATCTAATTGAGCATGAAACGTGGGCTTTTAGTCTAGATGTACCATTAAGTGATTGTGAGGATAATGGACACGAATGTCCTTTTGATGAGAATGATCCAGACAGTCCTTGTAATGCACAAGTGTGTGAAGATAATGATTCACAAGAATGTAAGGACTTTGTAGATAATTATTGTGCAAATCATGATGATCCGACCTGTCACGCGATGAACATGGAGATGGTTTGTTATGATATAGATAATCATGAAGTATATTTTGATATTACAACTAAAGAAGACTGTGTAGATGCAGGATTAATGTGGGTTTCACCAAACGGTGATGATGATGATAGGATTGAAAACTTATATGTAAAAGTACAAATGGACTCTCTAAGTGAATGGTTTGTCACAGTTGAAGGGCAATATTCAGTCGAAGATTCAGATGAGATGAGAGATGAGGCAGCATATATGTGCGCAGAAATGTCCAATAATGGTGATGAGTTTCTGGGTACAAATTATTCAGAAATTACTGCCGCATGTTTTGAATATGTTTCTGAGATGATGGCAAATGAAGATAACTATGAAAACCATGATTGTCCTCCAGGTCTTACTGAAGATGAGTGTACAGCATTTGAAGAGTGTGACCAAGTCATGAACCAGTCATGCCTGAGAATGATGTATAATTTTTGTAAAGACAACCCTATGTGTGAGGATGATGAGGAATGTTATGATGATGAAGGCAATTTAGTAGAATGTGGATCCTTTTTCGTTTTTGATATGTTTGCTTATGAAGATGGCGATATTACAGCAGAAGAGTTCATGGCTATAATGGGAGATAACATGGGTGATGGTGATGAGGGCGGCCATTGTTATGATGAAAATAATGATGATTGGGTTGATTTTAGATATGGAGATAACATGGATAGATGCGATTTCTACGAGAATCCAATGATATATCAAACAGATCTTATTACAGTAGATGTTGATCAATATGTAGAAATACATTCAGATTTTACACCTTCATTTATTACTAGTCCAAATTTTATTTGTGGAGATGGAATAACAGAGATTTCATTCCATGATGTAAACAATGGTACTGTAGATTGTGAAGATGGTGCAGATGAGCAATGGTATGATAATAATACAAATGACACTTCAGATGATTGTCACAAGGTTAATGGTTCAGATTGTGATGGTCAACCAGTAAATTGGTTTGATTGCCACGATGGTTCAACTATTTGGATTTATCAAGTCAATAATTGGGACTGGGATTGTAGTGATGGTGAAGATGAAGCTCAGTCGTACCACCATTATTGGTATGGATCAATTTACCTATTAGAAGGAAATCACTCCTTTGTTCCAGGTAATGATTTATCACCAGATGAAATTTTTGCCTATGAAATGACATATTGTGACTGGGAAGATGACAATAGGACCGAGGTTGAGTGTAGCTCTCATATTGGGGTTGATTTAGCAGCTGACAATGAATATACACTAATAACTGCAGGAGGATGTTATAAGAATTGGGAGGATGATTATAGCTTAGAGTGTGGAAATTTCGGTACTTACAACCATGAAGTTGTCTATAGTGATGGTACTACTTCAAATATTCAAGGTGAAGTACTAGACTCTACACATGGAATTCAAGACGCAAAGAATTTCACACATGGTTATGGTGGTTATGGTGATGATTCTATGAGTATTGATTATGATAACTTTGTATTATATGATACCTACTCACTTGTTGTAGATGAAGGAACAGAGTATATAGGAACTTTACTTACAGCAGGTTATAGATGTCAGGAAGAAGGAGATGGTGAACAGTGGTGTCACGGCGAATACCCAGGGGTATACTTGTATGATGCATTTGATGCAACAGATACTTTATCCGGATTATTTGGTCAGTCAGATTATTATGACGGCGAATGGGAATGTCCAGAGGATATTGAATCTTGTGATATAGTGTCAATGGACTTAGAGTTATCAGAAGGAGACTATACAATAGTTACAACATTTAAGGATGATGCAAAATATAATCATAAATTTATAGACAATGGAGATGCAAATTGGGTATTTGACGAGAGTGTAAAACTCCATAATGCATATTATGATAGAGATGAATCAAATAATACATTTTTAGTTGAAGGCAGTGATCGAACTCATTTCCCATATCATTTTTGGACTCAAGAATGTTACGATGAAGCAACAGGTGAAGAGATAGATTGTGGTACCTCTGGATTTGGATTCATGTTTAGTATTTTTGAGAATATGACCCTTTATCAAGAAGGAGTTCTTACAGTTGATGAATCTGCAGAAAACATAGTAGACTTAATTTCCATGATGATTGAAATGGGAATGTTTAATGATGATGATGATTGTCATGGTGAAGATTGTGATGATTACTATGATGATGAAGATTGTGTAAATTGTGATGATTATAATAACGATGAGCACGACGATGATCCAGCAATGCTTGATGACATTGTAGGAATTCAAGAACCGGACCAAAATGAATGTATAATGTCAAGTGTTAATGTGGTAGGTAACGTTGCAGATAACGAAGGCCTTCCAATGCTGTGTTCTTCCGAATTTAAAATACACTTTGAAGGTGTAGATTCTACAATGCAGTCACATACAGCCTACATTCCGTTTGGTGATGGAGAATCTTGGACTTTAGAATTTGTAATGTTAGAAGGTTATGAATTCATATCATGTGACAATTGTGAAGTAAATGCAGATGGAATAATGACCGGTACTGGTCCAATTAAGGTAACATTTGGTAAGAAGGAAGTAGAAGAGCCACAACCAGACTGTGACCATGTTATTGGTTTAGATTCTACAGGTATGGCTTTCGATCCTATCAAACTTTCAATCAACGCAGGTGAAACGGTATGCTGGCAATGGAAAGATGCAGCAATGGCACACAACGTTCTTGAGTTAGAAGGAGAATATGATTCAACTATGAACCTAACAAATATCAACTTTGGATTCAATAGTGGCGAACCTGCAGTAACTGTAGATTTCAGACACACCTTCGCAAAAGATAATATGACACACTATTATGTATGTGAACCACACGCAGGTACAGGTATGGTTGGTCAAATTATGGTAGGTGAAGGTTCTGAAGATGATCCTGTTCAACAGGCATTGGATGATAATGAAGTACCAAGTGTCGGCTTTGTAGTCGGTTCTTTAGTATTAGTTGGCGCAGCAGGTCTACGCCGCAGAATCCACTAAGCCTAAATAACTGGTCGGTAACCCTCAGTTATGACAGAGGGTATACCGGTAGTCAGAATGTATACTGACAGTAGTGGTCACACTAGATTTGCTAAGATGCAGATTCCAGTAGAAGCAAAGACTGGATTGGGTTCAGTAGGTATGTTTTCTTCACTACTAGTAAATAAAAATCTTGAAGATAATGCGGGAGATTTGAAAACTCAATTTGCAGTAACTCCAGTTCCAGAAAATCTAGAAGGAGAGGGACCTAAACTTGCACATACGGCACCTAGAAGGCAATTAGTTTTGACTTTGAGCGGCTGTTTGGAGTTCAAAAGCTGTGGAGTAGATGCTGAAGATTCCGAACATAAGGTAGTAATTCGTCGAGGTGACATTTTACTTGCAGAAGATTTGGAAGGTGAAGGACATGTTTGGCAATTTGTGGAAGCTCAAGATGGTCGACTTTATCCTTGGGTTAGATGTTATATCCATTTAGGTGAAGAATATGAGCATTTTATATCACAATTAAAACCAATTTAGTTGAGTGAAGTTTTAAAAATAGACAGTTTAAGTATAATATAATAATGGATGAAATGTCTTTGAAGAGACGCTGGCGTCTATCTATGTTGGCGTTTTTCTTTTTTTTCCTGATAATTTTAGCTGGTTTTGTTCCTGGTTTAGGAAGAGAAATGAATCAAAGAGAAGATTTCTCTTATCCTGATGATCCTGTTTGGCAAGCTTCAGATAGGGCAGATGAAAAAATGCCAGAAGAATATTGGCTTGTTTTTCAAATTGTTATGGGAGATTCAGTAGATACAAAAGACCATAATACTTTAGATGTTGAAGTATTCAGAGAGACAACTAAACGTAATGATAATTTACTTGCAGACGAATCAGTAAGCAAATATTTTGATATTAAATTTAATTGGCAAGTACAACAAAATGAAAATTCAAGTATTTGGGGCCTCCCAGATACCGTTCGTTCAGTAATGAATAATGATACTCCAGTTTCTTTGTTGATAAATTATACAGGTTCTAGCTATGATGATGCTAGCGATGAGGAATTGACATATGTTTTGAATTCATTATTTAATTTTAAATCCGAAGATGGTTCTTTTGTTTATAGGAATCTTGTATCTCCTGATTTATGTATAGTTCAGGATAGTGAATGTGTAATTCCTCGAGATAAAGATAATTATCCCATAGAACTTTATGCCACCGGGGAGAATTATTGGAAGGCTAAAGGTTTTACACTCGTAGGTGAAGCTAATTCAGAAAGATTATTTGCAGATTATCCTCGACAAAAAGGAGATTATGAGCATTTTGAATATTGGGAGCAAAAAGTTGATTCTTTTTACCTGGATCATTTGGAGTCCGATGAAAATGTAAACTTTTATTCTTATTTAGCATTTGGCCTTGAGCTTGAAAGTCAAATAAATTCAACTTTACCTTTAGTTGGACTTTCTTTTGTTCTGATGGTTCTATTATTGTCTTTTTATTTTAAAAATATAGGTGATGTTATCGTTTGTGCGCTTGGTTTAGGATTATTGATAGCATGTATGAATGCAAATTCATTTTGGTTGGGATTTCCACAGAGCCAGCTTGCATCTATGCTACCAATCTTGATGTTGGCTTTGGGTGTGGATTTTTCTATCCATAGTTTAACACGATGGCGCAAGTTAGCTTTAGAAGATGATGATTATTCAGATAATCCCAGGAGAGCTAGTTTCAATGCAGCATGGAGCTCTATTCGAACATTATTCCCTGCTTTAGGTGTAGCTACACTTACTACAGTTGTGGCTTTTGGAACTGCGACTCTTAGTGCAATTCCTGACTTATTTGAATGGGGTATTTTGGGTCCTTTGGGTATTATTCAAGCTTATCTAATAATGGGCGTTTTTTGCCCAATACTAAGAAGTTTATTCCCTCCAAAACCCATTGAAGAAAGCGATAGTATTCTAAATAAAATAGGTGATTTTTTCAATGTGAAAGCAATGGCTTTGTTAATGCAAAAACGATCAATGCCGATGCTTGTAATTTTCCTTCTTATAAGTATAATTTTATCACCAATTGTTTTAGGAAATCCAGAGTCTACTTTTGACGTTAAAGATTATGCAGATAACGATTCTAGATTTATTCAAACAATCATAATTGCGCAAGAAACATTTACAGAACAAGGTGAACCTGGATTTTATTTGATTGAAGGTGATGATCTCGCCACGCATGATAATTTAGTAGCCATTGATAATCTTGAAAATAAGATAGTTGATTACAATTTTAGCGCTAGATTCTTAGGTAGTTTACCATATATTGTTAGGACACAAACAGCTTTAGCTCTTAATGTCGAAAACACAGGTTATGTTCCTAAGACAGTTAACTTTTCAACAGGATTCCCTACTTCAGATGAAGAAATTTATTATATTTTAGAAGACGTTTACGCAAATGGAACTAGAAATTTGGATAAAACGTTCTATATTTCATCATCTGATGCTCGAACTACTTATCATCTTGAAGAGGGTAACTTAACGATGGTACGTTCCTGGTTTCAGGTTATGCGCCCTGATGATATGTATGGGCAAATGAAAGTACAAAAAAATCAATTAGATATAGCTTCAACTGAAATTAATGAAATGGCCGGTATCAATGCCCAAGTGGCAGGTTTAAGTTATGAAAGATATGTTTATGTCTTAGAAATAACCGATAGTTTTCAAGAAAGTCTAATTGTAGCTATTATTCTAGCTTTTCTAATTATTTTAGTAGTACTTCGAGACTTTCGTTTAAGTATTATTACAATATTTCCAGTGATTGCAATCACTATATGGCTAGAGGGGGTATGGTCCTTACAGATACATCAATAAATTTAGTAACGGTTCAAATCTCTAGTTTGGCTATCGGTTTAGGTGTAGACTATGCAATTCATATGGTTCAAAGGATACGTGAAGCTAGATATGATAATCCACATTTAAGTCAGGAAGATTGGATGTCTGAGAGTTTAGATGAAACAGGAAACAATATTGCAATGTCAGCTTTCACAGATTTTGTTGGTTTTATGGTTCTTACGTTATCAATTATGCCTTTATTCATTACATTTGGAAAGATAATGGCTATCATGATTCTTCTTTCTTTTGTTGCAGCGGTTTTCATGTTACCAGCCTTGCTTTACCAGTTCGGTAATTTGGAACAAAATAGGTCTTAGAATCCGCTTCTTTTGAATTTTTTGTCTAGTTCATCAGGAGTAATAGTCATCACAGTTGGCCTTCCATGAACACATGCATAGGGATTTGGAATAGATTCCATCTCTCTTATTACAAATTCCATTTGAGCCATTGTTAATTTGTCTCCAGCCCTTAGTGCTGAGTGGCATGCTACAGTATACATCATGTGTTGATGTCTATCTTCTGCTGATTTCATTGATCCACTTTCAACAACATCATCAATAGCTTCCCTTATTCTTTCAGGTTCAGATCCGGCCAATAATGCAGGTCACTTCTAATCATAAATGATGAAGGCCCAAACTTTTCGGCTTCAAAGCCCATTTCATTTATTTCAGGTAACATTTTTTCAAATGCATTTGTTTCACTTTTAGATAATTCTAAAGAAATAGGAGCTAGTAAATTTTGACTTCCAATTCTTTTAAATCGCATTTGATCTTTTAATCGTTCATACATAACTCTTTCATGAGCTGCATGAAAATCAATAATGAATACACCATTCAAACCTAATGCTACGATGTATTTGTTTTCTACAAGTGCCAAAGGGCGCATTGTAGGCATATTTGTTTCTTTAACGTCGTGCTGGTGAAAATCAACTTCAAATTCTTGTTGAAATGAATCAATATTGTTCAATTGCCTTGGTTTTGTTTTATTAGTAGTTGTAATGCTGTTAAATGAAGTCTTAGATTCGCTCAAATCCACATGCGCAATTAGTGCATGTTCAGCTAGAGTTTCATTGATTACAATTCTAATCTTTTTGTTGACTATTTCTTCTTTTGCAATTATAGGTATAATTCACCTTCTTTAGGTACGAATTCTTTTTATCATACGAAAACATTTTCTTTGAACTAAACACCCTCTTTATATTCTTTATCTCCATTCGATTCTACGGCATATATGACAAATCCGAGAAAGTGTGCCTCCTTGACGACATCATTGGCTTTTTCCCTGTCTTCTTCTTTTAACTGCTGGCAAAATCCGTATCGAGGTACATGTTGTTCGAGGCGTGGAAGCTCTTTATGCTGGACACTTTCACAAGCTGCCTCTGGATTTGGTGCGGGAAGAAGTTCTGGAGTTTTTTCGAGAAACCTGCACTCTGTTCTGTTTCTTCTGCAGGTTTTAAATCCGCATCTGTATTTTCCTCTTAACAGAGATCTTCGGTACCTTCTACCTTTTTATATATCCTTATATTTTCGTGTGTTTTGGTTGCTACTTGGTGAGCTTTTGTCAGGCCTGCTTTTTCTGGTGTTTAATCAAAAAATCAAGTTGTTTTTACTTTTTCCTGACGGACTCCTTTATCATGTCCTTTCTCCCTTTGTAAAATCGGACGTTTTTCCTTTGATTACGGTTGCCTTTTTAATTACGGTAGCTGTTCTACGTAACCATAAAATCTAGTTTTTTCTTACAACTCTTCTTTATGGGCTTGTGGCAGGCATTGATAAAGGCAGCCTTGGGTGAGTATTAAGCTTTGTTGATGAGTTGCAGCTGGCTCCAGACCTAGGGAGATATTTTGTATTTTAGTTAATCGTATCACGGGTTTTTTGACTGAGTTTTGATGGATTTTTGAGGTTGCTGGCGTTCGGTGTAAGGTGGCGATAAGAACCTATGCGACTTCTCAGTCCTATAAAACCTATTCATTTACCCCTTTTACCCATTCTGCCCCTTCTTATACTAGATATACAGCAGTCTTTACTCATTACGGAACTCCTTTTGATTTTCCTCACGATTTAACTGCTATAGATCATCCTATAATGTCTATTTCTCTTTGTCACTTTTTTTATCAGTATCCTTTGCGTTAGCTTCGAATGCGGAAAATATTTTCTTATTTTTGCGTTTCGACTGAAAGTACTAGGTGCTTACTGAATCATCTGAAGACATAATTGAAATGCTTTTCTCCGGCATGGGTTTCATTTTTGGGGATTGTTCCTCGCGGATTGGGAAAATTCCTTTAAAGTGGTATTACTGGCACTGGCATTACTGGTTTTTTGCTGTTTGGCAGCCTTAGCTCATTTGTGTTTTGTTAGCGGAGTCGCTGTTGTTGTTTTCCCAGCAGTCGACGTCTATGTTTTTTTGATCATTGTTAACGCTGTAGTTGAACCTTTCACGATCGAACACCGGAGCGGCATTATCGGAGGTGGATAGTGGATATGAGTCGAATAAGGATTATACTTTTGTTGATAACGTGTCTAATTAATTGTTATTCGGCAATAATTCCTTAAATTGTTGCATATTGGCCTTAGCGATTGATTAAAAAAACAATTAATAATTATTAAAATTAAAACTTAAATTATTTTTCTAAAGCTAAGCCACACAAAAAAG
>PVBE010467897.1_pt1 | contig 14482 bp, 10 predicted proteins | sample 1631181 | NCBI WGS metagenome assembly PVBE01 (sample SAMN08397723, study PRJNA350692) | Marine metagenome, whole genome shotgun sequencing project. | isolation source: water | place: Pacific Ocean | collected 2012-04
AATTGCTGCACCAAGTTCTTTTGTTAAATCGCCGAGTTCTGAAAGATGGTTATCTTTATATAGAGCAGCGTCGTGCAACCCCATTCGGTGCGAAGTTCCTCCACCACAAACAACGGCGTACTTGTCAAGCAAACGTAATCCAGGAGTCGTTTTGCGTGTATCACAAATGGCACAATCAATTCCTTGAACCTTCTCGACAAACCTATGGGTTTGTGTTGCAACACCAGAAGCATAGCCAAGAATATTTAACACCGTTCGTTCTGCAAGTAGAATATCTTTCACCGCACCTTCGATTGTGGCGATATTTTCATCCTCTACAAGATCTCCATCGTGATGTAGCAAATCAATGGTAACGTCACAAATCAGATCAATTGTCTGGGCTATCGGTTCAAGCCCCGCGACTATTGCTTGGCCACGAACGTTCAGCATGAACTTGCCGATTTCATCAGAAAAGCGCAACGAATTCGTTGTCACATCACCGCCTAATCCACCATCTTCTTCTAAACAGCGGTGCAACAATTTTTTCATATAATCTTTAGTAATCATTCTTTAGTGTTCTTTTGCCTTGCGCTTCGAGACATTCCATCCATGAGTTTAATCGTTGATGCGCCTCCTGCAACTGAAATAATATGCCCATCACTAGAAATCGAAATACAGTCGGCCGACCGTGACGCTGGGAACGAAGCAATTAAATACAGGTCATTTGCATCCCAAATGCTTAAAGTGCCATCAGCAAGTACGGTCGCAAATCGTTTTCCATCTGGAAAAAGGGCGAGGTCACGCAACGCGTCGCCGGATGCATTACCAACTTGCAATTCAATTCCATCTTTGGGATCAATAATGTGTATCGAATTAGATGCAGTAGCAACAATAATAACGTTTGTTACTTTATTGAATGCCATCGCGACAATATCCGCATAGCCACGACATCTCCACAACTCTCGTTGGGTGGCAACATCAATTCCAATCACTAACTCTCCGCCTAAAACAACAAACAACGCCTCTTCTTCCTCGCCTAATTCCATCGCCACGATGTTTGACTCTCCAAGTTTTGCTTCCATCAGCAACTGACGGGTATTCGTTGACCAAACATAAACATTCCCACTTAGTGTGCCTGCGGCGATGTGTTTTCCAAATTCTGATACTGCCAAAGCAGAAATTTGCCCCTCACATAAACCTATTGTTTCCTCAAACTCGCCACCATCAACATCCCAAAGTTCGACACCTCCTTCAACATTTCCGGTCACCACCAGAGAGGTTGAAGGTACATTTTTCACAATTGTTAATTCTTGTTCTTTAGGAGAGAAAATCATTTTGCTCTTACCAGAAAACACATCCATCAACTGCAAATCTGAATCAAACTCTGACACAACTGCAAGAATATCGTTCCACACAAATGAAATATCTGACGCAGGAAGTTTATCCGTTGTTCGAAGAGTAGACAAAACGGGTTGCTCTGTTGACCACCATTTTATTGTTCCATCTCTTGAAACGCTTGCAAGTTGGCCGTTCCCTAAAGAGCCCACCGACCAAACCAAATCGTTGTGACCACGTAAAGTGCCAGCAAGCGTGAAGTCCTTCTCCCAAAGTCGTACCACGCTGTCCTCCCCGGCTGTTGCAATTAAATCGTCAACAACCGCGACGCCGAAAACCGCATCTTGGCTAACTGTTACTGATGCCAATTCTTTCTGCGACGCTACATCCCAGGCTTTCATAGTTCCATCACCACCCACCGTGAGCAGAATGCCATCCTCCAAGAAAACTACATCATGTACCGCTTCATCATGTCCATCGAGGAGCATTACAATCTTCCCTGAATTCACATCGAAGACCTGTATTGTCCCAGCCGCTTTCCCAACTGCAAGAAATTTTCCATCCTGACTATATTTAAGAGTTAATATAGTTCCCCTTCCACTATTCACACTATTCAAAAGCGTTCCATCTGTATTCCATTGATAAATCAAGCCATCACTATGCCCTGTTGAAAACACCTTGTCACCCATAGAATCTATTGATTCAACTGGTGCAAATACTTCATTAAGTATCAGCAGTGTGTCCTTCAAAATATCGACAATCGCTATTTGACCATTTGACATCCCAACAAATAATAATTCGCCATCTCGAGAAAATGACAAAGTATTTATTCGCTCTGGCATTTGGATGGTTCGAAGTACCTCTCTATCTTCGTCAATCAAGCCAACTCGGACACCTTCAAACGCAATCGCAAGGTGTTTACCATGCATTGAAGTAACAAGTAAGTTTGGCCGAGAACCAACTGCCCAAACACCGATCGACTGATCGACCATTCCCTGCAAGTAACTCCATTCCCAACCACGATATTCTCGTTCAGTTGATGCTAGATTATTCCTTGCCATTTTCCATGATTTATTTGCAATCGCAGCTTGCGCCGTTCCAATAGTTGCGGTGTACGCTTTTTGCTGCGCCCTTTGTTTCTCCGAATGTGCTTGTGCATATAATTGTTCCAAATCCTGTGCACGTTTCTCGGATTCGACAAGTCCCCAAATCAATCCTGTTAAGCCAAGAATAATTGCTAAAAAGACAACGATACCTGCTTTAAATTTAAGCTGATTTCTTTTTGCATATAACTTTAATCGATGGATAGCTGAAGGAGGCCTAGCGTGAATTGGCTCATTATTCAAGTATCTCCTGATGTCCATCGCAAATTCCGTAACTGATTCGTATCTCAAATTTCTCTCTTTTGCTAAGGCTTTTGCAAGAATTTGCTCTATTTCAATTGATATTGCAGGATCGACAGATCTTGGCGGAATAGGTTTTGTCTCTCGCACGACAAGTGGTGCACGATATAACGGAATCCCTTTCATCTCATATGGCAAGTGACCAACCATCAACTGGTACATGATGACGCCGAGCGAATACACATCCGTTCGAACATCAACATCATGAGGATCGTCTCCACATTGTTCTGGGCTTGACCATTGCAGTGTTCCAACAAATCGACCTGTAATAGTTACCGTTCTTTCCACATCATCTGAGTCCGCCATAAGTGCTACGCCAAAATCTATAACTTTTGGTCGTCCTGCACTCGTTATCAAAATATTAGACGGCTTTAAGTCCCGATGTATAACACCGCGTCCATGACCATACTGGACTGCGTTACACACAAGCAACAGCAGTTCTAAACGACCATCCCGACCAAGATGTTCCTCCTCTGCATAGTCCGTAATATGTCTGCTTCCGGGAACGTATTCCATAGCAAAATATGGAAGTAACGTTTCTTCAAACATTTGATGTCCAGAATCATAGACCTGCGCAATACCTGGATGTTGCAATCGCGCAAGCATTTCGCTTTCCATTTCAAAGCGATGAAGTGTTGCTGGAGTGGCAGCCGCAGATTTTACAATTTTGAGCGCAACCGATCTGTGTGGGTGTGATTGTTTTGCCTCATACACATTACCCATTCCACCAGCCCCAATGATTTGAATAATTTCAAATTGACCAATTGTTTTGCCAAGCCATTCATCATGCTTTGGCGCAACCGTTGAATCCAACCAATCAGGGCTTGAGGTGTCACCATCATGCGTAATCGCATTGGGATCAAAATCTCCCATATTTTCTTCGCGATGTGCGCTTGAATCATCCACCATATTCACATAATACGATGAAGGGACTTTGTGGGTTCCAAATCAGAACGCTTGTTGAATTAAATCAGCAAGTTCTTCACCATCTGATAATTCACTTGGTTTCCAATCCAAGGAAAGTCCATCTGTCACGAAATAGGTTGGGATGATATGGAAGTGCACATGGAACGCAGTTTGATGTGCTAATTTGCCATTGTTCTGGAGCACGTTGTAATCAGTAGCACCAGTTGCTTTCACAATTGCATTTGAAACCTTGATAAGTGCTTTGCCAAGCGCTGAACCGCTTTCTAAAGAAAGTTCATGCAGTGATGATGCAATTTGTTTTGGGATAAGAAGCGTGTGCCCCTTGCTTAATGGAGCAACATCAAGAAAAGCCAGCACATGGTCATCTTCGTACACTTTATGGCATGGGATTTCTCCATTAATTATTTTCTCAAAAACAGTAGTCATGTTTGCTTATCCTTAATTGCTGCTTGTGCTGCAGCGAGCCTTGCAGTTGGCACTCTAAATGGAGAACAACTTACATAGTTGAGCCCTACGTTATGGCAGAATTCTATTGATTTTGGATCACCACCGTGTTCGCCACAAATACCAATTTTTAGAGTTGGCTTTACGCTTCGACCACCATTAACGCCCATCTCAACAAGTTTACCAACACCATCAATATCTATCGTTTGGAATGGGTCACGAACAAGAATGCCTTCATCTAAATAATGCGGCAAGAAGGAATTTATGTCATCTCGACTGAATCCATACGTAAGTTGCGTCAAGTCATTCGTTCCAAAGCTAAAGAAGTCAGCAACTTCCGCAATTTGATCTGCAACAATTGCAGCCCGAGGTATTTCAATCATCGTACCGATTGGGATGTTCAATGAACCTTTAAACCGTTCCTTCTTCTTAATCATTTTAATCGTCGAAGCAGCTAGTTTTCGCAATTGCGCAAGTTCTTCGCGAGTTCCAACAAGTGGAATCATGATTTCTGGCTTTGCATCGATTCGTTTTTTCTTACACTTAATTACTGCTGCAACAATTGCAGTAACTTGCATGACAAGAATTTCAGGATATGTCACAGCAAGTCGACATCCACGATGCCCAAGCATAGGATTAAACTCGTAAAGTTGTTCAACGCGCCTTCGAACAAGAGACACTTTCACCCCGAGTGCTTCTGCAACTTCTTTTTGACCTACATGATTGTGAGGCAAAAACTCGTGTAACGGAGGATCGAGCAATCGAACGGTAACTGGAAACCCTTCCATTGCCGTGAAAATTCCAACAAAGTCATCGCACTGATATGGCATCAATTTTCCTAATGCTTCAACTCTTGCTTCTCTCGTTTGAGCAAGAATCATCTGTCGCATTGCAAGAATACGATCGCCTTCAAAGAACATATGTTCTGTTCTGGTAAGACCTATTCCTTCTGCTCCAAAACTTCTTGCTCGCTTTGCGTCTTCTGGCGAATCAGCATTGGTTCGGACATTCATGCGGCGTTTTTTATCTGCCCATTTCATGATTGTTTCAAAATCCCCACTTAGCTTTGGTTCATGACGCTCGACCGGCCCAAGCATAACTTCTCCGGTTCCGCCATCAATGGAAAACACGTCTTTTTCACTATACGACTTACCATCAATTGTTACTTTCTTTCTTTTTGAATCAATGTGCAGTGCAGAAACACCCGCAACGCAACACTTTCCCCAGCCACGTGCAACAACCGCTGCATGACTAGTCATGCCACCTGTAGAAGTCAAAATGCCAACAGCATGCTGCATTCCATCAATATCTTCTGGAGAAGTTTCTTTGCGAACAAGCAAAACGTCTTCGCCAGATTCCGCACGAACCACAGCATCTTCTGCTGAAAATGCGAGCGCTCCTGTTGCTGCACCAGGCGAAGCAGGCAAACCCTTTGCGAGCTGTGTAACTCGATGTTTACTTTTTGAGGTAAAGCTTGGAAGAAGCAACTGCACAAGATCGCCTGCGGGTATTCGCAACAACGCCTCGTTTCTATTAATAAGACGGCTCTTCACCATATCAACAGCAATTTTTACTGCTGCTGCTGCAGTCCGCTTGCCATTACGAGTTTGCAACATCCAAAGTTTACCGCACTCAATTGTAAACTCAATGTCTTGAATATCACGGTAATGTTTTTCAAGTATTTTTTTGTTCTGGAGAAGTTCACTATAAATTTTGTCGTCCCACTTTTTCATTTGAGAAACTGGTTTTGGCGTTCTAATTCCTGCAACAACATCTTCCCCTTGTGCATCAATCAGAAATTCGCCGAAAAATGTATCTTCGCCAGTAGATGGGTTACGGGTGAATGCCACTCCAGTTCCCGAGTCATTTCCCATATTTCCAAAAACCATCGCTTGAACATTAACCGCCGTGCCTTGCAAGCCAACAATACCTTCGATTTGCCTATATGTCTTTGCACGGTCTGCATTCCATGAACGAAATACTGCTTCTACTGAAAGCGAGAGTTGTTTGTACGGGTCTTGCGGAAATTCTTTTCCAACGTGTTTTTTATACACTTTTTTGTAACGTTCGCAAACTTCCTCAAGTCCTTCAGCCGAAAGTTCAGTGTCAAGTACAACCCCGTACTTCTTTTTAACTTTGTCGAATTCGTGTTCAAAAACCTCATGGTTCATGCCCATCACAACATCGCCAAACATATTAATAAGCCGGCGGTATGCGTCCCAGCCAAACCGTGCATTACCCGTGAGTTTAATCATGCCGCAAACTGCAGCATCAGTAAGACCAAGGTTAAGCACCGTATCCATCATGCCGGGCATGGAAATTGCCGCACCAGAACGGACTGATACAAGAAGTGGATTTGTTTTGGATCCGAATTTTTTGCCTGTTTCACGTTCGATACGATGAACCGCTTTGACGGTTTCTTCGTCAAGACCCTTCGGCATTTTTCCGCCTTCATTGTAATACGCAGCACAAATAGTTGTAGGTATCGTAAAGCCAGGAGGTACTGGCAGACCTATTGTTGTCATTTCAGCGAGATTTGCGCCTTTACCACCTAATAATTCCTTTTGGGTGGCATTTCCCTCTGTTTTGCTTGCCCCCCAGCAATACGTCATTTTGGGTCGGCGGGTTGTTGTTTTTCTTTTTCGCTTTGCTGTTGCAGTTGACATCGAGATCTCCATTTTGTCGCTTAAAACGAGCATGATACTCGACCTGTACACTGCGTACCATTCATGCTTCCATTCGACGCAAAACCTTTACATTTTCTCAAAGCAACTCCTGCGCAAGTCGCCGCTTCTTGGCCAAAAGATGAGCCAATTATTGCACTTATCGGAAATGGATCGCATTCCAAATGGGCCAGATGGAGCGTTGTTGCGCCAGCTACTGGCGAGCGGCTCACGATTGATGGTCCAGAAGCAATGACAAAGTTGCGTGCTCGAGTTGAGGATAATCCCTCTACAACATTACTACCAAATTGGATAGGGTATCTCGGATACGAACTTGGAATTGCGATTGAACCAACCACCGCATCATTACCAAAACAAGATTGGCCTCTAGTTGATGTAGTGTGGTGCGACAAGGCGCTTGTGCACGACAACAAAACAGATACATGGTGGTCTATTGGCAATTTAGAACCCCCTAAAATTAATGCACAACTATCTTCGCCTCTTGCATACTCAACCCTTGTCGATGAAGATGGCGATGATTCCTTCACTGCTGCAGTGCAGAAAACCGTTGAGTACATTCACGCTGGTGATATTTTTCAAGCGAACATCACACGACGTTTTACTACAGAAATCGATGGCGATATTCGTAACGCTGCCATTTCGATGCTTGGTCAACAGGGTGGTTGGTTTGGAGCTTGGATGGAATTCCCAGAGAACGGTCGTTTTTTGCTTTCGATGAGCCCTGAACTATTCTTGCAAGTAAACGGCGCCACTAAAGAAATTATCACACGGCCAATGAAAGGGACAAGACCCGAAGACGATGCACCTGAAGTGCTGCTTGACTCTGAAAAGGATGCCGCTGAATTACACATGATTGTTGACTTAATGCGTAACGATCTAGGTCGAGTTTGTGCGTTTGGTAGCATTCAAGTCCGCAATGCAAGATCAATTGAAAAGCATCCGACCGTTTGGCAGTGTGTTGGGGAGGTGCGAGGTGTATTACGAGAGTCCACTTCAATTTGTGATGTTATTGAGGCGACCTTCCCTGCTGGTTCAATCACGGGTGCTCCAAAAATACGTGCAATGCAAATAATCGACGAACTTGAAAATTCGCCAAGGGGACCCTATTGCGGAGCCATTGGGATTCTAGGTAATTCATCCATGCTCAACGTCGGAATTCGCACTGCATTGTTTACTGGATCAAATACACCCTCTGATTTTCATGGTTCCATGACCTATTCCACTGGCTGCGGCATTGTCGCTGATTCTGATCCCCAAGCAGAACTTGAAGAGTCCGAAGTTAAAACCCACATTCTCCATACATTTTTTTAACCCGACTGCCATTAAGTTTTCAAAGTGACAGTCACTTTAAAGGTGGTTATGCAGCACGAAGTTGTTCGCGTTGTTGGATGGCAACAGCACGTGTAATTTGGTGTGTCACGAACCGTTTGTGGGAAGGATTGAAAGAGAAATCAAACATCATGCCCAAATACGTCGAGCTGCCCGCTTCAAGATGCCAATGCATCAACCTAGAGGTTACACAAAGTGGCGGCGCATCAGAGCCCGGCAGATCAAATCGCAGCCAATGCGAACGATGACGACCCACACCAATGCCTTCACTCGATGAAACCTGCAACCCAACACCACCCCCGCCGATATTCACCATCGTTGCATTAAAAGCTGGACCAACATCGGGCATTACATGCTTTTCTGACAATGCCTCGGGTGTTCTGTCCCCACCTAAAAATCGTTCCATTCTCAATTGACACATTCGTTCAGGTAACACAACAGAACGTGGGTCTAGAAGTGGCCAAACTGAAATTTCTGGCAAATTCAAAGAATCCGTTGTGATTCGATAATCTCGACGCCGCTGGCACCGTTCAACCATTTTTGGCATCTGCAAACGCAAACCCACGCCATCGCGACTATTCGCTCGGTACGCGGTACTTCCAAGGCAACTCGTTCTGAACATCCAACGATTCTGACCAATTGCAATAATAGCAAGCAGCTGCACACCTTCTTCCAACGGTAACGGCACACCAACAGCTGACGGCATTTCGACCACAATTTCGTTGTTGGCGAGAGAGATTAACTTCGCACGCCAAATAAAATCTCGTCCGGTCGATCCATTTGGAGCAAGAGCAATTTGCAAAGACCCTTTGTGGTCTACAAGTTGTTGAAGGCATCGACGCCATCCAGTTGTTCGTGAGCGATGTGCTGGCATAAAACAGGTCTCCGTAAAAAAGGTAGAAGAATTCAGACCATCGTCAACTCCCCAAACGCAAACAAGGATTACATTCAAAAGCCACCTTTTCGCTCTTTAAACAGCCCGCATGACCAGTATTGCCCCTGCAACCGGTACCTCAGGTGCCGATAAATCAGCAAGTTGAGCTACTAATTGAAGCGCACCCATAGTCCAAAGTCGGAGTGGGCGATCACTTCCTTTTAAATTCCAAGCCATTTCGTCTACTTCATCTCCCTCTCGAATTGCAAACACCGCATCATTTTCCGCCCAGACCAATTGCAACATTCCCTCATCATTCACACCATTGGCCCAGTTCCCATTTGCAACTTCTGGCCATAAATCGCTAGGAATATCATCCAAGACAACAATACCACCTTCGCGAAGCGACTCCCTAAACAATTTCATTGCGATTACCGCGTCATTAACATCATGCAACAACATAAATGTCTGCCCACAACATACAACCACATCAACTTTTTGAGAGAGCGGAAGCACATCAAATAAACTGCCATCAAGCAACTCTGCGTCGACATCTGCCTTCGCACATTGAGCAGCACACTCGCCAATTGCCTTTGGATCCACATCGATGCCGACAACGTTGTGTCCCGCAACAGCCAACGGTATCAGCATCCTTCCATCTCCACATCCAACGTCCATCACATCACACGGCGAATCTCCAAGCAATTCCAGAAGAGTTTTAACTTGTAGCGACGATTGCTCGTCATCCATTGGAAGCCAGTCATTCATAGTACACCCTCTCGCAACAAGGACTCAAAATGATGCACTCCGCGCATGAGTGCCAATCTCTTATTTCTTGATGGTCTATACCCACCAAATCTAATTTGATAGTACGTTTCTGTTAGTGAATTTGCAAGTGCAGCGCTTTCTTCTCCCAACTGCAATCCAGAAATCCAAGTTTGCGCCGGCATATAACTTGGCCGTTTTCTTCCACGGCTCGACAAAACACGTTGGAACTTTGCATAAAACTCGACACTTGCAACTGAAACATTTTCGTCAACTGTACTTGATAACGAAAGCAATTTATTAGTTCGTCTCTTACGCCAACGTACAATCAACATCGAAAAACCCGTAAGCACAGCAGCGACCATCACCAAATCAATCCAGATTCTCCCACCTGCACCAATATCAAACCATCGCACTACACCACTATAGGCAGCATCTAATGCGGCAATCAATGAATCGCGACGACTGCGCAAAAGAGGGTCGATGAAACCAGCCAATTTTCTTTGCACAATCAAGTCAAAACCAATTACGTACGATTGCCACAACAACTCCCATTTCTGCCATGTAATACGAATCTTTTGTACAAAAGTCATAGAGTCTTGCCATGTCGGGGCGTCTTCAGAAGATGGGGTTGGGTCGAACGTCACCCAAGTCATTGGCTCAACTTCAACTTCTACCCAAGCGTGCGCATCTCTCTTAAAAACAACATACGACTCGCTCACTTCATCCCATCTGTCCGCATAATATCCTGTCACAACACGCGCTGGAATATTTACTGTGTCGCACATCGCAGCCATTGCAGCGGCAAAGTATTCACAATGCCCACGTTTGTATTTCAAAATAAAAGAAGCAATTGGGTCATTGTCTTGACTCATCGCTATTCTTTCTTGTGAAGAAAATTCTGTTCCATCGAGCGAATACATAAACTCGTTTGACTGTAGATAGTCCCTAAAAATTCTCGCAGCACGCTCAGTCAACTCTGACGAGGAGCCTACCTCATCAGCATCTATTGCATATGTATCAAGCAAGTCTACCGCTAACGACCTCACTTTTTCATTTTGATATTGATGGTCACTGTTTGAAACTGGCGAAGTGATTATGTCTGAAAAATCAACTTCAACCGTATAACTTTGTATTGGCTCGGCACCGAGTGCAAGTTTAATTGTGGTGTTCGCAAGATTTTGTGTTATTCTTGAAGGCGGAACAGTCTCAATTCCAACAGGCCTATAGAGCGTAAATACTCGTATGACTGGCTGCTGCAACCCAACTTCCATAATCAGGTTTGTCTTCCCGTCACCGAGCATCGTTAGTGGTGTTATTTCACCCTCTTGCGTTTCAATAGTTGATTTGTAATGCAACCCAGTTTCCCAGACACCGTGTCCTCGATATGCATCAAGCACAGTTCCACGTAAACGAAGGCCTTGCTGCATTCGTACAGCATTACCAAAAACATCTTTCAAGGAAACTGTCATCACTTGTTGGTTCGAGGATAAATCATCATTATTAGGTGACAATTCCATTCGTTCTAATAATTGATTAGTCGAATCTGCTAACTCAGAAAGTTTCTCTGATTTCTCTCTTGGCATTGAAACAAAAATCGCGACAGATCCCACTAAACCTAAAACAAGAAACAATGTTGCAGTTTGTCTAAACTCTTTTCGAACGCGCAAACCGGTCACAGGCCTTGTCCATGGAATAGAGTAATCAGCTGACACAGCAAAGTTCCTCTCCTCTCGCATCGTCTCCATACCGTAATACATCTGGTACAACAACAGTACCCATGCAGCAAAACCTGACCAAACAACGAGCATAATTCCGAAAATGAAATCGTTTGTGTACAACGCTCCGACTGACATCAGCAAAAAACCAAGTAACAACAGTTGTGCTTCGTTTTCTAGGTTTCTCTTTCCATATAATTTGATGATGGTTAACCAAACAACAAATTGACCGAGCACCAGTGGTAAATGCTCAACTGGTCCTAGAGCATCAAAAACAGCATACAAAAAAACAATCAGCACTAACAGCCGAGCAATCCAAGGTGGCATTTCCTTGCCACGCGGACCTTCGGTGACATACCAACTAATCAATGCGAGCGTACCAGCAATTCCCAACAGTGAAAAGTTGCCAAGTGCAACACACTGCGCAAGGATAGCACTGAGTACAAGCGTGAACCTTAGCATTGGATAGTAACGAAGCAATTTCACGCAATCTCGCTCCTCTGTGTTTGCAATTGCAATTCATCAAACTGCAAGGCGGTAAAGTACCAAGCATCTCGCAATGACCGAATAGGTGCTGCTCTATCTGGTCGAACAATCACCAGTCCAGACTGTTTCATTGCAACAATGGAACTAACTTGAATGGGTTCCCTAATCGCATTAAGTTCTATTCGTGCAAGTGATGAAAGCAAGCGGCTTACATGTCTTTGGCTACTGTGAAAACCACCTAAATTACACATCGAATATCCAAGAACCGACAAAGCCACCTCTTGATCTTGACCTATTGCTTCAACAAGTAACGATGCGCAAAGCGAAATTGATTCCTCCTCTAACTTGCGAGGATCGTGTTCAGAATTCAATGCATTGGTTGGAGTTGTCAAGTCCAACACCACCATCAACCTTGGCAATGAAGGATGCGACCTTTGGATACAAACAAGTTCATCCCTTCTTGCAGAAACTTTCCAAGCAATATCGCCGAGGCGGTCTCCACTTACAAGTTCACGCAATCCGTAATAATCGTCACCACCTCGGCCACGGCGATTGCTTCGCTGCCCAAGAGGTCCACTTGATACAATCGCACGCAACACAGAGGGTCGAAGTTGAACCACTTTTGGTTGCACGAGCACGTCAACCGCTTGCCGAATCACTTTCGAAGAACGAATCATCCCAAACGGAAAACTTGTTGTAATTCGGATATTGTCGAATGTTGACTCACCACGGTTCGTAGGCAAAAAAAATGCTTCACCGTGTACCGTCTCACCAGCACCAACCTCCATTATCCAACCGCGCGTTTTTAGAAAGTAGTCCTGCCAAGTTGTACTTTTTGTTTGCTGTTCGTCGACCCAAAGGCAAAAACATGCGAACCACCTCGAAGTGTTCCGGACTTCATATCGAATTACATACGGAACACCAACTTTGGCTGGTGTACTAATAATTCTGCGAACCTGTATGCCCCTCAATACAAGTTTTGTCCAAAGAAAGGTCATTGCCATCGCTATAACCATTGCACCAAAAATCCACATGGCTAAATTTTTCCCCTGAAGAAATGCAGAAGGTGCTACAAGTAAAATTAAAACAATAAATATAACGGTTGGGTGAATTGACGTTGTGCGCTTATTCATTACCCAAATAGTATGTCAGAAACAGAAATTATTCAGCAGCTTGTTCTGCTACATCTGTGGATTCTTCAACCTCTTCAACTGTCTTAGAAGGATTCCATGACGGTTCTCGAATGAGCCCCTGCACCTCGGGCAAGTCCTTTAAATTCGCAAGCCCAAAAATTTGCAAAAAGTCCTTGGTTGTTCCATAGAGCATCGGACGACCAAGTTCTTCTGCGCGGCCGACGATTTTGACAAGTCTGCGTTCCATCAAACCACGCAATACATCTCCGCAAGCAACACCGCGAATAACTTCAATTTCAGCACGCATCACTGGCTGCCGATACGCAATGATTGAAAGTGTTTCAAGCGCAGCTTGTGAAAGTTTTTGTTGCTGCCTCTGTTCGTGCAAGCGCGAAACAAGAGGCGCAAGTTCTTCACGAGTCATAACACGGTAGCCCCCTGCGATTCGTTCAATACGAAACGCACGGCTGTCGCCATCGTACGATTTATTTAATGAATCAATCGCTTTTTTTATTTGGTTGGTTGCATCTTCGTCTTCGATGCCAAGCACGGTTTTCATTTTTGTTTCCGAAAGCGATCGTTCACTAGCAAAGAGCAGCGCTTCCACTCGTTGTTCAAGGGGAAGCGTCGAACAAGGTGTTTGTTGTAAATCTAAACTGCCTTGGGATTCAAACATTACTTACTTGCGAGCGCTACTTTAGCGGTTGCGATTTTTTGCGCGCGTTCCACAGAAAGTCGGTCTTTTTCATCGCTTGTTACGCGAGCGTTTGCCTCAGCGAGTTCGGCTTTTGCTTCTTCAAGATTGAGATCGCTCGCTGGAACTGCGCCTTCGGTGACCAGTGAAAGTCCTTCACCATCGACGTGTGCAAATCCGCCTTCAATGAGATAATTTTTGGAGCCACCGTCCGTATCGATTCGGAGTGTTCCAGGAGCAAGCGTGGAGAGAAGAGGCGCAAGTCCCTTCATCATGCCGTATTGCCCATCCCATGATGGGAACGAAACGTAGGTTGCTTGACCATCGAAGCATTCTTCGGTTGGAGTTACGATTTTGCAAGGGAATGTATCAGCCACTGTTTTATCCTAATATAAAGTGAGTTTTTGGAAGTGGTGCATCATACCAAAATGGCTAAGGATTTTCGGTTACAATAGTCCTTTTATCCGACAATCCGGATATATGGATGAACCACGCAGAAGTGCGCATATACTAAACAGGAGATGGCCAGTGACCACCGAAGTACAAACAATGACAACTTTTCTCAACACCAACCTAGACCTCTTTGCACCTTGTGATTTCAAGGTGGCAGATTTATCTCCTGAAACGGTAGCTTATGGTCGTAAAGAAATCGAAATTGCCGAATATGAAATGCCTGGTCTAATGGCACTTCGCAAGCAATACGGCGATTCA
>PVBE010079969.1_pt1 | contig 14480 bp, 8 predicted proteins | sample 1631181 | NCBI WGS metagenome assembly PVBE01 (sample SAMN08397723, study PRJNA350692) | Marine metagenome, whole genome shotgun sequencing project. | isolation source: water | place: Pacific Ocean | collected 2012-04
AAATGCCCGTTGAAAATGATTAACGTTGAATTCAACTGATTTAACGTTTCATGCGTCTTTTTACTCAAATCAATCACCATGATTTTAAAACCCGATGGCTATTTTCACTGAAAAATTCCAACCCTGTCTCCGCGTTTTCTAAAAATTGCATCCGGACCCCTGTGCTGCGGTCTTCTCATCGCAATTATGTCTGGTTTGGGAATCGATTCTTCAGTATCGAAAATGGCTGGTATTACTGGCTGGATTGCCCTTTGGTGGATTCTTGAAGCTATCCCGCTTCCTGTAACAGCTCTCCTTCCGGTGGTACTTTTTCCTGTTTTTGGAATTATGAGTACGAAAGCAGTCGCACCCTTGTACATGAACCATGTTATGTTCTTATTCATTGGTGGTTTCATGGTGGCATTCGCTATGGAGCGGTGGAACCTGCACAAGAGAATTGCGTTGAAAATCATCCTTGCGATTGGGAATGATTTGAACCGTGTCTTGCTGGGCATGATGGTAGCCAGTTACTTGCTGAGTATGTGGATTTCGAATACAGCCACTACCATGATGATGATTCCTACCACGTTGGCTGTGGTTGGAAAATTGCGAGATTCGTTTCAAGATGGCAAACAGGCCAAAACGATAGCTACCGGAATGCTCCTGGCAATTGCTTATGCGGCCTCAATTGGAGGTACCGCCACTTTAGTGGGTACGCCACCAAACTTGATTTTCATGAGCCATTACAATGAAATTTTCCCTGAAACCAATGGCATATCGTTTCTTGAATGGTTTATGATGGGCCTGCCTATTTCATTCCTGCTGCTGGGTTTTACTTATTTCGTTTTGAAAAAAATGTATTTGCCAAAAGCGAATTCACAACCAAAAGCAAACCACAGACACATTTTCGAAAGGGAATATCAAAAACTTGGAAAAATCAGTTTTGAGGAAAAGGTGGTTAGCACAGTATTTATTCTGTTGGCTGTTTTGTGGTTTACGAGGGCAGATTTAAATCTTGGAGCAACAACCATCAGAGGTTGGAGCAGTTTATTCGAACAGCCCGGTTTTATGACTGATGGAACGGTTGCGGTTTTCTGCTCGGTTTTCCTTTTTCTTATTCCTTCCAAACAACAAAAGGGTGGAATGATTCTGAAATGGGAGGACGTAAAAAAACTGCCTTATGGAATTATCCTGCTCTTTGGTGGAGGCTTTGCGTTGGCCAAGGGTTTTGTTGAATCCGGTCTTACGGAATGGTTGGGCAATCATCTTGCCCTCGTAGGCACATTACCGCTGATTCTGGTCGTGGCTGCCATTTGCACATTCATGACTTTCGTTACTGAAATCACCTCTAACATGGCAACAACCCAACTGATGATGCCAATTCTGGCCGCTATTGCCATCAGCACTGGTCTTTCACCTGAATTGTTAATGATTGCTGCCACCTTCTCGGCATCTTGTGCTTTCATGTTACCCGTAGCTACTGCTCCTAACATGATTGTTTTTGGAAGCGAAAAAATTCAGATCAGCGAAATGGTCAGGACAGGAATCATCCTCAACCTAATAGGAATAGTGGTAATTGCAGCAGTGATGCTACTTTGGGGAAAGTGGGTCTTGGGCGTTTAAACAATAGATGCTACAGCCATGTATATCATGGCAACCATAGCAAACCGTAAGACTGTTTCTTTCAAACTGATTATACTTCGTGCGAATTTCATATTGAAGTATACGCTTGTAATTCAGCTCTGTTTCAAAAAATCGGTGAATAGACTTTCTGGTGCCAGCTATCTTTCACAGGACCCCTCCAACCGGTTTCGAATTCAGCTTTTGTTTGAACCAGGTTGTTAAAAACGATGATATTCTCATCAAATTCACCGGTTGCCAGTTTTTCTTTGAATTCTGGAGATGAAAACAATTGAATCTCTCCATCCACTTCACACGCAACGGTAAAACGATTGAAGAAATCAACCCCAATTGAGGTTCCCAAATCCTTTACGAATCGAACAGCGCTATCAGTGGAACAACCACCTACAGTATATTCGGTTTCATCCGCAATTAAAACGAGAAAGTGATTGTGGTAAACAGCACCATATCCCTTAACCTTGTTGGAATGCGAAGCCCACTGACCAACAAATTCCCATAGGTGTTTCTCAACCTTTAAGATTTCATCTTTAGTCAATTTCCGGTCCGATTGGTAAATCCAAACTCGAGACTCAGGTGATAGTTGATTGTAATCGATCATTTCTTCCATCAATGTTTTCATCCGGCCAATATTTCTGCGATATCGTAAACTTTCACCGCTCCTTGTTTGTCGTTGGCTTTCACACCATCGGTCATCATGGTCATACAAAACGGACAAGCAGTTCCGATGACCTCGGCACCGGTTTCCAACGCCTGATCGGTTCTTTCCATGTTGACACGGGCATTTCCTGCTTCCTCTTCTTTGAACATTTGTGCACCACCGGCACCGCAGCACATTCCTTTACTTCTGTTGCGTTTCATTTCTGTGACCTCTACTTCAAGTGAACTGATCAAATCACGGGGTGCTTCGTAAATGTCGTTGCCCCTTCCGAGGTAACAGGAATCATGATAAACTACTTTCTTTCCCTTCAACTCATCATTTGTAGAAGCTTGCAATTTGCCCTCATCCTGCAGTTGTTTCAGGAAAGTAGCGTGATGCATCACCTCGTAGTTCCCACCTAATTCCGAATACTCATTTTCCAGGATATTGTAACAATGCGGACAAGCTGTTACAATCTTTTTCACATTATACATGTTCAGCAATTCGATATTCTGAAAAGCCTGCATTTGGTAGGTCAATTCGTTACCTGCACGTTTAGCCGGATCGCCAGTACAGCTTTCTTCCTTCCCTAAAACAGCATAATCAATACCGCATTCATTCAATATTTTGCAGAAAGCACGGGTAATTTTCTGCGAACGATCATCGAACGATCCGGAACAACCAACCCAAAACAACACTTCTGGTTCCTTGCCTTGGGCAACCATGTCTGCCATTACAGGAACCTCCATTTCTTCGGCCCAGTTCATTCTGTCTTCAGGACTAAAAGCCCAGGGCGCTCCGTTGTTTTCAATATTGCCAAACATGCTTGCCAGGTCTCCTGGCACTTTCGATTCTTCCAGCACCAGGTTTCTGCGCATATCCACAATGAATGGGACATGGTCTATATCAACAGGGCATTCCTGGATGCAGGCCATGCAAGTTGTACAGGCCCATAATTCTTCTTCGGATATTAATTCGGGGACCAAGCTTCCAGCAGATTGGCCTCCATTTTGTTCAGCCAAAAGACCACCAATAAAATCCGGACCAGCCTCGGTGGTACGTTTCCTTAAATCGATAAACAGTTTTCTTGGAGAAAGCATTTTACCCGTATTGTTTGCCGGACAAACTTCTGTGCATCGCCCGCATTCCGTACAGGTGTAGGAATCCAGAATGTGCTTCCACGTAACATTATCCACATCCTTGATCCCAAATTTTTCAGGAACTGCACCTGCCTCTTCAGGTGGCGGTGCGGCATAAGGGTCAGCATTCGGATCCATCATCAATTTCACCTCTTTGGTAATGGATTCCATGTTGCCGAGTTTGGCTTTTGGCTCCAATCGTGAAAAGAAAACATTTGGCACGGCCATAATGACGTGAAAATGTTTGGAATAAGGTAAGATGTTCAGGAACAACAGCACTAGCACAATATGCACCCACCATGAAATATCCATCACCATTTCATAAAATTCCGGGGGATTGAGGTTTAAAGAATTACCACTATCAACGGCAATCCAATCAGCAATCACCGCACCAACAGGGTATAAACCCGCGAAATGTATACTTGCGTGATGCATATGAATGTACCCCGCATTCATGCCCAGCAACGACACCATGAGGAAAAAAATCATAATCAGAATTGCCGTGGCATCCCATCTTGAAGATGGTTTCATTTCAGGAGCGGTAAATCTTTTCGGCTTGATAATGTACCTACGAACCAGGAAAATGAAACAAGCCACGATGATCAGTACTGCAAACAATTCTCCAGATGCTGTAATTAAACTATAAATCGGCCCCAGAAAACCCAAAGAACGTTCAAGCCCAAAAATGCCATCTATGATCATTTCGAGGGTGCCAATGGTTATCACCAGGAATCCCCACCAGACGATGGCATGCAGTAATCCTGCAATTGGTTTCCTTAAAATCTTGGATTGCCCAAAAGCTACCAATAAGGTAATCTGCACACGTTCTGCTATTTTATCGAACCGATCGATGCCTTTTGCAGCCGTTAAAATCTTCATGATTTTCACTGTGGTGTATCCAAAAGCACCAAAGGCTATCAACACTATTAGGATGAATATGATTTGGCTAAACATAATCTATCAACTAAATTTATCTGAGGTGAGTGAAATTCAAGCTATATTTAACTTTCACGATTATGGTGTTTTGCAACCATCTGTGATTAATTCCGTTCTTTTCAAGGTGAAAAAGTGAGGATTTGAGACGAAAATACATCAAAAAGAAGCAATTAGGAAAGGAAGCAAAACAACTTCGAATTCATCAACCCGGCCCCCTGTTACGAACCGCTTAACATGAGAAAAGAAAACAGTTTATTGTTGCTGATTTTTTTAATGACTACCCTCGACTTGTCAGCTCAATTCGCAACAAAGCTCAATTTGAAACTTCGGCAACAGATTGAAAAATCAACCGATCCCAATGAAATAATCAGCATTTTAGTGAAGGGTGAAGAAACCGGGATTTATCAACAAACGAAGCGCTTGAACGGAAGGGTGAAATACTGCTATAATGCCATTTGTGCGATTGAAATTCCTGTTTCAAACCTCGCGGAATTTTCAAACTCTCCGCTCGTGGAAAAGCTGGAATCGCCAGATAGATCCTCTCACTTTTTAATGGATGTTTCACTGTACAACAATGGAATATCCGACATTCATTTGGGCCAATCACCTCTACCCATGATGTACACCGGACAAGGGGTTGTGATGGGAGTTATAGATGCTGGAATTGATTTCAATCATCCTGATTTTAAGCTGGCTAACGGATCAACCCGCATCAAATTCTTATGGGATCAAAACGTGGGAAACCCTCAAGACCCACCTGTTCCCTATAACTATGGTGAAGAATGGAACTTTAACGAAATTAATTCGGGCAGTTGCAACCATGTAGAGCCTGCCAACCAGTTTGGCCATGGCACCAACGTTGCCGGAGCCGCGTGCGGAAATGGATTGGCCACTGGGATGTATAAAGGCGCTGCTCCGGATGCTGACATCATCGTAGTTGCTCTGGATCATTCGACCAATTTCCTCACCAAATTCAGCGATGCTGCTGACTACATTTTCAAGAAAGCAGATGCCATGGGAAAACCCTGCGTGATCAACGCAAGTGTTGGGACCTACGAAGGTTCGCATGATGGCAATGACCTTGGGGCACAATTGATAGATGCATTGCTGCAGGAGCGTGATGGACGGGTACTTGTAGCCGCTGCCGGAAATGCGGGAAACATCCAGTTTCATCTTGGACACGATGTAACCACCAATCAGAAATTCACCTGGTTTAAACACAATGCTGATGTGGGGGCAACTTATTTTGAAATCTGGACCGACACAGCAGATTTTAACCAGGTTGAATTCTCCTTTGGAGCGGACAACCCAAACGGCTGGGGCAATTTCGGTCAAATTGATTTTCTGAATATCCAGGATGATTATAGTCTGAACCAGGGAACCGGGTTCAATTTGAGTAGGTCATTGGTAGATGGCACCACATTTATCGGAACCATCAATACTTATGCAGAATTGCAGGGCGGTGTGTACAAATTGGAGGTTTACATCCAGTCAACCAACCCTGCTTATTTCTGGCGATTTATAACCAAAGGTAACGGCAGGTTTGATTGTTGGAATCATCCGGGATTGCAATTTGGATTTGCGGAAATGGTGACTACCGCTTTGCCAACAGTTGGGCAGGTTTCAGACATTGGCGACTACATTATGCCCGACTTTGACCAAACCATGGTAAGCAGTTTCACTTGCTCAGACAAAGTGATTTCAGTAGCCAATTATTACAACAGAGACAGCTACATAGATGTGGATTCGAATGTGGTTTCAACCGGTGAACAGGCAGGAGAAATTGCGAATTCTTCCAGTTTTGGCCCAACTCGCGATGGCAGGCAAAAACCGGATATCGGTGCAACCGGCAGCACCACGCTTGCTTCAGGCAACCTTGCAAATGTTGGTTTGATGCTCGGAAATTCCAACCGTTTTAAAGTTGGGTTGGGTGGGATGCACAACAGAAATGGTGGAACTTCCCTGGCAGCTCCAATCGTGGCGGGAACGGCTGCACTTTACCTCCAAAAAAATCCGAATGCCAATTGGCAGGAAGTGAAAGTGGCCATCACACAAGCCGCCATGAGCGATACATTCACTGGTTCGAATTTGCCCAACACCACCTGGGGATATGGCAAATTGAATGCGTTTGATGCCATGAACGCCAATATTGTTTATGGTTGCACGGATTCAACAGCGCTAAATTATTTTCCCAGTGCAAATGTTGATGACGGCTCCTGTATTCCCATCATTTTGGGATGTACCGATTCATTGGCAGAAAACTACAATCCAACTGCAACGGTAGATGATGGCTCTTGCGTTTATGACAGCAATACCGCGGTGATTTCCAATTTTATTGAATCGCAAATCATGGTTTACCCAAATCCTGCCAATGGCTGGATAAATATTGTTTTCACGGAAAAGACGAATTCCAGTAGCAAAATCCACCTGTACAATTTATTAGGCCAGGAAGAGGATGTATTGCTTTTTGAATCAGGTGACTTTAAAATGCATTACTCCACTGAACATTTGTTACCTGGAGTTTATTGGCTAAGCCTGGATAAGGCAGAAACGTCCTTCCACAAAAGAATATTGGTTCGCTGAGATTAATTGAGTTTGGCAAGACTTTCCTCCAATAACTTCAATTTCACCTGGCCATCCTCCAGTTTTTTACGCTCATTTTCAACAACTACTGCCGGAGCGTTGCTTACGAAACCCTGGTTGCTCAGTTTTTTCTCGACACTTTTAATGAACCCTTCGGTATATTTTCTTTCTTCCTGAAGGCGGCTGCGTTCAGCTTCCAAGTCTATTTCTATTCCTGCATCAACGTAAAATTTATCTCCTTTATGCACAAAACTCTGTAGGTCGGAACGCTCTTCCTGAGTTGCCACCAATTCATCAACTCCTGCCAACTTTTGTATGGTTCCTATAAAGCTTTCATACTTACTGAAGTCTTCCGTCAATACCGAAACCTTCACCATATCCCTTGGCTTCACATTGTTTTTTTGCCGGATTTCGCGAATAGCGGTTGTAATCGATTGTGCTGAATTTGCAGCTTCCAACAGGGCTCCATCCACACTTCCACCTTCCGGCCAAGAGGTCAGCATCACACAATCCACAGCGTCAACACGTTCCTGTAAGACATGCCAAATTTCTTCTGTAATAAATGGCATGAACGGGTGCATTAACCGCATGAGTTGTTCAATAAATGCGATTGACTTATCATAGGTGTATTGATCTATCGGTTTCTGATAATCCGGTTTCACCATTTCAAGGTACCAGGAACAGAAATCGTCCCAAACCAAAGTGTAGCAAGTCATCAATGATTCAGAAATTCTGAAACTATCGAAGCTGGTATTTACGCATTCAAGGGTTTCATTAAATCGATTTTCGAACCAATTGATAGCAGTTTCATTTGCTTCATTCCTGCCCGCTTTAGCCTCCCAACCTTTAACCAAACGCATCGCATTCCAAATTTTGTTAGCAAAGTTTCTACCCTGCTCGCACAATTTATCATCAAACAGCAAATCCCCACCAGCAGGTGAACAAAGCATCATCCCCACCCTAACGCCATCAGCGCCATAATCGCGAATAAGATCAAGTGGTTCAGGGGAATTTCCCAACGACTTCGACATTTTTCTGCGTTGCTTGTCGCGAACCATGCCTGTGAAATAAACATGACTGAAAGGTTTTTCATCCTTGTACTCATAGCCAGCAACGATCATTCTGGCCACCCAGAAGAAAATGATATCCCAGCCTGTTATCAGCACATTGGTAGGATAATAGTAATCCAACTCCTCCTGATTTTCGAAACCATCAAAAACCGAAATTGGCCACAACCAGGATGAGAACCAGGTATCCAATACGTCCTCGTCCTGCCGCAGATCACTCATTTGGAGATTTGCATTTCCGCTTTCTTCACGCGCTTGATCCAGGGCAACTTCAGCCGAAGCAGCCACCACAAAACCATCTTCACCAAAATAGTAAGCAGGAATTCGCTGGCCCCACCACAACTGTCTCGAAATAGGCCAGTCGCGAATGTTTTCCATCCAGTGGCGATACGTGTTTTTGTATTTGGGGGGATGAAACTCAATAGTGTCGTTCATCACGTTCTCCAGAGCCGGAACTACCAGCTTGCTCATATCCACGAACCATTGCCTCGACAATCTTGGCTCAACAACCGTGTCGGGATTACGTTCAGAATAACCCACCTTGTTGTTGAACTCCTCTACTTTAATGAGTTGGCCTGATTCTTCCAGATCAGCGACAATCATTTTCCTTGCCTCAAAACGATCTTCACCAACGTAGAATTTAGCCAGCTCATTGAGTGTTCCATCATCGTTCATGATATTGATGGTTTCAAGCTCATGTTTTTGCCCAAGGTCGTAGTCGTTCGCATCGTGGGCGGGGGTAACTTTTAAGGCACCAGTTCCAAACTCCATATCCACGTAATCGTCAAAGATGACGGGTACGGGGCGATTCACTTTTGGAACAACAACTTTCTTGCCCTTCAAATGCTGATAGCGTTCATCGTTTGGATTTACGCAAACTGCGGTGTCTCCGAGAATGGATTCCGGACGTGTTGTGGCTATGGTTACTTTCTCATCACTGCCTTCTACCTGGTATTCAACAAAATAGAGTTTCGATAATTCCTCCTTGTGAATCACTTCTTCGTTACTCAAAGTGGTTTGTGCTTTGGGATCCCAGTTGATGATTTTCCAGCCTCGATAGATGTGACTCTTTTTGTAGAGGTCAACAAAAACTTCAATCACCGCGGCCGAGAGCTTGGGCTCCATGGTAAAACGTGTTCTGTCCCAATCGCACGAGCAACCTAATTTCTTGAGTTGTTCCAGGATCATTCCACCATGTTTTTCTTTCCACTCCCAGGCATGTTCCATGAATTCATCCCTTGAGAGGTCAGATTTTTTAATCCCTTCCTTTCTGAGTTTCTGGACCACTTTTGCTTCAGTGGCAATGGAAGCATGATCTGTTCCCGGTACCCAGCAGGCGTTCTTGCCCATCATCCGTGCTCGCCTGATCAAAACATCCTGCAAGGTATTGTTGAGGATATGGCCCATGTGCAAGACACCCGTGACGTTTGGCGGAGGGATCACAATGGTGAACGGCTCACGATCATCGGGTTTGGAACTAAAAAATTTATTATCGAGCCAATGCTGATACCATTTTTCTTCTGCATTTGCCGGATTGTATTTGGTCGAAATTTCCATCATCTAAAAATTAGCTGCTAAAGTTAGACATGTTCCTAAAAAGAGACATCCGGCCAGGAAGATTTCCCGACCGGATGTTCAAAATAATTTTTATCCAGAATTGAGTTTCGAAAACCCCTTCATGAATATCATTTCATAATTACTATTCTCTGGTTTTCAGTTGAAAATTCAGAGTGAATATTCAGTTGATAAATCCCTGCAGGAAAATCAATAACGGAAAATTCCAGGAATTGCTCACCTTCAACCAGCAACAACTGGTCATTGATGAGCTGTCGGCCATCCAAGGTAATTAGTTCAATTCTGGCCTTCCCGTTGGAGCTTGAATTCACTTTCAAGTTCATGACATCCGAAACAGGGTTTGGATATGCCTGGAAATCAAATTTCATGGAAGGATCTTGTTCATTGAACGACTCATCAAATCGAGAGGCTCCCGTGGTTGTGAAATAATTGAATGGGGTAAAATCGGATTTCCTAACGCCCAAAGAATCGCACCATGTTCTAACACGCCACTCATATTGAGTGTTTGAGTTCAACGCGAATAGGTGTTTGAAAGTGTCTGAAGGAGCAACCAAAATGGTTTGCGCTACAAGGGTGCCGACAGGTTTTCCTTTTACTTCGTAACCACTGGCACCAAAAACACGCGACCAATTCAAACTAGCTGCACCTGCCGAAACCACAGCTTCGAAAGTGAGTTCTGGTGCAAAACACCCAGTTTGGAAAGTGTCCAACGCAGACCAGGCCGAATAGACAGAATCACCGGCATCGCAGAAGGCACGTATCTGCCATTCAAAATCGGTGTTATTGGCCAGTCCAAAAACGTTCTTGAAAGTTGGGTTTGTATAACCAATGTGCAATGTAACCCATCCAAGATTGCCAACTTTTCGGCCACGAATTCTGTAATGATGCGCACCAACGACAGGCAACCAGTTCAAACGGGCCGAATTGCTTGTCACGAAAGCGGTGAAAGGATTCAGAGGAGTTGCACAGATCGGTTCCATAATTTCCACGGTATCGCTTGATTGACAACCATTGGCATCGGTTACAACTACGGAATACACACCAGCTGTAATGCCGTTCAAATCTTGGGTGGTTTCACCTGAAGACCATGCATATGAAAATGGTGGCACACCTCCAGTGACCAACAAAGTTGCTGAACCATTCGATCCGGACGTAGCGGTAACATCCGCTCCAGTGATGGTTCCTTTTAAAACTACAGGTTCATTGATCGTGGCAGATGTTGACATGGTGCAACTGGTAGCATCGGTCATGGTAACAGAAAGGGTTCCGGCAGCTAATCCGGTTTGGTTCTGATCCGTTGAGCCATTTGACCAAATGAATGTATAAGGGGCATTCCCTCCTGATGCGGAAAGGCTGATTGATCCATTAGAAGCACTATTGCAGGTAATATCCGTTCCTGACGCACTCAAGCCGAGAGTTGGTGGTGCAGTGATCGTAACCTGGTCTGTTGCAACACACCCGTTAAAATCGGTAATTGTGACTGAATAAGTTCCAGGTCCCAATGGTCCAATATCTTCTGAATTTGAAGCTGTTGACCAGAAGAATGTAAAAGGTGCCGCTCCTCCCGAAATTGTGAGGTCAGCAGCCCCATCGGCTACACAATTGGAAGAAACATTTGTTGCTGCAATGCTGGAGTTGATCAACGGATTAAAAATGACATTGACCTCATTACTTTCGCCCACACAACCGTTCGCATCGGTTACCGTAACCCTGTATTTAAACGAAGTGGAGACAGTAATACTCTGGGTAGTTTCACCCGTGCTCCAGGAATAGGAGGTATAACCGACACCTCCATCTAAAGCCCATGAAGTTGGAGAGCCGCAGAATACAGTATCGTTGCCAAGAAACGGGGCAGTTGGTTCATTAATGTCAACCTGAACCGTATCAATTTTCATGCATCCGGTTCCTTCTGTCACAGTCACCGTATATGTTGTGCTAACCGTTGGAAAGGCAATCGGATTGGCGATTGTTGAATTGTTAAGTCCGGCAGTCGGGCTCCAATTGTACAATACACCTGGAGTTGAATTGGCAAAGAGGTCAACTCTTTCGCCAAAACAAACGCTTGTGTCAGGACCGGCAACCAGGGATAAACCGCTCAATTCACCAACTGTTGTGGTTCCGCTTGCCGTGCAGGAGTTGGCATCAGTAGCAGTAACAAAATAAGTTCCCGGAGCAAGATTTTGGATCGTAGCGGCACCAGAACCTACACTCCATGCAAACGAATAGGGAGCGCTTCCACCGCTTGCTATTACCGTGGCAGAACCATCGTTTAACCCCAGGCAGGTAGCATCATTGGTGATGAAGGAAACTGAAACCAATTGTGGTTGACCAACAGTTACGGTGAAAATGCCCGGGCAGTTGTTGATATCTAAAACCTGAAGAGTGTAATTTCCACCCGCAACATTCTGGATATTGGCTGTTGTAGCACCCGTGTTCCAAAAGTATTGATAAGGAGGGGTTCCGCCTGAAACTGCAGAAAAAATGGCTCCATCAGGAGTTCCGTTACAATTAGAATTCACCACGCTGAAAGTGGATGATATGATTGAGGGTTCAGTAATTGTTGCATTATTAGAAATCGTACAATTATTGCCATCGGTCATCGTGACACCATAACTCCCAGGTGCAAGGCCGCTAATAGAATTGGAAGTGCCGCCATTGCTCCAATTAAAGGAGAAAGAACCTACCCCACCAGAAACAGAGGCAGTAATAGACCCATTGTTTCCTCCATTACATAATACATTGGTAGCTGCCAGAGATGAATTAATTTGCGATGGTTGAGAAATAAATGCATTCGCAGTTTGGGTACATCCCAGAGCATCGGTTGCTGTAACCACATAGTTTCCAGCAGGTACGCCAGTCAAGTTATTTCCTGTTGTGCCATTCGACCATAAATATGTCCAACCACCATTCCCCTGGCTGGCTGTGGCCGTGGCACTTCCATTGCTACCACCAAAACAATCTGCATCAGTTGCGTTAGAAACAATCACCGGGGTCATTGAAGGTCGGTCCAAAATGGAAAGTGTGAAGACACCATCGTTGCTGCTCCAACCTTCCACTACAACTTTATATGTGCCCGGTGTACACAACCATGCATACAATTCAGAAGTGAGACCGGTACACAGCGAAGTGTTGTCATCGTTGGAAACCAACTGATTGCAGTTGTTATCGAGCAAATGAATGTAGGTATCGAAATCGGCCCCGTTGCAGGTAGTGATGGTCACCCCCATTGGCTGGCTAATGGTGAAAGAATAGAATACATCGTTACTTGGTTGCGCGTTGGTTCCAGCATAGGTGCTGCCATAACACTCATTGGAATTGTAATGAGTCATAAAACCACCGGTTCCCAGTGCACCCATCGCAATAGGTGTTGAGCAGTTCTCTCCATTGTTGTATCGCCAGTACGATTCCATTCTTGCACCGTAATCGTTGCCACATTGATAGTACCAGCCGTTGTTGTTCCATCTGCAGGGAGGTCCTGCAGAGCGGTAGTTGATGCCGGAAGCCAGTGTTGTCGGACCACAATGGCGATCGTCTGAATCCGGGCAAAAATTAGAGCTAAAAGGATTTGCATTAAAAGGATTGTATTCACAACGGCTGTTACAATCATCCTCCCAGGCATCAATCCGTACATCGAATTGTGATGGCACGGTGGTTCCATAGTTTTTATTCAACAAAACGGTTCCGAAAAAACCTGTCGTTAATGGAAATGAACCAGAACCTGTATTCCATTCAAAGCAATTTCCGCCCAACCAATCCTGGCCATCGAGGTCTTGACGGTCGCGCGCCCAGATTTTCCATGAATTTTCAGCATCGAAAACCAAATCGTCATAATTTTCGGCATATAGCTGGCCAACACGAATTTGCACATTTGAAGGGCCGTCATTGTGGGTTTGACTAAAAGCAGGTAACGCGCAATACACTGCACATAGGAAGAGGGTGAATAAGTTTTTCATTTTAACAGGGTTTTGGATTCGAAAGAAAGAAGCATTCCTAAATTACTCGGCAGATGTGCCGAACATCATTTCTTCATATTCATCGGGCACTTGTGGAGGATTAGCCCGATAATATTCAGCAGTTTTTCCAGCGGGTAGTTCGGGGAATGCACCGAAACGCTCTTCATACTTTTCATGGTTGAAAAGGTAAAACCAATGCTGTAAACGAAGATTATAAATCAACCTATCCTGCGGTGGATCACCCGTATCCATTAACAACGGCATGCGCTCTGTTACAGGATAACCGAAGAATTTGGGAACAATGATTTGTGAGGCCGGTGCCACACCATTACTCCATGGGTTTTGAACTTGAATCGTATTTTCTTCAGACTTCTCAGATTTGGATTGAGAGAAACCTGAATTGAAAGAAAACAGTGAAATGATAAAAAATGAAAGAAGAATTTTGAACAATGAAGCCGTCATGTTTCGAATGTTTTAAGAATTTGAAAAGGATGATAAAGTTATTGCTTTAATCAAATGGAAATATGATGATGGTTAATTTATCGCAAGAGAACTGCGAACTTAACAACAAAGCCCTTCAATCAAATGAGTGAAAGGCTTTGTGTTTGTTCTTTTTACGTCAGCGAGCAACTACCAGTTTCTGCACTGATCGGCCATGGGTGGTTTCTATTACAACCTGGTAAATGCCATTGCTCAAATCGCTGATGTTGAGTTGCGTGGTTTGGCCGTTTTGCGGATCATCGAAAACGGATGACTGCAGCAACTTTCCAGTGATATCAAAGAGTTTAAGTTGTGTTTTTTCTTCTGCTCCAGCCTCTATGTGTATCAGAACCCGCTCGTCTGCCGGGTTGGGATATAGCCTGAATTTCAACTTTTCTTCGTTCTCTGATAGGTAAGGTTCGTTGCCTTCATCCAACCATTTGGTGGTCTGGCCTCCGAAAATATCGATCGCAAAATCTTCTACTTCTCC
>PVBE012350436.1_pt1 | contig 14479 bp, 14 predicted proteins | sample 1631181 | NCBI WGS metagenome assembly PVBE01 (sample SAMN08397723, study PRJNA350692) | Marine metagenome, whole genome shotgun sequencing project. | isolation source: water | place: Pacific Ocean | collected 2012-04
ATGGTGCGGTCAACGAATGGAGTGTGGCCTGGCACGAGGACGGTAAAACCAAGGCAACAATGTTCTGGACGCAGGAGGCGCGACCGTTCATGCACTTCACCTATCTTGTCAAGGGCACCGAGCAGATGTTCCACACGGACAAGCCATCCTGGCCGGCGGAGCGCACACTGTACACCAGCGCCATTCTCGACGCAGCGCTTATCTCATTGAAGCGGGGTGGCACAGCAGTGCCGACGCCCTACCTGGACATCCCGTATCAGTCCGACTGGAACTGGGAACAGCCGCCCCCGCCCCCGCCCGGTCGGCCCGTTCACGAAAAATGAGCACGGCGACCTGCAAGGCCCACCAACAACGTAATAACGGCTGCTGCGAGCGCAGTCTTAGTCTACCCTTTGTTTTCTCCGCCCGGCCCCGGCCCTGCCGCCGCGTTGGTCGAGGTTCTCAGTTCAGTCTAACCGTCGTGCGGGCCATGAGCCAAAGCATATCAGGGTTGTCTGGAGAGTTCCTCTGGTTTGCGTACACCCTCCTGCCCTTGACCAGTGGCGGCCTGGTGCGGGGATCAACCCATTTCCTTATTTCACTGTGACCATCAGCAAACGTGAGGCCTCCAGCTTGGTTATGGTAACTGGCAGGAAAATTGACGATGTATATTTTCAGCGGAGAATCCGGGTAACCGCCCATGTCAACGGCGAAGTAACCCTCATCGATTCCATCCTCCCGTTCGTCGATGAGCACCCACGTTTGAGAGGGTGACAGTGTGGTCATGTCCGAGGTTCGTTTGATGATTTTATATTGTCCCCCACGGCCAGCGTTGATCCAGCAATTCATCGACATGCTACGCACGCGGGGATGGGATCGGTCATCGTGAACGGACATACTGTTGTCGGCCGGGCATTTCCAGACTGCATAACTTTCGAAGTAGGGCCAAAGCAGGCTGCCTCTCCCAAATCGATCGACTTTGTTCAAGTGCAGGATGTTGGTGTTGTCGGGAACTGGTTGTGCATAGTCCAGCCAACCGGTCACCCATCGAGGCTTTGCCGGGCTCCAGTCACGCCCTGGCTCGTTCGGTGGCACGATGTCATCATTGTCCAGAGTGTACATCCCCCAAGCCAAGCTTAATTGGCTCAGGTTGTTCATACAGGCAATACCGTGCGCCTTTTGTTTGGCCTTGGCCAAGGCCGGCAACAACAACCCGGCCAGGATCGCGATGATGGCGATCACCACCAACAGCTCAATGAGCGTGAATGCCCGTTTTGATTCGGCCTTCATTTTCCTTCAGCTTTCAATGCTTCAATTGCCTTGCACGCTGTATTTGCGGAAGAGGTCGGCAATCTCTTTTACCTCTATGCCTTCAGGTGAGTGCCTATCTTCTACCTCTTCGGGCCATCGAACAAGAAGGTCCAGTTCGATCCATTTTGAAAATCCGGCTTGTCGTAGGTGACTCTAAAATAATCAACGTGGTTATCGAGAAAGGCCACGTTACCCCACCCGGGTTCGGAATCGTGATGCCAAAAGCTGTATTGAAAAGGTTTGCTGTTTGGTCCCGGAACCTCCTTTTGCCATCCATAGGCACCGACCGAATAGTCGTTGGCTAAGATGACCTGAGATGGTGCGCGGATCTGGCTCAAGTTCTTGCCGTGGAGCCCATTGGGGCCATTGGAGTTGCCGCCGCTATTGTAAAAATAGCTGTTGCCGAACGTGTCGAATAGGCTGGGTTTGCGATCGGCATTCCACCGACCCCGCGTCGCTCCATCGTCCCTCGGGCATTTGAAAACTCGGAAGACACCTTCGTTGTCGTCACGTTTGACTTTTCGGTCAATGCTGACATACGGATTAATCAATCGTTCCTCTGCCAAGTATTCCGTTCCTCGTTTGCCCCCCCAAGAATAGTAGGACATCACGGGGCCACCTTTATGCGATGGCAACCCGTCGTCATTGTCATCGACGTAGAGAAGTGTGGCCAAAGATTGCTGGAGAAGTTGACTGGAACAGGTCACACGTTGGGCCGATTTCTTTGCGGACGCTAGTGCGGGTAACAACAGGCCGGCCAGGATCGCGATGATGGCGATCACCACCAGCAACTCAATCAGCGTAAACGCACGGGCCGGGTTCGTTTTCACTTGTCTCCGCTTTCCAGTTCCGCCCCGATTTTGCCTCCTTGTTTGCGGAGGATGGCGGCGACCTCCTCTTTTTTGTTCCTCACGGCCCAGTCCAGCGGCGTGTCTCCGAACGCGATAGTCACGTTGACGTTAGCGCCGTTGGCCAACAGCAACTCAACGATCTCTTTTTGGCCAGCCGAAGCCGCCTTGTGCAGGGGAGTCGTTCCGCCGTCCCCGTTCACGTTGGCCCCCTTGACGACGAGCAGTTCAACCATACCGGGGAGACCCTCCTTGACGGCGGAATCCAGAGGGGTTTCTGCGTAAGCATCCTTCGCGTTGACGTCCGCGCCGTTGGCCAACAGCAACTCAACGATCTTCCCTTGACTTTTTTTCACTGCTGAAAAGATCGGCGACGCCTTGCGCCCCCCCCCCTTGGCCTTGACGTCCGCGCCCTTGGCGATGAGTAGCCCTGCCACCTCCCCATGGCCGGCGCTTGCCGCGAAATGCAGCGGAGTCAAACCGTCCGCATCGGTCGCGTTGACGTCTGCGTTGCTGGAAATCAACAGGCCAGCGACGGTTGCCTGTCCGCCTCGGGCCGTGTAGTGCAGAGCGGTTGAGCCCCATTTGTTTTGTGCATCCACGCCGGTACCGGCGGCGAGATGCTGTCGAACGATCTCCACGTCTCCCTTCCACGCGGCCCGGTGAATGGGCACGCCGGGCAGTTCCACCCTGGCGCCAGTGTGGGCTGGTTTGGCCTCGGCCGGCTTTTGCGACGGTGTCGTCCCACATCCCGCCAACAGCGAGGCGGCGATTGTTGATATGATTACTTGTCTCATTGGCTTAATGAACGGGAGAACGGTAGCAGTCCGCACGGAACCGGCCAACTCCAATCCCTCAGCATGGGCGGTCAACGGACAACGTACGACAGCAACTCGTCCATCACCCGGTTAATTTCGGCGCAGGCGGCTTCGGAGGCCTCCCGTATTTTCGCCTCGGTTTGCACGTAATCCCCCGGCACCAGTTCGTCGCCGCAATGCTCTAGGATCAACGCGGCGGATTCCGGCGTCGTCTCGAGATGGAACTGCAGCCCAACAACGTTTCGGCCGATCTGAAACGCCTGGTTCTCGCAGGCTTCGCTCTTGGCCAAGTGCACTGCGCCGCTTGGCAGGTCGAATGTCTCGCCGTGCCAGTGGAACACCGGCACACCCGACGGCAGCCAAAAAACATCGTCGTCCGTGTCCGCCGTCTCGAGCGGAAACCAGCCGATCTCCCGGTGCCGACCTGGGTACACCCTCGCGCCAAGCGCGCTGGCGATCAACTGCGCCCCGAGGCAAATCCCGACGACCGGCAGACCAAGCCGGATCGCCTGCCGAATGAACACCTTCTCCGGCACGAGCCACGGGTGCGCCCGCTCGTCGTTGACACTCATCGGCCCGCCCATCGCGATCACAAGGTCGCACTGGCTCGGATCCGGCAACTCGGCCGACTCGAAAAACCGCGTGCGTTGAACACTCGCACCCCGCTTGGCCAGCCAGCGCTCCATGCTCCCGATTCCCTCAAAGGGGACATGCTGCAAGACGTGAACCTTCATCTCAAGACGCGCCTACCAGGAAGCCAAAAAAACAATCAGCCAACAGGCGACAACGGTGTACAGAGTCACCGTGCTACTGCCCTTGAGTTGGCTGCCCGGGGTCAGAACATAGCGGTGAATGATCGCCGCAATGAACAGCCCAAGCGCCGTCCCTACAACCGGCACGATCACGAATAACCACACAAGCCCCTGCACCAAGTTGAGCAGCAACGGCAGCAGGCCAAGCAGCAGCACAATCAACAACACCGCCCCGATCGTCCATAAGATTGATTTACTCATCGTTCGCTCGTCGCGCCCTGCGGATCGCAGGACGGTTTTACCGTGCCAATGCACCCATGTACAACCGCTTAATCCTGCCGCGCTTGGCCAAGCGATGGCTGGCTTCGCAGGATGATGCCTGCTACCGTACCCGACAAACCACTGGATAACGTGATGAAACATTTTCTACTAACTACCGCGTTGGCCGCACTCGCCGGCCAAGTGCCTGGCCAAATCACCAAGCCGGCCGATGCACCCAAGCCGCTCTCCCCCGCCGATAGTGCCAAGCTCGTCAAACTCCCGACCGGCTTCCGACTGAAGCTCGTCGCCGCTGAACCGCTCGTACGCCAGCCCTCCGGCGTCTGCTGGGACGCCCACGGCGACCTCTTCGTCAGCGAGCTGCACGGCTACAACATCGAGGGCCAGTTCGACATCGAGGATCTGAACAAAACCGGCAAGCTCGACCGCGTCGTCCGCCGCATCGCCGCCAACGAAGACGCCATGCGCCGCGCCGAGAAGAAACAGTACGGCACCGTCAAGCGCCTGCTCGACTCCGACGGCGACGGCGTGATGGACCGTGCCGAGGTATGGGCCGACCGGCTGCCGGTCTGCCTCGGTGTTTGCCCGGCTCGCGGCGGCATCATCGCCATCTGCGCGCCGGATATCGTCTTCCTCGCCGACCGCGACGGCGACGGACGGGCGGAGGTGCGAGAGACACTGTTCACGGGCTTTCGGTTTGGCGTCATCGAGCGCCGCATCAACTCGCCGATTTGGGGGCCGGACAACTGGATTTACATCGACGGCGGCCAGGGCGGTCGCATCACCGGGCCGCACCTTGCCACGCCGGTTGACATCCCGGTGACCGGCTTCCGCATCAAGCCGGACGGCTCAGCGATCGAACCGGTCAGCGGCCACACCGGCACATACGGCTTCACCTTCAACGCCGACGGCGACCGACTCGTCATCTCCACCGGCTCGCCCGGCATCCAGGTCGCGCCACTGCCGTGGCGCTACCTGTCGCGCAACCCGGACGTGGCCATTCGCGCCGCGACGCATAACGCCGCCAACTACAACACCTCCTTCCCCACCAGCCAACCGCACCCATGGCGCACCAAGCGCGCAGCCGATCCCGGCTTCGGCAAATATTACAGCGACCACTACGGCGCGGCCGAGTCGATCCCCAACGGCTACTTCACCTCCGCCTGCTCACCCTTGGTGTACAACGACAACGCCTTGCCGGGGCTGCGCGGTCAGATCCTCGCCTGCGCCCCGGCGCAAAACCTCGTCCACCGCGCCCTCCTGAGCCGCGACGGCACGCTCCTCAAAATCCGGCGCACGCCGCAGGAGACGAAATCGGAATTCCTCGTCTCGGCTGACATTTGGTTCCACCCGATCCACCTCGCCATCGGCCCGAATGGCGGTGTATGGATAGCCGATTATTATCGCGAGATCATCGAGGACTACTCGGCCATCCCACGCTATTTGCAACAGCAATACGGGCTGGCCGACGGCAACGACCACGGCCGCATCTGGCGCCTCACACACGACGACATGCCTGCTCCGCAATCAGCCGACATGACCAGGCTCAGCAATGCCGCACTGGGCCGCGAAGTCGTCAGTCAGCGTTTTTGGCGACGACAGACCGCTCGCCGATTGCTGCTTGAACGTGACGCTCGACAAACCGATATCCCCCTCCCACCGAATGACACCAGCGCCGCCGTCAACGCGCTGTACACGCTCGACGCCCTCGGGCAACTCGATGACAAAAAGCTCGCCTCTGCACTTGGCCACAGCGAACCAGGTGTGCGGCGCCATGCGTTGCGCCTGGCCGAGCGACAGTTTGGCAAAAGCGAAAAACTGTTCGCCGCCGCGTTGCGCCTTGCGGACGACGACTCGTCAATCGTCCGGCTGCAACTCGCCCTCTCGCTGGGAGAAAGCAGCGACCCCCGTACGTTGAAAGCCCTGGCCCGCTTGGCCAAACAACACGGGGCCGACGAGTGGCTCGACAACGCCATTCTCACAGCCCTGGCCGGCCGTGCCTCCGGCATGCTTGCGGCGCTCATCGACAAACCTGCCAACTCTCACGATGCACGCGGACTGATCGCCCGACTGTGCGACTCGATCGCCACCCGGCGAAACACCGGCGAACTGTCTGCCACCATCATCCACATCGCCGGGTTGTCGGATCGCGGCCTGCAACAGGCTTGCCTAGCCGGCCTTCGCAAGCCGTTCAAGTCTGCCACCACAGTGGCCCTCTCGGATGCCGCGCGCGCGGCGCTTGACCAACTGAGCACGACTGATGACGGTGAGGTCCGAATCGCAGCGGTTGGCCTGAAACAAATCCTGAAACTCGAGTCGCCCGTCGATCGCCACGCGCGCCTGGCCAAGGCGTTGGGCGAAGTCGCCAACGTGCAACTTGGCGCTGCCCGCCGCCTCGCCGCCGTACGCGAGCTTGGCTCGGAGACAGATCCGCGCATTGCGGCGCAGTTGTTCGACGCCTATCCAGCCGCCACACCATCAGTCCGCCGCGCCATCCTCGGTGCAGCCTTCGCCCGTCGCGACCATTTGCCCGCCGTGGTCGTGGCTTTGGAGCAGCAAAAATTCTCTGCCGCCGCACTCAACGCCGTCCAGCGCAACACGCTACTCAAGCAGCCGGACGCCGACTTGGCCAAGCGGGTGAAGGCGCTGTTTGCCACGCTCGAACCGGTGGATGACAAGCTGCTGCAGCGTTTCACCGCCGCGCTCGACAACAAACGCGACACAGCCCACGGACGGGAGGTGTTCACCCAGCACTGCTCAATCTGCCACCGTGCACACGGGATTGGATTCGCGGTCGGGCCGGACTTGACGGCGGAGTTTCGCCGAGCCGAGGAGACGATCGTGCACGACATCCTCGCGCCAAGCGCGGTAATCGTCGCCGGCCACGAGACGTACACTGTGGAAACGAAAGACGGACGGGTGCTGAACGGCGTGCTCGCCGGTGAGTCGGCCAACAGCCTGACACTAATGCTGCCGGGCGGGGTACGGCTCGATGTGTTGCGAAGGAATGTGCAATCAATCAAGTCACTGCCGGTGTCGCTCATGCCGGAGTCGCTCGCAAAATCGTTGCGACCGGTGGATGCGGCCGACACAATCGCCTGGTTGCGCCAGCCACCGACGCGCCAGTTGTTGTTCGACGACAACCCGGCGTTTGTCGACCTGCTCACCAAAGGAGCCGGCACGGCAACCGTCGTGACGGATGAACACTTCAGCGGCAACGCCGCGCTGCGGATCACCCCTACACAACGTGAGGCATCGAGCATACCCGGCTGGGCATTTCGCATCCGGGAAAATCCCGGCGCGGGTGAGTACCGCTACCTGCGCATGGCATGGAAGGCGCCCGAGGCGCAGGGCGTGATGGTGGAACTGGCAGCCAGCGGCGGATGGCCACCCCCAAGCAGCCCGAGGCGGCGCTATTTCAGCGGCAAAAACACCACACCTTGGCAAGCCACGCGCGTGGCTGACGATTCACCCCGGAAGTGGACCGTGGTCACGCGGGATTTGTGGAAGGACTTCGGCACGTTCACCCTCACCGGTATCGCCCCGACTGCGATGGGAGGCCCGGTGCTGTTCGACCAGATCGAGTTGCTACGTTCGAAAAACGACTGACTTTGGAGAAAGAGGCAGATCGTGCTGTCCCCAGCGCTTGGCCAAGCAGCGGCGTCAGCCTTTTTCGTAAAGAACCGTGATCAGGACGTCGGAGGGAGTGCTAGTCGTGGTCTGCAGCGTGGAACCGGGCGTGGCCCCGGGGTTGTAACTCTGGGTGGCAATGTTGCCGGTCACTTGGAGTATCTTCGCTCCCTTGCTCTCGGCCCAGTCGTTGATCTGCTGTTCGAGTGACTCGATCTCAGTCTCCAAGCCCTTGAAAAGTTTGACGCGTTGCATGGTGTAAATCTGTTAATCCCGCGACATCAACAGATTGCCGATGGCGGATTCATCAACAATCTGGAGCTGATACGGCGGCGAAAGTTTGCTGTCGGTGCCACGCATGAGGACCGCATTGTATTGGTAGTCGAACTTGAAATGGTAGTTGATGACCTTGGTGCCGCCGGGGATTGGCACCAGTGTCTCCCATCGGCCTTTTGCCAACTCGGTTTTACGCATCGGGAAAGCCTGATTGTTGTAGATTACCATCGGCTTCATCGTGGTTTTATCGAGTGATCGTTGGTTGCTCTGGAACATCGCCTCGACCGTGTACAGGCCTGCTTGGTTGTGCGGGAGTACGCGCGGGGTGAGATTGGTGATGGTGCTGGTGGTGCACCCCGTCAGCAGGAAAATACTCGCACAAATGAAACAAAACCACCTCATCAACAACGGCAGGAAGGATGCGCCATCTCGCGACGGATTGTAAAGTCCGTAATTGCCCAGCATACACCCTTTCTGCACAGCCGTTCACCAGGCGTAGATCAGGAAAAACAAAATCAGAAAAGCCGCCACCACCACCCACACCCAGTGCAATTGACTGCCTCGGGGCCGACCGCCCTGCCCGAACTCCCGTGACACAAAGTCGCCGTAGTCGAACTCATCCTCCGGCAGGTGGGTTGACTCGTATTGCGCCCCGTCAGCCCAGCCGGTGTCCGGGCAGGCACCGCACTCGGGGCAGGCGCGTGCCTTGACCGGGAGATCGGCGCCGCAGTTTGGGCATTCGTCGGGGGTCATGGGTGGCACTTGGCCAAGCGGCCGACCCAGCCCGGCTTCATTCGCATCGCCGGGTCCTCGAGCACCGCCGGATCCACACTCCAGATCGAGGCCAGCACCGGCAGCCGATCCACGTTCGCGCCCACGGTCTCCCACTGCTGATACGAGTCGTCATCGCCAGCCGCAAGATAATCAAAACAGCTCATGCCGGTCTTCTCCTCGGCCAGCGTTGGCTTGCCTTGGTTCCATGTCGTCTCGCCGGTCCACGCGTAGGCGCGGACGACCTGTCTCTCGATGAGCTTGGCCCATGCATGGTGACCCAGCTCCGGGTTGCCATGGAAATACTGCACATGCCCCAGCCTCTCGCTCATGTCGGCGAGGAACCGGTAGCAGGCGTCGATGTCCTCCCCGGCATCGGGCAACGGATAGCCCATGACCACCACCCAGCCGTTGATCGGCGGCGAGACGAACAGGCGCCCGGCATCCGGCTCAGCCAACGCCTCGGCACAGGCGCAAAGATGCAAATCTCCCAGGCCCATCGAACGAGCGACATCCTCCGGATTGCGAGACCGAACAGCCAACCAAGTGCGCGGCCGACTGAACACCGACGGCCCGAGCCGCCGCCGCACGCTGCGCGCGAAGGTGATCTCGTCAAGCTGCACCTGCCGAGCACGCCGCCGCCCCAGCGCGTAAAAAAGCGCCGCAACGGCCCACACCAAAACAAACGGGCCAAGGATAAGCAACAGCGTCATCATTGGAAGGCCGAAGACTGCCTCGCTTGGCCAAGCAGCGCAAACGCAAATTCACTGAGGACGCTTTTCAATCGCTTGGCCAACCGATAAATTCCCCCCCGGCGAAATGACCATCATCACCGACGAACGCTGCACCTCCTACCACTCGCCCGGGCATCCCGAGCGGCCGTCCCGTGTCAGCGGCACCGTCAAACAACTCAAAGCGCAAACGGGCCTCAATCTTGAGTGGATCAAGCCTGAGCCAGCACTCAAGGTCAAGGTACTGCGAGCCCACACGACCAACCACTTCCAGCGTTTGGCTATGCCGCACGATTTTGACAGCGACACCCCCAACCACGCAGGCATTCGCGACCACGCGCTGCGCAGCGTCGGCGGTGCGCTCAAGGCGCTAGAACTGGCCAAGGCAGGCAAGCCGAACTTCAGCCTGCTGCTTCCTCCCGGCCACCATGCCACGAGGGAACATGCGATGGGTTTTTGCTACCTTGGATCAGTAGCCATCGCCACGCTCGAGGCCAAGGCTGGCGACTCGAGGAAAGTTGCCGTGTTCGATTTCGACGTGCATCACGGTAATGGCACCGAGGAGATTCTCACTCGAAAAAACGGCATCGAGTTTTTCTCCATCCACCAGCATCCCGCCTACCCCGGCAGCGGCACCAAGTCGTTCGACAACTGCCACAACTACACCGCCCAACCCAACCTGCCGCGCGAGGATTACCGAAAGATCGGTGAGCGCGCGCTCGCCGATCTCAAGGCGTACGACCCTGACCTCGTGATCGTCTCCGCCGGATTCGACGCCTACGCCGGCGATCCGCTCTGCAACCAAAAACTCAGCGCTGAGGACTTTCGATGGTTCGGCAAAACGCTCGCCAGCCTCGGTGTGCCGGTGGCCAGTGCGATGGAAGGCGGCTACAGCGACGACCTGCCGGACCTCGTGCTCTCCTACCTGCACGGCCTCCTCGGCAAATAGAAATCTGTCGTCTTCGGCACCGGGCCGCTCTACATTCCGGCCGTGGCTTACGAGTACAAGGTCGTCCGCACGATCGAGTTTTCCGAAACCGACATGGGCGGCATCGTGCATTTCTCCAACTACTGCAAATTTGTGGAGACTGTTGAGCGTCAATTTTTTAAATCGATCGGCTACTCAATCGTCACTTCCCAAACCGATCCGCCCGTCGGTTGGCCGCGTGTCCGCATCGGCTTCGACTATAAAAAACCTCTGTCCTTCGAGGATGAGATCGAGATACACCTCCTTGTCGCCAAGCTGCGCTCAAAGTCAATCACCTACCGCATCCACATTCGCAAACTCACCGGTGACACCGGAGAACTCGCAGCCACCGGCGAGATGACCGTTGTCTGCGTTTCCTGGATCGAATCCAGCAAAATGAAAGCCTGCAGCATCCCAAAAGAAATCGCCGCCAAAATCGAAGTCGCCCCGGCGGGGCTGATCAAGGGGTGACCATGCACAGTCTGCTTGGCATCGAGTGCGGCGCCACGCACACCGTCGCGCTGTACGAAACCGGCGGCCAAACCGCCCGCGCCGAGTTTGGCCCGGCCAACCTCCGTCTGCTCGACGAGGCGCAGTTGGCCAGGCGCCTCCGGCAAATCGCCAAACAATTCCCCAAACCAAGCGCCGTCGCCGTCGGCATGGCCGGCGCCTGCACGGATGCCGACAAACAACGCCTTCGCCGTGCCGCCACCCGCGTCTGGCCAGGCGCCGCCGTCCACGCCACCAACGATCTCGAGACCGCCCTCGCCGCCGACACCCGACGCACGTCGGCCACCCGCGTGCTCCTGCTCAGTGGCACCGGTTCCTGCTGCTTCGGCCAAACACCCGACGGCGCCACCGCCAAACTCGGCGGCTGGGGGCACATCCTCGGCGACAAGGGCAGCGGCTACGAGATCGGCCTGCGCGCCCTCAAGGCCTGCGTGTTTCACCTCGATCATGATGGCGCTTGGACCGCGCTCGGTCAACGACTGCTGCGTCGACTGCAACTCAACTCCCCCGACCAACTCATCGACTGGGTCGCCCAAGCCGAAAAATTCGAGATAGCCGGCGTGGCCACAGAGGTGTTCGCCGCGTGGGCCAAGCGCGACAAAATCGCCGGCGACATCCTTGACGCCGCTGCCGCCACTCTGGCCAAGGACGCCTGCAACTGCGCCAAAAAACTTGTCGGCAAAACGGCTCCTGTTCGTTTTTTGTTGTCCGGCAGCGTACTGCTCAAGCAACCCAGGTTCGCCGCAAAAGTCGCCAAGGCCATCCGCTCCCAACGACCCGGATCACAGGTCGCCACGCTGAAAAAAGAAAGCTGCACTGGTGCGCTCAACATCGCCCGCCGCTTGACCTCCTGCCCTCCCTCCAAGCCAGGCGCCACCACGACCACCGACCGCCCTGCCATCCCCGTTCCCGGCCTCGCGCAGCTTGGCCAAGCTCCCACCGAACAGCGCCACCCCCGCTCGATGAAACTCGACAGCATGTCGCTTGGCCAAGCCGTCGATCTGTTCCTCGATGAAGACAGCCAACTTCCCGCCGCCATCGCCCGTGAGAAAATAAAAATAGTGCGAGTGATCGGCTGGGTGCGTGACGCATTCCAGAACGGAGGGCGGCTCTTTTACAGCGGCGCAGGCACAAGCGGCCGCCTCGGCGTGCTCGACGCCAGCGAATGCCCTCCCACCTTTCGCGCCGATCCCGGGCAGGTGCAGGGCATCATCGCCGGAGGCCAACCGGCTCTGTACCGCTCCATCGAGGGTGCCGAGGACAACCCCGACGCCGGGGCCGAGGCGGTGCGGTTTCGCGGCGTCGGTAAAAAGGATGTGTTCATCGGCATCGCCGCCAGCGGTCGGACGCCGTTTATCTGGGGCGGAATCTGGGAGGCCAACCGGCGGGGTGCTCGCACGGCGCTGATTTGTTTCAATCCGACGCTGAAAATCCCTCTCGACAACCGGCCGGGCATCGTCATTCGACCCGACCTTGGCCCCGAGTTGCTCACCGGCTCCACCCGGCTCAAAAGCGGCACCGCCACCAAGTTGATCCTTAACATGATCACCACGCTGGCGATGGCCAAGAGCGGCAAAGTGATCGGCAACCTGATGGTCGACCTCGCCCCGAGCAACACCAAGCTGCGCGACCGGGCGGTGCGCATCATCCGTCAACTCACCGCCACCAGCGAAGCCGAAGCCAAACACGCCCTCGAGCAAACCGGCTGGAACGTCAAAAAGGCCGCCGCCCGACTGGGCGAGCAGTGACAGACTACTCACGCGAAGAAAAAAACGTATCCATTGCCTGAGACAGCCGCCCCTGCCTTGTTGTCAGTCCTTCAGCGCGGCTAGTTTTTTGCGGAGGCGTCGGGATTGTTTATCGTTGAGGATTTGCCATACGGCCAAACCGTTGCCGACGAGGTCCCATTCGTCGAACTCCCAGACAACTTTTTTGTCGCGCGTAATCTCGAAGATTTGCGGATTGGCCTCGCCGGCGTGACAGTTGCCGATGATAAAATTGCCGTTTCGGAGTTCCTGCAACGCCGTCATCCAGCCCAAACCGATGTCGGTTCCTGGAACTTTGTCTTTGATTTCCCAAACGACTTTTTTATCGGGCGAAACCTCGACCACGCTATGGCCACTGCCGGAGGCGATCAGTGTGTTGCCGTTCTTCAACCGGATCGCGCCATAACAGCGGGTGTTGATGAGGTACTCCCAAACGATCCCGCCCTTGCGGTTGTATTCCGTGACGACACCCGGATTCTCGGAAGTGACGAGGTAGTTGCCCTCCGGCGTGAAGCGCACCCAGCGCGTGTGTTGGCGACCATCCTTTTTCATCGAAATCTCGTGAACGATGTTGCCTCTTTTATCGACCTCGATGATGCGCCCCACCCCGCTCTCGACGATGGAAGTGTTGCCGTTTTTCAGGCGCGCAAAAGCGTGCACGTCCACCCGCTTGCCCTTGTTGTCGTTCATCGTGGCGGAGTCGTAAGTCCACACGACTTTCTTGCCGAGTGTCATCTCAGTGAGCTTGGTCCAGCTATCGTGATAGAGGATGTTGCCGTTAGGCAGAAGGTGCACGTCGTGGTGACCGGCGTGGCCCTTGGCCGGGCCGGGAGTCTTGTGCGACCAGATGACCTCTCCGTCACGATCCGTGATCGCAATGATATTCTTGCCATACGACGCGCTGACCAAGATCAACCGCTCAGCATTGGCCGCAACAGCGTTGAGCAACAACGAAAAGACAATGAGGAAATGCAGCTTGATTTTCACGTCGCCGAAAGTAGCCGCCTAGCCAAGCAGCGTCGAGCTTGGGCATTTTCCTTCAGCGAATCATTGGATCAAACGGGATGCGCTTGGCCAAGCTCTCTCCCAACAGTACACAAACTGATCACGCGGCCGCGCGGCGTGCTGGCCAAGCACCGAAATATAATCAGCGGAAGAGGCGGGTTTCGAGGCGGTTACTGTCGTCGCCAAGGCCCTTGCTGGGCATTGCCTTGAGCGAGAAAACCAAATTCACGCTGAAGTCGTTTTTGCCAGAGCGATGATCACGCAGACGAAAGCGCAAGCCCGCTGTCGCGCTGGAGAAGTCGCGGAACACGCCGTAACTCTGTTCCTCCATCGTGCCGTCGCTGGCCTCGAACTGGTGAATCATCCGGAAACCCCACTCCTCGTTCAGGCGATAGTAGACGCGGCTGAACAATAGGTCGTTGCCCCAGCGCCAATCGGTGTCGATTTGTTGACTAAAAAACGGATCGTAAGGGTACCGCTCGCGCAGTTCGTCCGGCGACAAATCTCGGAGGTACCGGTGGCCGACAGTCCAACTCCAGCGATCGTTGGGCAGCAGCGATACCGTGTGATTCGCCTCGTTGAGCAGACGGTCGTTCGGATCGAATCGCACCTCCGAACCGAGCAGCAACCAAGAGCGCGGTTTCACCTCCAAGTCGGAGTAAATGTCGTTGAAGCGGGCCTCACCTCCGTTGGTATCCAGACGCCAGTCGGTGAACAGTTCCCAGTTGAGCAGGTCATCGACCTGGCCGTTGCGCTTGGTTTGCAGACGATTCCGCACGCCCAGTCGCAGTACATTACGCGAGTCGATGCTGTCGATCGAGTTGTAGCCGGGGAAG